>Ga0187887_10000204_pt1 | contig 61999 bp, 56 predicted proteins | sample June2016WEW_7_10_FD_132977 | JGI IMG/M metagenome (GOLD analysis project Ga0187887, IMG submission 132977) | Peatland microbial communities from SPRUCE experiment site at the Marcell Experimental Forest, Minnesota, USA - June2016WEW_7_10 | ecosystem: Environmental > Terrestrial > Soil >... | reverse complement strand
GTTCGGCGGCGGCGGCAACGGATTGTCGATCTTGACCGCGTGAGTCTGCGAGGGAATCGTGATGATGAAGATAATGAGGAGCACCAACATGACGTCGATCAGCGGCGTCATGTTGATATCCGAATAGGAATTGCCCTCGTTACCGCCTACTGCCATCGCCATCGTGATCTCTCCTGGATACCTTGAGTCTACGTTCCCGGACCGAAATGATCCGGGGTCGTAATGAACGCCACCTTGCGGATGCCGATCTGCTGGGTCGCGACCAGCACCTGTCCCACGAACTGATAGCGCACATTGGCGTCGCCGCGGATGTGTATCTCGGGTTGCGGCTCTTCGCGGGCCGCCACTCGAAGCCTTGCCTTCAAGTCTTCGACGCTGCCCACTTTCTGCGTGTTCCAGAAGATGTCGCCATCCTTGGAGACCGCGATGGTGATGTTCTCCGGCTTGGTCTGAGTCGGCAGATTGGTCGCCTTCGGCAGCTGCACGGGCACCTGCTGGATGATGACTCGAATCGTGATGATGAAGATGATGAGCAGCACCAACATCACGTCCACGAGCGGCGTGACGTTGATGTCGGACATCGCTTCCGCTTCTTCATTCCCACCGACATTCATCGCCATGGCGAGTTACCTCAGCGAGCCGCGACCGGCGCGGGCTTGACGGCGGGGGCGGGTCCCCTGTCCATGCCGAGACCCATCTTCGCGCCCGCGATCAAGTACGCGTGCAACTCGTGCGTGAAGTGGCTGACGCGCTCCTGCACCTGCTTGTTGCGGCGGAGGAGGATGTTGTATCCCAACACGGCCGGCACCGCGACGAACAGACCGAGGGCGGTCATGATCAAGGCTTCGCCGACGGGTCCCGCCACCTTGTCGATGGACGCCTGTCCCGCGACGCCGATGGCGATCAACGCGTTGTAGATGCCGATGACGGTGCCGAGCAAGCCGATGAACGGCGCGGTGGCGCCGACCGAGGCGAGGACCGGCAGACCCGCTTGCATGCGGCTGACGACCATATCGGCAGTGCGCTGCAGCGACTCGGTGATCCACTCACTCGTGCCAATGGCGCCTGACAGGCGCGTCTTGTTGGTCTCGTGATACTCGAAAGCCTGCTTGCCGGTCTCCGCCAGAGCGCGGAACGGATTCGAGGTGCCCTTCAGCTTGGAGATGGCATCCGTGAGGCTGGAAGACGCCCAGAATTCCTTCTCGGCCGCGATCGCCTGCAGGCGCGTCTTTCGTTGGTCGAAGAACTTGGTGATCCCGATGAACCACGTCAGGAGCGACATGATCAACAGAACGACGAGAATCGATCGCGATACGATGTTGCCATTCTGGATCAGGGCACCAAGGCCATATGGGTTTTCAATAGCTGTCTCTTGCATTGACCGATTCCCTCTACATTTTGATTGAGCGTCGTAACAGTTCTAAGAGTCGTAACAGTTCTAACAAGCGAGTTTAAAGTTGATCGTTGATTGCCTCTGATTTATTTCGTCAGCTTCCACACAATGGGGAGCGATACCGTGGTCTCGACCGGCTTGCCGTCCTCGGTGGCGGGCTTCATGTGCTGACCGTGCACGCCCTTCAGACAGGCCTCATCGAGCCGCGGGAAGCCGCTGGTCTGCTGGATGGTTTCGTTGGTGATGCGGCCGTCTGCGGCCACCGTCATTGTCACGATACATCGGCCCTCTTCACCGGCGCGCTTCGACGCATCGGGATAATAGTCCTCGCCGATATGCAGCGGGTGCTTCGGATCCTGACCGATCGGGGTGTGTGCATGCTGCACGGGCGCGGCGACGGGCGCCGGCGCTCGCTGAACCTGCGTCGTCTGCGAGATCGCGTTCGTCTGCTGCTGCGGTGCCTGGATGTCGACGAACTCCGGCGGCGGAACGAACGGCTTGATCTCTTCCAATTTCGGCGGCGGGGGTGGCGGCTTGTCGACTTCTTTGGGCTTGTCGATCTGGGCGATTTCCACGGGGGGGGTGATTTTCTGTATCAGCTTGCCGGCCAACCCCGTGTAGAACGCCCAGCCGACGAAAATATGCAGAATAATGACGGCGATGAGGGCAATGCCCCTCGTGCCCGAAAATAACGATGGCTGCTCGTATGTATACATAAGTCTGTTTCGACCCTGCCCCTAGCTAAATTCCGATGCACATGCGCTCAGCGCCGACGTTGCCATGTGCAGCTTAAACGCGCGAGCCGCTTGCCGCTGCCCTTATTTAAGCGGCTTCCCTTCAAGTCTTACGGCAAGTAAAGAGACTGACACATCTGCCGCCCGCACTGCAAGCAGGACTTGCAGTGCGGGCGGCGCTCATTCCAAGTCCGTCACGGCACCCAACGATGCGCTGCTCACGTGCTTGGCATATTTCGCCAAGGCGCCGCGTCGCGCATAGGGCTTGGGCGGCTTCCAACTCTTGCGGCGGCGCCTCAATTCCGCCGCACTCACATGCAGGCTGATTTCTCGACGCTCTGCATCAATCGTGATCTCGTCACCATTCTTCACCAACGCCATCGGCCCTCCAAGCGCAGCCTCCGGGGACACGTGCCCCACCACGAATCCATGGCTCCCGCCCGAGAAGCGTCCATCCGTGATCAATGCGACCTCGCTTCCAAGCCCCTTGCCGATGATGGCTCCGGTCGGACTTAACATTTCACGCATACCGGGACCGCCTTTGGGACCTTCGTAGCGGATCACCACGACATCGCCCGATTTAACTTTTCCACCGAGAATTCCCTGCAGCGAATCCTCCTCCGAGTCGAATACCCGTGCGCTGCCCGTGAACTTCAGCCCTTCCTTGCCGGTAATTTTTGCAATCGCACCCTGCGGCGCCAGATTCCCGTACAGCACGACGAGATGACTGTCCTTCTTGATGGGGTCGGCGAGCGGATGCACGATTTGCTGCCCAGCATCATAGGGAGCCACGTCGGCCAGATTCTGCGCGAGCGTCGCTCCGGTCACCGTCAGGCAGTCGCCATGCAAAAGGCCGGCATCGAGCAACGTCTTCATCAGCGGCAGAATGCCACCGATCGCCACCAGCTCGGACATCGAATACCGACCGCTCGGCCGCAGGTCGGCGAGCACCGGCACACGGCGTCCGATGCGAGTAAAATCATCGAGGTCCAATTTGACATTAGCCGACGAGGCGATCGCCAGCAGGTGCAGTACGGCGTTGGTCGACCCGCCGAGCGCGATGCTCACCGTGATGGCATTCTCGAACGCCTTGCGCGTCATGATCTGACGCGGTCGGATGCCGCGCTTGATGAGTTCCACCACGGCCGCCCCGGCGCGCGTGCAATCCGCCCTCTTTTGGTCCGATATGGCATCCTGCGCGGAACTGCCGGGCAGACTCATGCCCAGCGCTTCGATCGCGGAAGCCATGGTGTTTGCCGTATACATTCCCGCGCACGATCCCGGACCGGGAATTGCGGTGCGCTCGATGTATTTAAGTTGGGTCTCCGACACCGTACCCTTCGCATAGCCGCCGATCGCCTCGAACACCGAGACGACATCGCGCCGTTCGGCACCGGGACGGATCGTGCCGCCGTAAACGAAGATGGCCGGGCGATCGAGCCGCGCCAGCGCCATGAGGCATCCCGGCATGTTCTTGTCGCACCCTCCGAATGCCACCACCCCGTCGAAGCCCTGCGCGCCGACCACCGTCTCGATCGAATCGGCGATTATTTCCCGGGACACCAGCGAGTACCGCATCCCGGGTGTTCCCATGGAGATGCCGTCGGAGACGGTAATGGTGCTGAATGTCACCGCCTTGGCGCCCTGCCCTTCGACGCCCTGCGCCGCGAGACGCGCCAGCCCGTCGATGTGCATGTTGCAGGGGGTCAGATTGCTCCAAGTGGATGCGATTCCGACCTGCGGCTTGTCGAAATCCGCTTCGCCGAATCCGACGGCGTGCAGCATGGCGCGCGCCGCCGCCTGCTTGATGCCGTCGACCACCAGTCGCGAATAGCGGCGAGGATCGAGAGAACCGCGCTTGCCTGCGGCTCGGGCGGCCATGGTCTTCTTTTTCATCGTTTCACCGTACCGTAGCGTTGCAACAAATAGCGATAGACGCCGCGAACGGCGTGGGCCTCGGCGCCGACCCCGCGGCCCGGACGCTCCTTGGGATTCCAGGCGTACAAGTCGAGGTGCAGCCAATGGGCCGTCGCGGTCACGAAGCGCTTGAGGAACAAGGCGCCGAATATAGCTCCGGCGAACCCCGACGCGGCGACGTTATTGAGGTCGGCGATCTTGCTGCCGAGCTCATCGTCGTAGCCCATCCAGAGCGGCATCGGCCACAATGGGTCGTGCTCGGCGGCGGCGGCGAGCAAGAGATCCGCCACCACCCGCTCGTCGGTGCCGAATAGAGCCGGAAGCTCAGGTCCCAGGGCGACGCGCGCGGCGCCCGTCAAGGTGGCAAAGTCGATGATCAGATCCGGCTGATCGGCGTCGGCCAGCGCCAGTGCGTCGCACAGCACGAGCCGCCCCTCGGCGTCCGTGTTACCGACCTCGACGGTAAGTCCCTTGCGCGTTGCCAGCACGTCGCCGGGACGATACGCGTTGCCGCTGATGGCGTTTTCGACCGCCGGGACGAGAATGCGCAGCTGCGCTCGAATGCCGGCGCCCATCAGCATGTGGGCCAACGCCAGCGCGACGGCTGCCCCGCCCATATCCTTCTTCATGAGCGCCATTCCCGAGCCCGGCTTGATATCGAGCCCGCCCGAGTCGAAGCACACGCCTTTTCCGATCAGCACGAGCCGCGGCAGACCGTCGGACTCTTGGGCGCCGGGCGGCGTCCATCGGATTTCGGCGAGGCGGGGTGCCTGCGCACTTGCGCGCCCCACCGCGTGAATGGCCGGGAAGTTGCCGGCGAGCAGCGCCTCGCCCGCCCATTCGCGAAACTCCGCCCCATGGCGCTCGGCCAGCGCGCGCGCGGCGGCCGCGAGCTCCGCCGGGCCGAGATCCGAGGCCGGTGTATTGATCAAGTCGCGCGCCAGGGTAAGTGCCTCGTTTGCCGAGGCGACGTAGCCGATGTCCGCGTTGGAGGGAGGATCGAGCACGGCCGCGCGCTCCGCTCGGCCCGCACGATAGCGCTCGAAGCGATAGGCCCCATACGCGAAGCCCAGGGCGATCTGAGTGGCTTCCGCATCGCCGAAGGATTGAGCCAGACGATAGCGGCCCGCCGGCAAGCGCTCGGCGAAACCGGCGGCATGCCACAGCGACAGCGCGCCCTGCCGCTTGCCCAGGCCACCGACGGCCATGCCGAGTCCGCCGCTTGCATCCGGCACCAGTACCACGCGGTGTTTCTCGCCCTTGAAATATTGCGCGCAGAGCCAGCTCGCGGTTTGCGCGCTCTGAGCTTTGCGCCAAGCGTCCACTTCCTCCTCGTGCAGGAGCCAAAGAGGAACGGAGGCGCGCGTCTCGACGGTCATGTGCTCATCCTTACGATCGCCGCCGCGGCGACGGCCGCGGCGGATCGTGAGTCATTCAAGTAACCGCGGTGATGGCCGCGACTGATCTTGCATGATAAGAGATTCTGTGTTGCTATTTACGGCTACTTTCACGGAGCACCCCATGCGCTTGTATTCGCAAAAAGATGTAGACAAAAAGGCCCTGCGCGGCGCGCGCATCGCTGTTCTCGGTTATGGAAGTCAGGGGCGCGCGCACGCGCTCAATCTGCGCGACAGCGGTTATGACGTGGTCGTCGGCGTACGCAAGGGCGACAGCTGGAACAAGGCCAAGAAAGACGGATTGCAGGTGCTGGATCCCGCGGCAGCCGTAAAGGGCGCGCGCCTCGTCGCCATGCTGGTTCCCGACATGACGCAGAAGGCGTTGTATCAGGAGCTCAAGACTCTGATCGAGCCGGGCGCGACGCTGCTGTTCGCGCACGGCTTCAACGTGCACTTCAAGCAGATCAAGCCGCGCAAGGATCTGAACGTCGTGCTGATCGCGCCCAAGGGGCCGGGCGATCTGGTGCGCCGTCAATATCAACAGGGGCGCGGCGTGCCGTGCCTGATCGCAGTTGCGCAAAACGCCACGAAGAACGCGAAGGCCATTGCGCTCGCCTATGCCGACGGCATCGGCGGCACGCGCGGCGGCGTCCTCGAAACCACCTTCGCCGAGGAGACCGAGACGGATCTGTTCGGTGAGCAGGCGGTGCTCTGCGGCGGAGCCACGGAACTCGTGGTGAAGGGCTACGAGACCCTGGTCGAGGCCGGTTATCAGCCTGCCGTCGCCTACTACGAGTGCCTGCACGAGCTCAAGCTGATCGTCGATCTGTTGCATGAGGGCGGCATCACGAAGATGCACCGATTCATCAGCGAGACCGCCAAGTACGGTGACCTGACGCGCGGGCCGCGCATCGTGAACAAGGCCACCAAGAAGGAGATGAAGAAGATCCTCGGCGAGATCCAACAGGGAAAATTCGCACGCCAGTGGATTGCGGAGACGAAAAGCGGCCGCCGCAAATACTCGAAGCTGCTGAAGGCGGATCTCGGCCACTCGATCGAAAAGGTCGGAGCCCAGCTGCGCGCACGCATGCCCTGGCTGGAATCCGGCAAAGCCTGATTTCCGCGAAGGTCCGGTAGGCCTCGAGCATCTTCAGGAGTTGCGCCATGGCGGCGAGCACGCTGTTCGACAAGGTCTGGAAAGCGCATGAAGTGGTGCCGGAAACGGCGGCCGCTCCCGCGGTGCTGTACATCGACCTGCACCTCGTGCACGAGGTCACCTCGCCTCAGGCGTTCAGCGTACTGCGGTCGTTGAAGCTGCCTGTTCGGCGGCTCGACCGCACGCTCGCCACCATGGATCATTCCACCCCGACCACGACGGACCAGGTTTTCGGCAACGTGCCGATCAAGGTGGACGCGGCCGCCCGGCAGGTTCGACAGCTCGAACACAACGCGGCGGAATTTGGGGTCGAGCTGTTCGGCATGCGCGACGCGCGGCGCGGGATCGTTCACGTCATCAGTCCCGAGCTCGGCGCCAGCCGGCCGGGCATGACCATCGTCTGCGGCGACAGCCATACCAGCACCCATGGGGCGTTCGGCGCCCTCGCCTTCGGCATCGGCAGCACCGAGGTCGGTCACGTGTTGGCGACCCAATGCCTGCTGCAACGCAAACCCAAATCCTTTGCCATCAACGTCGAAGGCAGGCTGCCGCCGGGGGTCACCGCCAAGGATCTGATTCTCGCCATCATCGGCAAGGTGGGCATGTCCGGCGGTACGGGCCATGTGTTCGAGTATCGCGGTTCCACCATTCGCCGCCTGTCGATGGACGAGCGCATGACGATCTGCAATATGTCCATCGAGGCCGGCGCACGCGCGGGCATGGTCGCGCCGGACGAGGTGACGTTCGCGTATCTGCAGGGTCGGCCACGCGCTCCACAAGGCACGCAGTGGGACGAAAGCCTCGCGCGCTGGAAGACTCTCGTGAGCGATCCGGGCGCAACGTTCGACTTGTCGGTCGACATCGATGCAGCGGCGCTCGAGCCCATGATCACCTACGGCACCAATCCTGGCATGGTGGTGCCGATCGGCGGCGCCATCCCCCACTCGTCGGGCGATGCCATACTCGATAAGGCGCTCGACTATATGGGGTTCAAGGGTGGCGATGCGATGCTCGGCAAGCCGGTGAACACCGTGTTCATCGGCAGCTGCACGAACGGACGCCTGGAGGACCTCGAGGCCGCGGCCGGCGTGCTCAGAGGACGCAAGGTGGCGTCGGGCGTCCACCTGCTGATCGTGCCGGGTTCGCAGACGGTCAAGCGCGACGCCGAAGCGGCGGGATACGCCGATGTGTTTCGCGCGGCAGGCGCCGACTGGCGCGAGTCGGGTTGCTCCATGTGCCTCGGCATGAACGGCGACACGGTCGGAGCGGGCCAGTACTCGTTGAGCACCAGCAACCGCAACTTCGAGGGGCGACAGGGTGTCGGCGCTCGAACCCTGCTCGCAAGCCCGCTCACCGCCGCGGCAAGCGCTGTGCGAGGACGCATCACCGATCCGCGGGAGTTCTTGTAATGGAACCGCTCAAAATAGTTCGTTCGCGGACCGTGGTCGTCCCGCTCGCGAACGTGGACACCGATCAGATCATCCCCGCCAGATTCCTGACCACGACCACCAGGGAAGGATTGGGACAGCGGCTGTTCGCCGATTGGCGCTACCTTCCCGACGGCTCGCCGAATCCGGGCTTCATCCTGAATCAAACGTCCGCCAACGGCTGTCACGTACTCGTCGCCGGCCGTAACTTCGGCTGCGGCTCATCGCGTGAGCATGCACCTTGGGCGTTGGTCGACTATGGCATTCGGGCCGTGATCAGCACGGAGATCGCGGACATCTTCCGCAGCAATGCCTTGAAAAACGGTCTTCTTCCGGTGATCGTCGACGAGACCACCGCGACGTGGCTGATCCAGCATCCGGGTGCCGAGGTGATCATCGATCTGGACAAGGCAACGCTGACCCTGCCGACGGGCGTCTCGGTGAGCTTTCCGATCGAAGCGTTCGCGCGCCATTGCCTGCTGAACGGAGTCGACGAACTCGGCTATCTGCAAAGCAACCTCGCCGCCGTCGAGCGCTACGAGGCTTCGCTCCCGGCCGGCGCCTGACGACTCGAAGGAAGCACAGATGCAAGCTCTGATCGCGGTACTGGGCGGCGACGGCATCGGGCCGGAAGTGACCGCGGAGGCGGTGCGTGCGCTGTCGCGCGTCGCGGAGCGGCACGGCCACTCGTTTCGATTCGAATCCGCGCTCATCGGAGGCGCCGCCATCGACGCCACCGGTGAGGCGTTGCCGGCGGCCACTCTGGCGGCGTGCCGGCGCGCCGATGCCATCCTGTTGGGAGCGGTGGGCGGTCCGAAGTGGTCCGCGCCCGACACCGAGGTGCGGCCCGAGCAGGGACTTCTACAGCTGCGCAAGCAGCTTGGACTGTTCGCGAACCTGCGCCCCGTGGTCCCCCATCCGGCGGTGCTCGAGTCCTCACCCATCAAATCCGAGGTTCTGCAGGGCGTCGACATCATGGTGGTGCGCGAACTCACCGGGGGAATCTATTTCGGGGACAAGCAGCGCACCGCCACCGAGGCATTCGACGTCTGTCGCTACAGCGTCACGGAGATCGAGCGCGTGGTGCGCGTCGCGGCCAGGCTCGCGCGCGGCCGGCGCCGCAAGCTGACTTCCGTCGACAAGGCGAACGTGCTGGAGACATCGCGGCTATGGCGCTCCGTGGTCGATCGGATCATGCCTGCCGAGTTCTCCGATGTGGCTTACGAGCACATGCTGGTCGACTCCGCAGCCATGCATCTCATCAAGCGCCCGCGCGACTTCGACGTGATGGTGATGGAGAACATGTTCGGCGACATACTCACCGACGAGGCGTCGATGCTGGCCGGCTCCATGGGGCTTCTGCCCTCCGCATCGCTCGGCGCGGCAGCACGCGGTGGTTTGTTCGAGCCGATTCACGGCTCGGCACCCGACATCGCCGGGCGCGGCATCGCGAATCCTTATGCAGCCGTATTGAGCGCCGCGCTGCTGCTCCGGTACTCGCTCGAGCTCGAGGCCGAGGCGCGACTGGTGGAAGCGGCCGTCTCCGGGGCGGTGACCGCCGGCGTGCTGACCGCGGATCTCGCCGCTCCGGGTGCGCCCTCCGTTACGACGCGTGCCGCCGCAGATGCGGTGCTGGCTGCACTGTAGCGGCGCGCTCCAGACCGGCCGAGAGATCGGCGACAAGGTCGCCGGCATCCTCGATTCCCACCGACACCCGCAACAGTCCCTCGCCAATACCGGCGCGCTCACGCGCCGCTTCATCCATTCCGGCGTGCGTCATGCTGGAGGGGTGCGCAATCAGGCTCTCGACGCCGCCGAGCGATTCAGCCAGCGTGAAGCAGGTCAAGCCCTCGAGGAGCGCGCCGACCGCGGCCTCGCCGCCGGTGAGATCGAAACTCAGCATGGCACCGAAGCCCGATTGTTGGCGGCGCGCGAGCGCATGGCCCGGGTGATCGGATAGTCCGGGATAGTACACGCGTGAGACCGCGGCGTGATTGCGCAGCAATTCGACCACGGCGGCGGTGTTCTCCTCGTGAGCGCGCATCCGCGCGTGCAGCGTTCGCACACCGCGCAGGCACAGGAAGCTGTCGAACGGCGCGCCCGTCACGCCGATGACGTTCGCCCACCAGCCAAAGCTTTCCGCCAGTTCCTGGGTCGAGGCGATGACCGCTCCGCCGACGACATCGCTGTGGCCATTCAAGTATTTGGTGGTCGAGTGCATCACCACATCGGCGCCGAGGGCGAGCGGCTGCTGCCACACGGGCGAGAGGAACGTGTTGTCGGCCACCACCAATGCGCCGTGAACGTGCGCCGCGTCGGCCACCGCGCGTATGTCGACGATCCTGAGCAGTGGGTTGCTCGGCGTCTCGATCCAGACCAGCTGCGGCTTGGCCGCAAGAGCGGTTGCCATCGCCGCCGGATCGGTTTGATCGACGAAGTCGACCGCGAGCTTTCCCTGTTCCTTGAGCGCCGCCAGCAACCGGTAGGTACCTCCGTAGCAGTCATGCGGCGCGAGCACGCGCGCGCCCTGGGGCAGCGTCGCGAGGATCAAGGTGATCGCGGCGAGCCCGGTACAGGTCACCACCGCGCCCACTCCCCCTTCCAGGTCCGCCAGCGCCTGCGCGAGCTGATCGCGGGTCGGATTGCCGGAGCGCGTGTAATCGTACTTGCGCGGTTTGCGAAAGCCCTCGAAGGCAAAGTTGCTCGACAGATAGATCGGCGGCACCACGGAGCCGTGCTGGGTGTCCGATTCGAGCCCCGCCCGCACCGAGCGGGTGGCCGTGGGCTTTCGTGGTTTCTGTTTGCTCGTCATAACAGCGGCTCCGAAACGGCTCGTTTGATGATCGGGGTCAGCGCCGCACCCTCCTTCAGGAATGCGTCATGACCAAAAATGGAATTGATTTCGATGAGCTGGCGCGGCCCGTTGAGCCGCGCCGCGAGACCCTGCATGTCGGCGAACGGAACCAGCTGATCCTCGCGCACTGCGATCAGCGTCGCGGGTGTGCGAACCAGCGTCGCATCCATCCGGTGCAGATCGATCGACTCGCTCAACGAGAGGAAGGTCTCGGCACGATATTTCTGAACATAATCGTCGCCCCGCGCAAACAGGTATTCCTCGATTGGGAAGCGAAAGCGCTGTTCCTGCCGCACCGGCGCGCCGCCGAAACGCAGCTCGAACTCCACGGCGCTGCGATAGGTCGCCATGGCGAGCGCGCGCGCGAGCTTCAGTCCTGAGGGCCCGTCGCCGCGCGCGATGGCTTCGCGCACGATCTGACGCTGGACGCTGCGCCAGGCGGTGGACAGCACCTGCGCCTTGTCAGCGGCGCTCAGCACGACGATCCGTTCCACGAGCGCCGCATGACGCTCGGCGAAGCACAGCGCGACCATGCCGCCATAGGATGCGCCGACGATGGCGTGCAGCCGCTCGATGCCGGCGTGCCGAACGATGCGCTCCAAGGCACACGCTTGATCGAAGGAGCTCAATGGCGGAAATTTCGCGTTGGGCTCGGGCGCTGAGCTTCCGCCGCGTCCGCCGAGATAATCGATGCCCAGAACCCGGAACTCCCGCGTGTCGATGCCGTGACCCGGACCGACGAGATCGGGCCACCAGCCCTCCCGACCGGCGACGATGCGGTGCGCGGAGATGCCGCCCAGGACCGCGATGACCGGCGCGTGCTCCGGACCCGTCAGCCGATACGCAATATGCGCCCTGGGGAGCTCGTCGCCGTAATGCAACGCCCAGGGGCGAGGCAGGTCCAACACCTCATCGCAGACTGCAGTGCCCGGGACGGCGGGATCGGATGGATTTCTCGGTTGATCGTCGGGCACTTGGCTTCGCTCTCCTCATAGGTTGACATAACCCCTGGGGAGCGGCAGCGCTCTTTGGCCGTTGCGGCTGCTCGGAATAGAGCCGTTCAACACGCCGCCCATCTATCGGAGCCGCCCTTGTATTCGCTCGGGCTCCGCAGGAGTTGGCACCGTTCCTCGCAATCTCGTGAGAGACCCCTCGGTGGTTGCCCCGGCTTCTAAGGGCCTTTCCCTCAGCCGGTCTAGATAAGCTCGCGAATGTTATGCACACCGCCCTCTTCAGTCAAGCATTTTCCTGGTTGCACGCCCTCATCCAATGCGCTAATGTATTAATGTGTTAATACATTGGCAAACGGCATGAAAACCAACCGTCCGGTGACTTTGCGTCAGGAACAGCAGCACGAGCGTGCCTTGTTCACGGCGATCCTTGCGCTGAAAAGCGTCGAGGAGTGCCGCAGCTTCTTCCGCGATCTGTGCACCCCTACCGAGCTCCAGGCGATGGCCGATCGGTGGGCCGTGGTCGAACTGCTCGAGCGTGGCATGCCGTACCGCGACATCCATCGGCAGACCGGCGTGAGCGTCACGACCATCGGGCGCGTCGCCCGCTATCTCATGGCGGGAAACGGCGGCTATCGTGCCGTGACCGATCGGCTGAAGATCAACGCATGAGCGCGCAGGATCGGGACATCGCCGGCGAGCGCCTGAAGATCGCCGTGCAGAAAAGCGGCAGACTTACCGACTCCTCGCTCGATCTGTTGTCGCGCTGCGGCCTGAAATACAGCCGCGGAAAGGATCAGCTCATGTGCTACGGCGAGAACATGCCGTTGGACGTGCTGTTCGTGCGCGACGACGACATCCCGGATCTCGTGCAGGAGGATGTCTGCGATCTCGGCGTCGTGGGTTTGAACGTGGTCGAGGAAAAGCGCTTGAGCTTCGGCGCGCGTGGCATCGCACCGTTGTTCGAGACCGTTCGAACCCTGGACTTCGGACGCTGCAAGCTCTGCATCGCGGTACCCGACGGGTTCGACTATCGCGGCACCGCCTCGCTCCAGGGCAAGCGCATCGCCACCACCTATCCGCACATTCTGGCGCGCTTCCTCGCCGAACGCGGCGTCCAGGCGGAGGTCGTGGTGCTGTCCGGATCGGTCGAGATCGCGCCCCGCCTGGGCCGTGCTGATGTGATCTGCGATCTGGTCTCGACGGGATCCACGCTGGCCGCGAATCATCTGCGCCAGGCCGAGGTCGTGCTCGAGAGTCAGGCGGTGCTCATCCGCACACCTGTGCCGATCCCTGAGCAGAAGCAGGATTGGACGCGTCGCCTGTACATGCGGATCGACGGCGTCGAACAGGTCAGGGGCAGCAAGTACATCATGCTGCATGCCTCGCGTTCGGCACTGCCCGCGATCGCAAAACTTCTGCCCGGAAGCGAGGCGCCGACGGTGATCCCGCTCGAAGGGTTGGGAGACCGGGTGGCGGTGCATGCGGTATGTCGCGAGAACGTCTTCTGGGAGACCCTGGAGCAGCTGAAGGGCGCCGGCGCGAGCTCCGTGTTGGTGCTGCCCGTCGAGAAGATGCTCGCCTAAACGGCGGGGTCGGCCATGCGTACATTGCATTGGAATTCATTGTCGAGCGACGAGCGCCGTCAAGTGCTCGAGCGGCCGGCGCAACGCGATGCGGCGCGCACGATGAGCGACGTGCGCGCGATCGTCGAGGCCGTGCGCCGGGGCGGCGATGCGGCATTGCGCGAGCTGACACGCCGGTTCGACGGCGTCGAAGTCGAGTCTCTCGAGGTGTCGGAGCGTGAATTCGTGGACGCCGAGCGCGCGCTCGATGCCACCCAGCACGCGGCGATCGACACGGCGATCGGGACGGTACGCAAGTTCCACGAAGCACAGCGCCCCTCAGCGCTGCGGGTCGAGACCGCGCCCGGCGTCATCTGCGAGCGCATCCATGTTCCGGTACGCGCGGTCGGCCTGTACGTTCCTGCAGGCTCCGCACCGCTCCCCTCGACCGCCATCATGCTGGCCGTGCCGGCCGCCATAGCCGGCTGCCCGGAGCGCGTGCTCTGCACCGCTCCGAACCGCGAAGGCAGGGCTGACTCCGCTGTGCTCACCGCCGCACGACGAGCGGGAATCGAGCGGATATTCAAGGTGGGCGGCGCGCAGGCGATCGCGGCCATGGCCTACGGCACCGCGTCCATCCCCAAATGCGACAAGCTGTTCGGCCCCGGCAATGCCTGGGTCGCGGCGGCGAAGTCGCTCGTGGCCGGCGATCCGGCCGGCGCCGCGGCGGACCTGCCCGCGGGCGTTTCGGAGGTCATGGTGATTGCGGACGGGAATGCCCGGGCGGAATTCGTGGCCGCCGATCTTCTGGCTCAGGCCGAGCACGGCCCGGATGCGCAGGCGCTGCTGGTCACGACCTCGGCAGCGCTCGCCGAGCAAGTTGAGCAGGCCGTGAGGCGGCAGGTGCGCGCGCTGTCGCGCCAACGCATCCTGGAATGCTCGGTGGGCGAGATCCGGCTGCTGATCGTCGACTCGCTGGATATTGCGCTCGGTCTCGCGAACGACTATGCCCCCGAGCATCTGCTGCTGGAGGTTCACGAGCCCCGCACCTGGCTTGCCAGGGTGCGCTGCGCAGGTGCCGTGTTCCTCGGAAGCTGGTCGCCGGAAACCCTGGGCGATTATTGCAGCGGGCCGAATCACACCTTGCCGACCTACGGGTATGCAAGGGCTCACAGCGGTCTCTCGGTCGAGGATTTCCAGAAGCGCATCACCGTGCAGGAACTCTCAGCGTCGGGACTCGAGGGCCTCGCCGACACGGCGCGGGTGCTGGCAAGGCTCGAGGGGCTCGATGCGCACGCCGCCGCCATCGATGTCCGCATCGCCGCGCTCGCGGACGCTCGCACATGAGCTCGTTGCTCGCGCTCGCCCGGCCGGACATCGTCGGCATCAAGGCCTATTCGCATGCGGCGTGGCTCCCGTCGATGACGCGACTGCATGCGAATGAGGCGCCATGGCGGCCGGCGGGGGATGCCACGGCCGCGGGGCTCAATCGATATCCGGAACCGCAACCGGTCAGGCTGGTCGAGCGGCTCGCGCAGGTGTACGGCGTGCCGGCCCGCTCGCTCCTCGTCGCCCGCGGGAGCGATGAGGCCATCGATGTGCTGTCGCGGATCTTCCTGCGTGCGGGCGCCGATTCGATCTTGCAATGCGCACCCTCGTTCGGCATGTACCAGGTGGCCGCGCACATCCAGGGCGCCGGCGTCATCGATGTTGCGCTGGACCGCGACCGCGACTTCGAGCTCGATGCGGATCGGTTGCTCGGCGCGTGGCGGCCGAACGTCAAGCTGGTGTATCTGTGCTCGCCCAACAACCCCACCGGCAACTCGTTCGCGCTCGATGCAATGGAGAGGGTGTGCGCAGCGCTCGACGGCAAGGCCGTCGTGGTGATCGACGAAGCCTATATCGAGTGGTCAGCTCGCGCGAGCCTCACGGCGTGGCTCGAGCGGTTTTCCACCATCGCCATTCTGCGGACCTTGTCAAAGGCGCACGCGCTCGCCGGCGCGCGTATCGGCGCGCTCATCGCGCGGCCGGAATTGATCGAATTGGCGAGGCGCATCATCCCGCCCTACTCGCTCGCGCAGCCGACCATCGAGGCCGCGCTCGCGGCGCTCGCTCCGGCCGAGGTTGCCGCCACGCAGAGCCGGGTGCAGGCGCTGCTCGAGGAGCGCGAGTACCTGCGCGAGCGCCTGCGCGGCGTTGCGGCCGTGACGAGAGTGTGGCCGAGCGACGCCAATTTCCTGTTGATCGACAGCAGCAATCCCGATGCGTTCCTGCGCGCGAGCATGGCCGGGGGGACGATCGTGCGCGACATGCGCTCGAACCCCGCGCTGCCGAATTCGTTCAGAATCACGGTGGGCACCCGCGCCCAGAACGACGCGTTGCTATCGAGCTTGGAGGCGGCATGAGTGGCGAGAGAGTCCTGTTCGTGGATCGTGACGGCACCCTGATCGAGGAGCCGCCCGACGAGAAAATCGACCGGCTCGACAAGATCAAGCTGTTGCCGGGGGTGATTCCCGCGCTGATCGAACTTCGGCACGCGGGACTCAAGCTCGTCATGGTCACCAATCAGGACGGACTCGGCACGCCGAGCCTGCCAACGGAGGATTTCGACATAGCGCATCGTTTCGTGCTCGACCTGTTCGCCTCGCAGGGCATCGATTTCGACGCCGTGTTCGTGTGTCCGCACTACCCGCATGAGGACTGCGCCTGCCGCAAGCCCAGGCTCGGCATGGTGCAGGAATACGTTCGAACCCACCCGATCGACACCGCGCGCAGCTTCATGGTCGGCGACCGCGACACCGACCTCGAGTTCGCGGACAAACTCGGCATCACGGGATTGCGCGTACTCGTCAACGGGCGCGCCGAGGCGACCTGGCCGTCGATTGCGGCGCGCATCCTGGGCGCCGCGCGTCGCGCCAAGATCGAGCGCCGCACCAAGGAGACCCGGGTGAGCGTCGAGGTGGATCTGTCGCGCGAGGGGCCGAGCCACATTGCCACGGGCCTGGGGTTCTTCGACCACATGCTCGAACAGATCGCCAAGCACGGGGGCTTCGCGCTGGATCTGGACTGCAAAGGCGACCTGCACATCGACGAGCATCACACGGTGGAGGATTGCGCGCTCGCGCTCGGCTCGGCGTTGCGCGAGGCGCTGGGGGACAAGCAGGGCATCGCGCGCTACGGCTTCCTGTTGCCGATGGACGAGGCGTTGGCCGAGATCGCGATGGATCTTTCCGGGCGGCCGTATTTCGTCTGGGAAGGCCGCTTCGACCGTGAGCGCGTCGGCGAGCTGCCAACCGAGCTCGTGCCGCATTTCTTCCGATCGCTGGCGGAAACGCTGGGCGCATCGCTCCACATCCGCGTGCGCGGCGAAAATGCCCACCACATGATCGAAGCGTGCTTCAAGGGCGTCGGCCGAAGCCTCCGGCAGGCGATCCGACGCGAGGGCGTCGAGCTGCCCAGCACCAAGGGTGTGCTGTGAGATCGACCGGGACCGCGGGCCTCGAGCCGCGCATCCCATGAGCATCGTCATCGTCGCGAACGGCGGCGCGAACATCGCTTCGCTGCAATTCGCGTTGCAACGACTTGGCTCATCGTCGGAAGTCTCCGCGGACGCCGCGCGCATCCGCGCGGCGAGCCACGTGATCCTGCCGGGCGTCGGAGCCGCGGCGGATGCGATGACGCGCTTGCGGGCCAGCGGGCTGGACGCCCTGATTCCGACCCTCACCCAGCCGGTACTCGGGATCTGTCTGGGCATGCAGCTTTTGCACGAAGCATCGGCCGAGGGGAAAACCCGCTGCCTCGGCATCATCCCCGGGGCTGCGGCGCGGTTCATGGACGCGCCGGGCCGGCCGGTCCCCCACATGGGTTGGAACACTCTCACGCCGGCGGGCAGCTGCCCGCTGCTCGCCGACATCGGCGGCACGGACTACGCCTATTTCGTGCACAGCTACGCGCTGCCGGTGAACGAGGCCACGGTCGCGACCTGCCACTACGGCGTGAGCTTCTCGGCCTGCGTGGCGTGGCGCAATTTTTTCGGCGCGCAATTTCATCCCGAGCGCTCGGCGCAAGTGGGCGCGCGCCTCCTGAAGAATTTCCTGGCAATCGGCCCCGCCACGGCGGTCCGGGACGCACCATGCGGCTGATCCCCGCCATCGATCTGCGCGGCGGACGCTGCGTGCGCCTTCTCAAAGGTGACTTCGCAGCGGAGACGCGCTATGAAGCCGAACCCCTGGAGCTGCTCGCGCGATATCGGGGATATGGCGCCGATTGGCTGCACGTCGTCGACTTGGACGGTGCTCGCGACGGCAACGGCGGCAACCGCCCGGTCATCGCGACGCTCGCCGCAGCGTCCGGCATCCAGCTGCAAGTGGGCGGCGGTCTGCGCAACGTCGCCGCGGTGCAGGAGATGCTCGACCTGGGCGCGGCGCGGGCAGTCGTCGGCAGCGCCGCATTGACTGAACCGGACGAGGTGCGGCGCTGGCTCCGGCATTTCGGCAGCGGTCGCATCGCGCTCGCCTTCGATGTGCGGCTCGATGACGCAGGCACGCCTTGCATCGCCACGCACGGGTGGCTGCGCCAGTCCGCCCTGCCGTTGTGGCGTGCCGTCGCCGACTTCATCGATGCGGGCCTCACCCACGTGCTCTGCACCGACGTGAGCCGGGACGGCGCACTCGGCGGCCCGAACGTGGACCTGTATGCGGAAGCGGTACGGCGTCATCCGGGGGTGGCATGGCAGGCATCCGGCGGCATCCGTCATGCTGCCGACCTGCACGCGCTGGCCGATTGCGGCGCTGCGGCTGCGATCAGCGGCAAGGCGCTGCTCGAGGAACGTATCCCGATCGAGGAGCTCCGACCATTCTTGCCAAACGCATAATTCCCTGTCTCGACGTGCGCGACGGGCGGGTGGTCAAGGGAGTGCGCTTTCGAGACCACCGGATCGTCGGCGAGATCATGGATCTTGCCGCACGTTACCGGGACGAAGGCGCGGATGAGCTCGTGTTCTACGACATCACCGCGAGCCCGCAAGGGCGATCGGTGGACCGCTCCTGGATCAGCCGGGTCGCGCGCATCCTCGACATCCCCTTCTGCGTCGCCGGAGGCATCCGCACGCTGACGGATGCCGAGGAGGTGCTGTCCTGCGGGGCGGAGAAAATCTCCATCAACTCTCCTGCGCTTGCCGATCCCGAATTGATCGATGCGCTCAGCGAGCGCTTCGGCGCACAATGCGTCGTCGTGGGCATCGACAGCCAGACCACGGGTAACCACTACCGGGTACAGAAGCTCACGGGCGAGGCGACATCGAGCCGCGACACCTCACGAGACACCTTGGACTGGGTGCTCGAGGTCCAGCGGCGCGGCGCAGGCGAGATCGTGTTGAATTGCATGTCCAGCGACGGGGTTCGCCAGGGTTACGATGTGGGCCAGCTGCGCGCAGTGCGCGCACTCTGCCGAGTACCGCTGGTGGCCTCGGGCGGAGCCGGGACGATGCGGCATTTCTCGGAGGTATTCCGCGACGCGGGCGTCGACGCCGCGCTTGCGGCAAGCGTATTTCATTCCGGCGAAATAGCGATTCCCGAGCTCAAGCTCCAACTGCGCGCGGACGGCATCGAGGTGAGAGTATGAACGACATCGATCAGCTCGACTGGGCCAAGGGCGACGGGCTGGTACCGGCCATCGTGCAGGATGCCGGCGGCGGCGCCGTGCTCATGCTCGGATACATGAACCGCGAGGCGCTCGCGGCGACGCGGGCCAGCGGCCGCGTGACGTTCTGGAGCCGCAGCAAAGGCAGACTCTGGACCAAGGGCGAGACGTCGGGTAATTATCTGCAGGTACGCTCCATCGCCGCCGATTGCGACGGCGACACTCTGCTGGTACTCGCCCGGCCCGCCGGGCCCGCGTGCCATCTCGGCACGCGCACGTGTTTCGGGGCAAATCCGCCCCGTGCGGGCGTCGAACCGCTGGCTTTCCTGGACACTTTGGAGCGGTTGGTCGCGGAGCGCATTGCGCACCCTCCCCCGAACAGCTACACGGCCAAACTCCTCGCGGAAGGGCCGCGGCGCGTGGCGCAGAAGGTGGGTGAGGAAGGTGTCGAGCTCGCGCTCGCTGCCGTCGCGCAAGGCGACGCGGAGATCATCGGCGAGGCGGCCGACCTCTTCTACCACGTGATCGTGCTGCTGCAATCGAAGCATCTGTCGCTCGGCGCGGTCGTTGCCGAACTTGAGGCGCGGCATCGCGCGCGGTAGATTTGCGGGGATCATGCAGATAATCGTTCGGAAGGAATTGCGCTTGCTCCTCGTGCTCGTCGACGGTGTTCAGGAGTGCGCCTATCCGGTCACGTTGGGCAGAAATTGGGCGGCGGACAAGAGCGTCGAGGGCGATGAGGCAACGCCACTCGGAGAGTTCTACATTTGCGCGAAGAATCCGCGCAGCAAGTTCTCATCGTCGATGTGCATCAGCTACCCGAACGCCGAGGACGCCGAGCGTGGCCTCTCGGCAAATCTGATCACACCGGCCGAACACGCCGCCATTCTCGAAGCGATTTGCCGCCAAGCCCTGCCGCCTCAGCACACCCGGTTGGGCGGGGAGATCTACATTCACGGCGAGGATCCCCGTCCGCCGGAAGCGGACGCCGGCCGCGGTCCACGGGGTACCCGGGGCTGCATCGGCTTGCAGAATTTGGCGATGCGAGAGCTGTTCGAGCGTACCGCCCTCGGTACGCCGGTGATCATCACACCCTAGGGCGGGAAACCTCGATGTCCGTCACGGCACAACTCGCCGGCCGCGCGTGAGGCCGTATAGGCCGATCGCCAGCCACACGATATTGAGCCACGCGGACGGCCAAGCCCCGTTCCAGCCGCTGTTGATGATGAAGCCGACGGCGCCGACGATATTCATCCATTGATACGCCGCCGAACGAGGCTTGAGCCTGCCGCTGGTCACGAGCCCGTAGGCTCCCAAAATGAGGAGTGCCCCCAGCCAGCCCGCGCACTCGATGAACGTCTTCAATTGCAATCTCGTCTCCGCCCCGTCCTATCCGGCAGCAACCGGAGCTGCTCTCCCCACGAGTCGCCGGCGCATTTGGCCGCGAATCAGCACGAGGCTCACACAGGCCTGCAGCGTCATGCTGGCCACCGACACGTACCAAAGTTGCACGAGTTGAAAACCGGGTTGCACCATGAGCCAGAGCGCGGGGACGGCGAAGCTCAGGATGCGCGTCGCGGAACTGACCACCGCTGGCACGGTGTTGCCGAGTCCTTGAAACACGGCCGAGCAGGTGAACACGAGCCCGGAAGCGATGAAATTCCATGACACCACTTTTAAAAATTGCGTGGCTACGGCAACCGCACCGGGCTGAACGGTGAAGGCATGCACCACCGATTGCGCACCCAATTGGCAAAATAGCGTCAGCCCTCCCATGATCATCGCGGCGAACAGCGCCGCGCGCACAAACGTCTCGCGCACGCGATCGAATTTACCGGCGGCGAAATTTTGACCCACGATCGGCGCGGCGGCAAATGCCACGGCCATGGCCGGCAGGAACAGGCTCTGATTGATGCGCATGCCGATGCCGAAGCCCGCCTGCGCATCCTGACCGAATCGGCGGATGATCCAGTAGATGAGCGCCATGTACAGAAACATCAGTGCGAACTCCCCTCCGGCCGGAAGGCCGATGCGCAGCAGCCGGCTCCAGACCGTGAATTCGGGACGCCAGCGCGAGGAGTCAAATCGAACGTAGTGCTCGAGCCGGTGGAAATAGAGCCCGAGCAGCGCCACGCCGACGGCCGCTGACAGCGAACTCGCGAGCCCCGCGCCCGCGACACCCAGCGGACGGCCCGTGACCCACCCCGCGATGAGCACCGGCGCGAGGATGGCATTCAAGATCACGGTGATGACCTGCACGATCATGGTCGGCTTCACGATTCCGGTTCCGCGCAATGCCGACCCCATCGACACCAGCGCGAACTGCAATGCGAGGTTCGGCAGGAACCAACGCACGTACTCGACCCCCGCGCGCATCGTCGCCTCGTCTGCACCCAATGTGTGCATGTACGGTCCCGCCGCCGCATAACCAATGAAGAGTGTGAGGGCCGCGCAAAAGGCCGACAGCGAGAGGCTCTGATTGAACACGAGGTTCGCATCCTCGCGATCCTTGCGTCCCACCGCATGCGAAATCAGAGCCACCGTCCCGACCGCCAGCACCTGGGTCAGCGCCAGCACGATGAACATCATGTTGCCGCCCGCACCCACCCCTGCGAGCGCGGCGTCTCCCAGATGAGCGACGAAGTACAGATCGATCAAAAAATAGAGGGTTTGAAACAGCATCCCTGCGGCGATCGGTGCCGCCATCTGCAAGATGTGCTTGCCAACCGAATGTTCCGTCAGATCCTTCACGGCACCGTTCTTATACCATACCCCGGAGACTTACTCGGACGTGCGCGCAAGTGCTACGCTGTGCGCCGAGACAAACGAGGATATCCGCACGGTGGCCGTACTACCGACTTTTGACATGATGCTGTTCGGGGGAACCGGCGACCTCGTCACCCGCAAGCTTCTGCCGGCGCTGTATCGGCGCTACGCGGCGGGCCAGGTGTCCGAAGAATCGCGCATCGTCGGCATCGCGCGCGGTCCGCTGTCCCGGGCCGAATACGCGGCACAGGCGCAAGCGGCCTGCCGCGAGTTCCTCGGCAAAGAATTCGACTTGAGCCGCTGGGAGCGCTTCGCCCGCCTGCTCGGCTACGTGAGGATCAATGCCGCCGCCGAGGCGGACTATGCCCAGTTGACCCGGTTCCTCGAGGGCCGCGACGACATCGTGCGCGTGTTCTTCTTCTCGACAGCCTCGAACCTCTTCTCCGTGATGTGCGACAACCTTGCGAAGGCGCGGGTGGTCACAGCGCAGTCCAGAGTGGTGCTCGAGAAGCCACTCGGTCACGACACGGCTTCCGCCGATTTGATCAACGCACAGGTCGGCGCAGCATTCACCGAGCGGCAGATTTACCGCATCGATCATTACCTGGGCAAGGAGGCCGTGCAGAATTTGATGGCGCTGCGGTTCGGCAACGCCCTGTTCGAGCCGCTCTGGCGGCGCGGTCTCATCAAGCACGTGCAGATCACGGTCGCCGAGGAACTCGGCGTCGAGCGACGCGGCAACTTCTACGACCAGACCGGTGCGCTGCGCGACATGGTGCAAAATCATTTGCTCCAGCTGCTTTGCATCATGGCCATGGAGCCTCCCGCCTCGAACGATCCGGATGCGGTACGCGATGAAAAGCTCAAGGTCCTGCGCGCGCTGCGGCCGCTGCGCGATCGCGACGTGCTCACCAAGACCGTGCGCGGACAATACAAGGCGGGCGCCGTGCGCGGTGTGCCGGTACCGGGCTATCTCGAGGAAGCGGACATCGCGCCGGACAGCACCACCGAGACCTTTGCGGCCCTGAAGGTGGAGATCGACACCTGGCGCTGGGCGGGCGTGCCCTTCTACCTTCGAACCGGCAAGCGGCTGCAGGACCGCATCACCGAGCTGGTGGTGACGTTCGATGACGTGCCTCATCCGATATTCGACAAGCCCGCCTCGCACTCGGCGAACGAGCTGGTGATCCGGCTGCAGCCCGACGAGAGCATCATGATGACCGTGCTCGCCAAGAATCCCGGCGAGGGAATGCGGCTCAAACCGGTGAGCCTCGCGCTGGACCTCGGCGAGACCTTCAAGACCCGGAGCCTCGATGCCTACGAGCGATTGCTGATGGATACGGTGAAAGGCAATCTCACGCTGTTCATGCGCCGCGACGAACTCGATGCAGCCTGGCGCTGGGTCGATCCCATCCGGGCCGGATGGGAGCAGTACGACGAGCCGCCGAAGCCCTATATCGCGGGAAGCTGGGGACCCGCCTCTTCCAGCGCCCTGATCAGCCGCGACGGATTCTCCTGGCATGACGAACTCTGACACCCGGCTCAAACGCTTCTCGAGCATGGCGGATCTCGCACAGGCCCTCGCCTTGGATGTCGCTCAAACGCTCGCCCGCGCAATCGCCGCGCGCGGCGCAGCGAGCCTCATCGTTTCGGGCGGCAAGACGCCGGTCAAACTCTTCGAGCAGCTTCGCGCCCAGCCGATCGAGTGGCGCCGGGTATCCGTGGCGCTCGCCGATGAGCGCTGGGTGGATCCAGGCGATCCCGGCAGCAATGAAAGGATGGTGCGCGAGGTGCTGCTTAAGGACCGGGCGGCGGAGGCACGTTTCGCCGGTCTCAAGAACGCCGCGCCCTCTCCGGACTTGGGCGCGGTCTCGGCCTGGGAAACCTTCGCCCGCATTCCGCGGCCGTTCGATCTGACCCTGCTCGGGATGGGCGACGACGGCCACACCGCCTCCTTGTTCCCCGGTTCGCCGAATCTGTCCATTGCATTGACTCCCACGGCGGCCGCCGGTTGCGTAGGCATGAGGGCGCCCTCGGCGCCGCAGGCGCGGCTGAGCTTGAACCTGAGCGCTCTGCTCGATTCACGGCGCATGCTGATCGTGCTCGAGGGCGAGGGGAAGCTCTCCACCTACGAGGCGGCGAACGGCAACGGTCCGATCGAGGAGATGCCGGTGCGGGCGGTGTTGCGCCAGAGCCGGGTGCCGGTCGAGGTGATCTGGGCACCATGAAGGAGAAGCTTGGCGACCGTCGGACGGACCTCGACAAGGAGGCCATCAAGAGTTCATTCCTGGACGACCTCTTCTACATGCAGGGCAAATTTCCCGCCCTGGCAACCAAGAACGACTACTACATGGCGCTCGCCTATGCGGTCAGGGACCGCATGTTGCACCGCTGGATCAGCACTGCCGCCGCGTACACCAAGCACGGGTCGCGCACCGTCGCGTATCTCTCGGCCGAATTTCTGATGGGGCCGCATCTCGGCAATAATCTGTTGAATCTCGGCATTCTCGAGCCGGTGCGCCAGTGCATGAAGGAGCTCGGCCTCGATTTCGACGAGCTGTTGCAACAGGAAGAGGAGCCCGGACTCGGCAGCGGCGGCCTCGGACGTCTGGCGGCATGCTTCATCGACTCGCTCGCCACGCTCGAGATCCCCGCCTTGGGCTATGGCATACGTTACGAATTCGGCATCTTTCATCAAGAGATCGTCGACGGCTGGCAGATCGAGAGGACGGACAAGTGGCTGCGCTCGGGCAACCCCTGGGAATTGATACGTCCGGAGTGGGCGGTGAGCGTGAAGTTCGGCGGCTACACGGAGAAGTACGTCGACGAGCATGAACGCCTGCGCGTGCGCTGGGTACCACACAAGATCGTGCACGGCGTCCCCTATGACACGCTCATCCTGGGATATCGCACCAATACGGCGAATACCCTGCGGCTGTGGCGTGCCGAAGCGCCCGAGTCGTTCGATTTCGCCATATTCAACAGCGGCGACTACTACGGAGCGGTGAACCAGAAGGTCACCTCCGAAAACCTGAGCAAGGTGCTCTACCCGAACGACGAGCAGCTGCGCGGCAAGGAATTGCGGCTCGAGCAGCAATATTTCTTCGTATCCTGCTCGATCCAGGACATGTTCCGGATCCTGCGCACCCAGCAGCTGCCCGTGAACAGGTTCCACGAGAAATTCGCCGTGCAGCTGAACGACACGCATCCGGCCATCGCTATCGCGGAACTCATGCGCATGTTCATCGACGAGCATGCGCTCAACTGGGACGAGGCCTGGAGCATCACATGCAAGACCTTCGCCTATACCAACCACACGCTGCTGCCCGAAGCGCTGGAGCGCTGGTCGCTCGAGGTTTTTGGCCGCGTGCTGCCGCGTCATCTCGAAATCATCTACGACATCAACGCCCACTTCCTCCAGGAGGTGCGCATGCGATTTCTTGGAGATGACGAGCGGATCCGCCGCATGTCGATCATCGAGGAGAGCGGCGAGCGCTACGTACGCATGGCGCACCTCGCGTGCGTCGGGAGCCATGCGATCAACGGCGTTGCGGAACTGCACACCGAGCTTCTCAAACGGGACGTCCTGAAGGATTTCAACGAGCTCTGGCCCGGGAAATTCAGCAACAAGACGAACGGCGTCACACCGCGGCGCTGGATGGCTCTCTCCAATCCACGCCTGTCGAGCCTCATCACCGAGCACATCGGCGACGGCTGGATCAAGGATCTCTCCGAGCTCGAACGCCTCGAGCCGCTCGCCGAGGATGCCGGCTTTCGCGCACGCTGGCGCGAGATCAAGCATGAGAACAAGCGCAACTTCGCCGCCTTGGCCGCGGAGCGCACCGGGATTCTCATCGATCCCGGCTCCATGTTCGACGTCCTGGTGAAACGTATTCACGAGTACAAACGTCAGCATTTGAAGGTGCTGCACATCGTCTCGATGTATCTCGCCATGAAATCGAATCCGGCCCTTGCGGTCGAGCCGCGCACGTTCATTTTCGGCGGCAAGGCGGCTCCCGGCTACCACCTCGCGAAGCTCATGATCAAGCTGATCACCGCGGTGGGCGACGTGATCAATCGCGATCCGGACGTGCGCGACCGGCTGCGGGTGCTGTTCCTGCCCAACTTCAACGTCACCAACGGGCAACGCGTCTATCCGGCCGCCGACCTATCGGAACAGATTTCGACCGCCGGCAAGGAAGCCTCCGGCACCGGCAACATGAAATTCTGCATGAACGGAGCGCTCACGATCGGCACCTTGGACGGCGCCAATATCGAGCTGCGCGAGGAGATCGGCACGGACAATTTCTTTCTGTTCGGATTGAGCGCGCAGCAGGTGCTCACCTTGAAGTCCGAAGGCTATCGGCCCATGGACTACTACGCCGCCGATGCGCACCTCAAGGAGGTCGTCGATCTGATCCGCGGCGGCTTCTTCTCCCGCGGCGACACGGACCTGTTCCGGCCGTTGATGGACAATCTGATGTACTACGATCCGTACATGCTGTTCGCCGACTTCGCCTCCTATGTGGATTGTCAGGCGAAGGTGTCGGAGGTCTATGGCGACGCCGAGCGCTGGACGCGGATGTCCATTCTCAACACCGCGCGGAGCGGCAAATTCTCATCGGATCGGACGATCCGCGAATATTGCTCGGGTATCTGGCGAACACGGCCGATGCCGATTCACCTGCTCACGCAGAGCGAAGCAGGAAGCGCATAGTCCGGCGCAGCGGCTCCGCTGCACCCCACAGCAGCTGATCGCCCACGGTGAAGGCGGATAGGTACTCGCCCCCCATCTCCATCTTGCGCAGGCGTCCGATGGGAATGTCGAGCGTGCCTGAGACGGCTGCGGGCGCGAGGCACCGTATCGAGGGCTCGCGCTGATTCGGAACCACCTTCACCCACGAATTGCCTGCCGCGATGATGGCTTCGATGTCGGCGAGCGGGATATCGCGCTTCAACTTGATCGTGAGGGCCTGCGAGTGACAGCGCATGGCGCTCACGCGCACGCAGATGCCCTCGACCGGCACTGGGGAGCCTTCAGTGCCCATGATCTTGTTCGATTCGGCGCCTGCCTTCCATTCCTCGCGGCTGCGTCCATCGCCGAGATCCTTGTCGATCCACGGAATGAGGCTCGCGGCCAGCGGCGCGCCGAACTGAGTCTTCGGGAAATCCGCCGCGCCGATCGCGCCCGTGACGGCCCGGTCGATGTCGAGAATCGCCGATGCCGGATCCGCCAGGAGTTTCGCGGCGGAGCGGTGCAGGGCGCCCATTTGCTCGAGAAGCTCGCGCATGTTTTGCGCGCCCGCGCCCGAGGCCGATTGATAGGTCATGGCGCTGATCCATTCGACCAACCCTTGACGCATGAGTCCACACACCGCCATGAGCATCAGCGAGACGGTGCAGTTGCCACCGATAAAATCCTTGATGCCGGCGTCGCGGGCCGCCTCCATCACCCAAAGATTGACCGGATCGAGCACGATCACCGACGCGTCGGCCATTCTCAACGTGGACGCGGCGTCGATCCAATAGCCCTGCCATCCGGACTCGCGCAGCCGCGAATGAATGGCCTGGGTGTAATCGCCGCCCTGGGTGCTGATGAGCATCGGCAGCCGCTTGAGCGCGGCGAGGTCATTGGCGTCCTGAACCGTCGATCGGACCTTCCGCCCGATGTCCGGTGCGGCACTGCCCGCCTGCGAAGTGCTGAAAAAAACCGGATCCACGAGATCGAAATCCCGCTCCGCGCGCATGCGCTCGAGCAGCACGGATCCCACCATGCCCCGCCAACCGATGATTCCCACGTCCATCATGATTCGAGCACGAACTCCTTGGCAGGCGGCCGACGATTGTAATTCGAGCCCATCACGTGCCCGTAGGCGCCGCAGTTCGCGATCAGCAGCACGTCGCCCTCCACGGTGGGCGGCAGCCAGCGATCGGTCCCGAGCTGATCGGCGCTCTCGCAGATGGGACCCACGACGGTCACCTTATCAGTTAGCGGCTCGCCGAGCCGGGTCAGATTGCGGATATCGTGATGCGCTCCATAGAGGGCGGGACGGATGAGCGAATTCATCCCGGTCGAGATGCCGACGTAGCGTACGTCGCCCTTGTTCTTCAATTGAGTCACCGTGGCGACCAGCACGCCCGCTCTGGCAACCAGAAATCGCCCGGGTTCCATCCAAAATTCGATGCGCGGAAACCGGTGCCGCAGAGCCGCCACCCCTGAGTCCAGCGCCGCGAGATCGATACCGAGCTGCCCGGCCTGTTCTGGAACGCCGATGCCGCCGCCCAAATCCACCACCGCCACATCCGGAAATCGTACCGCAAGCTCGGCGAGCAGCGTACCCGTTTCGGTCCAATTGGCGACATCCAAGATGCCGCTGCCGGTGTGGGCGTGCAGGCCGACGACGCGCACGCGGTGAGCCCGGGCCAAGGCGGCAAGTTCGTCCGCTTCGCCCGGGAGGACTCCGAACTTCGAGTGCACGCCCGCGGTGCGCACGTGGTGATGATGTCCACGGCCGAAGCCGGGATCGATGCGCACGAAGATGTCCCGTCCGCGGAACAGCTCGGGCCACGCCTTCAGCGGATAGAGATTGTCCAACGTGACGTGCACGCCCTTCTGGAACCCGTATTCGTATTCCGAGCGCGGCGCAAAATTGGGGGTGAACAGCACGCGCTGCGCAGAGAGTGCGGGGACCTCCGCGAATGCGTGCTCGAGCTCGCCCTGGGAGACGCATTCGAGGGTGAGACCCGCGGCGTAGATGCGCCTGAGGATGGCGGAATGCCAGTTGGCCTTCATCGAATAGGCCCAGCGCCCCACCGATTTGACCGTGTGCACCGCGGCAATCGCGGCATCGATGCTGGCCATGTCGTATACGAAGGCCGAGGATTCCCGCGCGCCGATGTCGAGCAACCGGCGGCTCTTGGCGGAATCTTCCCACCAACTTGCCGCGGCCGGCGCGCCGGTATCCTTCGGAGCGAACAATTGCAGCCACGTGGGACCGAGCACCTTGTCCGAGCCGATGCTCTGGATCAACCGCTCGTGCAGCTGATGCACCAGCCGGTCGCCCTGCGCTTCGTCGATCACGAACGTGAAGTTCAGATCGTTCGCCGCCTGGCTCACCAGGTAAATCTTGTGGTCCTGAAACAGCTCGAACGCAGAGCCGAGCTCGTGAAGGATGCCGCGAATATTGTGACCGAGCAGACTCAAGGACGCGCAAGGCCCGAGTATCTCGACGCGGCACAGCTCGCCGAGCGCCGCCGAGAGCTTCGCCAGCGCGGCCGGGTCGAGCGTGTTGGCGGTCGGGTCCAAGGACACGGTGACATTGGTCTCCGACGTGGAGATCAGATCCACCGATATGCCCTGATCCTTGAACACCTGGAACGCGTCGGCGAGAAATCCGACCTGATGCCACATGCCGGGGCTGTCCATGGACACGAGCGTGATGCCCTTTTTGATGGCGATCGCCTTGACCTGAGCGGCAGTGCCGGCAACATCCGCCCGAATCACGGTGCCTTGCAACTCGGGAGCCTGGGTGGCATAGACGTGCAGCGGAATCTTGTACTGCCGTACCGGCAAAATGCAGCGCGGATGCAGCACCTTCGCCCCGTTGCTCGCGATTTCCTGGGCCTCGTCGTAGTGCAATGCGCGCAGCAGCCGCGCCGTCGGGACCGCTCTCGGATTGGCGCTGAACATCCCCGGGACATCGGTCCAGATTTCGAGGCGCGCCGCGGCGAGCTTGGCCGCGAAATACGAGCCCGAGGTGTCCGACCCGCCGCGGCCGAGCAGCACCGTCTCTCCCGCATCGTTCGAGGCGATGAAGCCCTGGGTGATCACGACTCGATCGAGCGAAGCCCAAGCGGCCTGCAGTTCCTCGTCGGGCGCAAAGTCGCAGGTCGCGGACAAGAGGCTGGCCTTCGCGTTCGTTCCGTGGCGGCGTTCGGCATGCAGCACCGTGCGCGCATCCACCCAGGACGTCGCGATTCCTTGCGCGTTCAGGAATGCATCGCCCAAGCACGTAGCCAGGAGCTCGCCCATTGCCATGACCTGCGCGCGCATCCGATCGTCCAAGCTGCGGGTCTGTCCGATGTTCGCGGCCACGCGCCCGAGTTCCGCGAGAAAGCGCTCGAAGCGCTCGTTGGGAACGACCGCGAGCCGCTCTGCCAGGTCGCGGTGGATGATCTCGATTCGATGCAGCGCTTCGCTGTGCTCACCCGCAACCGCGGCCGAGAGCAGAGCCTCCAGGCGGTCGGTAATTCCGGAAACGGCGGAATGAACGACGACGGGCCGCAAACCTTCGTTCATCCGCTGTCGCAGGACGCCGGCGATATTGTGCCAATTCGAAGCCGACGACACGCTGGTGCCGCCGAATTTAAGCACCACCCAGGAAGGCGCGCGCAAGGGAATCAATCGTCTTCGAAGATGTCGCGCAGCTCTTTTTCCAACTGCCGCTCAGCCAAGACGTCCTCGACTCGGCTCCAAGCAGCCTTGCCGCGTTTGCCCGTCGGCACCGCCTTGGGCCGGCGTTCCGTGCGCTCCATCACCGGGTCGAAGTCGTGTGATTCCTCAGCCTCGCCGAGGAACTCATCGTCGATGTCGAAATGTTCGTCTTCGCGTTCGCTCATTGGTCGAGAAAAGCCCTTGAAATCAATGGGATCGATATGCCCTACGTCGTGAAGCTGCGCACTATAGCGGATTTTGCATCGCATTCAACTAGCGTATGACCGTCCCGGACGTGTCGGGGCGCCCCGGACGTTTTCAAGGCGCCCGCAGGGGCCCGCGTGCCAGGCGCCTGCTGCACCGCATCCGGACTAGGTGCCGGTTCGGGCCGATTCGGTCTCGACTGGGAGGGCTCCGCAGGCGATGGCGCGGTTCACCGCCGACAGAATGGCCAGGAGCGAAGCGGTGATGATGTTGGGGTGCATCCCGGCCCCGAACAGCGTGCGCCGCGAGCGCGTGGTGATTTCGATGTAGGACACGGCCGTCGCCGCGCTGCCCTGTCCGCGCGAATGCTCCTCATAGGCAAGCACGTCGAACGGTAGAGCGATCGCCGCCACCATCGCATCGATGGGGCCCGATCCCTGACCGAGTCGCGTCTCGACCCGGCCGTCTCGTTCCACCAGCAGCGACAGCCGCTCGCTGTCGGCGCCGTCGGTGGAAGCGGCGAGCTGGTGGGACCGATAGACGAACGGGGCCCTGGCGGCCAGATACTCCCGGGTAAATAAGTCCCATAACTCCTGGGAAGTCAATTCTTTACCGGTGATATCTGCAGCCGCTTGTACTACTTGACTGAACTCGATCTGCAGCCGGCGCGGCATCACCAATTGAAAGTCTCTTTCCAGAAGATAGGCGACGCCGCCTTTGCCCGACTGACTGTTGACCCGGATGATCGAGTCGTAAGAGCGGCCGAGATCGCTGGGGTCGATGGGCAGGTATGGGACGTCCCAAAGCTCTCCCTCCGTGCGCGCCGCCAAACCCTTTTTGATGGCGTCTTGATGGGAGCCGGAAAATGCCGTGAATACCAGATCTCCCACATAGGGATGCCGCGGATGGATGGGCAACTGGTTACAGCCCTCCGCACATCGGGCCGCTTCGTTTATGTTTGAAAAATCCAACCTAGGATCAATGCCTTGCGTATATAAGTTAAGGGCAAGTGTCACCACATCGACGTTGCCGGTCCGTTCGCCGTTACCGAACAGGGTGCCTTCGACACGCTGCGCGCCGGCCAGGACGGCCAGCTCGGCGGCAGCGACCCCTGTGCCGCGATCATTGTGCGGATGAATGCTCACCACGATGCTGTCGCGTTTGGCGATATGCCGTCCGAACCACTCGATCTGGTCCGCATAGACATTGGGAGTCGCCATCTCGACGGTGGCCGGCAAATTCAAGATGGACCTGCGTTGCGGCGTGGGTTCCCACACGGCATTGACGGCGTCACAGATCTCGACCGCGAAGTCGAGCTCGGTTCCGGTGAAGCTTTCGGGGCTGTACTGAAATACCCATTCCGTACCGCCATGGCGTTCCGCGTGCTCGCGCACGCAGGTCGCACCCCGAACCGCGATATCGATGATGCCCGCCCGATCGGTGCGGAACACGACGCGCCGCTGCGCCACGGAGGTGGAGTTGTATACGTGCACGATGGCGCGGCGGGCGCCTCTCAAGGACTCGTAAGTCCTCGCGATCAGCTCCGGGCGTGCCTGCGTCAGCACCTGGATGGTCACGTCGTCCGGTATCAGCCGCTTCTCGATGAGCTCGCGTACGAAATCAAAATCGGTCTGCGAGGCGGCCGGAAACCCCACCTCGATCTCCTTGAAACCGATGCGGATCAGCAGGTCGAACATGCGCCACTTGCGGGCCGCATCCATCGGCTCGATCAGCGCCTGATTGCCGTCCCGCAGGTCGACGCTGCACCAGGCGGGTGGCGCCGAGATGACCGCGTTCGGCCAGCTACGGTCCTTGAGGTCGATGGGGGCGAATGGGCGATACTTGGTCGATGGCGTGCGTTGCATGGGCGATCTCTGCTATGTCAGGTCTCGAAAGCTCGTGGCGAAACCCGCAATTTAAGCGGAAGTTTGGCATCGAGGGGCTGGTTTTCGGTCTTGTCAGCGCCGACCGATGGCGCAAGTGGGTGGCGCCTAGCGGCGCAGCAGCAGTTCAAGCGAGCAGAGGCGAATGGCCGGATGCATTTAGTGGTCGAATCTAGCATTGGGCCGGGCGCTTTCGCAAGTCGGCCAACGGGGAAGCCGCCGACAGTGCCGCATATTAACATTGAGACCCCTACCAGCCAGGCCGCTTAGCGTGAACTCTCCGTCGACCGCGCCGCTCAACCAGACGCCTCCCTTGGTGGAGTACAACCTGTTCACCACCGATGCCGCGCTGCAGGCGGCCGTCGTCCGGGAAGGCGCCGGCGCCTACGTGGAGCAACTCGCACGCGACGGCGCGGCACTGGGCACGGCCGCGAATTTCGAGCATGCGCGGCTCGCCAACCGTCATCCGCCGGTGCTGCAAAACTTCAATGCGCAGGGCGAGCGCATCAACGCCGTCGAGTTCCACCCGTCATGGCACGCCTTGATGGAGGGGATTGCGGCGCGCGGCCACCACAGTGGCCCCTGGGCACGCGGCGCCGGCGCCGGCGCGCACGTCGCTCGCGCTGCCGGCTATCTGATGCAGGCGCAAATCGAGTCCGGCACGCTCTGCCCCACCACCATGACCTACGGCGCGATCGCGGCGCTGCGCCGGGACGCGGGGCTCGCCGCGCAGTGGCTGCCGCGGCTCACTTCCCGCCGCTACGATGCGCGCGACATCCCGATCGCGTCGAAGCACGGCGGCTTGATCGGCATGAGCATGACCGAGAAACAAGGCGGGTCGGACGTTCGCTCCAATACGACACGCGCGGATCGGAGCGCCGATGGCTGCCACCGGCTCAACGGCCACAAATGGTTCTTCTCCGCGCCGCAATGCGACGCGCACCTCGTGCTCGCGCAGACCGATCGCGGCCTGTCGTGCTTCTTCATGCCGCGCCGTCTGCCTGACGGCACGCTGAACGGCATCTACATCCAGCGATTGAAGGACAAGGTCGGCAACCGATCCAATGCGTCCGCGGAGGTCGAGTTCCGCGATGCGTGGGCCTCGTTGCTGGGCGAGAGCGGACGCGGCGTGCCGACCATCCTCGAAATGGGCACCTACACACGGCTCGATTGCGTGATCGGCTCGGCCGGCCTGATGCGTCAGGCCGTCGTCCAGGCCGTGCATCACGCACGGCATCGGAGCGCCTTCGGCGCCCGCTTGATCGACCAACCTCTGATGCGCAGCGTGCTCGCCGATCTCGTGCTCGAGTCCGAGGCCGCTACGGCGCTCGCGCTGCGGCTGGCGAGAGCCTTCGAAAGCGACTCGCCGAGCGAAACGACGCTGCGTCGCGCATTGACCTCGGCCGCAAAGTTCTGGGTATGCAAGCGCGGTTGTGAACTCGCGGCAGAGGCCATGGAGGTGCTCGGCGGCAATGGTTACACGGAAGAGCTGTCGCTGGCGCGCATCCTGCGCGAGATGCCGGTGAATTCCATCTGGGAGGGTTCGGGCAACATCATGTGCCTGGATGTCCTCAGGGCGTTCACCAAATCGGCCGCGACCGGCGAAGTGGTGTTGCGGGAGCTGTCGATGGTGCGTGGGCAGGACCGCCATTTCGACCGGGCGTTCGAACGGTTCGCTGCAGTCCTGTCGAGCGGCACGCTGGTCGAGGCCCAAGCGCGGAGTTTTACCCAGTCGTTCGTCACCTTGATGCAGGCGGCACTTTTGCTTTGCGCCGCGGCGACGGAAGTCTCGGTCGGGGCGCGCGCCGCCGCGGAATCGTTCTGCGCGACGCGTTTGAATCGCGAGCTCGGGTGGGGAGCGGTCTTCGGTGCTGCCGATGCGCTGGTGGACTCGGGCGCCCTGCTCGACCGCACGTTCCCGGAGTAGCGGCTCAACCGCCGCCGTACGAGCGGTTCTTCCAGCGCGCGCCCGTTCCGCGCCAATGCTCGAGCGCCGACCCCACGGTCGCGGCCATGTAGAACACCGCAATCAGCGGCAGCGTGATCACCCACAGCGGTGTGCGCCCATAGCGGCGCAGTGTCGGCAGGTAGCTGATCGCGGCGAGGGTGCATGCCGCGATTGCGCAAGCGCGCTGCCAGCCATGCCCGAACACGGCGAGCGCGACCGGGACCAGCCAGACCAGCGTCAGCGCGAGCACCGTGAGCACGAGCATCGGTGCGGAGTAACGCAACTGAGTGAATGCCGTGCGCGAAATCATCCGCCAGATATCCGCGAAACGAGGGTACGGGCGGATCGAAACAGCCAAGCGCGAATGGCCCAGAAAAATCGCGCTCCCGCTACTCTTCACCGCCTTCGCCAAGGTCACGTCATCGATCAGCGCGCCCTTGATGGCGTCGATCCCGCCGATCCGCTCCAATGCCTCGCGCCGAACGAGCACAGTCCCGCCCGCAGCTGCGGCGACCTTGGAACGCGGGTCATTGACCCGGACGAACGGATACAGCATCTGGAAGAAGTACACGAAAGCCGGCACCAGCGTCCGCTCCGCGAGGCTCGCGCAATTCAATCGCACCATCTCGCTGACCAGATCCGTGGACGCCAGGCCTGCGGCGGGGGCCTGGAGTTTCGCCACCAGGGATGACAGGTGCCGGGGGTCATGCACGATATCCGCGTCCGTCAGAAGCACGAGCGGCGCCCTGCCGGCGGCCACGCCCTGACTGACCGCCCACATTTTGCCCGACCACCCCGGCGGCTTCGGCCCGCCGTCCACGATGGTGAGGTTTGCAGCCGCACCGGCCCGCTGCGCCGTTTCGTCGGTGGAGTTGTCATCGACCAGGAAGATGCGGAACGGTCCGGGATAGTCCTGGGCCAGTAGCGAGGCAATGACGGGCGCGATGGTGTCGGCTTCATCGCGCGCCGGAACGACTACATCGACCGGCGAGCCAGCAGTACAAGAAGCGGGCGCAAGCTCCGGGCGAGACAGCCAGTACCTGCCATGAGCTAAAAACAAATACATCCATACGGCCAGGCAGAGAACGCTGAGAACCGTCATCGGGGTCATTGCGCTGCGCAGGGGAAATGTACAGCCAGCAAAATCGAGCAATTAATAATATTATAAATCATTAACTTACAATTGTTTTTTAGTAATGAAATGAGCTATTGGCAGACCCTCACGGGAGTCCTCGTCACGAAACCCAGCCGCTCAACTGATTGCGGATCACCGAGACTAAAACCTCCGCGTGCCGGTCATCGTCGTTGAGCGCGGGCACCAAGCTCAAACGCTCACCGCCGAATTGCACGAACTTGTCGGCGTACTCGAGGGCCACTTCCTGCAGCGTTTCCAGACAATCGACCGCGAAGGACGGTGAGACCACGGTCAGCTTGCGGATGCCGCGCGTGGCGAGATCCTTCAACGTGTCCTGCGTGTAAGGCTGCAGCCACGCCACCGTCCCGAATCTCGACTGGTAGCAATGCGACCAGTCGCTTTCCTTGAGCCCCAGCCGCGAGGCAATCAACCGACTGGTCGCCTCGGCCTGTGAGCGGTAGGGATCGCCCCGCCGCACATAGGCGACGGGTATGCCGTGGTACGAGAACACCAGGTGTGCGCGCTCCCCGGCATCCGCCCAGTGCCGCTCGATCCGCTCGGCCAGAGCCTCGATATAACCCGGATCGGCGTAGTAGTCGTTGACGAAGCGCGTTTCCGGCAGCCACCGCCACCGCCTCAAAGCGCGAACGGTGCGGTCGAATACGGAACCGGTGGTCGACGAACAATATTGAGGATAAAGCGGCACCAGCAACAAGCGTTTGACGTTTTGTTCGGCCAGGGCTCGAATCGCCGAGCCGATGCTCGGCTCGCCATAAGTCATGGCAAGCTCCACCCGCACCCCATCGCCCAGCCTCTCGGCCAGCCGGCGCTCGATCTTGATCTTCAGGCGCGCGCTGTATACCGCCAGCGGCGAGCCCTCCTTCATCCAGATCTGCCGGTAGTTGCGGGCGCTCTTGATCGGTCGCAACGGCAGCACGATCCCGTAGAGTACCGGCAGCCAGATCCAACGAGCGGTATTGATGACCCGGCGGTCGCCGAGGAACTCGCGCAGATACCGTTGCACTGAGAAATAGGTCGGTGAATCGGGCGTGCCCAGGTTCACCAGCAGCACACCGATCCGGTCCGGCGTCGCGGCTGCCGCCTGCGCCACGGCGCGGTAATAAGCCATTTCATTTCCTCGAGGGATCGCGGTCCCATCCAACGCGCCCAGTATACTGCGCGCGTGATCAATCCCTGCGCCACACCATGATCTGGTTGAGTCCCGACGAGAGCGAGGCACTGCGCCTCAGTTTGAGCGTCGCGATCCGAAGCGTCGCGATCAGTGTACCCGCCGCCTTGGGTGTCGCCTGGATACTGACGCGGCGCCGCTTCCTGGGGCATACGCTGCTCGATGCCATGGTGCACCTGCCGCTGGTCCTGCCGCCCGTCGCCGTGGGCTATGTATTGCTGCTGCTGTTCGGCGCGCGCGGACCCATCGGGGGATGGCTGAAGAGCGTATTCGGCATTCAACTGATTTTCACCCGCAACGGTGCCGCGCTCGCCACGGCGGTCATGTCCTTTCCATTGATGGTGCGGGCGATACGAATCTCCCTCGAGAGCATCGACCGCGGCCTCGAGGATGCAGCGCGTACACTCGGCGCCGGCGCCGTCGACCGCTTCGCCACCATCACGCTGCCGCTGATGCTACCGGGTCTGCTGGCCGGAGCCATCACGGCGTTCTCGGCCGCGCTCGGCGAATTCGGCGCGGTAATCACCTTCGTATCGAACATACCCGGCGAAACCCGCACGCTGCCGCTGGCGCTCTACTCGGCGCTGCAGGAGCCGGGCGCAGAACATGCAGCGGCCCGGCTCGCCGTGCTGTCGGTGACGCTCGGGCTCGCCGGCCTGCTGGTCTCCGAATGGTTTGCGCGCCGCGTGCGCCGCATGCTGGGCCGTTGATGCTCACCGTCAGCTCCACCAAGCAATGTGGGACTTTTCAGCTCGACGTGAGTTTCGACGCGCCGACTCCCGGCGTGGTCGCGCTGTTCGGCCCTTCCGGATGCGGCAAGACGACCACCGTCAACATCCTCGCCGGGCTGATGCGGCCCGACCGCGGGCGCGTGACGCTGGATGACACCGTGTTCTACGACACCGATTTACGTGTCGACGTGCCCGCCGAGAAGCGCCGCATCGGATACGTCTTTCAGGATGCGCGCCTGTTTCCGCATCTGAACGTCGCCGGCAACTTGAGGTTCGCCGAACGGCGCGCCGCACGATCCGGCCGCATCGGATTCGACCAGGTGGTCGGCATGCTCGAATTGCAGCCGCTCATGACACGCCGCGTTCATCAATTGTCCGGCGGCGAGAAACAACGCGTCGCCATCGGCCGCGCGCTGCTCACGCAGCCGCGGCTGCTGCTGCTCGACGAGCCGCTCGCCTCGCTCGATCGGGATCGACGGGAGGAAGTCTTGCCCTATCTGGAGACGCTCCGGGACCGGCTGGCCATCCCCATGGTTTACGTCAGCCATCGATTCGACGAGGTGCTTAGGCTTGCGACGCACATCGTGCTCATGCAATCCGGAAGCGTCGCGGCTCAAGGAGGAATCGGGACGATCAGTCTCGACCGGCGGCTGCGCGCCATGATCGATCCCGACGCGGTGGGCGCCGTCGTCGATGGTACGGTCGTCGGCCGCGAGTCATCCGGCGGATTGCTGAGGGTGCGCATCGGCTCGGGAGAGCTGCAGGTAAATGCCGCGAGCCCTCCCGGTACGACACTGCGTGTCCAGCTCCTGGCCCGCGACATCATCGTGGCGACGCAGAAACCCGAGTTCCTCAGCGTGCGCAATCAATTGAAAGGCATCGTCACGGCAATCGAGGACGACGGTGCATCGGATCTGATCTCGATCGACGTCGGCAGCGGACGTGAGGGCGGTGGCGGCGGCCCGTCGATTCTCGCGCGAATCACCAAGGCAGCGACTCGCGAACTGGCGCTCGCCCCGGCAAAGCCGGTTTGGGCCCTGGTGAAATCGGTCGCCCTGCGCGGCGTTACTTCAGCCGGGTCCCCACATGAATGATTCCGACGATGTGGTCGCTCGGTTTGAGTCCGAGTGCCGTCTTCACGTCCGGATCGTACGCCGCCGCACCTGTCTTCCACATGACGCCATACCCCAGCGCATGCGCCGCCAGAAACAGATTCTCGACGGCCGCGCCCGCCGCGACGATCTGTTCGATCTCGGGAACCTTCGGATGCTCACGCACGCAGCAGCCCACGACGATGAGTGTCGGCGAGCGCAGGATCTTTTCGCGATCGGCCAGGACTTGGCTCTCGGTCAACGCCGGGGCCACCCGGCGTTTGGCCTCCGCAGCGGTGGCGGCAAACCGCTCCCGGTCCGGGCCCTCCAACACGATCAGATTCCACGGTTTCAGGCGGCCGTGATCGGGGGCGCGCCCCGCGGCATTCAGGATCAGTTCGAGGTGCGCGGGCGTCGGGCCCGGTGCGCTCAAGCGCGACGCCGAAGACCTGGTATCTATTGCTTCGATTAAATCCATCTATTCCTTAGATCCCTTAAAAAATGAGGCGGGACGAACGCGGCAATCGGCTATGATTCGCTGATCGGCGAGTTCGCTCCGGTTGGGATGTCTCGTCGAGAAGTATACCCATTGTATTCAAGGAGCCCTCATGAAGCGTATCGTTTTGGCCGCGCTTGCCGCGTTCATCTGCACCGCGGCTTTCGCAGCGCCGGTCACCTATGTGCTCGACCCCAAGCATACCTATCCGAGCTTTGCGGCCGACCACTTCGGCGGCCTTTCAGTTTGGCGCGGGAAGTTCACCGACACCACGGGCAAAGTCGTCTACGACAAGGACGCCAAGTCGGGCACGATCGACGTGACTGTCAATGTGAGCTCCGTCGACTTCGGCCTCGCGAAGTTGGATGAACACGCCAAGTCCCCCGAACTTTTCGATGCGGCCAAATTTCCCACGGCGACCTATTCGGGAAAGTTCACCAAGTTCGGCGCCTCTGGTCCGACAGAAGCCGAGGGCACGTTCACGCTGCACGGCGTGAGCAAGCCGTTGACGCTGAAGATCGACTCCTTCCTTTGCATGCAAAGTCCCATGACCCACAAGGAAGTCTGCGGAGCGGACGCGACAGCCTCGTTCGACCGGGCCGACTACGGAATCGATTACGGTAAGGCGTACGGTTTCAAGATGTGGGTGAAACTCGAGATTCAGGTCGAGGGAAGCCCCGCCGGTTGATCGAAGTGAGCCCGGCGCTCCATCAGGAGCGCCGGACCTTGCGCAGGGGGAAATGATCAAGGCTGCCTCCACCGGTCAAGCGCCGCCACCGTCCGACGACTGGCCTGCGATTTGCGCCTGGCGAAAGCAAGCGCGGGAGGCGCTGCTTCAGCACCGCGCCGAGATCGCCGCGCAGCAGCGCCGGCAGATGGCCGAGCAAGCCTGCGCTCGGCTGATGCAGGCCGTCGACATCGAATCCTTCGCAGTGCTGGGCTTCTGCTGGCCGATCAGAGGCGAGCTCGACCCGCGCAGCATCGCTGAACGCCACGCCGCGCGGGGTGGCAGGGTCGCGCTCCCGGTCGTGGTGGCACCCTCGGCGCCGTTGGAATTCTGGCGCTGGTATCCGGGAATGCCGATGCAGACCGGCGTCTGGAACATCCCGATTCCGAAGGCGCGCGAACTCCTCCTACCCGACGCCGTGATCGCACCGTTGGTGGGATTCGACCGCTCAGGATACCGCCTGGGTTATGGAGGAGGCTATTTTGACCGCACCCTGGCGGCTGCCTCACCGCGGCCTTACGCGATCGGCCTCGGCTACGCCGATTCGGAATTGCCGACCATCTACCCTCAATCCCACGATATCCGCATGAATCTCATCGTTACCGAGAAAGAGGTGCTGATCCCGTAAAGCCGTGCTCGGCGGCAGCTTCGGCGAGGGCATGCCAGAAGCTACGGGTCAGGCTTCGAAACATGAGCAGCTCGAATACGGGTGCCTGATCCGATTCGTCCGGCAGGCGCCATAACGTCACTCCGATATGCGCGGCGACCGTCGAGGCGACTTGGCCCGCCTGGAATGCACGCGCATGAACGTCGATCGGAATCAATTTGGCCAGCGTGTCGCGGACGCACGCACCCGACAGCCGGATCAAGGTGTAGCCGTCGCTTTGGTCCGATACCGAGGCCACTCCGTCCAGCTCGCCCGATAGCCTCGCGGCAAAATCGTGGCCGTCTTGCTCGGTCAGCGCGAGCCACGCTCCAGGTCCCGTGCCGGCGAACGCCACGCCGAGCGCAGCCGATCGATGGGGTCCCTGCGGCAGTTCGATCCCGAAGCGCTCTCGGACGCGTTGAGTCAGCGCACCCGATGCGCCTCTCCTGGCGAGGATCGTCGCCAGTCCGACTCCGTCGCGGATCACCGCCAACACGGGAGAGTCAGACATGCAGGCGTCCTCCTTCCGGGTCGAAGAACAGCGGCGAGACCACCTCGACCTCGGCGTCGCCGCCTCGAATCGGGCAGAACGCGCGTAGGCGCTCGCCATGGCGCTCCGGTCCGCGCTTCAAGAATCCCAATCCGATCCACTGTCCCAGCATGGGCGAATAGGCCACCGAGGTGAGGTAGCCTTGATCGTTCTCCAGGCTGGGAGCCGCGCCCGGCGCGAGAAAATGTGCGCCACCATACAATCGCTCGGAGCGGTCGCACGGCTTGATCCCGACCAGCGACGGGCGCTCGGGATCGGTGAGGCCCGGTCGTTCCGCCAAAACCCGTCCGATGAAGTCCTTTTTCTTGGACATCATGCGCCCGAGCCCCAGATCCGCGGCGGTCGTGGTGCCGTTCAATTCATTGCCGGCCACATGACCTTTTTCGATGCGCATCACGCCGAGCGCCTCGGTGCCATACGGCGTCACACCGAACGACTCCCCCGCGCTCATGATGGCGCGGACGACCGCATCGCCGCAGCGGGCCGGGACCGCAAGCTCGTACGCCAGCTCGCCGGAGAAGGAGATGCGGAACAGCCTGGCGCGCAGCTTGGCCCAGGAAAATTCCGCGCAGGCGAGATAGGGAAATGCCCGGTCCGATACGTCGAACGCATCGCCCAACAGCCGTTCGAGCAGCTCCCGGGACTTCGGCCCCGCGATGGCGTACTGGGCCCATTGCTCGGTGACGGAGACCATTTGTACGTCGAGCTCCGGCCACAGGATCTGACGGGCGTGCTCCAAGTGCTGCATGACCCCGCCGGCATTCGCCGTGGTCGTCGACATCACGTAACGATCCTTCGCGAGCTGCGCCGTGGTGCCGTCGTCCATCACCAAGCCGTCCTCGCGCAGCATCAGGCCGTAGCGCGATTTGCCGACCGGCAGCGTCGAGAACATATTGATATAGACGCGGTCGAGGAAAGCGCCCGCATCGGATCCTTGAATGTCGATCTTTCCGAGTGTCGACACGTCGCACACGCCGACGCTCGAGCGCACGGCGCGTACCTCCCGCGTGACCGTCTCCTGCCAGCTCGACTCCCCGGGCGCTGCGAACCATTGAGCACGCAGCCACTGGCCGGCCTCCACGAAGGTCGCGCCGCGCTCTTGTGCCCAGTCGTGCCCGGCGGTGTACCGCGTCGGACGGAAATGCCGGCCGCGGTGCGAGCCCGCGAGCGCGCCGATCGCCACCGGCGTGTACGGCGGCCGCGCCGTGGTCGTGCCCACGCTCGCAATGGACCGCTCGGTGAGCGCAGCCATGATGGCGAGACCGTTGACGTTCGACGTCTTGCCCTGATCGGTTGCCATCCCGAGCGTGGTATAGCGCTTCAAGTGTTCGACCGAGCGGAAACCTTCGCGCGCGGCAAGTTCCACGTCCTCGCGGGTCACGTCGTGTTGAAAATCGACGAAAGCCTTGCCGACGGAGTCCTCGACGAACCAGAGCGCACTCGAGCGGACCCGATCGTCCGAGCACCTCCATGAGGGCACACCTTTCGCATCGAATCCGGCCGCGGCGGCGGCATGACTGGCCGCCTGCGCGCCCTGTTTGAGCGAGTCGGCGAGCCCGAACGATCCGGCGCAAGCGCCTGCCGTGCTCATTCCGCGCGGTAGATCACCGGGCACGAAGGCCGAGATGGCCTGCGACCATTGGGGCTTGCCTCCCAGATGGGTGGACAGCGCCAGGCTCGGATTCCAGCCACCGGATACCGCCAGCAGATCGACGGCGTATCGCGCGATCCGTCCGTCCGGTCCGCGCACCGAGATGCGCGAGAGCCGCTGCCAGCCTTCAGTCCCGACGACTTGCGAGTTCAACAAGACCTGCACGTGGCCACGCTCCGCGGCCTTGAGCAGCCCGGGATCGACCTCGTATCGCGAGTCGATCACCGCCTCCACGGCGACCCCCGCCTGCACGAGATCCGCGGCGGTTCTCCAGCCGTCATCGCAGGAGGTGAAAATCGCGGCGCGGCGTCCGGGTGCAACGCCGAATCGATTGACGTACGTGCGGACGGCAGCGCCCAACATGACGCCCGGCCGGTCGTTGCCGCCGAACACGATGGGCCGTTCCACGCTGCCCGCGGCAAGCACGCTCTGCCGCGCAATGATTTTCCACAGTCGCTGGCGGGGACGATGCGCGGTCGGGACCGCAAGGTGATCGCAGACACGCTCCAGCGCACCGTAGGTGCGCGCACCCGTCAAGCCACTGTCGTAGGTACCGAAAACCGTGGTGCGCGGCATGATTCGCACGCCGGGCATCGAGCGCAGCTCCGTTTCGACGCGCCATACCCAATCACGACCGCTAAATTCGTCGACGACATGCCGGTCGCCATTCAACCGGCCTCCCAGCACGAAATCCTCATCGCACAGGATGACCCTCGCACCCGAGCGCCCGGCGACGAGCGCAGCGGCCAGACCCGCCGGACCACCGCCGATGACCAGCACGTCGCAAAACGCGTGAGCCTTGTCGTACGTGTCGGGATCGGCTTCGTGGCTGGCGCGCCCCAGACCCGCCGCCCGCCGAATCACCGGCTCATAGAGCTTTTCCCAGAACGCGGCCGGCCACATGAACGTCTTGTAGTAAAAGCCGGCGACGAAGATCGGCGACAAAAGCGAATTGACCGATCCCATGTCGAACTTAAGATTCGGCCATGAGTTCTGGCTGTGAGCCGTGAGTCCGTCGAAGAGCTCCGCAACGGTCGCGCGAGTATTGGCCTCGCGCCGCGCACCGCTGCGCAACTCGACCAATGCGTTCGGCTCTTCGGATCCCGCCGCGACGATGCCGCGCGGGCGGTGGTACTTGAACGAGCGGCCGACCAGCCGCACTCCCCCCGCGAGCAGCGCGGAGGCCAGCGTATCGCCGGCAAACCCGAAGTGTCGACGCCCGTCGAACTCGAACCCCAGCGGTCGCGCACGATCGACGATTCCGTGATGCGGCAGCCGATAGGGCTGTGAGGCCGTGCGATTGCGGGCGCTGCTCATGATCGGCTCGCCGGCGGATCGAGCGCGCCGCCGGGCGCCACCGCAAGGATCTCGTGGGTGCGGGTATTGCGCGTCACCTTGAGCCAGCTGCGGCAGCCGAAGACGTGATACCAGAGCTCATCGTGCGCACCTGCCGGATTCACCCGCAGATACACTTCCTCGAAAAATCGGCCGCCCGCGCCGGGTGCCGCGGCATCCGGCCGTTTGAATCCCGCATCCCCACGATACGAGAATTCGCTCAAATCACGTTCACCGCAAAAAGGACATTGAATGCGCATCGATCTACCGAAGCCTTGTGAATGACAATTGGAAGTTCGTCTTGGGGTCAGTGCAGATTAGGCTGGGGGCCGACGCCTCTCTCGTCGATGAGATGGCCCATCGCGAATCGATCGAGACGATAGGCCCGCGCCACCTCGTGAGGCTCATCGCGCGCCAGAAGATGGGCAAAACAGAAGCCTGAGGCGGGCGTCGCCTTGAATCCGCCGTAGCACCATCCGGCGTTCAGATACAGACCCGGTACCGGGGTATGGTCGATGATCGGCGAGCCGTCCATCGACATGTCCATGATACCTCCCCAGGAGCGCAACACGCGGACACGTCCGAGCGCCGGCATCAACGCCATCCCGCCCTCGCAGACATCCTCCACCGTCGGCAGGTTTCCGCGCTGGGCGTACGAGTTGTACCCGTCGAGGTCCCCGCCGAACACGAGACTGCCCTTGTCGGATTGACTGATGTAGAAATGTCCGGCGCCGAACGTCAGCACGCCTGGAATGAAGGGCTTGATCGCCTCGGACACGAACGCCTGCAGCACATGGCTTTCGATCGGCAGCTTCAGATCCGCCATCGCAGCCACGCGCGACGTGTTGCCCGCCACGGCCAGGCCGACCTTCTGCGCGCGAATGGAGCCGCGCGTGGTCTCGACGCCGGTGACGCGGCCGGCCTCCCGGATGAGCCCCGTCACCTCGCAGTTTTGAATGATATCGACGCCGCGCCCCGAGGCTGCGCGCGCATACCCCCAGACGACGGCGTCGTGCCGCGCCGTTCCACCCCGGCGCTGCAGCAGTCCGCCTTGAATCGGAAAGCGCGCATTGTCGAAATCGAGAAAAGGCAGCATCCGGCGCACGCCCGCCGCATCGAGCAGCTCGGCATCCACGCCGTGCAGCATCATGCCATTACCGCGGCGCGCGTAGGCATCGCGCTGCGCGTCGGAGTGATAGAGGTTGAGCACGCCGCGCTGGCTAACCATGGCGTTGTAGTTGAGGTCTTGCTCGAGCCCCTCCCACAACTTCATGGACAATTCGTAGAAAGGGTTGTTGCCGGGCAGAAGATAGTTCGAGCGGATGATGGTGGTGTTTCGGCCGGCGTTGCCGGAACCGATCCAGCCCTTCTCCACCACGGCGATGTTCGAGAGCCCGTGCACCTTGGAAAGATAGTGGGCGGTGGCCAGGCCGTGCCCTCCGCCGCCCACGACGATGATGTCGTATGCGGGTTTGGGAGCGGCGTCGCGCCATGCGGGCGTCCAGCCGCGATGATCGGTGAAGGCTTGGCGAACCAGGTTGAAGATCGAATAGCGCATCGACGGTACAATCCAAAGTCAGGGCTCAACGCCCGCGGGAGATTCTACGTCGAATCACAGCGGGCGCGCACGATCGACGTAGGGGAACCACCACGGCTTGCGCTCGATGGCGTGCGCGATCTCGACGCGCTTCCGATCGGCGCCGAGCGCATGACGAATGCCGCCATGGCGCAGGCCGCTGAACGGCCCCAAATCGCCGACCGAGGGATCGTTGATCCGGAATGTGGCGTCGGCGATCGCCTGCACCGAGCGGCCGGCCGCTTCGGCATCTGCCGTGTAGATCGATGCGACGGAGGGCGAGATGCGCGGGCGCGGGCTGAACTCCGTCCAGATGCGCAATGCCTCGGCGAGATCCGTCACCGGCGTGACGGTGATCACCGGTCCGAGAAGCTGTTCCCGCATGGGAACGCCGCCGGCCGCCACGTCCGTCATGATGGTGGGTTGAAAAAAGTGTCCCGGCAGTCCCGACGGCCGGAAGCACCGCCCGCCCAAGATGAGCTTCGCGCCTGCGCGCAGGGTCCGACCCACCTGATCTTCGAGCTTGCGGGCCGCATCGAGCGAAATCAACGGCCCGAGATCGGTCGATGGTTTGTCGGGATCGTCCACATCGAGAAAACCCACGCATTGATGCAGCCGATCCACGAATTCCCGCGCCAGGGAGCGCTCGACGTACAGATGTCCGCCCGCCATGCGACCTTGCCCCCCGCACACGAGGCGCGTCCATGCAACGGCCGGTACGGTCAGATCGAGATCCGCATCCCGGCATACGATTTGCGCATCGACCGAGCCGGCCTCCAGATCGAGGCGCTTGCCGCGAGCCGTCGCCCCGATCTGCAGCCCCGAAGCACTCGATCCCGTGAATGCGACCTCTCCGATGCCCGGATGCACGACCAGCGCCCGTCCCACGGCCGGCCCGCCCGTCACGACGGCTACTGCCCCGTCCGGCAACCCCTCGAACGTGCGCGCGAGCGCGAGACAGGTCAATGGGTTTTGCACCGGCGGCTTGCAAACCACGCTGTGGCCGGCGGCAAGCGCGCGAGCGACGCCGGCGGCCATCACCGGCAGCGGCAGATCGAAGGGTATCAATACGGCGGCGACGCCCGGAGCATCGTCCAAGTCCGGGCTGCACTCCGGCAATGCCACTGCATCGGCCGCGAAGAAATCGAAACAGGCCGCCGCGGCACGCACGCAGTCCAGAGATTCGCATCGCGCGAGGCCGCTTTCGCGCGTCGATAGCTCGACCAGTCCCTGCGCCTCGGCGCGGATGCGGCCGGCGATCTCCTTCAACAGGGCTGCACGCCGCACGGCCGGCGTCGCTCGCCACGACCCCGCCGCGCTTTGGGCGGCGGCGACGGCTCGTTCGACAGCGTCGATTCCGGACTCGGGGACCTCGCCCAAGGGAACCAGCGTCGCCGGATTGGTAATCATCTGAAACATGGTGCGGCACCCCCGTCGCCGCGCAAACGCACGTATGATGCCTGACCGTGACCCGCTTCGATCAACTATGTCACCGTGCAGCCGAGGCCGGCCTCGCGGTGCGCGGCGCGTTCCACCCGAAACCCGGCGAGCTCGATGGCGGGTTCTCGCCGTCCTTGACCGTGGTGCTGCTCGGATTCACCGGTGGTCTGCAATGGGATCACTTTGCTCGCGCTCCCGAGGCGCAGGATGGATTGCCGCATCCGCTCGACCGCTGGTCGCGGCGCGCGATCGGATCGCTCGCGCGCGAATTCGACGCGGTCGACGTCTATCCGAGCGGAACCCCCGCGGCTCCACTGCCCTTTCAGCGCCTGGCGCTGCGCTGCGAGCCGGTGCATCAGAGCCCGATCGGTCTGCTGATCCACCCACGGTGGGGTTTGTGGCATGCCTACCGCGGAGCGCTTCTGTTGCCGCTCCTGATGGAGCTGCCGCCGCCCGCATCGGGCGTGCATCCGTGCGCAAGTTGCCAGACGCAGCCGTGCCTCACGTCGTGCCCGGTCGATGCCTTCCGCCCGGGCGCATTCGAGCTCGGTGCGTGCGTCGAGCACGTGCTCAGCGATGCAGGGCGGGAATGCCGAGAGCATGGTTGCCTTGCGCGGCGCGCGTGCCCCGTGGGCAGCGAATTTCGCTACGGTGACGATCAGGCGAGGTTTCACATGCGGGCGTTCTTGCAACGCTAGAACCCGGCAGTTCCACCGCCGTCCGGTTCCACCGCCCACGCGAAGTCTCAGTATCCCGCGCGCTTGTCGACCACGTTTTCGAGCTGCTCGCCGCTTCTATAGCGATGAAAGTTCTCCACGAAGAACCGCATGGTCAATTCCACCCAGTCGGGATCCACCGTGTGGTCCGCGGAATGGGGCGAGACCAGGACATTTTCCATTCCCCAAAGCGGCGAATCGCTGGAGAGCGGCTCCCGCTCGAACACATCGAGCGCGGCGCCGGCGATGCGCCGGTTGAGGAGCGCCCGGATCAACGCGGATTCGTCGATCACCGGACCGCGCCCCACGTTGATGACGATGGCATTCGGCTTCATCGCCTCGAACTCGCGCTCGCCGATCAGATGATGCGTGTCACGCGTCAGCGGGGCGGCGCAAACCAGTACGTCGATGCCACCCAGCATGGCATGCAGCTCGGCGGGCTCGAAAATGCGCGCGAGGAGAGCATCGCCCTCGGACCGCTGCGGATGTCGCCGCAGGGCGTGAATCTTCATGCCCAGCGCAGACCCGAGCATCGCGCACTCACGGCCGATCGCCCCGTAACCAACAACGCCCATGACGCGATCCGCCACGAGCATCACGTGATGGTCGAGCCACTGATGCGCGCGCTGATTTTCGACCAATCGCCTCACCCTCTTGTAGTGGAACAGCACTCCCAGCACGGCGAATTCCGCGAGCGAACGCTTGAACACGCCGCGCGCGTTGGTCAGAGGAACGCTGCTCCGGACCAGCGCCGGGAAGAGGATCCCCTCGACGCCGGCGGACAGCGAATGTGCCCAGCGCACGCTCCGGGCATGCTTCCAGGCTGCGGCCAGATCGAGCGGCTTGTAAGAGAGTCCGAATACGACGACCTCGGCCCCAGGCAGGAGCTTCGCGAGCTCATCGAGCTCCGCGCTGACCGAAATTTCCGCATCATCCTCGAGCGGCGCGAGATGGCGCCAGGTGCGCTGATCCGGCGGCGATATCACGACGACTCGCGTCTTCGGTCGGGACGCTCGGGTCATTCGAGGCTCATGGACGGATGGCGTGCGCCTTCTTCAACAGCGCTTCGGCCATGCGGATACTGGCGTAATCGATCAGACGCCCGTCGAGTGACACAGCGCCGCGTCCCTCCCGGGCCGCCTCCGCCATCGCTTCCATGATCCGGGCCGCCTTGGTCAATTCGGCCTCGGAGGGCGTGAACACCTCGTTGCACAACGCGATCTGAGAAGGATGAATCGCCCACTTGCCCTCGTAGCCCAGCACGGCCGCGCGATTGGCGGCGGCCTTGAATCCATCCGGATCGCCAAAATCGCCGAACGGCCCATCGATGGGGCGCAGTCCGTAGGCGCGACAGGCCACCATCATCCGGGTCTGCGCTGCATGCCAGGGATCGGTCCAATAATATGCCCGCCTGCCGTCCGGATCCTTGTCGGTGAGTATGCCCGAATCGCGATTGACGCCCCCGATCACGGTGGTACGCGCGCGAGTCGATGCCGCGTAATCCGCCACGCCGAAGGACATCGCCTCGAGGCGCTTGCTCGATTGCGCAATGGTCTCGACGTTCGCCATGCCGAGGGCGGTCTCGATCAGCACTTCGAAGCCGATCCGCCTGGTGCGCTTCATCGCCGTCTCGATTTGCGTGACCATCATGTCGACGGCGTACACATCCGCAGCGACGCCGGTTTTCGGTATCAGAATCATGTCGAGCCGTGGACACGCCTCGACGATATCCACCACGTCGCGGTACATGTAGTGCGTGTCGAGCCCGTTGATGCGGACCATCATGGTCTTCGATCCCCAGTCGATTTCGTTCAGCCCCTGGATGATGTTCCTGCGCGCTTGCGCCTTGTCGTCCGGTGCGACTGCATCCTCGACGTCGAGGAACACGATGTCGGCCGCCGACTTTGCGGCCTTCTCGAAAAGAGCCGTGTTCGAACCCGGGACAGCAAGCTCCGACCGCTGAAGTCGCGAGGTCGCAGGCTCGATGGTGGTGAAACTCATGGTGATTCTCCGTTGATATGGCCTGCTATCCGGTGGCCCCGAACCCCGCGGCCGCGCAGTTGATCGACATGAGGAGCGCAGTCCGTAGCTCCTCGCTGCTCCCGGCGCGATGAGCCCGAAGGAGGTGCACCTGCTCGCGGCTGACCTCGTTCAGGGTCTTGAGGCGCCGGGTGAGGCGGCGCCTGAACTGCGGAAACCGCTCGGCGATGCAGGCGCCCCCGGAAATGCGCAGGATCATCTGCGAGGTCAGCCGGTATTCTTCCTCGACCTGCGCGAAGATCGCCTCCCGTACCGTTTCGTCCTCGACGAGGCCCGCGTACTCGCGCGCGATCGCAAGATCCACTTGCGACAGCGTGCGCTCCACGTCGTCGAGAATCAGCCGAAACAGCCGCGCTTCGCGGAACATGCGTCTGAGCAAGTCGAGTCCGCGCTCCTTGCGCACGTCCAGGAAGGCCTTGATGCCGCTGCCCACGCCGTACCAGCCGGAGAGCATGTGGCGATTCTGCGTCCAGGCGAAAACCCAGGGGATGGCGCGAAGATCGGCCAATGTCTTGGCTTGCGTCCGGCGCGCCGGACGGGAGCCGATGTTGAGCATCGCGAGCTCCTCCAACGGGGAGGATGCCTGCAGATACTCGAGCATGGTCGGCATCTCCATCAGCTTGCGGTACGCCGACCATGCCGTGCCGGACAGCGCCTCCATGGCCTCATGAAACTCGTGCACCGGAACCAAGGCCGGTTCGCGCTCCGAGCGCAGCACGTGCTCGACCACCGAGGCGCCGAGCAGTTCGATCTGATAAGCCGCCGTGCCGCGATTGGCGTACTTGAAGGAAACGACCTCGCCCTGCTCGGTGACGCGGAATTGGCCGCGGATCGAGCCGGCCGGCGAGGCGGCGATCGCGCGTCCCGCGGGCGCACCACCGCGGCTCACCGAGCCGCCCCGGCCGTGAAAGAAGGCGATGGTCACGCCGAGCTCGCGCCCCAGGCGCGACAGATTGCCCTGCGCCTTCGCCAGCTCCCAGTTCGCGGTGAGATATCCGCCGTCTTTGTTCGAATCCGAATAGCCGATCATGACCTCCTGAATTCTCCCCTGCACGTAGAGGCTGCGCTGCACCAGCGGCACGGCCAGCAACTCCTTGAGAATGGAGGCGGCCCGGCGAAGATCGGGAATGGTCTCGAGCAGCGGCACGATCGGCAGGGTGCAGCGCTCGACGGCGGCTTTATCGGCGAACAGGCCTCCCTCCTTGGCAAGCAGATAGACGCCGAGAATGTCGGCGGCGCTGCGCGTCATGCTGAGGATCAACGCACCGAAGGCCTCACGATCGATCTCGCCACGCATGCGGGCAATGGTACGGAAGGTCTCGAGAGTCTCCGCCGCCTCGGCGGGCAGTCCGTCATAGGCCAGCGGCTCGCTGCGCGGTGCGGCCAGCTCCGCTCGTAACCACACCTTCCATTCCTCCGAATCCGCGTGGGGCGGCTCCGCGCCGCCGTGCCGGGCGCGAAACATGGCTGCGAGCGTCTGATTGACGCGCATGCTGTTCTCGCGCACGTCGAGGCGGACCGTACTGAAGCGGAAGATTCCGACTTCGCGGCGCAGCGGCAAGAGCAGCGCGTCGGACAAGCGCGTGGCGCCGGCGCTCTCCAAGGCGCCGCGCATGAGGTCGATATCCTCGATCAGACTGTCGGCGTTCGGATAGCCGGCCTCATCCGGCGCGCAGCCCGGTTGCGGCGAGCTGGCGGATTCGGCATGAGCGATGTTGCGGTCGAGCTTCGCCATCATGCAGCCCACGAACTGACGGAATATCTCGCCGCGGTTGCGTGCCGCGGCCTCTGCACCGCGCGGCACCGTCGCAAGTGCTCGCGCCACCGCACGACGGAACGACTCGGGCAGCTCGAGCGCCTGATCCTCGATGCTCAGATTGCGCACCAGATCGAGCAGGCGGCTCCGATAGCGCCTGAGGCTCGCGATCCGCGTCGCCCAGAGCGCGCGCCGGGTGACCTCGCTGGTGACGGAGGGATTTCCGTCCCGATCCCCGCCGATCCAGGAGCCGAACTGGAAGAAGGAGGGCACCTCGAACGGTTCGCCCGGAAACTGTTTGGCGAATGCTCGTGCCACCTTGCCGAGGAGTTGAGGTACCACGTCGAAGAGGTTCTCGTTGAAAAAATACAGGCCCCACGCGACCTCCTGCTCAACGGTTGGCTTCTGAAGCTTGAGCTCCCCCGTGAGCCACAGAAGCTCGATCTCCTCCGCCAGCGTCTCGATCAATTCCTGGCGCTCCCGGTTCGTCCATCGCGGGGACTCGAGCTCGAGCAGTCGAAGGTAAATCCGCCGGTGGCGCTCGAGCACGGTGACCCGCTTGGCCTCGGTCGGATGCGCGGTGATCACGGGACGCACCTTCAGATCGGACAGAGCCTCGCGCACCTCGGAGGCGCTGATGCCCTCGGCCGCCGCGGCCGCAAACACGCTCGCGAAGGTGCCGCGCAATTGCTCGTAGCCGCGCTCGCGCTCGACCTCGCGCCGATTGCGCACGTCGCGATTCTGTTCCGCAATCGCGAGCAACTGGAACCAGATACCTTGCGCTTGGAGCGTGCGCCCCAGAAGCTCGGCAGGCATCCCCGCGGTGGTGAGATTCCCCCTCAACACGCCGGCAATTCGGGGCTCGTGGCGTTCGACCACCTCGATCAGAAGGTCGAACAGCAGCTCCGCTCGCGAGAAGCCGCCGGGCGCCTCGCGCATCGAGTCAGCCCGCCCGCGCGAGAGCGAGCGCGACCGTCGCGCCGAGTTCGGCCGCGCTCGGCGCGACCAGCAGCCCGTAGGATTTCATGATCTCGGATTTTTCGGCGGCGCTGTCGCCCTCGGCGGAGATGATGGCGCCCGCATGGCCCATGCGCCGTCCTTTCGGGGCGGTGAGACCGGCGACGTAGCCGACGACGGGCTTGGTCATGTTTTCCTTGACCCACTTGGCCGCCTCCGACTCTTGCGGGCCGCCGATCTCGCCGATCATGACCACGGCTTTGGTCTCCGGATCCTGCTCGAACAGCTTCAAGTGATCCAGGAATGAGCTGCCGTTGATCGGATCACCGCCGATGCCGACGCTCGTGGTGATGCCGATGCCGAGCGCCTTCATCTGGGCGCCCGCTTCGTAGCCCAACGTGCCGGAACGGGACACGACGCCCACGTTGCCGCGTGCGTAGATGTTACTCGGCATGATGCCGAGCATGGCCTTGCCGGCGCTGATGATGCCCGCGCAGTTCGGCCCGACGATGGTGGTGCGCTCATCTTTTGCGTAGCGGCGCAGGTAGCGCTTGACGCGCATCATGTCCTGCGCGGGAATGCCATCGGTGATGATGCACACCAGTCGCAGACCTGCATCGGCCGCCTCCATCAGCGCGTCGGCCGCATAGGGCGGCGGTACGAAGGCGAGACTCGCCTCCGCCGCCGTCTCCCGCACGGCATCCTTGACTGTATTGAATACGGGCCGGCCCAGATGACTCTGGCCACCCTTTCCGGGAGTGACTCCACCCACCACCCGGGTGCCGTACGCGATCATTTCCTTGGCATGGAAAGTCGCCTTGTCGCCGGTGATTCCTTGCACAATCACGCGCGTGGTCTCGTCGATGAGGATGCTCATGCCGCACTCCGGGACGCGGCGACGGCCTTGTGGGCCGCCTCGGCCAGCGTGTCTGCCGAGATGATGGGCAGGCCGCATTCGGCGATGATCTGCCGGCCCTCCTCGACGTTGGTGCCGGCGAGGCGCACGACCAGCGGCACTCGAAGCCCCTTCGCGGCCTGCACGACGCCTTGCGCCACCCAGTCGCAGCGATTGATTCCGGCGAAGATGTTCACCAGGATCGCCTTGACGTTGCGGTCGGAGAGCACGAGATTGAAGGCCGCGGCCACCCGCTCAGGCGATGCGCCGCCGCCCACGTCCAGGAAGTTGGCCGGCTCGCCGCCCGCGTGTTTGATCATGTCCATGGTCGCCATCGCAAGTCCCGCGCCGTTGATGATGCAACCGATGTCACCGCTGAGACCCACGTAGTTCAGACCGAATTCCGCCGCCTGCGTCTCGCGCGGATCCTCCTCGGCCGCATCGCGCATTTCGGTGACTTTGGGTCGACGGAACATGGCGTTGTCGTCGAAAGACATCTTGGCGTCGAGGGCCAGCACGCGGTCATCCTTGGTCACCACCATGGGATTGATCTCGACCATGGTCGCATCCAGATCGCGAAACGCGCGGTAGCACCCCAGGATCATGGTGACTGCCTGGCTGACCTGCTTGATGTTGAGCCCCATGCCGAATGCCAGTTCGCGCGCTTGGAATGCCTGCAGTCCCACCGCCGGATCGACTTGTTGCTGCAGAATGGTGTCGGGACGGGTGGCGGCGATCTCCTCGATCTCGACGCCGCCCTCCGCCGAGGCGATCACCCGGATGCGCTCGATCTTGCGGTCGAGCACGAATCCCAAATACATCGCCCGCACGAAGGGCTCGGCTTTCTCGACGTACAGGCGATGTACGGTTTTGCCTTCGGGCCCGGTCTGATGGGTCACGAGTGTGGCGCCGAGCAGCGACTTCGCGGCGGTCGCGACTTCCTGGTAGGTGCGGCACAGCTTGACGCCGCCCGCCTTTCCGCGACCGCCCGCATGAATTTGGGCCTTGATCGCCCAATGCCATCCGCCCAACTCGGTGGCGACGTAGACCGCCTGTTCCGCGCTGTAGGCGACGCCACCGGGTGGTACCGCCACCCCGAATCCGGACAAGAGTTCTTTCGCTTGGTATTCGTGAATATCCATGTGTCCCTTTGCATTTTTTTGAGTCGCCCGAATCTGCCGCACGCGACCAGGCCGGCAAGTTGCGCCCCGAATGCAGTTTAATTGACTAATTGTCGATTCTTCAAAAGAATCGTAGCTCTCTAACAAGTTTATTTTTTTACCCATGACCAATGCGGTCTCTCCTTGACGAAAACGACTTTGTGGTAAAACCATTGGATGCACCGACATAACGCCTCGCGACTTCGCTCGTTTCTGATCACCCTCGCGGCCGCCACGGCGGCGTTGTCAGCCGTCGGCCGCGGAAGTTTGCATACTCCCGGCGAGAAATCCCCCGATCTTGCGCCGAACGCGGGCCCCGATGCCTACCGTCAGATCGTGCAAAACCAATGCGTGGTCAACTGGACGCAACACCAGAATCCATCGCCCTGCGAGAAGGTGTTTCTCGCCGAAGCGAATGCCGACAGCTCCGGTTACGCTTTGCTCGCCGATCCCGACGGCGGCGCCCACTATCTGTTGATTCCCACCCAGACGATGACCGGCACCGACAGCACGGAGTTGCTGGACCCCAACCTCCCCAATTATTTTGCGGAAGCCTGGCGCGGCCGCGATTTGCTCGCGAAATTCGTCGGTCACGCGATACCCAGCGCCGATGTGGGGCTGGCGGTGGGCACCGCAGCAACCCGCACCCAGCATCAATTCCACATCCACATCGAGTGCTTGCGGCCGGAGGTGGTCGCCTCGTTGAAGGCGGTGGCGGACACCCTGAGCGACCGGTGGTCGCAAGTCACGGTGGCCGGCTTCCCCTATCAGGCGATGCGTCTCTCGAGTCAGGCGCTGGAAGTGTCGAATCCGTTTGAGTTGGTGGCGAACCTGAGCCCGGACGCGCGGCATCACATGGGAAACTACACGGTGGTCGTCGCCGGCGCGCAATACTCGAACGGCCCCGGGTTCGTGGTATTGACGGGCACCGGTCCGAGCGGCGATCTGCTGATGGATTCGGGCTGTATCGTGGCCGGCGGCGGCAGCTGAGCTGTCGGCTACGGCGCGGCTTTTTCGGCGCGCACTGAGACCCGCGGGTCGCCGAGTTGCTCGCAACGGGCTCGAAACCCCGGCAAAGGACCCACCCACTTCAAGCTGTCGACATCGGCGAACAGCGCCGCGTCGCTGCGAAGCGTCGCCAAAACCTTGAACTTGAGCGCCAGCTCGCGCCGCTCGCCGAGCACGTCCGCGGGGAAATCCTCGATTTTGCCAAATCGCGTGAGCAGGCTTGCCGCCCCTTTGGGCCCGATTCCCGAAATCCCCGGGTAGCCGTCCGCGCTGTCTCCCACCAGCGCGAGATAATCAGGAATGAGCTCGGGGCTCACGCCGAACTTGGCGCGCACGCCGTCCGCATCCCGGATCGACTTGCTTTTTCGGTCCACCTGCACCACACGGTCGGCGCGCACGCACTGCGCCAGATCCTTGTCCGGCGTCCAGATACACACCTTCTGCACGCGCACGTCGCTTGCCGCGATCGCGGCCGCGGAGGCGAGCGCGTCGTCCGCCTCCAGCTCGATCATCGGCCAGACGGCGACTCCCATGGAATCGAGCGCCTCTTCCAGCGGTTGGAACTGAGCTCGCAGGGCGGCCTCGATGCCATCGCCAGTCTTGTAGCCGCTCCAGAGCTCGTTTCGGAACGACTCGATGACGTGATCGGTGGCGACTCCCAGGTGGGTCGCTCCCTCCTCGATCATCTGCAATACGCCGTTGAGCACCCCGAGCACGGCGCCGAACGGCCTGTCGGTGCCCTTGGTGAAGCGGCGCAGACCATAAAAATGGCGATAGAGCTCGTAGGTGCCGTCGATGAGATGAACGATCATCCGGTGAATTACACCATATCGATCATCGACATGCGCGCGCGATTCGGAAAGTACGGATGCCTCGGCACGACAGTCGATTGGAAAATGCGCGCCATGGCAACCTATACGACGGAGCGCGTCCTCGACGTAAAGCACTGGGGTGAACGGCTGTTCAGTTTCAGCACCACTCGCGGCCCAGGTCTGCGTTTCGAGAACGGTCAGTTCCTCATGCTCGGCTTGGAAGTGGACAGCCGCAAGCTGGTACGCGCCTACAGCATTGCAAGCGCCAACTACGAGGAGCATCTGGAGTTCTACAGCATCAAGGTGCCGGGCGGTCCGCTGACCTCGAGGCTCCAGCACATCCGGCGCGATTCGAGTCTGTTGATGAGCACCAAGCCGACCGGCACGCTGGTGCTTCGCGATCTGAAGCCCGGCAAGCGTCTGATCATGCTGGCCACCGGCACGGGCATCGCACCGTTCGTGAGCATCGCCAAGGACCCCGACACGTACGAGCGTTTCGAGCAGGTCATTTTGCTGCGCGGCGCCCGCACCAACGCCGATCATGCCTACGGGGACCACGTCATCGGCAGGCTCCGAGAGGATGAATACCTCGGCGCTATGGTGCGAGAGCGCCTGCTCGACTACCCGACGGTGACCCGGGACATCGGCCGCAACCGCGGTCGCGTGACCACGCTGATCGAAAGCGGACGGGTGTTCGCAGACTTGGGTGTCGGCCCGCTCGACCGGGACTGCGACCGTTTGATGATCTGCGGGAACATGCGCATGCTCGCGGATGCGACGGCGCTGCTCGATTCGCGCGGGTTGGAGGCGTCGCCCCAAATCGGCGTGCCCGGCGATTATCTCGTGGAGCGCGCTTTCGTCGAGTCGCTCGATGTCGCGGCTCCCCGGGGTGAGCGGCCGGCGATCGCGGCCGCGGGGTAGCTCAGGCCAGCGTCAGCAGGCGCACCCGTCCGTAACTCTTGGCGAGGCTCGTGGTCCCCACATAGGAGCACTGGACATTCACAGCGCCCTCGAGACTCAACTGTGCCGCACAGGGTTCGGTCACGAAGACGCCTCCGGGCGGGGCCACCGGGACGATTCGGGCGGCAAAAGACAGCTGCGGACCGAATATGGAGGGTGTTTCCTCCACCGGGTCGAAGCCTTGATCCGCGGCGCCGTAGTGAACCGCGATGCGAAACGACAGACGCCTGCCCGGCTCGAGCTCTTCCGCCAGCTTCGCCGTAGCCGCTTGGATTTCGAGCGCGGCGGACGCGGCGGAGCTCGCCGTCCTAAAAACGGCATGCACGGCATCTCCCCAGGTCTTACGCAGCACGATCGAGGGCGAATGCCGCCGCAACACCTCGGCCGCAGTCTTCGGCAAAAGCTCCGTCCAGTACCGCCGCGTGTCGGCCGCATTCAGCGACGAATAGCTGACGGCATCTGCGAACAGGAACCCGTAACGCGGGCGCTTGACGCACCCGTGCAGCTGCGAGTCGATGGCGGCGCGGATGGCCCGGCGATCCGGATCGCGATCCACATGCCAGCGACCGCCGGACCGCGCGAGCACCGTCCACGGAGCGCTCATTGCATCGGCATGGCCGATCGATAAGCCGAGCGCCGCCTCGGCGCAGGTGCGATCGTGATCTTCGCCCTCATCGAGCAGCAGGCTCGACCAGGTGTGCGACTCCCCGTGGCCGGACGCATCACGCCGGAATTGAGCCGCGGCCGAGGACGGCCCCGCTTCATCGTCCGGCGCCATGGGATAGATCACGTGCAGCTGTATTGCGCGCATCGCCAGTTCCTGCCAGCCGCTGTGCGCGCCGCCGCCGACGCAGTACACGAGTGCCGGCCGATGAGCGTCGTCGAGATCGGCGTGGGTTTCCGTCTGCGCCGACAGGTAATCAGCGGAAACCAACAGTCCCACGGCAGGTCGATACCAGGCGCCGACGAGGTCCGCAAAGCCCGGGCGCAAAAAACACAGGCGGCGCATCTGCAGGAATGTTCTCGATCGGGCCCAGGAGTTCTGCAGGCAAAGGGGATTCGCGCGGATGAGCGCGCACTGGAACAGCGCCCGATCGCCGAGCACGAGCGCCGCCTCCGCGAGAGTCGCCCAATGAAAGTATGCCGCCTCCTCCTGATCAGGAACGTTGAGATCTGTGACGCGCTCAGCCACCGAGCGCGCCAGCCGCAAAGCCCGTGGGGCATCGCCCGCCAGCGTCCACAACAACGCCGCGTTCTGCAGGCTGTACGTGCCGTCCGTCCGCGATGCGACCCTCTCATACGCCTGTGCGGCCTGCGTCAGCAGAGGCTCCGTATCCGCGCGGCGGCTGAATGCCATGTCCTTGAGCAATCGGGCCTCGAGCGCCAGGAAATCCTCGTTCTCGTTGGCGTTCAGAGCGGCGGCATGAAACGCCTCGAGCGCCGCCTCCGTGGAGCCGCACGATGCGAGCGCGAGCACCGACAAGTACGCGAGCGTCGGCGAGTCGGGGAACCGCTGCAGCGCCTCCTGCGCGCGATCGAACGCCGCGACAAAGTTGCCGGTTCGCTGCAGCCGCCACGCTGAATCTAGAGCGACGTTCTCGTCTTGCGCTGCATCGATGGACACGGGCCGGCTCCTTGAGGAACTCGCAGCGTACAGGGACGGGTCGTGTTTCGCATCACTGCCCACCCGGCAGCGCGGACCGGCTTCGGGTTGCGTCGCATTGGCGGTAACCAATGCGGCGCGCACCCCTCATCATCAGCGCAGCGCGGCGACGTTGATCGACTTCACGCCGTTGCGGTTGTCGTACACGCGCGTGAGCTTCGCATTGTTCACCGCCTGCACGCTCGATGAGACCGCCCGGCCGACGCAGGCCTTCGCCGCTGCCGCTTCCGCGAGCTGCCGCGAGTTTGGATCTCCGCAGACCTCTTCCGCCGCCTGGCGGATGCGGTTGTACAGAACGGCAGCGCCCTTCTCGGTGCTCAAATCGAGGTCGGAATACCGAACCGCGCGAGTCGGAACGTCGTGGGTCTCGCCTGCCTGCGCACCGATGGCCAGGGCGGAAAGACCGAAGACGGCGATGGCGGCCACTGCGACCTGCCTGGTGTTGTGCAATGTGTGGGTTTTCATGACTGGCTCCTTGAAGTGAATGATTTGTCGTCGAGGGTCATGTTGAGCGCCTGGCGGGTATCCTTCTGTCAACGCGCGGACACAAGCCGTACAATTTCACGCACATCGAAAATCGAGAGGTTGGTCGTGGCGATAAGCGTAAATACCGTGCTCGAGCGCAATTTGCTGTTTCGCGGCCTATCGCGTGAGACGCTCGCGCGGCTCGCCGGGCTCTCCGTTCGCCGCTCTTATCCGCGGGACGCGGTCATTTTCTCGCAATCGGATCCGGGCGATGCTCTGTTCGGGGTCGTCACCGGCCGGGTGCGGATCAGCGCGAGCACCTCAGGCGGGCGCGAGGTGTTCTTGAACATCATGGAGCCCGGCGATACGTTCGGCGAGATCGCGCTGCTCGACGGCCGCGCGCGCACGGCGAGCGCCGTCGCAACCGCCCCGTCGGACCTGATGATCATTCAACGCGAGCCGTTTCTCAGGCTGCTCGCAAACGAGCCTCTGCTGACGGATCATCTGCTGCGATTGCTGTGCGCTCGTCTTCGGTGGATCAGCGGCTTTGCGGAAGAATCCGCACTGCTTTCGGTACCGGCGCGGCTCGCGCGGCGGCTGCTTTCGCTCGGTCGACTGCACGGACGAGAGACCGGCGAGGGAATCGAGTTGAAGGTCTCACAGGATGAAATGGCGCGCTTCCTGGGATTATCCCGCCAGATCGTCAATCAACACCTGCAGATCTGGAAGGCGAAGCGATGGGTTGGCCTGGGGCGCGGCAAGATCATGATTTTGGAAGCGCGCGCGCTCGACGAAGTCGTCGGGGAGCCTGTTTCCTTCCTTTAAGATAACCGTGGCATCATGGGCGAAATTCGAGCAAGGGGCTGAACGGCAGTCGCTTCAACGGCTACTAGGGATGGCTGGCTATGAAATATGTCAAGGCGCTTGGGGCGTTTTTTTGTGTTTTTTCCGCGGTTCTGCTGGCAGCCTGTGGCGGAGGCTCATCCGGAGCGCCGCCGGCGCCGAGCGGCCTCAGTTATCCCAGCCCCCCTTCTTTCACCGTCGGCAAAGCGATCACTGCGCTGTCACCCACCGTCACTGGCCAGGTGACTCACTACACCGTGAGCCCTGCGCTACCGGCGGGACTGAGCTTGAACGGGGTAAGTGGAACCATCTCGGGCACGCCGACCACCGCCGCGGCGCAAGCCACCTACACGGTGACCGCCAGTAATTCGTCCGGATCGACCACGGCGGGCGTCGTGATCGTGGTCAATCCCATTGCGCCCACGGTCGCCTATGCCAGCCCGGCGTATTCATTCACCGTGGGCGTGACGGCTGCCCCGATCACGCCCACGGTGAGCACTGGCGCGGTCACATCGTGGGGCATATCGCCGGCGTTGCCGGCGGGTCTTGCCTTCAACACGACTACCGGCACGATCAACGGCACTCCGAGTTCAGCCGCCGCGTCGGCGAGCTACGTCGTTACCGCCAGCGACGCCGGCAGCACGTCAACCGTAAGCCTGACTTTGGCGGTGGCCTCGGACCCGTTGGTGGATCTTGGTCATACCTCGGCTCTGTACATCACGCGCCTGGTCAATAACACGCTCCTGAGCGAGGACAACGAAGCGCATTGGATATTGTGGAACTACTCCGCCGGAACGCAGATCGCGAACGGCAATACCGGTTTCACGGGGCCGGCCACTTCTCCATTACCTCCTCTGCCGGTCGATCTCGAAGGCTCGACCGCGGTGATCCAAACGTCCACCGGGCTCGAGGTCCGCTCAGCTACGACCGGGATCGTTTCCGCCGAGATCAAGACCAGCCCGAGCTGGTGAAAGTCGCGAGCAATGGCAGCTACGTGTGTGCGGGCAATGCCACCGGGCTCACGGTCTGGTCGCCCACTGGAAGTCTCTTGTTCACCATCGCCGGCAATTACTCTCAGGCGGTCGCCTTCGCGGCTGCCTCACAGATTCAGTTGGCCAAGGGTCCTTCGGGCGCCACTGTGATCCAGACTGTTTCGGTACCCGCCGGAACCAGCGCGACGAGCCCGCAGTTCTCAGGGACTTTCCAGTCGTGGTTCGCGGATGGCAGCCACTTCTTCTCCGCCGTGCTGTCCGATTCAGGTCCCAGTACTTGGTGGGTCTACTCGGCCGCCGCCGCTCAACAGGACCTCGCCAATATCAATTCTCAAACCTTGGCGGGATCGGGCGCTTACTATTGGTGGACCAACAACCAGACTTTCAATTTGTCAACCGTGGGGGCTCACGGGACGGTGACCAACTCCTATACGGTCGGTAGTCTGTCGTCGACCGCTGTTGCCGCGGCCAGCACGGCCGGCATCATCAGCACGACGCAGTTGCCCAGTGGCCAGTTTAGTAGCCAGTTGATATTGCTCAACCTGTCCGGCCCCACCCCCACCTCGGCCACCTACGCATTACCGTTCGGCGATTCCACCACCTACAGCGCCACGTCGGCGTCCACCTGGATGGTGGGGACCCAAAACGGCGTGCTCGTAGACGGCGCCAGTCTGGCCAGCACGCCTCGTTATCTCGACTATGGAAAGGCCACGAGCATTTCCGGCAGCACGAACAATGTGGTGATTGCGACGGCCTCCGGCCGCGTATTGACGTTCAACCCCGCCACGCACGCTCTGTTGGGTACCATCGACACGCAGGTGAGCCAGGTCGTGGTTTCATCGGACGGCACGGTGCTTGCCGCTCTCGGGGGCGGACCCTCTTTCGTCGCGTCGGCCG
>Ga0187887_10000202_pt1 | contig 62051 bp, 66 predicted proteins | sample June2016WEW_7_10_FD_132977 | JGI IMG/M metagenome (GOLD analysis project Ga0187887, IMG submission 132977) | Peatland microbial communities from SPRUCE experiment site at the Marcell Experimental Forest, Minnesota, USA - June2016WEW_7_10 | ecosystem: Environmental > Terrestrial > Soil >... | reverse complement strand
GGTGGTGCTGGTGTGGGGGGTGACGTTTTCGCTGGTGAAGTCGGCGCTGACGGCGACCACTCCGCTGATGTTCAACCTGGTGCGCATGGCGCTGGCCTTTGCGGTGCTGGCGGCGGTGAACTGGCCGAGTCTGCGCGGGATGACGCGGACGGACTTGAAGCTGGGAGCGGCGGCGGGATTGTTTCTGGGGCTGGGGTACCAGTTTCAGACCACGGGGCTGAAGTTCACGACGGCTTCGAAGGCAGCGTTTCTTACCGGGCTGGTGGTGGTGATGGTGCCGTTGATAAGCGCGATTCCCGGAGTTGCCCTGCCCGGGTCGTTACGGCCGACCTTCGATACGTATGCGGGAGCCGTGCTGGCGTTTGCGGGGCTGGTGCTGCTGACGAGTCCGCGGGGGGCGGGATTCGCGTTGTTTTCGGGAATTGGGTTGGGGGAGTGGCTTTGCCTGGGGTGCGCGGTGGCGTTTGCGGCGCATCTGCTGATGCTGGCGCGGGCGGCTCCGAGGGTGTCTGCGAGAAGATTGGGGACGCTGCAGATCGGGTTTGCGGCGGTGGTGCTGCTGGTGACGCTGCCGCTGGGCGGGCGGTCGAGCTTTCATAGCTCGGCGATGCTGTGGATTGCGCTGGGGGTGACGGCGGTGCTGGCGACGGCGGCGGCGTTTACCATCCAGAGCTGGGCACAACAGCACCTGCCGGCATCGCATACCGCGCTGATTTTCACGCTGGAGCCAGTGTTTGCGTGGCTGACTTCCCTGCTTTTCTTTGGCGAAGAGCTGGGGCGGCGGGCGATGCTCGGGGCGGGGCTGATCCTGGCGGGAATCCTGCTGGCGGAGCTGCGGCCAACTTCGCGGGGCCGGAGCCAACTGCTACCCATCGCAGGCGCGTAATCTAGAAGATGCATACTAATGCAAGAACGAGAGCAGGCCGGGACGAAGGCGACTCGAACCGGGTCCAGGCCGATACCTTTCTCCACCGTTCGCGTCTATTACGGTGGCGAACGAAATGCGGAAGCGGCGGACCGCGTAGAGCTTAGGAACACCACCGCGCAGGCGCAGGCGTTCACGACATCTGAAGGCATTTAGAAGCAATCACGAGGATAAATACGACAATGGACTCATCGAATCGATTCGGGCAGGGCTTGCGGGACAAGATCCGCGGCGGACGCCTGGTGACCACTTTCACGATACTTGGAACACTTTCAGCCTGCGTTCTGGCCGGGTCGTTGCTGACCGGCCGCGTCAGTGCCAAGCAAGCCGTTGATAGCAGCGATGCCAAGCCGCTGCAGATTCCGAATCCGGTGACGCTGTCGAATGGCTTCTCGGCGATTGCGAAGCAGGTGGGGCCTGCGGTGGTGAACATCAACACGGAGACGCTGCCGAAGGAGAGCGGCGGTCCCGGGCAGCAAGGCCCCATGGGCCGGACCCCGCACGGGCAAAATCCCGATGGAGGCCAGGGCGACCAGGGAATGCAGGACTTCTTCAACCACTTCTTTGGCGGGCAGGGTGGAGGCGGCCAGGAGGAAACCGGTCCAAGCCGGGCTCTGGGTTCGGGCTATATCGTGGACCCGCGCGGCTACATCATTACCAACAACCATGTGATCGACAAGGCGGACAAGATTTACGTGAAGCTGTCGACGGACTCCGAGGATTCAACCGATCCGGGCCGGCTGGCGACGGTGGTGGGCGTGGACAAGGAGACCGACATTGCGGTGATCAAGATCAAGACGGATACTCCGCTGCCGACGGTGAAGCTGGGCAACTCGGATGGCGCGCAGGTGGGCGACTGGGTGCTGGCGATCGGTGAGCCGTTTGGTCTGTCGGAGACGGTATCGGCGGGTATTATCTCGGCGCGTAACCGGTCGATCAATGAAGGCGGCGATGCCAATGGCGTCGCCACGAACGAGTTCCAGAAGTTCATCCAGACCGATGCGGCGATCAATCCGGGCAACTCGGGTGGACCGCTGGTGAATATGCAGGGCGAGGTGATTGGCATGAACACCGCCATCTTCACGCAGTCGGCGGGCAATGAGGGCATTGGTTTCGCGATGCCGTCGAACGTGATCATCGGCGTCTACAACCAGTTGATTGCGCCGGAGCACAAGGTGATTCGCGGTTCGATCGGCATCCAGTTCCAGCAGGGCATGTCGGCGGCGGTAGCCAGGGAATATGGCTTCACGAGCGGCGGCGTGATGGTCAGCGAAGTGGTTCCGGGCGGACCTGCGGCGAAGGCAGGCATCCAGCCGCGGGACGTCATCGTGTCCGTGGACGGGAAGCAGATCAAGAATGGCGATGAGCTGATTGGCATCGTCTCCATGAAGCAACCGGGATCGACGGTAAGCCTGGGAATTCTCCGCGGAGGCAAGCAAATCACGATCACCTGCGGCATTTTGGATCGCTCCAAGCTCTACGAGAACCAGGGCAAGGCAGACGACGACTCCAATGAGTCGGGACCGAGCGACGCGGGGCAGAGCAAGTTCGGCATCACGGTGCAGGCAGTCCCGCAACAGCTGCAGAGCCGCCTGCACATCACTGGCGGCGTTGCGGTGACCAGCGTGAAGCCGGGTTCATTCGCTGACTCCATCGGGCTGAGCCAGGGAGAGGTGATTGTGGAGATCAATCGCAAGCCGGTTACGGATATTGCGGGCTACAACAGCATCGCAAGTTCGCTTAAGTCCGGGGACGATGTAGCGTTCGTGGTCCGTATTCCGCAGCGCCCGAACGGTGGCGACTCGTTCGTCGGCGGAACGCTGCCCTAGGCTGAAGACAGGATAGTGGCGCAGACGATACGTCTGCGCCACTTTTGTCTAGCACCTTATGGGTATACTTAAGAGAATCAAATGTGGTTACACTCAGCATGCAAGCCATTGCATGTGAACCAACATTTGGTTAGGCTTAATGGCACTTCGCGGACGTATCGTGTCGCGCACTTGAGCTTAGACAGGCAAGACGGAGGTAAGCCGCACGATGCGCATTTCTATCACTAAAGTAATCCCGGTGGGGCTTCTATTGCTGGCGGTGTCTGCATTTGCATCCGTTCATCCGAAGGCCGGCTCGTCGAAGAAGCACTATAACGCGAGCGTGAAGGAAGCCTCGATCAAGCACAACAAGGGTTACCATCTGCGGACGACGCATGAGAAGGCGCCGCTGGAGATGCCCTCCGAGCGCGCTACGCAGATTCAGACTGCGTTGATTAAACAGGGATATCTGACCGGCGAGCCCACCGGCCGGTGGGATGACCAGAGCGTCTCCGCCATGCAGAAAATGCAGGGAGATAACGGCTGGCAGACCAAGGTTACGCCGGACTCTCGTGCGCTGATTAAGCTTGGCCTCGGACCAACGGATGCGAGCGCTGCACCGGTTCCGGGCGCCGATGTCGCTTCAGAGAGTAGCAAGAGCTCGGCGCAGGACTTGTCAGGGACGCAGCCGCAGCAGTAGAGATTTAGCAATGGCATTCAAAGGCCGGCATCCACGATGCCGGCCTTTGAATTTAATGGAAAAGCTTGCTACCGCCAGCTTACGGCGAGGTGCCAGCGGTGGCCGCGCTCGGCGGATTTGCGCAGGACGGTCTCGTACTCGTGGAGTTCCGTGAGGATGTCTGGGCCTTCGCTGCCGAACTGGTGGGGATCGGATTCTAGCTCGCCGATGAGAGCGTCGAGGGTGTGCAGGCCGTCTTCCGGGCGATACCACTGCGGGGGCGGGAGACGCTTGAGGAGGTCTGGATTGCCGCCGCCTTCCTGGATGAGGAGCGACATGGAATTTTCGTCGGCGGAGAAGAATTCGAGGAGCGGTTTGACACCCAGTTCGAGGGCAAGCTTTTCGATGGCGTTCTCGTAACGCGCGAGCACACGGCCGTTCACGTAGATGTTGTAGCCAGGGTCTTCGCCCTCGACCACGATATACATCGCTGCAGCCATGGGGTTGAGTGTAGCGCCGGAAGGGTTGTGGATTGGAGACTTGGGAGGGGTGAACCTATTTGGGTTCGGGTTGAGGGCAGGTGTACCTAAACGGGAAGCGTGGGGACGGGGGACGTCTCGGTGGTGGTTTCGCCGCCCTGGGGTAAAAGAAGATAGACGCCGGCAACGATCAACAGGACGAGGCCCGTAAACCAGTGAGCCGTCAGCCTGGGGCGCACGAGAACGATTCCCTCAAGAATGATCAGCAGCGGAACCCAGGCGAACTGCGAGGACCAGCGAGTGGATCCAAGTCGAGAGAGAGTGGCGATGCCGAGCAGGGCGACGATTCCGTCGCAGGCGATCGCGAGGAGCGAGAAGGTGGGACGCGCGCCGGCGAGGAAGCGGCTCGTTGCGAGCGCGAGGGCGAAGAGAGCGCAGGCGCCTAGCAGCGCAGTCGAGGTGCGAGGGACGCTCCGGGAATGATCTGTACAAAACAGGACGGCGCCCAGGCCGGTGAGTACCGGGGCTACTAGCAGGGGAAGGTCGGCGCGGAGGTCTCCGAGGTTAGGCTGGACGAGCACCAGGAGGAGCCCGGCGACTGCTGCGAGAGAGGGCCAGATGCGGCCGGCGATGCCCTCGGAACTCTCGGTGCCAAGGGCGCTGGAGGCAATCGCGATGATGATGGGGGTGAGCGCGAGGGCGATGGTGAGGGCGCTCGAGTCGAGATCGCGTCCGGGAAGGAGTAGGCCGATGGCGGGGCCGCCGAAGAGCATGGCGCCGGCGAAGAACCAGCGTAGTGTGGCCGTGGGCGAAGACTTCGGCTGGGGAGTTGATTGCTGTCTTTTGGGGATGAGGAAGGCGAAGGCGATCAAGGTTGCCCAGGCGCAGCCGAGGGTCTGCGAGGTGAGGGTCGACTCGGCGTCTGGGCGCGCGGCGGAGACGGCCCAGCGGCTGGCCCCGACTAGAAGCAGCAGAACAAAGGGCCACCAGCGCCAGGCTTCGGCTTGTTGGGTTTGGCTGGGCGTGTTCAGAAGACGTCCCCTTCCCTTGCTACAAGGCTAGACGAGTGAGCAGGCTTGGGAGATTCGCAAAAACAGAGAAGCCGCGCGGTATGCGCGGCTTCTCTGTTGGATCAAGGGGTTGCGGGAAGACTAGCTGTTGCCGCCCTGGGGGGTTGGAGCAGGGGTGCCGGGACGACGGCTGCGACGACGGCGTCCACGACGCTGACCTGCTGGACGTGCACCGGCTGCCGGAGCCGCCGAACCATCCTGCGGTGCGCCTTCGGTTGCCTCTATCTCTTCACCACCCTCGTCATCGCCTTCGAACTCGTCGCCGTCGTCCTCGAAGTCGTCTCCGCCTTCAAGAACGATGGTGCTCTCATGCTTGGGCTGCTCGGCCGCGGGCGCCGCGGGACGCTCGGGGCGCGGAGCACGCTCGCCACGATCACGGTCGCGATCGCGGTCACGGCCGCCACGTTCGGAACGCTCGCCGCGGTCAGAACGCTCACCGCGCTCGCCACGATCAGAACGCTCGCCGCCGCCGCCTGGCTCGGGAGCTGGTGGGAGGCCGAGCTTTTCGCGCTGCTCGCGGAGAACCGCCTTGCGGGAGAGCTTGATGCGGTTGCCCTCGATCGAGAGCACCTTGACCAGGATCTGATCGCCCTCGCGGAGCTCATCCTTGACTTCCTTGACGCGGTGCTCTGCGATCTCGGAGACGTGGAGGAGGCCGTCGGTGCCGGGGAAGATCTCGACGAACGCGCCAAACTCGGCGAGCCGAACGACCTTGCCGAGGTAGGTCTTGCCTACTTCGGGCACAGCCGTAATGTCGGAGATCATCTGGATGGCCTTGGCAAGACCTTCTGCGTCGGACGAAGCCACATTGACGCGGCCCGTGTCGTCGACATCGATCTTGACGCCGGTAGCATCGACGATGCCGCGGATGACCTTGCCGCCAGGTCCGATGAGGTCGCGGATCTTGTCGGTGGGGATCTGGATGGTGTGGATGCGGGGAGCGAAGGCGCTCTTCTCTTCGGCGCCCTTGGAGATGACAGCGTCCATGGTGTCGAGGAGGAAGAGGCGGCCGCGGCGCGCCTGCTCGAGGGCTTCACGCATGATCTGCGTGGTGATGCCCATGATCTTGATGTCCATCTGCAGGGCGGTGATGCCGTTGCGGGTTCCGGCGACCTTGAAATCCATGTCGCCGTAGTGGTCTTCGGCGCCTGCGATATCGGTGAGGACGGCGTACTTGTCGCCTTCCTTGACCAGGCCCATAGCCACGCCGGCGACCGATCCCTTGAGGGGAATGCCAGCCTGCATGAGGGAGAGCGACGCGCCGCAGACGGTCGCCATCGAGCTGGAGCCGTTGGATTCCAGGATGTCGGAGACAACGCGGAGGGTGTACGGGGACTCGTCCTCAGCGGGGAGGACGGCCTCGATAGCGCGCCAGGCGAGCGCGCCGTGGCCGATCTCGCGACGGCCTACCCCGGTCATACGTCCAACTTCACCAACGGAGAACGGCGGGAAGTTATAGTGCAACATGAACTTCCGCTTTTGCTCGCCTTCGTAGCTTTCCATGCGCTGGGCGTCGTCGGTGGTGCCCAAAGTTGCCGAGACAAGCGCCTGGGTTTCGCCGCGGGTGAAGAGTGCGGAACCGTGCACGCGGGGGAGAACGCCGGTCTCGATCGTGATCGCGCGGATCTCGTCAAAGGCGCGGTGATCGGGGCGAATGCGGTCGTTGAGAACCTGCTCGCGGAAGATGGTTTCGCGCAGGCCTTCGAAGTACTTGGAGAGTTTCTTCGAAGCCGCGGGATCATCGGCGGGAAGTTCCTTCTTGAGCTCGTCCTTGATCTCCTTGACCTTGGCGTAGCTCTCGAACTTGGGATTCTTCTTGGTGTCGAGGGCGTCCTTGAGGCGGTCACCCACCTTGGCCTTGAGGGCGGCGGCGTAGGCTTCGTCGTTCTCAAGCGGAGTGACGGTGCGCTTGGTCTTTCCGGCGAGGGAGACGAGGTGCTCGATGCCGGCGACGATCTTCTTGATCTCTTCGTGGGCGAACTCGATGGCGCCGACGACGACCTCTTCGGGGATTTCCTTGGCGCCGGACTCGACCATCACGATGCCGTCCTTGGTGCCGACGACCATGATGTTGAGCTTGCTGACGAGGCGCTCGGAGTAGGTGGGATTGACGATGTACTTGTCGTCAATGTATCCAATGCGCACAGCACCTACAGGTCCGTGGAAGGGGATGTCCGACAGCGCGAGCGCGCAGCTGGCACCATTGATGCCGAGCACGTCGGGATCATTTTCCTTGTCGGCCGAGTAAACGAACGCGACCACCTGGGTCTCGTTGCGGAAGGCTTCCGGGAAGAGCGGGCGGATGGGGCGATCGATCTGGCGCGAGGTGAGGATTTCCTTCTCAGAGGGGCGGCCTTCGCGCTTGATGAAGCCGCCGGGGATGCGTCCGCCGGCGTAGGTGAACTCGCGATATTCCACGGTGAGGGGGAAGAAGTCGATGCCCTCTTTGGGGTCGGGCGAGGCTACGGCTGTGGCGAGAACGGCGTTGTCGCCGCTGGTGGTGAAGGCCGCGCCAGATGCCTGCTTGGCGATGCGTCCTGTTTCGAATTTGATGTGCTTGCCACCGGCAAGCTCAACGGTTACGTCCTGCTTCATAAACGTTCCTCTTTTTCTCTCTGTCTTTAAGGTCGTGGTCGCCCAGCGCTCGATGAGGCGCGCTAAGACGAAAGCCCCGCCGAAGCTGCTTCGGTCGGGGCGTCAGATTTTCCGGGCTTGGATACAGGAGAGGGTTGAGGCCAGCGCGATGAAGCGCCGCGATGTGCGTCGAGTCGAGCGGCGTAGACAGAAGTAACTACCGTCACTTCCATCCCGTCGATGGCTTTGCGCAGATTCAATCTTCAACCACTCCTGGTGGGGCCGCCGAGGCACAATGAGACCGCAGCAGCACGGAATAGGCTACTTGCGGATACCCAGTTTGCCGATGACGTCACGGTAGCGGTCCGAATCCGTCTTCTTGAGGTAATCCAGAAGGCGGCGGCGCTTGCTCACCAGCATCAACAGACCACGGCGTGAGCCATGATCCTTCTTGTGGGTTTTGAAATGCTCGGTCAGCTCACCGATACGCTCGCTGAGGATCGCAATCTGCACCTCAGGACTTCCAGTGTCCGAGTCGTGCGTGCGGAACTTCGTAATAATGTCTGATTTCTTCGCTGTTGCCAACACGGCGGGTCTTACTCCTGATTCTCTATGCTCTAGTCCACTCTCGTTAGTGTCCACTTAAAAGATACCACGCGGAGGGCTCAAAATACCCTCCGCGGGCCGTGATTTGTAGCGGTAATCCGGTGATTTTACTTGGCAATGTGCGACTTGAGGAACTCGAGCGCACGCTGGTGGGCCAGCTTGGAGGCGGCGGGGACATAGCTGGCGCGCGCTTCGTTGGCGAAAGCGTGCCCTGCGCCCTCGTAGAGAAAGATTTCAACGTCGGGATGCGCGGTGCGGACGGCGTCGACCTGGTCCTTGCCAATGTGGTCGTCGTCAGCGCCAAAGTGCAGTTGCACGGGGCATGTGGGGTCTTCGGCGGCAACGTTGCCGATGCCGCCGGCGTAGAAACCGACTGCTGCCTTGAGGTCAATCTTCAGGGCTTTGGCACGGGTTGCGCTGAGCCAGGTAAGCAGGCCGCCGTAGCAGAATCCAATGACGCCAGTTCCCTTGCCTGTGCCCGCGACGTGCTGAGCGGCTGCGGCTACGTCGAGGAGTTGGGTATCCGGGTTGAGCTTTCCGTAGAGCTCGAAGGCCTTCTTCAGGTCGTCGCCCGTGTAGCCGAGCTCGAGGCTCTTCTCGAAGCGATCGAACAGGGCTGGCGCAATGGCGACAAAACCGTTGCTGGCGTAATCGTCTGCCACCGACCGGATCGACGGATTGACGCCGAAGATCTCCTGAATGACGATCACGGCGCCCAGCGGCTCACCCTTTGGCTTGGCTACATATGCGCTCAACTCGTGGCCGTCGGCCGCCTTCAACTCTACCCATTCACTCATACTTGCTCTCCTCCGAACCAATAGATGCTCAATCGGCTACAGACGTCGCACAGCCTGCGGCCGGATGTCAGAGGAGATGACGTTGAAAGGATCGGTAGAGACGCAAGCGCAGATGAGCTGTTTGGAGAATTCTGTCAAAGTTTTTGGGGGCGATTTGCGACGATGTGGTCGATCAGCTTTTGCGCGAGATCCGCGGCTGAGACATGATAGCGGCCCTCGGCGATGGCGATTCGGATACGGTCGATACGCGCCATGCGGGCATGCGAGTCGGCGGAGGAAGGCCGTTCAACTGCGGCGGCGCGCTTGCGGATCGAGCGTAGCTGATCACTGATTGACATTCTGGCTGCCACGTCGATGCGCGGCATTTCCTCGCAGCGTACGGTGTGGCCAAACGACCGTCGGAATTTCCGCAATCTGTTCAATGGGACCATCCGCATGATGTCTATCGGCAGATGGGGAGAAACCATTAAGGCTGTCTAACAATTAATTTTGGCAATCAATTTAGCAATCGGTCGGCGTGCTGCGCATTCGCCGTACGGCAGTTGGCTTCTGGGTCTTCTGCATGCCGTGCAGGCTGCCACGGAGCCGAACCACGGCCGCAGAGTGTATCTGCGAGACGCGTGACTCCACCACACCCAGAGTGAGGCCGATCTCCTTCATCGTCAGCTCCTCATAGTAGTAGAGGGTGAGAACCATGCGCTCTTTCTCCGGCAACTCCTCGATGGCGTCAACCAGCAACTGCCGCATCTCTCCCTGGAGACAACGGAAGAGCGGATCGTCCTCAGGCGACCCTGCAATGTAAGCGAGCTGGTCTTCGCCGGAGTCGTCGTTGTGTTCCAGATTGAGGCTGCCGATCTCGAGTCCCTTGAGCTGCCCTAGTAATAGCTGGTACTCATGGATGCCAAGATTCATCTCGCGAGCGACTTCCGTCTCGGTGGGCGTGCGCCGCAGGTTGCGGGTCATCGTCTGAGTGGCTTCCTGCACGGCGCGCCCTTTGCGGCGAAGCTCGCGGGGGCTCCAGTCCAGGACGCGGAGGGAATCAAGGATGGCGCCGCGTATGCGGAACTGCGCGTAACTCTTGAACTGCACCTGCTTGGTGTGGTCGAACTTGTTGAAGGCGTCGATCAGGCCAACAATTCCGGACGAGATGAGGTCATCGAGCTCCACATGCTGCGGCAGGCGTTCATGAATCCTGTGAGCGATGTAACGGACGGAGGGGAGGTGTTCCAGCAGCAGCCGATCACGCTCCGGGCCTTCCAGCCGGCTGACCACGGGACGCTTTGGTTTGTCTGCATGCCGGGCAGGACCACTCTGAGAGACGCGCGACACCTTCGCGCTGGACATTGCGGGTTCGGTGATAGCCCAAAGGGCCGGATGGCTGACAGGAAAGGGCGTCGTCGTGGATTGCGTATTCCGGTTCATGGGCATTGCATCCTCGCAATTGCGTGCCGCTCAATCGTTCTGTGTCGGCACACTTGTATGGGCACGAGGACAGCCAAACTTCGGTGTACTTTTCTGAGAGAAGACAAAGAATTGAGCTTGATTGCAGGGCAAAAAAGTGGCCCTCCGAAGGAGGGCCATGCTGGAGAACTTTTGGGTTGAAGAGGGATCAGCCTCTGGGTGCGCGGCGCAGACGGATATCTTCCGCGCGAAGCGTGGGCGAATCCGCCGCCAGGATCGAAGCGCGTTCGAGAACGTGCGCTAACTCGCGGACGTTGCCCGGCCAGTCATGGGTGTACAGCTTGTCGAGTGCAGCGGCCGAAAGGCTTTTGCGCGGGCTGTTTCTCCCCATGAGCGCAAGGAAATGTTCGCTCAGCGCGGCGATATCGGCGAGGCGCTCGCGCAGCGGCGGAATCTCAATGGGAAAGACCGCGAGCCGATGATAGAGATCCAGACGAAAGTCTCCCGCAGTGGCTCTTGCTTCGAGATCCTGATGCGTTGCGGCGATGACACGCACGTTCACCCGCACGGTGTCATTGTCCCCCACGCGCTGGATCTCGCCGTTCTCCAGAAAACGCAGCATCTTCGCCTGGAGGCCGATGGGCATCTCGCCGATCTCGTCGAGAAAGAGGGTTCCACCATGCGCTGCTTCGATGCGGCCGGTGCGCGACTGGACAGCGCCGGTGAAGGCTCCGCGCGTGTGTCCGAAGAGCTCGGCCTCGAGCAGGGCTTCGGGAATGGCTGCGCAGTTGAGTACCACGAAAGGCTTGGCGGAACGCGGGCTCAAACGATGCACGGCATGGGCGACGACTTCTTTGCCGGTTCCTGTTTCGCCCTCGATCAGTACGGTTGCCGTGTGCGGCGCAACCAGGCGGATGGTGCGCGCCAGTTCCAGCATGAGGGCGCTGTCCCCTACAAGCTCCTCGATAGCCACAGAAACCGAGGAGTTGCTGAAGGTGCGAGGAAGCTCGATGTCCCTCAGCGTGGTCGCGGATACTGGCTGCGACGGAAGCGAAGATTTGCCGGGATGGGCTTCAGCGGCGGCGCGCACTCTGGCTGCCGTAACCGCGTCGTCTACCGAGGTGATGGGTATGGTGGGGTTGTAGGGTGCGGGGCTCTCGCGGCGCGACGATCCAAGCGCCTCGCGCACAGCGTGGAGCAGCTCATGGCGGCGCGGACTCCTTGTCCCACCTGCAATGGGGTCTCCATCGATTCGCAGCAACTCCATTTCAGGATAGAGCGCGCCGATCTGTTCAGCGAACTCCATGACTTCGAGGTCGGGGAGCCAATGGTCCAGTAGCAGGGCCTCGGTTGGCCGCCCCTCCAGCTGAGCGATCGCTTCGGCACCGCCGCGGGCCTCGCGCACATTCCAGCGCAGGCCGCTCAGGCTGTTCCGCAGCCGCTGCCGCAGCGATTCATCCGCGCTTGCCAGAATCACGCTTCTATCGAATGCGATGTTTGCCGATGCCATATTTGCCGATGCCATGTGATCTCCGTCTTTCTACAAACTGTTTGCGCCCGTTACGGATGCGCCTGTTCTTCGATTTCGAGCAACCGTTGCCTCATACGCCCAATGATGTCGAACATGCGGCGCGTCTCTTCGAGTCCGCCCGTGACTGCTTCCTCAAGGGCCTCCGGGTGCCCGAGCATTCTGCCCATCTCGAGCCGGCACTGCAGCGCAGTGAGCGGTTGGCAAAGGTCGTGAAGCTCCAGGTTGCTCTGTTTCAAATCGATAGATTCGCGGGAAATGGGCATGATGATCGTCCTATGCTCTGCAGGCAAGTTCAACGATTGGCTGCGGCTGATTTTGAGCGACGGGCGCTTCGAGTCTTGGGATGCTGCGTCTGTCGCGCATCCGATACCCTGATCCGCGTACTGTTTCGATAGCGGAGGTCCATACATTGTCCTCAGGATGAGCGGCGCCGAGCTTCTTGCGCAGATAGGTGATGTAGACGTCGACGACGTTGGTTCCGGCCTCGGGCGTCGAGTGCCATACCTCGGTCAAAAGCTCAGCACGCGAGCAGCAGGCTCCGCGACGCAACATCAGGAACTCGAGGAGAGCGAACTCCTTTGCGGTGAGCTCAACGCCCACGCCCTCGCAGGAGACGGCATGCTCCATCCGGTTCAACGTCACGCCGCCAAAGCGCAGCATGGGATCGGCAAAGCGGTCGCGGCGGCGAAGGAGGGCACGGCAGCGCGCCATCAGTTCATGAAAGCTGAAGGGCTTCAGCACAAAGTCGTCCGCGCCCAGATCAAGACACCGGACACGCTCCTGGACGTCGCTGCGGCCCGTGAGCACCATCACCAGCGAGCCGGGAAACTCTCTGCGCAGGGTCTCGAGCACCTCAACGCCATCGCGACGCGGCAGACCCAGGTCCAGCACGACCAGGTCGGGTTCCTGCTGCGCGGCCATCTCGAGAGCCGCGTCCCCGTCGCCCGCCCTGTCCACCTCGTGACCCTGGAGGATGAGCCCCTTCTGCAGAAACACTGCAAGGGATGGATCGTCTTCCACTATTAGAATGCGCATCGCTGTTGTTCCTCTAATCCTTCGCCGATGGCTGAGAGCTTCATCAGACTTGCCCATCTCTCTCACGCATCGCGTACAACCACCTTCCACTCCTGGCATCCACAAGACAACGAATTCCTAGGCCTATCTAATGATTTGTCCTCCCGATGCGGAACGGACTTTTGAGGTTCCATTTTGGGTTTGGGATGATCCGGACGATAGAGAGACAGATTTCAGATTCCGAATGCGGCGCGGGACGGATTGCGTTTCACCTGCGAAGGCGCGGACGGACTGGAATCCAGCAGGCGGTCTGCCGATGGGCTGATACGTGATCCTGAAGGAGTGAGGCAAACGCCTCTCAAGCCATCAGGACTAAAGGATGTGGAACTTCGGCGCGCATTCACGGACAAGCTGGCGTTCGCCGATAGAGAAGGCAGCTATGGCTCTGGATAAAAATACCTTTGTTGGTATCGCCCTTGCGGTTGCTGGTATTGGTATCGGCACTGTACTCGAGGGCGGCGCGCTGAGGCAGTTGATGCAGCCTACCGCGGCCTTGATTGTGCTCGGAGGCACCCTGGGTGCGGTGATGGTTCAGTTCCCTTTTCCGGTAGTGGCGCAGGCCTTCGTGCAACTCAAAAACGTCTTTTTGCGTTCGGGGCCGTCACCGGACGCGCTGGTTCAACATCTGCTGCGCTTTGCGTACAAGGCGAGGCGGGAAGGACTGCTCTCGCTGGATGCGGAGTTGAACAAAGTGGACGATCCATTCCTCAAGGACAGCCTCATGCTGGCGATCGACGGCGTGAAGGCTGACGATTTGCGCAAGATGATGGAGTTGCAACTGGATTATGAGGGGGAGAAAGATGAGCGGATTGCCAGGGTGTTCGACGCGGCCGGCGGATTCGCGCCCACCTTCGGAATCATTGGAGCGGTGTTGGGGCTGATCCAGGTGATGCAGCGGCTTCAGAACATCAACGAGGTGGGAAAAGGCATAGCGGTTGCCTTTGTCGCAACCATCTACGGGGTCGGCTCGGCGAACCTGTTCTTCCTTCCCTGCGCAGGAAAGCTGAGGATTCGACTTCGTGAAAAGCAGGTGATTCAAGAGATGATGCTCGAGGCGGTTCTGGCAATCGTCGAGGGAGTCAATCCGCGGGCACTCGAACTACGCTTGAACAGCTTCGCAACGACGCCGCCCAAGCGATGGCTGGAGAAGGTGGCTGTGCCATGAGGCAGCGAAGACAAATGAAGGAGTCGACGAATCAGGACCGATGGATGGTGTCCTATGCGGATTTCATCACAGTGCTGTTTGCGTTCTTCGTTGTCCTGTTTGCTTCGGCTTACCAGGAGAACCACTCGATAAAAAAAGTATCGAACGCCATCCATTATGGTTTCGTGGATCTGGAGTCCTTCTCGAGCACGGCTAACGACGCCGGCACGGTTCACTCTCAAGTTCTAACGAGTCGGTCGGCCTCGACACATTCGATGGAGGACACCAAGGCTGGGACGAGTGATGAGACGGCTGCGGTGGGAATCGACATCGAAGAGTTGCGCCGGCAACTGGAGGCTGCGATTGGCCGGGAGCTCAAAGATGGACAAGTGACCATGAGCGTCACACCGGAAGGGTTCGTCATCAGCCTGAAGGATCTTGGCTTTTTCGATAGCGGACAGGCGGTTCTGCGACCAGGGGCGGCCGACAAGATCGAGCGAATTGCGAAGGTCTTAGCTCAACATGGGTTCTATCTGCGGGTTGAAGGACACTCGGACGATCAGCCGATTCACACAGCCCAATTCGATTCCAACTGGGAGCTGTCGACTGCCCGCGCCATGGCGGTTCTGACGCTCCTGATCAACCAGTCAGGGTTAGATCCTGGAAGGATCTCGCTGGCCGGATATGGCCAGTATCGGCCGATCGCGGATAATGCGACTGCGGAAGGTCGAAGGATGAATCGGCGCGTCGACCTGGTAGTGGTGGGTGGCGTTAAACCGCGTCAGCCGCAATGAGCTCGAACGAAGTTTCCGATTTGGTAATTGGCGACGCTTGAATGCTTGCCAGCGCACAGCTGTACTAGAAGTCGCGTCTCCAATTGCCGATAGAGAAGCGACACGCGACTTCAGTTGCCTGCGGCTTCCGTCAGGCGCAGGTAAAGGACCATTCGCAATTCAAGCTGAAGGCTGAAAGGGCGCTGGATATATGTTTGCGATCATTGGAATTGTCGTCGCCCTGGGCGCGATCCTGGCCGGGTTCCTGATGGAAAAGGGGCCGCTGCTTGTCCTGATGCAACCCTCGGAGTTCATCATTATCGGCGGTGCGGGACTGGGAACGCTGATCGCTGCTAACCAGTTGCATGTGCTTAAGAGCATTGTGTCCAGCCTGATCGGCGTCATCGGAGGCTCGAAGTTCTCCGAGCAGCGGTATCTCGACTCACTCCGAATGATGTTTCATCTTTTCAATAAGGCGCGCAAGGAGGGGATGGTCGGAATTGAGGGGGACGTGGAAGAACCAGACAAAAGCCCTTTGTTTTCCAAGTATCCAGCATTTCTGAAAGACCATCATGCGCAATGCTTTGTGTGTGACACGATGCGAATGGCGATTACGGGAGGAGCTACGCCCTTTGATGTCGACCGGATGATGGAACTGGATCTGGATGTTCATCATGCAGGAGCTACGCAACCGTCGGCGGCCTTGTCCACCATGGCGGACGCGCTGCCGGGAATTGGAATCGTGGCAGCAGTGCTCGGCATTGTGATTGCGATGAGTTCCCTGGGCGGACCTCCTGAGGAGATTGGAAAGAAGGTTGCGGCAGCGCTGGTCGGAACGTTTCTCGGCATTCTGCTGTGTTACGGAGTCATTGGGCCGATCGCTGCGAGCATGTTGAAGCTGGTCGACGACGAGTCGGCTTACTATCACGTGCTGCGTGTCGTGATGCTGTCGTTCATCAAGGGGATGTCTCCCATTCTTGCGATTGAAATGGCCAGGCGAGCGATTCCCGAGCACGTTCGCCCCAGCTTTCAAGAGGTAGAGAAGGCTTGTCGTCGCAAGGATGAGCCGGTCGCGGTGGCAGCTGCGGCTTAGCTGGCTATGGAAGGATTGACATTGTGGCAGAGACTCCAGAGATCATCATTATCAACAAGAAGTCGTCTCATGGCGGACATCATGGCGGTGCCTGGAAGGTGGCGTACGCCGACTTCGTGACAGGGATGATGGCGCTGTTCATCGTGCTTTGGCTGATGAATGCGAGCAAGCCAATTCAGACAGCGGTTGGTGGGTATTTCAAGGATCCGCATGGGACGACCAAGATGACGGGGGTAGGAAAAGGACCTACAACACCGCCCTTGCCCGCGCCCACGAATACGCAGGATATGCAGAAGCTGAAGGAGCAGATTGCCAAGTCGATTCAGAGCATCGATCCGAAGAACAAGCTCAAGAACCAGATTGAGATCACGATCACGCCGGAAGGATTACGCATTGACTTGATGGAGTCGGCGAAGGGCACGTTCTTTGAGCTTGGCAACGCGGCGCCCACGCCTGCACTGAGGGAACTACTTCAGGTTCTGTCGCCCGAACTGGGCAAGTTGCCCAATAAGATATCGATCGAAGGCCACACAGATGCGACGCCCTATTCGGGAGGCAAAGCGTACGACAATTGGGATCTCTCGTGCGGAAGGGCTAACGAGGCGAGGCGAATCATGCAGGGAGAGGGGTTGGGAGGACAACAGATATCGCAGGTGCGTGGTTTTGCCGACCAACGCCTGCGCCTTCCGCTGCGACCCAATGACCCATCCAATCGAAGGATATCGCTGATTGTTCTGTACCTGGTGACGGGCAATTCACCGGCGGCGCTTCCCCAGGGGCTTACGTTGTCGAACACCGTGAAGTCGTCTAACTAATGCTGCGAGGCCGGCCGCTGATTGAAGGATCGATCCTGGGCACAAGAGAAATCTGGTGTCGACTGTGAGGAGTCTTCAGCATGGCGAGAAGATGGACAACCGTGCTCTGCTCAGCGAGAGAGTCGCAAATGAATTCCAGACCGCAATGCATTGACCCGATTCGCGCGACCCGCGCCTTCAGTTCAACTGTCTGGTTCTGATAGCGCAGGCAAACGATCACCTTGCAGCCACGTACGAGGTTATCCGGGAGGTCGAGCCTCATCCCGTTGATGCCGATATCGGTGCAGCGGCCTGCCAGTGTCTCATTCGCTATGAAGAGCTGAGCAGGAAGCTCAACTGAGAACCGTGGGTTCCGAAACTCGAATCGATGCATACGTTTTAGGTCCTCGTTGCAAGTGGCTCGATCATATCCTTTAGACGCGATGGATGGGGGCTCACGAATGTCTCATTTTGAAGCACTACTGACGCACGCGATTCGCTTTAGCAGCGAGGGGTCATGAGAGTTTTGTGAGGGAGCCAGAGCTCGTTGGATCCTTCGCATCGTTCTGATGTGAGGGAATGCAGAACCAGCTAAGAAACTGCGTCGTTGGTGAGTCGAAGCCCTCGTTTGTTGCCGGGATCCGCAAAGGAATGCCTTGTTGGCAGGCGAATTGCATTCCTCTTCAGCAGTCAGAAGCCGCGGTATTGATTTTTTCATTCCTTCACGAAGCGAGAACCGTGCCTCCAGATCCTTCCATCGCGCGTCACGTCCTGCTCAAGGATGCACTCGAACAACATCGGTCTGGCCGGTTGGACGAGGCAGCGCAGTGCTATCGTCAGATCCTTTCCTCCGAGCCTGGCCACGCGGACTGCTTGCACCTGCTTGGAATGATTGCGTATCAACGAGGAGATGCCGAACAGGCCGTTGAGCTGATCCGACGAGCGATTGCGATCCACGGCACCGCCGCATCGTACTACTCCAATCTTGGGAATGTGCTCCAGAGCCAGGAGAAGTTGGGTGAGGCCGAGGATTGCTATCGGCGGGCGCTGGCACTTCGTCCAGGCCAGGCAGAGGTTCACTTGAACCTTGGGCACATTCTGAAGGCGCAGGGCGATGTGGACGCAGCGCTGAATTCCTATCGAAGCGCCCGGTTGCTCGATCCTGCGTTAGCTGAAGCAGAGGTGGCGGAATCGACGGCTCTGCTGGTCAAAGGCGAGTTCGGCGCGGGCTGGGAGGGTTTGGAAGCGCGCTGGCGTACGAGAGATTACGATACCCGGCCGCGAAGCTTTGCTCAGCCATGCTGGGAGGGCGACCGTATCGCGCCAGGCCGCGTACTGATCTGGGGAGAGCAGGGTGTTGGAGACGAAATCATGTTCGCGGGGCTGCTTCGTGACGTCATCGCGCGGGGCAACCAGTGCGTGCTGGAATGCGATGCGCGCTTGAAGCCCCTGTTTGCCCGGTCGTTTCCCGAGGTCGAAGTTGTGTCCGGCTACGATCCTGATCTTCAGCCTGGAATGGGGATCGTTGCACAGTTGCCGAGCGGCAGCCTTCCGGGATTGTTTCGGAGAAATCTCGCAGACTTCGCTGCAACCCCGTCGCCTTACCTGGTCCCCGATGCGGAAAAGGTCAAGCGTTTTCGCGCGCGGTATCACGATGGCCGGCCCCTGGTGGGCATCGCATGGCACAGCAACAATAAAAAGTCCGGGCATCGCCGATCGATAGACTTGGCGCGACTTGCGCCGCTGTTCGCGCAGTCCGGGATGCGATGGGTAAGCCTGCAGTACGGCGATCCCATGGTGATAGAGGATCAGGCGCACGCGGCGGCAGTTCCTCTGGTGATCGATGCCGAGGTGGATCAGATGACCGATCTGGATAGCTTTGCGGCACAGGTTGCGGCGATGGATCTAGTGGTGACCATTGACAACTCGACCGCCCACATGGCCGCGGCCCTGGGAGTGCAGACGTGGACCCTGTTGCCCTCCGCGCCTGATTGGAGATGGCTTCTTGAGCGCGAGGATAGCCCGTGGTATCCAACCATGCGGCTCTTCCGGCAGCGAGAGCCGGGGCGGTGGGAGCCCGTAATCGAAGAGCTTGCGATTGCGCTTCTCTCAAGCATGGTTCGTCGGTAGCACCTTACCGACCAGGAGCACGGCTCACGCTGCTGAAGCTGGAACAGCACCCAGCCAAATTGTTTATGGCATTCAACCCTTGCTGAGGCTTCCACCATGAAAATGTTTCAGCGCTGTCTAGAATCCAGAAGGGAGATGCCGATAGCTTGCCTGTAACAATAACCACCTGCTCCAAGTAACGATTCTGAACCTTGACGTAACGGAACTGGTTCGGTGCAGGCGGAATTCGATATAAGGAGCAACATCTATATGATCAGCGTACTCAACAGCGTATCTTCTCTCGTCGCAGAGAATGCCCTCTCTTCCACGCAAACCAGCCTGGCAAGCACCCTCCAGCAGCTATCCACCGGCCTGAGAATCAACTCGGGAGCAAATGATCCTGCTGGTCTTTCGATTGCCAACGGCCTCGGAGCGAACATCGCAGCGCTCACCCAGTCCAGCCAGAATGCCTCGAACGGTGTTGGCCTTCTGCAGACCGCTGACGGCGCGCTCTCGCAGGTCACTTCCCTGCTCAACCAGGCTGTCACCATCGCGACCGAAGCGTCCAACGGTGGCCTGACGACCGCCCAGAGCACGGCCGCAAACACCGAGTTCACGTCGATTCTGAACGAGATCAACCAGATTGGCAATACCACGAACTTCAACGGAAAAGCTGTCTTCAGTGGCAACACCTCCGCTTCAGAGACTTCCACCCAGGCTTCTCTGGCGACAACCACTGCGCTCACTGCCGGCCAATCGGTGACCATCGCTGATGCCCAGACTGGTGGCACCTTCAAGTACACTGCTGCCCCTGGCGACACTATCGCTGCTTTGCAGACCGCTGTTGCCAATGCTGTAACCGCCGGAACTCTCAGCGCTGGCACCACTGCCACCATTACGGCAGGCAAACTGGTGATCGCGACGTCGACCGTTGGCGACTCACTCGCGGTATCGTCGAATGATACGATTCTGGGTCAGTTCAATCCCACGACGACTGCGAACAACAGCGCAACGGTCTACACAAGTGATGGTACGAGTTCCGGATCGACGACAACTACAACGACGATCAATACTCTCTCGGCTGCTGCGTTGGGCTTGACGGGTAATCTCTCAACTGCTGCCACAGCCCAAGCGGCATTGGCAACCATCACTGCTGCGATCAATACGGTTGCAGGTCAACGTGGCAGCATTGGCGCATCGGTGAACCAGTTGACGGCGGACGAGGGTGTGCAGAACACCGAAGTCCAGAATCTGACCAGCGCTCAGAACAACGTTCAGAACGCTGACATTGGGCAAACTGTTGCGAACATGACGCAGTACAACGTTCTGGAACAGACCGGCATGGCGGCCATGTCTCAGTCCAACCAGGCTCAGCAGGCCGTACTGAAGCTTCTTCAGTAGAATCTTCCTTACCAGAAACGGTGGCATCCACTCGATGCCACCGTTTCTGCGTGCATTGAAGTTGGACGTCCAATCTGCCGATAGTGTGATCGTACCGTGTGTAGACTTCACGCTTTTCCCGCGTGAGGGACCTTCAACATGGCTGCAAGGAAGGCATACCATTTATGAGTTCATCCTCCTTATTAGGTTCATTGCTAGGGTCGTCCAATTCGGCAACTGCCATCGACATCAGTTCCATCCTCGAAGCTGCGATGGGCGCATCGACGCCTGGGCTCGACGTGACATCCGCGGTAAGTTCCGCGGTAACGGCCGCCGAGGGCCCCGAAAACATCTGGAATGCGGAGATAACGACGCTCCAGAGCCGGACCTCAGATTTGACAAGTATCCAAACCGCTACGACGAACCTTGATAACGACATGCAATCGCTCAATAGCTTGACTGGGCCATTGTCTGCAAGCACCGTCGCATCCTCCAACAGCAGCGTTGTTACAGCGACGGCAGCGTCTGGGAGCGCGGCGGGAAATAATACGGTCGTGGTGACGAACCTTGCAAGCACCGCTTCCTACTCTTCTACGGTTGTAGCGAGCGCCAGCACGATTCTTCCATCGGAGACCTTCACCCTGACCAACAGCAGTGGCAAGACCGCGACGATCAGCACGGGAAGTGGGGTCGATACGTTGTCCGACCTGGAGACCGCAGTCAACAGTGCGGGGCTCGGGGTCACGGCCAGCATCATCACCGATGCCTCCGGCGCGCGGCTGGCGATTACAAGCAATACGTCCGGCAGCAGTGGAAACTTCACGGCCACAGCAACCGGAACTAGCTTCGTCTTTGGCACAGGCGTCACCGGCAAGAACGCCTCGCTTACAGTAAATGGATTCAGCATTTCAAGCGCCACGAATACGGTGACCGGGGCAGTACCAGGCCTGACGCTCAACCTGCTGAGCGCGAGTCCGGGTGCGACCGTGAGCCTTACCGTCGCACCCGACACCTCCGCGGTCTCCACAGCCATCAACAAGTTTGTAACGGACTACAACACTGCCATCTCCGACCTCAATTCAGAATTCAGCAATGTTGCGGGATCTGGCCAGGGATCCCTGGCGCAAGATCCTGCGATACAGAATTTGCAAAGTACACTCGAGCAGGCAGTGGCCTATACGGCAACACCAGCATCAGGCAGTACCACAACAACGGTGCCGAATCTGACATCGCTAGGTATCTCGGTGGGTAGTGACGGCACATTGAGCGTGAACAGCACCACACTCAACAACGTGCTCCAGAATAACTTCGGTGACGTACAGAATTTCTTTCAAGGCGCTGCGCTGAATGGGTTCGCCAATTCACTCGATCAACAGCTAACCAGCTTCATCAGCCCAGCGGATGGTGCATTCACGGTCGATCTGCAGAGCATCAGCACAGAAACCGCCGGACTCCAGACAGATATCACTAACTTCCAAGCCAACGTTATCGTTCCGCTGCAGGCTAAGTTGCAAAGCGACTTCAGCCAGGCCGAAATTCTGCTTCAGCAGTTACCCCAACAAATTAAACAAATTGACACAGAACTAGGCCAGAACTCCTCATCGGGCAGCTAACCGGAGATAATATGCAATCCACAGAACTTTGTTACCGGAAGAGCGCCGCAGAAGGTGCGGGCGGTTTCGGCTTGATGATCGCACTCTACGACACACTCGCCGGCGATTTGCGGCGCGCAGCAGACGCCGAGCGCAGTAACAACCTGGAGAAGCGCTGCCTGGAGGTAAATCATGCCTTATTGGTCATTGGCTATCTCGAAGACGCTATAGAACAGGCCAGTGGGGGGGAGCTGGCGAAGCAGCTGGTCAGCCTCTATCTGTCTCTGAGACGCAAATTGATTGAGGCTCAGGCAAAGCGGTCGCCGGAGATCCTGGAAGAGCAGATGGACCGTGTATTGCGTCTCCGTGAAAGCTGGCAGAAGATGGAACGCTCAGTGCCCGACGCACCGAATAGTCTTGCCGGAGCGATGGCCAACCGTGAACACGACGGCACGCCGGCGTACCAGCCATCCGGCTGCACGAGTTGGTCAGCATAGATCTTTGCAAACTTGTCATTCGAGTTTCTTTGACGGATGCGTACATCGATCGCTCGATGAATGCGCCCTCTCAATGACCGATGCCAAACACCGCCTTGCGGATTCCAGATTACAAGAGCATGGTAGGTTCGTCGTTCTGCCTGGCGCGGTTGTTTCGCATTACCTGTAACGATGGAAGCGTAGACCAACATGCTGTCCGATCGGTCCGAGTTTCACTTTGCGATGAGAATCGTAACCCAAAAGTTGCCCTCAGACGAATCGAACGTAAGCCTCTCCCGAGCTTTCGAGCCGAAGACTCGCACATCATCGTCGCCGCCCTCGATGACGGTAGGCATGGAGAGCCGCGCCGCCGTTGCCATCACACACTTCATATTTCCACCGATGACATTTGCGAGTTCACCAAGCACGTCGCGTACGTTGTCATCCACCGTGTCGGGTGGGTCCGTAGAAAGTATCATGCCTGCGAAGCGGCAGGCCTGTTGACGAGTACATTCCAGAAGTACCGCCCCGTTCCAGTCCCCCGTCAGCTGCACGTAAGAGGTCAATAGGTCACCGGCGGGGCGCCTTGGAATTTCGCTGGGGGACACCTCAAGGCCCAACATGGTGATGAATACTGACCCCACGGTCCGAACCAACATCTCTTTTCGCACTTCAGTTTTCATAAGTTTTCCTTACTATCGTGCGACGTAGACGGTCAGGTTTCCGACGGTAGTCCTTTGAAACCACTCATCGAGACCGAAGATTGACTCGGATCCGCCCAGGAGTAACCAGCCCCCTCGAAACAAGGTGCCGTGAATCTCTTTCATGATGTTTCGTTTGGTTTCATTATCAAAATAAATCATGACATTTCGGCAGAACACCAGATCGAAGGGGCCAAGGCCACCCATGCGCTTGCGAAGATCAATGGTCTCGAAACGCGCCATGCGCCGCACCGCCTCATTTAACTGCCAGTCCAAGCCGGCCGGGCGAAAGTGCTTCACTAAAAGGGCCGCCGGCAGTCCCCGATTGACCTCAATCTGCTGGAACAAGCCGGCGCGGGCGCGCTCCACTACCTTTGAAGAGAAGTCAGTACCTAGGATTTGAATGTTCCAGCTCGCGAACTGTTCTTCGAGAAGCATCATGGCGAGGCTGTACGCTTCTTGCCCTGTGGATGCGGCAGCCGACCAGAAGCGCAGGTTCCTGCTATCTCGGCGATCTTCCTTCAGCTTCGGCAATAAGACGGTTCGTATCGCCTCATATTGGTGTGGCTCTCGAAAGAAGTACGTTTCATTCGTGGTCATCGCTTCCGCGACCCGGTTGCCAAGTTCCTGACTGCCCTTTGTGTGGAGAAGCACGCACAAGTCGTTGGTCGATTTAAGACCAAGTTGTTTGACAATGGGCGCGAGGCGGCTTTCGAAGAGATAGTGTTTATCTTCTTCGAGCACAATGCCGACTTGGGAATACACGTGCTGTTGAAGAAATCGGTAGTTTTCAGGAAGGATGGCCCGGTCCAGTATTTGGTTATCCATACAGCTCCCTCCTGGCGCCGCTTGTGCGGCGGAGAATCTCGGGCACAACGTCGTTGAGAGGCAGAACGCGATCTGCGAGGCCGGCATTCACCACGGCGCCCGGCATGCCCCAGACGACACTCGATGCTTCATTCTGGGCGATAACGCTTGCCCCGCGTGCCTTCAGGATCTCCACACCGCGTAGGCCGTCCTGTCCCATGCCTGTGAGGATGACGGCCAGGACCGCCCCGCCATACCGTTCGGCGGTCGAAACAAACAGCGCATCGACGGCCGGACGGCACGAGTTTTGTCGCGCTGACTGATCCAGGGACACACTGACTGCGGCCCCATTCCTCGCCAACTTCATATGAAAATCACCCGGCGCAATCAAGATCTTACCCGGCTCAACAGCGCATCCCTGGGAAGCCTCGCAAACCGGCAACTGGCAGGTCGAGTTGAGGCGCTCAGCAAGCAGCCGAGTGAAGAGAGGTGGCATATGCTGCACAACAAGAACGGGCAACTGAAAGTCCGCTGGCAATCTTGGAAGGATTTCACCCAGCGCGGTTGGGCCTCCCGTGGACACTCCAATCACAACCACCTGGGGCGGTATCTTCTCCCGCTGTGACGGGAGCGCATTGCGCCAATTCGAAGTTGCCGGGGGAAGGCGTAAAGTTTCCGGCCGCGCAGCAGATCGATCTTCCATTGACTGGCGGAAGAACTGCTTGATCTTGGGAATCATCTCTTCGCGCAAGCGAATCATCGAGCGATCGAGCGAACCTTCGTTCGAGGCCTTGGCCACGTAATCATCAGCGCCGAGAGTCAAAGCCTCCAGCGTCTTTGCGCCCCCCCGTTCGGTGAGGGTGCTGAACATGATGATTCGAAGCTTAGGGTATTCGCGACGAACGCGGCGCAGCATCTCCAGGCCGTCCATATCCGGCATCTCGATATCCAGGGTGATTACATCGGGATTGAGTTGCGGGATCCGTTGCAGTCCAATTGCACCATTCGAGGCTGTGCCCACGACCTGAAGCATGGAGTCCTGCTCCAGCGCCTGCGCCACAAGACGGCGAATGACCACAGAATCGTCCACCACCATTACGCGAACTCGTTCTCCGGGCTGGAGTAATCGCTGATTCACGGCAGCCATGTCTACTCCATCCTCTCGGAGCGGATCCCGACGAGCTCGAGCTTCTCCCTGAGTATGTCTTTTGTGAATGGCTTCATGACATATTCGTTCGCACCAGCGTCCAGGGCCGATACCATACGGTCTAACTCGGTCTCTGTCGTGACCATGATGATCTTCAGCAACGACAGTTCTGGATTCTGACGCAACCGCTTAAGTAACTCCAGACCGTCCATCTCTGGCATGTTCCAGTCGGTCAAAACCAGGCTCACCGATGTGCCCTGGGCATCAATTACAGCCAGGGCTTCCTTTCCGTCCGCAGCCTCGCATACCTCGTATCCCAGCTCCAACAAGATCCTCTTCAGAATTGTTCGAATTGTTCTTGAATCATCGACAACGAGCGCTTTGGCCATCTGCATCCACCTTCGTCCTTTGACATTGACCCGGCGGGTCAAATACCCAACCGCCGGGCCAATCTCGAAATTATTGATTCCTTTAGAACGTGAATTTCGATACGGATGCCTGAAGCCGGGCTGCCATTTCACTCAATTCCAAAGAGGCCGTTTTGGTGTCGTTTGCTCCCTGCGTTGTATTCTTGGCCGCCGTCGCGACACCGCTGATATTCTTTGCGATATCGTTGACTCCCTGAGCTGCTTCGGTCACGCTTCGACCAATCTCATTGGTTGTGACGGTTTGCTCTTCTACCGCGGAGGCGATGCTGTTGGAGATATCGTTGATCTGGTTAATGATTGTCCCAATCTCCTCGATCGCCGTCACGGCACCCTTGGTCACTCCCTGAATCGCTTCGATCTTCTGGCTGATCTCCTCGGTCGCCTTGGCAGTTTGCTTGGCGAGTTCCTTGACCTCATTTGCTACCACCGCGAAGCCTTTACCCGCTTCTCCGGCACGAGCCGCCTCAATGGTTGCGTTGAGAGCCAACAGGTTGGTCTGCTGCGCGATTGAGGTAATTACCTTGATCACGTTGCCGATCTCCTGGCTGGATTCGCCGAGTTTCTTCATCGTTTCATTTGTGGAGTGAGCCACGATCACCGCGTTCTTGGCCACATGCGCCGAGTCGTTCGCGTTCTTGGCGATCTCGCGGATCGATGCCTGCATCTCTTCAGTGGCCGTCGCGACCGAAGAGACATTCCGCGATACCTGTTCACTGGCCGCAGACACGATGTTGGCCTGGACCGCAGTCTCTTCCGCGTTGCCGGCCATCTGCTGGCTGACGGCGGTGAGCTCTTCGGAAGAAGAAGCCAGAGTGCTTGCATTCTCGGCCGTAGCCTTCAGTGGCCCTGCAAGAGCTTCCACCGTCTGGTTGACGCCTTCGATGATTTTGCGATAATCCCCCAGGTGCCTGCTGGCATCGGCACGTGTGCCGAGCTTTCCTTCCGAAGCAGCCTCGGCGAGCATGCTGGTGTCTTCGATCAAAAAGTGGATGTTCGTTTTCAACATCAGAAGCCACTCATGAATCTGGTCCTTGTCGGAGGCCTTTTCCGTTGTTGCCGTGAGGTCGCCATTCGCGATCTTCGTAATGTAGGCAACGAGTTCACTGAGCCAGTCATGGACACCGTTGATGGCATCCTTCATCTTCTCGTGATCGCCTTTGCACGCAATCTTGACCGTTTCCCGCAAGTCACCGCCACGGATCATGGATAGAATCCGATTGCCCTCGCCGATCGGCAGGAGGATGGCGTCGATCATTTCATTGACGCTCGTGACAATGCCGGCGAAAGCACCGCTGAATTGTTCAGGCTTTCCACGCTCTGAGAGTTTGCCTTCGTGGGATGCAACGGTGAGTCTGTCCACTTCCTTGTACAGACTTCGCAACACGAGTGCAACGTTGTTTACGGCCAACTTCATCTTCTCGTGATCACCCTTGTAGGTCTGCGCGATCAGCTCGTCGATCTTGCCCGCACTGATCTGTGCGAGGATGCGGTTGCCTTCACCGATGGGCAGAAGGATCGCGTCGAGCATCCGATTTACGCCCTCGACCACTTTACGGTTAGACCCCTCGAACTGGTCTGCCCTGCCGCGTTCACTAAGATGGCCACCAGCCGAGGCGTCCGCCAACCGAGCTATTTCTTCCTGAAGTCGGATATCTTCTTTTGAAGTCGATTCAAGCAATTCTGGATGGTCCAAAACGGCTGCGCCGTTGGACGAATTTCGGCGGTAAGATACCGGCCGACCGTTGCTGCTCTGCGTTGCCATCTTGTTTACTCCTCGCAATTTCTGTTGCTTTGCTATGCCGCTGTCTCACCTGATTCGCAGGCTAACCTTTGCTTTGCGAACGCCAACGATTTCTCGCCAAACGTCCAGCGCGATTTACTGGGCTCTCAATTGACTCATCATTAGCAATGCCGACTCATCGGCACTCCATGGCCCTCCCGACAGCGAGGTCTACCGTTCGTTCCTCATCGAGCACAAGAAGCAATCGGTCCTTCAGCTTATAAACCCCGCGTATCAGGTCTTTTGCAGCGGGCGCGAGATTGTCGGGCGGCCGCTCGTATGCGGAGGCGTCCATACCCAGAACATCCCCGATTTCGTCAACCAGTAAGCTAACCGCACCATCCGCAGTTCGGACCACCATGTTCATCGACCCAGGGTTGTCTGCCCCGCGCGCTGGCAACAGGAGTCGCCGCCGCATGTCGATAGCGGTGACGATCTGACCACGCAGATTGATCAGGCCCTCGATGACGTCGGGCGCTTGCGGGACCGAGGTCATGGGCTGCGAACGCAGCACTTCCTGGACGTGGAGTACATCGACACCAAAGAAGAGATCGGCCACAAAAAAAGTGGAAAACTGACTGCTTGAGTTTGTCGTCAACGGTTTTATTGCGCTATCGGTTGCCATTGGTTACCTTGTCTCTCCTGTGCCCACGGGAATTTCTTCGATAGGAGCCAGCGACGAAACCAGCCGTGCGACCGACTCGAGGACCAGCACCGACTCGAACTTTGCCTGACAGTCCTGGAAACCCGCGGCGCGTGCGGACGACGCCCGGACCATCCCCGCCGCATCGACGAGCGCCAGAACAGGAATTTTGGCCCATTCCGATCGGCCGCGCAAGGAAGTAAGCAAAGCGGAACTGCCATCCGCTTGAAGGTCAAGCGCCGCAATGACAACGTCTACCGGCTGCTGCTCCAACCTGCGTATCGCATCGGTAAGATTCCCCGCTTCGAGGACCGAGTAGCCCGCCATGTCGAGGTTTCCGCGAATGATGCCGCGCGAGAACGCAGAGGCGTCAAGGACAAGAATCTTCTTGCAGCTTGTGCGCTCATCCGCGCTCTGAGACCACTTCCCTTCTACTGCGCGAATGACTTCGTTGAGGTCAAGGAAATCTGTCACTTTTTGCCCAACGACTGCTGAACCAAGAAGCCCCTTGCGATCGGATCTCTGCCTCACCGTAACGGCCTCTTCGGCGACATCCAGAATCTGATCCACGACCATTCCTACGCTGACGTCGCCTTCATTGAAAACGACCACTTGCACCGGATCGGCAGAGAGGTCATCGCCAGGGGAGCCAGGTTCAAGCACACTCCTGAGAGACACGAGCGGAAGGATGCGGTCCCGATATTGAACTACCTGGCCCCCACCCGCATATTCGATGGCGGACTGTGGAAACTCCTCGAGCCTGGCAACCAGCGAAAGTGGAACTGCCAGACGATCAAAGGATCCAGCCCGAAATAGTAGAAGCCGTTGCTGCTCGACCTCCAACTGCGCCTTGTGTTTATCCGCCGCGCGCGCAGGTTCACGCACTCCACCGAAGACGCCGGAACATTGGCCGATCCCGAGCACATCCAGAATGAGCGCCACCCGGCCGTCGCCCATGATCGTTGCTCCGGCATATAAGGTGAGCCCCTTCAATTGCTTACCTAATGGCTTGACTACAATCTCCTGGGTGTCATTGATACCGTCCACGACCAACCCGAACTGCCTGTCTTCCGCCTGCAGAACAACCAGGCTGACCGCCTCTGCTCTGTCAGCCGATTGCAGTCCTAGTACCTGGTTCAAATACGCGATGGGCAAGAGACTGCCGCGCCGTCGATAGACCGGCGTTCCATGCACATACTCGATATGTTTCCCCAAGGAATCGCCGTCGATGCGGATGAGTTCGAGGAGGCTCACCTGGGGGATGACAAAGCGTTCGCCGCCGCTGGTAATGACCAGCCCGGGAATAATCGCCAACGTAAGTGGGATTCGAATCTTGACCGTGGAACCTTCGCCCAGCCGGCTGAAGATATCTACCACGCCACCAATCTTCTCGATGTGGGATTTAACCACGTCCATACCGACACCTCGACCGGAGATGTTGGTCACGACTTGAGCGGTCGAGAATCCCGGCTCGAAGATAAGGCTGAGCGCCTCACGGTCACTGAGCTTATCAGCAAGTTCGGGCCTCAGGAGCCCTTTCTCAATAGCCTTCTGTTTAATCCGAGCGACATCAATCCCAGCCCCATCGTCACCGACCTCGATGTTGACCTGACCTCCTTCGTGGTAGGCGCGGAGGGTCAGTAGTCCCTGGGGCGACTTACCCGCACGCCTTCGGACTTCGGGGGTTTCGACGCCGTGATCGCACGAGTTACGGACCAGGTGCATCAGGGGATCTTTGATGGCCTCAATGATCGTGCGATCAAGCTCGGTCTCGGCGCCATCCATTTCGAGGCGAATCTCCTTGCCCATTGAGATGGACATATCGCGCACAACGCGAGGCAGCTTGTTCCACACGACTCCAATCGGCTGCATGCGCGTCTTCATGACGCCTTCTTGCAACTCGGTGGTAATCAGGTTCAGGCGTTGCGACGTCGCATTGAGAGCTGGGTCTTCCCTTTCAGTATTGAACTGCAATATCTGATTCCGGGTAAGCACCAACTCACCCACAAGATCCATCAATTTATCCAGCAGCCCAACGCCGACTCGGATATTCGAGTCCGCCGCTGCGGAATGCTGTGTTAGCTCGTCCTCGTCTCTGTCTGTTTCTCTCCTGCCTTGTTTTCGTCTATCTGGTCCTTCAAAGCGTCGATCTTCGGAGACGACGGCACGGGCTATCTCGGTCGGTTCGTCTGTGAGAAATTCAACATGCAAATCCGTGGCGGCCTTGATTAGAACAGGCTCCTGCTCCACAATGGCTTGGGTTTGTGATTCGGCACGTAATCGCTCTATCAAATCCTCGAAACGGAGGGGCCCTTCCTTCCCGCTCTTTTCTATCGAAGCGAGTACCTTTCGCGTCGCGTCCACTGTCTCCAGAATCAGTGACACCATGGTCGGGGTGAGCTCTCTCTCGCCGTCGCGCAACTGGCTCAGAATGTTTTCCGCCTGGTGGGTAATTCCTTCCAGCGTCGAGAATGCGAGGAAGCCACATGCCCCCTTGATGGTGTGAATCGTGCGGAAGATGCTTCCCAGCAGGAGAGCATCGTGCGGATGCTTCTCCAACTCGACGAGGTCCTGATCGAGACGCGAGAGGTTTTCATCGCTTTCGACTAGAAACTCGTGAATCGTTTCGAGGTCTTCCGCGCATATGTTATCCATGATCCCTTTCAACCTACGTGGTCTGCGGGTCCGTCAGCGATCCTGAAGCCAACGCGAAGTTCTCCGTAGGTGATCGCAGCCTCGTCAGCCGGATAACTGATCTATCGGCAGATACTCGAACAGCTTTAGCCCGCGAGCAGGCTTACTCCGAATGCGTAGAGCGCACTCCGTGTGGGTTACATAAATTTTGCAAATCAGAGCGTTAGCCACTAAACAAGCTCACGTGAAGAGCCGATAGATCCTAGGTCAGTGCGCTGCCGAATATTCGCGCCGTGCTTTACACGAATAGAGAAGGAGAACAATTGTCATGGATCTACTCTTAGTGGATGACAGCAAAACCATGAGGCTTCTTGTCCATCGCGCCATTCGGCAAGCAGGCTATAGAAGTCTCACCGTTTGCGAGGCGGAAAACGGGGCGGACGCTTTAGAAAAGCTAAAGTCGCTGAAACCGAGGTTGATTCTGTCTGACTGGAACATGCCCGAGATGTCTGGAATCGACTTTCTGAGGAAGTTACGCGAGGAGAACAATCTGACGCCCTTCGGATTTATCACCTCCGAGGCATCCAAGAAATTCAAGGAGCTCGCGATCAGTAGCGGCGCGAGTTTCATCATTGTCAAACCATTCGGCGTCGACGATGTTCAGGCTGCGTTAGAACCCATTCTGGGAGAGAGCTAAATCATGGCAGAACCATCTTCTTCATCCATGGCCGCGTTGTTTTCAGACCTGATTGGACGCCGTGTGACCTTCTCCGAGCAGCTAAATGCCCTGCCGGCCAATGGAAAACAGATTTATTGCGTGTATCTGATCAAGCCGATGGATAGTTACCGAGTCATCAAAGCAGACCTGTCGCTGCTTAGCTCCTTCGCAGGTGCCTTAGTTGGATTGTCGCCGGAGATCATCAAAGAAAAAGTAGAAGAGACCACGCTCGATGAAACACTGAAAGACGCCCTTGGTGAGGTGATGAACATTGCATCGAGAATCGTCACCATGGAACATCGAGGTGTATTCAAGGATATGTACGGAGATCCGGGTCAGATGCCTCCAGCGGCGCGAAGCACCCTTCGGGAGCCTTGCTATTCGAGCCACTATAAGGTGGCGATTGACGGTTACGAAGGTGGCGCGTTCTCCTTACTGGCACCCTTTTAGCGTCTGGCAAGACCTGCTCTCACAGCAACAGCCAAGACAGGTGGCGGCTTCGCAAGAGATGAGCCGCGCGGACACGCGGCGTCCGATGAGCGCAAACTTCGCGCCAATCAACTTGTATCTGCAGTACAACCTTTCATTTTCCTCACGCAGCGATGCGTTCTCTCCCTGGCGCAGCTCCTCCGACGAGCTCAGATCCCCGAACAACATTCACTCCCGATATGCGATCAATCCGCTTCAGTGACGTCCGCGAACCCATACCTCGGCATCCTTCGCGAGGTCAGCAATCCTCTCGCACGAGCGCGTAAAGCGGTAACGATCCTGGTGCTAGCTAGGAGCTGACAAATAACTAAGCAATGTGTTAGGAAGAACCTTTGCTGTTGCCGCCAGCGCCGCACTGTTATCGGTCTCTGCCTGGGTAAGGTTGGCTGCAGCCGTGGCTAAGTTTATGCCCACCAGGTTCGTCGCCTGCGACGCCAGAGTGACGGTTTCCTGCTGCAGAAATGTATCTTGCGAGTTCAACTGGGTTTCCGCATTCCCGTAGAAGGCCTGCTGCTTTCCTACGAAGGCAATCGCCGAAGTTAGAGAGTTCGTCGCAGTCTCGATACCAGACGTATCCCCACTTTGCAATGCAGTGACGAGTGAACTCAACGCGCCCAGCACGTTACTGCTCGGATCGGAAAAAATCTGGCTTCCAGGAAGATTGACCTGAACGCTCAGGCTGTCGCCCACAACAACCGAGGTCTCGTCGGTGTTGCCATTGTAGGTATACCCTGTCGGCGAGGCCGGGTCCGCGGTGTAAGGGGTTGAACTTCCGGTTCCTCCGAACAGGTATGCACCTGCCACCGACGTATTCGCCTGGGATAGGATGGTCGACAACACTCCCTGCACCTGCGCAGCGATCGCCTGCAGATTAGATGTCGTGTTGGTGCCGTTAGCGCCTTCCGTCCCGAGTGACACAGCTTGAGTGAGCGCCGTAACTACGTTACTGAGGACAGAACTTGCAGACTCTACCGAAGCCAACACCGTGCTGATGTTCTTGGTGTATTGATCGACGTTCCCGGTCTCGATTGTATTTTGCACCATGGCAGCGGACGCAGCCGGATTGTCCGATGGAACACTCACGCTCAGACCCGTGGCTACTTGTTGAAGCGCCGTGTTCAGCGTTGACTGGCTCTGTTGCAGATCAGCGAGAATATCCGGAGTAACACTTGGATTAATTTGCATAACGATCAGTAACTCTGCGTGGATCCCATATCCAGGGTAACGGTATTAAGCTGTTGAATAGTGCTGACGATACGAGCACCCGCCTGATAAGCCGTTTGGAAGCGAATCAGATTCGCGGTTTCATCATCAATGTTTACGCCCGATACAGAGCTCTGCTGATCGCTTAGCTGAAGCAGGGTTTTGCCGAGCGCAGTATATTGCGTACTGGCGTTCGAAGCCGCATTGCCGACATCGAATACAAGGCTGGCGTAGGCGTTTGCCGGCGTCTTCCCTGATGTCGAATTGAATTGTCCGAGAACCGCATCATTGGACGATACCTGCAGCGTATCGCCCGCTGTTGTTGTCGAAATGACTATGTGGCCGGCCGCGCTCACCGACAAACCGGTGCCGTTGCTCAACGTTCCCGCCGTCACCGCGGACGCGATAGCCGACTGCAGACTGGCAATCGTTGACGATGTGCCGGCAGTGAACGTGAAGGTCTGCCCAGTGGCCGCATCCGAGATCGACGTGATCGAGCCACTTGTCAATGCCGTGCCTGTTGCCAACGGGACAGAAGCGGTGCCCCCTGCAGAGCTCATCGAGTTTGACGGAAGAGCCCGGGTCAGCACCGCGGAGAGATTCGCCACATTGCTACTGCTGTTGCCGCTGCCCACCGAATTGATGGCGAGCATCGAGGGGTCGCTGATCGCCACCGTCATACCCGAAGCTGCTTCATTCAAATTCGTGGGAACCGTGAAGAAGTTCTGGCCCTGGTTGCCATTTGAGTCCAGCCCTTGCTTCTGGGCAGAATTGAAGCTACTGGAAAACTGGCTGGCCAGCGAATTTAGCTGCGAGAGCATTCCTGGAATGGTTTGGTCACGCAGCTGAATGGCTCCCCCGAGCTGGCCTCCATTTAACGCTGAGGTTATATTGCTCCCATTGGAATCGAGCACCTGCTGGAACCCGTCACTACCCGTTGTGGTCTGGAGCGTAAAACTCTGATTTCCCATCACCAGCGGCGTTCCGTTCCCCGTCATCACGGTATCCCCGGAGTTGCTCTGCGTGACGGAGATGCCGGTTAATCCGGATAGCTGCTGGACGGACGCGTTCAGTTGGTCTTCCACCGAGCTGTCATTCTGCCCCGAATTTGTTAACTGCTCAACCTGCCCGTTCAACTGCGCGATCTGTTGGGTAAGCGCATTGATCTGCGCTACGGATGTCGTTACCAGGCCATTGGCCGACGATTGTGCGCTGGATAAGCCATTCGCTGTCGTGTTGAAGGCCTGCGCCAGATTCTGCCCCGATGCGAGAACACTTTGTTGCGTGGCTGTACTTGTCGGACTCGCAGAAAGAGCGGCCAGACTGCTGGAGAACGCGGTCAGTGCACTGGCGATGTCGGTTCCCGTTGTGGTGAAGTAGGTCTGAATCTGTTGGAGACTCGCAGATTCCGTGTTGGCGCTGCCCTGGGAAGAGGTTTGCTGCTGAATCTGCAGGTTGAGCAGTTCGTCCTGGACGCTCTGGATGCCGTCCATTGTGACCCCGCCGCCGGTGATGACATTGCCCGACTCATTGAGGGGCTCTTCACTCAGTTGCGCGACCTCCTCGGTATATCCGGGAGTATTGACGTTGGCGATGTTATTGCTCGTCGCGTCCAGCGCGGCCTGGGCGGCGTCCAGCGCCTGTACTCCGATATTCAGCGTTGCATTGAGTCCGCCCATGGCGTTACATCCGGCAGGACCAGGTCTGATATTTCTGCCTGGGGCCGGAAGCCTCCCGAAAATCTCCGTTGACTGAACCCAAAAGCGATGTCATTTGGGCGGCAGAGTGACTGGAATGCCCCAGCACTGCCTCGTAGACCCGATTTACTGCCTGCAGTTCCGCATGAGCGGTCACCAGGTCACTCGGCAGCTCCCTATCGAGAGCTGGCCGCAAACACGCCGGTTGAGTATCGTTGAAGACCCAAAGCTGCCGTCGAATGCTTCTGAGCCGGACGGTGAGAACCTCCTGTTCGGCAAGGCTCTCCTCGAGATCTGAAAGCCCGTTACAGGAAATCGCCAGCATAGCTCGCTCCAGTTCGTGAACGAGAGAATGCGCCGTCTCTAGATAATCGTTGGTCCGCTGGTCTCGATCTGTTGCAACCGTGTCCGTCATGCTTCGCACTCTCCATGCACCGCGCACCCTGAACTTAGGCCGCCGCCCTCGGCTAGGAGGATTCACCGACCATCGCTGCCGCCACGCTTGACGGATCGACCTGGTACTCGCCATTACTGATCGCCTGGCGAAGGTTATCGACCCTCCCCTGTCGTACCTCAGGCGAGCTGAGAGCTGCGCTCACGAGCGAAGTCAGCGAAGTTGTGTCCGAGGTGAGCGTCGTTCGATCATCTTCTGAGATTCCTTGAGACTTTGCGGACGACTGTGCGGCCGCCTGTGTACTCACCTGCTGCGAGCTCAGCTCACTTGAAAGCTGACTGGCTACCGAGTTAGATAGATCAATCCTCATAACACCTCCTAGACCGGTCGCTAGTACTATCGGCAAATCTCCCGATAAGTTTAGTGAGCGCCTATTTCTTTCTTGCGGCGACTTCTGTTCCCGAAGGACCCGCCGGTGCTCCAGGCGCGGCAACACCCGCTTTTTCCCGGTCCGCGGCCGCATGCATCGCCTTGGCAATCATCTTTCCGATGCCCAGACCACCTGAAGCCGCCATCGACGTAGAAAGGCTTTGAACACCTAGACTCATCATCTGGTCGCCGCCCGCGTCCCGGTCCGTATCCCCACCCGGCACGCTCGCAAACGACTGCTGCGCCTCATTCAGCCAGGTTCCTACGAGAATGGCTTCAAACTGTTGGGCGCTTTTATCGATCTTGGCGTCATCGGTCAGCTTCTTGGGGGTGGCTCCCTTTTGTACCACTCGGGCCTCCTGCAACTGCAGGAGGTTCGTCGTCGCTGCCAGTGAACCAACGCTTGAACTCGTTCCCATCTACTGCACCTCCAATTCCGCTTGTAACCCGCCCTCAGCCTTGATGGCCTGAAGGATCGAAACGACATCATGGGCCGAGAGACCGATCGAGTGCAGTCCATTGACCAGCTCGTCAACGTTCGCGCCCTCTTCCAGCTTCATCGACTGTGCCGGACCGTCGCTTACGTTCACGGTGGTCTGCGGCACCAGGGCCGGAGGTCCGAACCCTCCCCCAATGGGCTGGATCGGCGTATACGACGTAACCACCTCGATCGAAAGATTGCCATGGATAACCGAGACCGGTGAGAGTTTTACGTCGCCACCCATTACGATCGTGCCTGTCCGCTCATTAATAAGGATCTTGGCCGGCGTGTGAACACTGATAACGAGGTACTGCACGCGCGCGATCAGCAAAGGTACTGACTGTTCCGAAGCGTCCGCCACGTTGATATCTACCCGGCTACTATCTAGAGCAGACGCCACCGGTTTATGAAACGAAGCATTTACGGCATTCGCAATCTCTGTAGCGGTATTGAAATCAGGATTGCGCAATAACAGCGAAACCGTCTTGAAGCCGCTCAGATCCACCGCCGTGTCCCGTTCCACGATGCCACCGCCGGGAATCAAGCCCACATTGGTGGGGTTTACCTGCTTGCCGTTTGATCCGACACCGGCAAAGTATCCACCCATGATCAACGACCCCTGCGCTTCTGCATAGACTTTGCCGTCGGGGCCGTGCAGAGCGCTCATCAAAAGCACGCCTCCCTCAAGGCTGTGGGCATCGCCAATCGAACCCACCGTAATGTCTAGCTTCTCTCCAGGACGCGAAAAGGGCGGAAGGGTAGCTGTGATAAACACAGCGGCAACATTTTTTACGACGGAGGTACTGGGAGGAATGAGTACGCCCATCTTTTGCATGGCATTGGCCAGCGTCTGCACTGTGAAGATGGTCTGCTGGGAATCTCCGGTACCGCGTAAGCCCACGACGAGACCATACCCAACCAGCGGGTTGTCTCTGACTCCAGCAATCGTGGTAATGTCGCGCACCAGCACTTGCCGATTGGGCACCGCTGCTCTCACCCAGGAGGGAAATACAACCAGCGTGGAGATGATTGCCAGGCCGAGCCACGACATCCGATTTGTGGATTCAAACATCATGGATCTCAAAACCCAACCAGCCATAGGATCGCTTTCGTGATGGGGTTGAGCGGACGCGTGCTGTCCGCGATAATCCCCTTGCCCTTCATCTCAATCTCGAGGTTGCTCAACTGTGTCGACAAGACGACATCGTTTGGACCGATATCTCCGGGGCGCACCAGGCCCCGCACCGTGACGTCTTCGTGCTGGTTGTTCATGAAGATCTTGCGCTGTGCCTCCACCACCAGATTTCCGCTCGGCAGCACCTCAATCACCTGGCCAGTCAGAGTCGTCTGAAAGGTCGTATTGGAACCGGTCGCGCCTGCGCCCTTAAGCGCGGTCGACGAATTCGCATTGAACAGAGGATTGAATGGGCTCGTGTTGATGCTTCCCGGTAATCCGGTGATGGCCGAACTGGTTTGGAAGGTTCGCTGATAGCTTGAATTTCCGGTCTGCGCCGCCGTCGTCTGGACCGCGACCACGATGACAATCGTGTCGTTCACCTTGTGCGCTTTATAGTCGGTGGAGAGATCCCCCAACGTGTTGCTCTGCGACCAAAGACTCCCAACGGTCGTTTCAGTTACGGTATGACCGTCAAGTTGCTGCAGTCGAGTGATGTAGTCGGTCCTTAACTGCTGCGGGTTATTCTTCGGCGTCTTCGCCTTTTGCGGCCTGGCAAACTGCGTACTTCCAAGGACAAGGAGCACCCCAATCAATAGGCCGTGCCAGGTTCTCGTCTGCGTAGATCTTTTTTTCACAGGGTTCCCCTCAACAATCCGTCGCTGCATACTTCAGCCAGATAGGTATGGCCCCGCTCCCTGCCCTCCACGCGAATCGTCTGCCCCACGATGCCATTTTCAAGACAGATCACCGCGAGTTGAATGTGGACGTGTCCGCCTTCCAGCAGCAGAATTGCCGGCGACCCTGTACGTACAACAATTTTGCTTCTGGACGTTTCGACCGACGGATGCTCAGCAGGTTGAGGATTCGAAGCAATGATTGCTGATTTTGAACGATCGTTCTGATGCCGGCGCACGGTTACAACAAACGGCAGGCATTCCTCGCTGATTGCGCAAGCCAAACGCACGACGGAGAGATTTCCCTCCCACGCTCCTACGGACAGGACCCTCAGAACAGGTGCGCTCGTCTTCGCAACGACATCGGTTAGCAGGGTAATCTGGGATGCCGACACGGGCAGACCCGCATCCCCGATGGCCACGGCAACCTGTCCGGCCGTGATCATCTCGCGGCCGGACGCAGCACTCGCCGGGATGCCCAATGCTGCAAACAACACCGCGATACCTATCAAGCGACAATGCGTCATCTCGTCCTCGTATTACTGCGCTAACTGGTTCAACTGCTGCAGCATCTCATCGGCTGCCTTGACGACACGTGAGTTCGACTCGTAAGAACGTTGCGCCAGGATCATGTTCACGAACTCATCGACGATGCTCACATTGGATTGTTCAAGCATTCCCTGCTGAATGCTGCCCAGGCCAGAGGATCCTCCTGGCGTGCCAACAACGGCCTCACCCGATGCGGTGGTCGGCAGGTAGATGTTATTGCCAACACTATTCAATCCCCCGGGATTTGAAAAACTTGCCAGCTGAATCACTCCCACCTGTGCAGCCTGGGTCTGCCCGGGCAACGTCACGCTGACAGTGCCGTCGCTTCCGACAGTGATGTTGGTCGCATTGGGTGGGATAGCAATCACCGGCTGTAGAGCGTTCCCATTCGCCGTCACGAGGTTCCCCTGCGCGTCCGTCTGAAATGACCCGGCGCGGGTATAGCCGATCTCGTTGTTCGGGAGAAGAATCTGGAAGAACCCCGCACCTTGAATCGCGAAGTCCAGCGGATTGCCGGTGCTGCTCAGGTCGCCCTGTGTCTGCGTGATCTCTGTGTTCCCTGGCAGGGTGCCAAGGCCAATCTGCAAACCGGCGGCGACCGTCGTCTGCTGCGTCGCAGCTGCTCCCGGCATCACCACGTTTTGATAAAGCAGATCGGAAAATTGCACGCGGCGCGCCTGAAATCCAGTGGTGCTGGAGTTGGCCAGGTTGTTGGCGATGTTATCGAGGTTGATCTCCTGGGCCGTCATTCCGGTAGCCGCGGTATACAGTGCATGAAACATGAAGTAACTCCTTTAACCAATCTTGGGAAGGTCCTGGGTTGCGGTTTTATCGATTTCAGAATTGAACATGGATAGCGCACGCTGCATCATCTCGTCGGATCGCTGAGCAGAGATGAGCTCCACCATGCCGGAGACGGGATTTACGTTTGAACTTTCAAGTACGCCCTGCTGCACCGTCGAATCGGTCGCCGTCACAGCGCTGTTCGCAGGAGCGGTGTAATACGTTCCGCCTGCACTCTTCAGGGCGGTGCCGGCGGGAAACTCCACCAACTGCAACTTGCCCGTCACCGCTCCATTGGATGAGATGGTCCCGTCCGCGCTGATCGAAACAGGACCGGGCAGCATGGTGATAGCTCCCTTTGCCCCGACGACAGGATCGCCTGCCGCCGTGACCAGTTGCCCTTTGCTCGAGACCTGGAACGCCCCGTTACGGGTATATTCCGGGCCATTCTTGGTCTGAATTACAAAAAACGCTGATCCCTGGAGTGCCAGATCCAGATCGTTACCAGTCTTCTGCAACGCCCCCTGGCTTGTATCCAGCGTGGTCTCACCCAGGACCCCATAGTTATTGATTGCCAGGTTCAACGACGAGTTCGCCGCGTTCCCGCTTGCCGTTAGAACGGAGCTGAACACGTTCCGCTCCGCCAGAAAACCCGTCGTGCTGGAGTTCGCCAGGTTGTTCGCAATCGTATCCAAAGCCTGCGTGCGAGCGATCAATGCTGTGCTCAGAGCGTAGTATCCGCTGTCCATAGATGCCTCTCGGCATAGAACAGTGCACTCCGCGTGCCATCGTGGTGGGCAATCTTTGCCTGGATAGCGGCCAAATCAGTGCAAATTCATAAGAATGCATGAGAGTTCGATGAGAATCGTTGCGATCGAATTCGTCTCTCGATAATTCGAACGTTCCTCTCTCATGCAAAAGTAATCGGAGCGTCGCCTTGCTCGATGCGGATTTCCTAAACGGCCCAAAGCAGCTGAGGATGGAAATCACGCGTGGAAGCGCATTCGCCAGTCGACTCACCGGCGCACCGATGCGCTGCCTGCACGATCTCCAGCCATGCAGATCTTCCTCCGCACCTCTCCAGGTCAGAGAAATAGCCGACGACGCAGCCCGGCAGCGACCATTCCGTTGCCAGCTCAAGTCCCATTCGCACACCGTCAAACTCCTGGCACGTCTTGCCATCCAAACCCAAAACTCTTGGCAGTGATCCAATCGAGTGACACAGGCCGACGAGATATGCCTGATCGGGATCAACATCCACCGTCTGTTCGGCCAGAAGCTGAGAATGGCGCGCAATCTCCCTGGAATGACGCCATAACTCTGTTACGGCCGCCGAGCGTTGGTCGCGCGGCATAAGATGCGCCGACATCGCATCCATGCAAGCCTGAACTCCCAAATCTGCTATGCAATCTTCTACTCGGACAGGCCGCCCCTCGGCATTCCCATGCTCGCGCCCAGCCAGCCGCAAAACCTGCAGCGTCGCTCCAAGGTCGCTCAAAACCAGCTTCGACAGGGCTCTTAAATCGACACAGAACCCCTGCGTCTCAAGCTCCATCAGCAGCAGCGTCTCCTTCATCACGGCCACATCGAATCGTTGACGGGACGCGCAAAGACGGCTGGGTTGAATCCGCAGAACTGAATTTCGGTCGGCTTGGTCGGAAGAGTTGCTCATCCTGGTCACTGGGTCGTTCTCCTGCCCAGTGATCGGCAACTTCACCGAATCATTTCAACCTGCTGCTCGCATACCTTCTCCTGAAGCCACGAAAGTGTCGCATTTACGAGCAACACCTGGACGCCTGCCGCGAAATAGAACATCGATCATCCGCCGCTTTCCTGACAACCTCATCCAAACATGATCCCGGCATCTCGACAGGCTGGCATCCCGAGCCGTGATCTCCAACGCCAGCCCACCCACGACGTTTGCCATCTCCGCGGCTGTCATCGAGTCGTCAAGAACAACTTCTTTGCTCTCCCGTGCAGCCTCCAGGCGTTCCATCTGGTAATGCAGCTCGGTCGGCGTGATGAAGCACGGCTCTGTCCGGCAGCCGGTTACCTGCTCGAGCGATTGGAGGAGGCTGTGCTCGACTCGATAGACGAATCCCATCAGGATCCTTTTCGCACTCTTGGAATAATGCAGAGGCGTCGCCGCAAACATTTTGATCAACGAAAGCGGCAGGTCTGTATCGACCGACTGGCTGATCCGGTCTCTTCCCAGGACCGGGTATCCCCACTGGATGGCCCTCGCCGAAGCCAGATGCCATTCATCCACGAGGCCCAATCGAACCAGCGCGTCCTCCAGCGCTTCTCCGTTCAGCCGGCTCTCGGCCACTGCGCCACGAAGCTCCTCATCGGTCAAATAACCCTTCGAGAGCATGACACTGCCGATAGACACTCTCGGAGTGTGCGGCATATCGATGCTTCGTATGCCGGTCAGCACGGAAAGTTCATTACGTGTCGCCTTCACAAAGCAATCCATGCTGCAGTACCAGGTTTCGCCCATGCGAATTCCGACGCAGCTCTGCGGCACGCTTCGCATGAACAGCTTGTTATGACAATCTCCAAGTCCGCACGTCCAGTGCAGATTCGTCCAGCCGCGATCAAGACCTGAAAACATCGACTCCAGTGACAATTTCATCGGACCTCATCCTTCAAAGAGTTAGCTTACAAAGTGGGATGCGATTGGCTCTGGGATCTCCGTGACCCGGAGGCCATAGTTTCCGTCAACAATGACTGCCTCTCCCCGTGCAATCACCTTTCCGTCCAACAGCAATTCGACAGGGTCATCGACATCGCGATCCAGTTCAATCACAGATCCGCTCGTCAGGTCCAGGACGTCCCGAAGGGGCAGCTGACACTGGCCAAATCGCAACGACACATTGAGTTCAACGTCCATCACGAGCTGCAGGTTGGATGGATCGATCGTTGACTTTTTCGCCTTCGCAGATGGCCTTCCCTCATTTGACGAGGAGAGCGACGCTAACAACTCCTCGTTGAAATACAAAAGAACGGGAGTTTCCGCCTTTTCCTCGCTCGAAACCTCCAGAGGAACAGCCAACATCTCCTCCAAACGAACATCCTCTACCCGATCTACCTTGAAGGTCACGGCGCCGAACTGATCAGAGAGAGAGGCGCTGACTCCCTTCATCGCGGAAACGATGATCTCGGTCAGCGCTTCATCTTGCGCATCGCCCAAGGCAGAGCCCGGCTGGTCCGGCAGCGTAGAGCCAAACTTAATGGCCTGCGCCTCTTCGAACGCCACAAAGCACTCACCCTGCAATCCTCCAGTGGCGGACAAGCGAAAGTGAACCATCGGTTCCGTCGGCTTTGCAGGGTCCGCATCCTCCAGCGTCTTCAACACCCACGGTGTGCCGAGTTTCAGCGTGAGCGATTCTGCAAAGGATTCCGCGAAGGCATTGGCGAACTTTCGTGCAGCCTGAAGTTGATTTGGATCGTTCATTGATTACTCCATTCCTGACTCTGTGAGTCGCGTACGGCAGCCAACCTGGGCCGCTTTTTTTGAACCGTTTCTGACCGGCGTGGCTTCAAAGATGTCCAGCCCTCCAACCGTCAGCATGCCGGGAGTGCGGACGGGCGTTCGCAGCTTCAAGAGACACCCGGGTTGCAACGCGACGAGATCCCGCACCGCGACTTTCATGCGAGGCAGGCCGGCCTCAATCCCCACATCGCAGTCCAGCACTCGCTCGCGGATACTGCGAACCGGGAAATAACGCAACCCTCCCTTGTGTTGTGGCTGCTCCAGCTTGATTTGCTTGAGGAGAGCGTTCAGAAATGAGGTAGGAAAGACCAACTGGAAGGAACCATTTTTGCCGGCGATTTCTACCTGAAACTGAACCAACGTAACCTTCTCATTGGCCGGGCAATATTGGTGGAGAAGCGATGCCTTGATGCGATGGTTTGTCACCATCGTCATATTCGGCATATGCCATGCGAGCTCGGCTTGCCGTGCAATCAGCGAAGTCACATCCTGCATGATCTCTTCCTCGATCTCGGAAAGCTCGCGAGGGATGTTCTCAGACGTGCCGGTCCCTCCCAGCAGTACCTCAATGATCGGGAACGCCAGGCCTATATCGCATTCCACGATCACCGCCCCCGGCATCGTGGTAAAGGAAAACGGCACGATATAGCTCAGCGGAGGAATCGCAAGAACGTGGTCCTTCAGCGGCAACTGGTCGAGCGCCTGCAGCTTCACGTCCGCGGCCGTCCCCAGGTAAACGTCCAGGGCGCTCGCAAGCTGACGTGCAAACGTCTCATGAATCGCCGTCAAGGAACGCGCGTTCTCATTCGACAGCCTTCCTGCCGATCGAAAATTACACGCGTGGATGGTTCGCGGTTTGTCGGACGTCTTCTTGGTAGCGGTTTGGGAAGGGATCTTCATCAGTTTTTTGGCTTCTCCTTAAGCAAGGGCCTTCATGGAATGGGTCTGCATGCGTGTTCGCGGTAACTGGACGTTCGCGCAGGTGAGCGAGCGACACTCTAAGCTTTTTCATTGACGCCTGGCGGATCTGGGAGATGCGAGACAGCGCCACACCCACCACCTCGGAGATCTCCTTCATCGTCAGCTCTTCGCGATAGTACAGAGAGAGAATCAACTGCTCGCGTTCGCTGAGCTTCGAAATCGCTTCAGCGAGATGCGCCTTCAATTCGCCCTGAAGACAGAGATCGAACGGATCGGGATCGTCCAGATCTGGTGCGGATTCGATGAGATCCATCAACTCTCCGCTGTCATTGGAGACCATGGTTTGTTGCCCGACCAGGTGAAGTCCATCAATTTGCGCCAAGATCTTACGCAGGTGGTCGATCTCCAGATCCATCTCCGCTGCAATCTCGGACTCCACCGGATGCCGGCCCAGCCTTCCCTCGAGCCGCGCTGTCGCTTCAGTGACCTCGCGCCCGCGTCGGCGGATGGATCGCGAACCCCAGTCCGACTCGCGCAGGCTGTCCATAATCGCGCCGCGAATCCTGAACTTTGCGAAGCCGCTGAAGTTGGGATTCTTGCTGCTGTCATAGCTGCGGCTGGCCTCAAGCAGACCAATCACCCCCGCGTTCACCAGGTCTTCGAGCTCCACGTGCTGCGGCAGCCGCTCACGAATCCTGGAAGCGATGTAATACACCTGCGAAAGCTCCTGCATCACAAGCGTGTTGCGGTCGTCCACGTCCACTGCGTTCGTTCTGTACGCCACTTCTGCTGGGATCATGTCTTCACCTGCCTGCCTTTATCAACGTCACATTTTCGAATTTCTTTAACGAACCGATCCAAGGGATTGCACCTGCGTCATCGGCGGAATCTCAGACGGAGAGATCACCACAATTTTCGGAATAAATGGCTCGAGCAGCCGCTTAAGATAGAACCGCCCCGGAGACGAGCAAAGCAGCACCGGAGGCGCCATGGCTACCTGGTCTCCAAGCATCGCGCGCAACCCGGCCGTTACCCTGCTTGCTACTGAAAGCTGCATCGCTCCTCCGGCCATCAACTGCGGCTGTTGCGACGTGGTCCGAGCACACTCTTCCTCGATCGATCGATCCAGCGTGACCACTTTCAGTTGACCGTTCTCATCGAGCAGCGGCCGGATCAGCGCCCGACCGAGCGAATGCCTGGCAGCTTCGACCAGCGCGATCGGACTCTTGTTCACGGCCGCAGCTTCCACCAGCGCTTCGAGAATCGTTCCCAGGTCGCGTATGGAGACCTGTTCGCGTAGCAGCTGCTGCAACACTTTCTGAATCTCTCCGAGGCTCATCAGCTTTGGCATCAACTCTTCGACCAATTTCGGGTGCGAGTCTGCCAGCCGATCCACTAACCGCTTGGTCTCATGCCGCGACAACAAATCCTGCGCGTTCTGCTTGATCACTTCGGAGAGATGCGCCGCAAGCACCGACGTGTGGTCCACCACCGCATATCCCGCAGCGATGGCCTGTGCCTGCAGGTCTGGCGAGATCCACTTGGCCGGCGAATCGAACGCAGGTTCCCTCGTCTCCTGCCCTTGAATATCTCCGGGCTTCGGATTGGAGTTCACCGCCAGCAGCCGATCGCGCCGCATCTCCCAGCGCGCAATTTCCACGCCGCGAAGATAGATCACATACTCCTTGTCCTTGAGGGAGAGATTGTCAGTGATGTGAATCGACGGCACCAGGAATCCCAGTTGCTGGGCGAGATTCTTGCGTAAAGACTTCACGCGTGCGAGCAGCTGACCCCCTTGCTTGGCGTCGACCAGTGGCACCAGTCCGATGCCGACCTCCAGCATCAGGTCGTCGAGCTTCAGAATGGCATCCATGGGATCCACGATCGCGGCTCCCACTCCGGCCTTTGCCAAAGCGGCCTTCGACCCAGGAAGCGGCTCGGTCTCGATGGCAGGCTTCATCTTCCACGCGGCGAACATCGTGACCCCGCCCAGCGCCAGAAACGAAATCTTCGGCATGCCCGGAATCAAGGCGAGTCCCAGCAGAACTCCGCTCACGATCCACAACGGCCGCGAGGTCTTGAACATCTGCTTGCCAATATCTTCACCGAGCGAAAGATCAGAGCCGGCCCGCGTTACAACAATGCCACCCGCCACCGATACCAATAGGGACGGGATGATCGAGACCAGGCCATTGCCTACGGTGAGAATCGTGTAGGTCTTGAGCGCCTGTTGAAAAGGGATGCCCTGTTGGAAGACACCAATCAAGAAGCCCGCGACGATATTGATCGTAAGGACCAGAATCGTAGCCAGCGAGTCTCTTTGACTGAACCGCGCCGCACCATCCATCGATCCACAGAACTCTGCTTCGCGCGCTACCTGTTCCCGCCGCGTACGAGCTTGATCCGCAGTGATAAGCCCGGTATTGAGGTCCGAGTCGATCGCCATCTGCTTGCCCGGCATGGCGTCAAGCGTGAAGCGTGCCGTGACCTCGGCGGTGCGTACAGCACCGTGACTCACCACCAGGTATTGAATCGCAATCAGCGCCAGAAAGATCACAAACCCGACAATGTAATTGCCGCCCACCACAAACTGCCCAAAGGCCTCAATCACCTGTCCCGCCGCGGACGATCCCTCGTTGCCGTGCAGCAGGATTCGCCGCGTGGCCGCCAGATCCAGGGATAGTCTCATCAACGTCAATAGCAGGATGAGGCTTGGAAACACGGAGAACTGCACCGGCCGCAAGATCTGAATCGCTGTCAACAGCACCAGCACCGAGACCATAATGCTGAACGTCAGCAGCAAGTCGAGAATGAAGCTCGGCAAAGGCACCAGCATCACAAACACCAGTGCCACGGCCCCCGTGGGAATGAACCACTCTGACGACCCTCGCAACTTCTGCAGCAACCCAGTCTTCTTATTCACTGCGTCTTCCCTCTCCCGCTGCATTCGCCGCGGCCCTGCGTTGTGCGTCGCGACGCTTCACTTCTTCCTGCGCCTTGTAGACCAGGACGAGGATCTCCGCTACCGCGTGATAGAGCGCCGATGGGATCACATCGCCCACCTCCACGCCCTTGTACAGTGCCTGCGCCAGCGGCCGATTCTCCATCACCGGAATGCCGCGATCCTGGGCGATCGCCCTGATCTTCAACGCCAGCAGATCGAGCCCCTTGGCAACCACCAGCGGCGCCGCCATATTCAACTCGTACCGCAGCGCGACCGCATAGTGTGTCGGGTTCGTGATCACAACAGTCGCCGTCTCAGCGGCCTTGATCATTTGTTTGCGCCGCATCTGCCGCTGCAGTTTTCGGATTCTCGCCTTGTTCGCAGGATTGCCTTCGGACTCCTTCATCTCCTCGCGAATCTCCTGCTTGCTCATCTTCATATCGCCTTCACTCTTCTGCCACAACAGCAGATAATCGACAGCCGACCACACCAGGAGTACGAGGCCCGACTTCCAGCAAATCTCCAGAATCAGATCGCCCACAATGCGAGCAAATGCGCGCGCGTCGACATACGAGCTCGCGATGATCTCGAGCCAGTGACTCTGAATGCATGCATAGCCAACCCATGCGATGGCGGCGAAGGGTAGCAGCGACTTGAGAACGCTACTGACGGAAGTGAGGGAAAATATCTGGCCGAAGCGCGTTGCCGGACTCAGGCGCTCAAACTTCAACGACAGCGCCTCCGGCGCGAACAGGAAGCCTCCCTGCGCCAGACCAACTCCGAGTGCAACTACCAGCGCCGCGATCTGAAAGGGATAGATCCAACGCATTGCTTCGATGCTCGTCCAGAACAGCAACGGCCCGTTCGGTTCAATCGGATCAGTGATCGCGGAGTTGAGTGTTCGCCTGAAGAAGTCTGTCCACTGCGCTACCCCATCGCGGGCGACGATCATCATCACCCCTGCAACAGCGAACATCGACAGCGCCCCGGTCAGTTCGCGCGAACGCGTGACCTGTCCCTTCTCCCGTGCCTTGAGCCGGTGATGAGGTGTCGCTTGTTCTGTCTTGCTGGAATCAGCCATGATGTGTCATCGCGCCAGGTGGAGAATGTGTATGCCGTTCGCGAATGTGTTCTCAAAGAGTTTGTGAAAAAGGTCAGGCCAATACTTGAGTGTCGCCATCAAGATGAGAAGTCCGAGCAGAGTCTTGACCGCGGGCCCAAGCAGCATCAGCGGCAACTGGGCAGACGCCTTACCCAGCAAACCGAGAAGGATGTCGGCGACCAGCGTGGCGGCCAGCACGGGCGCCGCAATCTGAACGCCCAGACCAAACACGCGGCCACACGTATTCACAACGGCCAGGGTAAAGAGACCGCTCAGATGCCCTGCACTCGGTGGCACGTACAGGAAGCTGTCCCCGATCGCCCGCAGAAGCCAATAGTGCACATCCATCCGCAGAAAGATCAGCATGACAATCGACTGGTAGAAGACCGCGACAACGGTGGTATCGACCTGGCTTTGAGGATCGAGCAGGTTGACCAGCGAATATCCCATTTGCATCCCGACAATTTGCCCGGCAAGCTGCGTGGCATCAAAGACAAGATTGGTCGCGATCCCCATGCCCGCACCAATCAGGAACTCCCGGAAGACCACAATCGGCCAGTCGATCAGGGCATACGTCCCGATGTTCTGTCCCACGGTTGGAAATAGAAGGAGCGTCAGCGCAATCACCAGGCCGGCCTTGACGCGAGGCGGAATCACACTGCTGCCAAAAAACGGAGCGAAGAGCATCAGGCCCGACAGCCGCACGGCGATCGTCAACAGACCAGTGATGATGGCAGGTAGAGGAATCTGGATCATTGCAGATACCTCGTGAAATCGGAGAACAGGGCCAAGGTGTACTGGGAAAGATTGCGCCACATCCACGGCATCATGAAGAACAACGCGGCTCCCGTAACCAGCAGTCGCGACACCGTCGAAACCGTGCTGTCCTGCAACGAAGTGAGCACTTGAAGAACGTTGACCACCAGGCTAACGACGATGGCGACCAACAGAATTGGCCCCACCAGGATGAGTACCTCCTGGAGCATCATTCGACCTAGCAACACAGCCTGATCAACGTCCATAGCGTCAGCCAAAGCTCCTCATGAGTGACCCGATCAACAGGTGCCACCCATCCACCATCAAAAAGAGCAACAGTTTTAGCGGCGTTGAGATCACCACGGGCGGTAATTGCAACATGCCAACGGAGGTCGTAATCGAAGCCACCACCATGTCCACGATCAGGAATGGAAGAAACAATACCGTCCCAATTTCGAAGCCCGCTTTGAGCTCCGACAGGATGTAAGCAGGCAGCAGCACGCGCATCGAGATGTCATCCACTGAAGCAGGACGCGGCTCCTTGGCTAAGCCCACAAACAACGCCACGTCTTTTTCGCGAACGTAGTGCCCCATGAACTTGTGCATCGGCACCTCTGCGCGCTCCAGGGCTTCGATGGGAGTGATCTCACCAGCCTGCATCGGAACGGCAGCCTCCTGATAGATCTGGGACGCAACCGGCTGCATGAGAAAGAAGGTAAGAATGACGGACAGGCCAATCAATGTCTGGTTCGACGGCGTGGTTTGAAGTCCCAGCGCCTGCCGCAGGAAGTGAAAGACAATCAACAACCGCGCAAACGGCGTCATGCAGATCAGGATGGAGGGGACCAGCGTCAGCACTGTGAGCATCACGACGATGGACCACGGCACGGTCCTTCCCAGGTTCGCCGGAATTTGAGTCGCGCCGGCCATGTCCGCAGGGTTCAGCGAAGCCGAAGGTCCGCGACTCTCCGCTGGCGCAGACGGCGAGATGTCCCTTGTCGGAAACGCGGGCATTGCAATCGGCTGTATCTGCTGAACATCTGCCTGGACGGGTTCCACCTCAACAGCCATCGCGCGGCCCAGTCCATACATCGGAGTGGCGGCCGCTACCAGGCCACCCGCGAGCAGCAAAATGCGCGGCAATATTCTGAAGCGACTCAAAGGATCACCCCGCTGTCGCCGATGCTCTGCCCAAGATCACACGAACTCCTGGGCGCTGCTCCCAGTTGAGCCAGCAACGACATCCCAGACATGCCCCCGCCAATCAGGAACTCTCGCCCCTCGACATTCACGATCGCCACAAACCGTTTCTCTCCCAGCGAAATCGTCTCCGATACATGCAGCCGTTTCGTCGTCGAGCTTTTGTACCTAGCATGCAGAAACGACCATGCGCGTGTGAGAGCGTCTGAACAGATGGCCTGCCAGCGTATCCACTTCACTTGGCGCGCGGTCGAGAGGGCTTCCATCGCCGCTCCCGCGGATACCTCAGCCTGCGCACAGGCGGCCAGGGACGCTTGAAACGTGTTCCCTTCGAGTGCCACCTCGGGTGCACGGGCGCTGCGCCGCTTTCGCGACCTCGACGTGACCTTGCGCGTTTTGGAATTCTGGACGCTCATGCCTGGTCCGTGATCCGCACGGCGAGCCGATCGCCTATGACTTCAAACTCTGTCCAGCCGATTAAGAGGTGGTTTACACGCAGGGGAACATCGCTGGTCTGGTGGCAAGCCGTCTCGACAATGGAACCCTCCGTGAGCCTGAGAAGGTCCCCGATCGTGAACTGCACCAGGGGCAAGTCGACGCTGAGCGTGCAAGGTAACCAGGGCATCCGGTCGAGACGATCCGTCTCGTTCACCCGCGCGTCTGGTTGCGCCAACTCAACGGGGTTTGGATCCGGATTTTGCGCGAATGTACTCATCGAGTCCTCACATGCCCTCATTGCCTCCATCTCACCGTCCACATCGATCTCTTGACGTGAGGGAAGGTGGTGAAGGAAATAAGAAGCAGCACCCTTACTAAAGCAATCGGGGGGCCGGAGTTGAGCACACGAGAATTCACCGAGAGCGGGATCATCCACCGCTCCTAAACTCTATTTATTCAGCGCGTTGGATGGGTATCCCAACGTTTAGGGTGGGCCAGCAACAATGAGAAGATCGTGAGAAACGCGCCCAGGCGAGCGCCTCCCGCCAGGTCAATGCTTCCTTCTGGCGGGAGACTCTCATCAATCCCTAATCACTTCGCCTCGCTACGACACCATCTGGATCGTCGACTGGTCCACCTGATCCAGCGTGGTCAGAACCTTGGCATTCGCGTCATAGCTCTGTTGCGCCACGATCATGTTGGCGAACTCGGTGGAGAGGCTTACGTTGGATCCTTCCACTGACCCTCCGGTGATCGAGCCGTTTCCGCCCACTCCAGCCTCGCCGATAACTGCGGCACCCGAACCACTCGTTGCCTGTTCGTTGCCATCTCCCGTCTGCACGAGCCCCTGCGGGTTGGTGAAGTTGGCCACCGCAACCTGCCCGAGCGCCAGTGTTTGACCATTGCTGTACGCACCTTCCACGACCCCATCGGAGAGCACCGAATAGCTCTGCAGTGACCCAGCACCAAAGCCGTTCTGGGTCGGCGTGGTGTTCAGCGCGCTCGGCGTGTTTTGCTGTGTGATGGTCGGATTGCCCGAAGAGCCGTTCAGGTTCCAGGTAAGACTCATATTTGCAGCCCCATCGGCTAAGCCCGTGACGTTGATCGCCGGCACCGCTCCCGTGGGAGACGTCAATTGCCCGGATGAATTGAACGTCAGCGTGCCGCCGGCAAGAGTAGTGGTCGCTGCAGCAGAGCCCGTGGCAGAGCCGGGCAGCGTGACGCTGTAGCTCCACGCATTGGTGCCCGTGTTGGTGTATTGGACGTTCAACGTCTGCGATGTGCCGAGCGAGTCGTAGATCGTCACCGGCGTGTTGAACGTAGTCCCCACTGTCGAGGCAGAGTCAAGATTCGCATCCACTGCGAAGCTCGATGTGGCTGCGGCAGGCACCGTTCCATTGGAATTCACCGTGATAGGCGCCAGGACACCGCTTGTAGAGACCGTTCCGTTCACGGCCGGGAACCCCATCACCAACTCTCCGCCGGAGGTAGTGAGTTGGCCGGACGGATTGACCGAGAAGTCTCCGTTCCGCGTATAGCTGGTTTCGCCGTTCTTGCTCACCACGAAATAGCCGTTTCCCTGCAGCGCCATATTGGACGAAGTGCCGGTCGGATCGACTGCCCCGTTGGTAAGGTTCGAGGAAGTACCCACGATCTGAACGCCCGATCCGATCTGGATCGGATCACCATTACCCGACGTCCCTTGCATCTGCGAGAAGATATCGCCAAAGCTGAGCGTCTGGTCTTTGAAGCCATCTGTATTAAGGTTCGCCAAATTATTGCCAATGACTTGCAGCGCGGAAGAGCTGGCCTGCAGGCCGGACAGTGGAACGGAAAAGGATGCCATCTATCTACCTCCTGAAAGTGTGAAATTCAAAATTGGGGTGCGGCCGATACGCTGCCGTACAAGTTCATGATCGAAGCCGCGTTCGTAGCACTGGTATTGGTGGATTGCATCTGGTTGAGTGCCGCCGCCGTCGCCGCACCGGGGTTCGTCGCCGAGTTGCTCGACGTCGCATTGGCAGTCGCCCAACTCAACGGGTCGGCAGACTGAGCGCTCCCCGTTCCAGAAACCGCGCTGCTCGCCGGCGTCATGCTCGATAGCGTTTGATTGATCGAGATGAGTTGATCCAACTGATTCAGCGACACCAATTGTCCAACCATCGCCGTGGGATCAACTGGAGCCGTCGGATCCTGGTTTTGCAACTCTGTGGTCAACAGATTCAGAAACGTGTCCTGAAGGCTGGTGGATGAGTCTCCGGTGGGCGCCGTGGATTCGCTGCCGGATGCCTTCGCCGAACCTGCCGTCGCATTCGCGCCCGCTGCCGCTACCGGTCCCGTTATCGCTGGTGTAAATCCTTGTATGTTCATCGATCGTCCCTTTCTTGATCCGTTTCTTTCCTAAACCGTGATGTCCAACCCATGTCCACTCCCTGCGCTGGGGAGCCCTGCAACACTTGAAACACTCTCGCTAAGCTCGGCAGGCCCTACTCCCCCTCCGCTGCCGGAACGCCCAGGCGATTGTTGCTCCCTCTGCGGTGAGTCTCCCTGGCCGCCTGAAAACGGCGCTCCCTGGCTGTTGACCTCAATCGAAGCGTGCAGACCATACTCTTCTCCGAGCTTCGTCTGCATCGTCGACAAATGCGAGGAGATCATCTGGCTCAGATCGTTATGATCGAGCGATATATGCGTCACCATCTGCAGCTGACTCAGAGACGTCCGAATGGAAATATCGCCAAACTCTGCCGAATGCATGCCTACATGCATCTCCGTCTCGCCCATCGTCTGAATGAGCTTAGCGGAATTGATTCCGGACGCCGGCGTTCCCTCGCCAGCCATCAGGTGCGCCGCAGCCGGAAGATCCTGCGCCTTTCCAGCGTGCGCCGAATCAGGCGACCCGGCTGTTGCGCTCTGAGCTGTCGCATTCTCATGGGAGCCAATAGGCGTCAACACCGTCTGCAGCGTCGCTTGGGCAGCGCCATTCTCAACGGCCTTTGAAAAGACGATTTCTGAGCCGGTCTTCGAGGCATCCGCTTGCGGGCTCTGTCCGCTCTGGCTATCGTTTGCAGCATGCCAGGAGGCATCCGCCAATCCCGTCGTTACGCTCTTGGTGCTGCTCACTCCATCGGTAGCTCTGGAACTCACTGGAGCAGTCGCTGCGGAACCCGCTCCCATGGAATTGCCCGCTGGCAAACCCATATCGGCATGACTCGTCAGCTCTGAATTGGCTGAAACCCCCGACACCATCGATAAGTCCATGGCCGATTCAAACGACGCCCCTGGCGCCTGCACGAGGCTGCCTTGTTGATCGCCGGCCGCGCCACCTGGAAGCGAGGCCGCACCCTCGTCCCCAACTCCGGCTCCGTCGATCGCAGCTGCCGTTTTCCCGTGGGTTGCCGCGGAGTTCTCAGACGCCGCGGTCTTTACAGAATTTTCGGACGCCCCACTTTCCTGGCCGTGTCCTGTTCCTGGCAAGCTAACGAGGTTCACGGCTGCCAATCGGACTAAGTCTCCGACCGCCGGAATAGCGACAGCCGCAACTGCGTTCTTTGACTCCGCTTGTCCCTTTGCACGATCTGGTCTCGTTGATCGACCACCTGTCGCGGTGTTCGCCGCCGGCACGTCCGCTGCGTTGATAGAGGAACTCGCAGAGCCTGCGCCCGTGGTCACTGCGCCTGTGGCCAACGATCCCACCATAGCCTGCCGGAAATAAGCGACGCTCGCAGATTCGACTGCCGCTGAAACTGTTACGCCAGTTGGTCCACCTGCGGACGCTGACCCAGCGCCTCCGGAAGCGTCCGCCTCTGTCGCATCACTGGTAGTTTGCGCGTGCCCCGTGCCTGGATCAGCGACCTTGCCGCCTTCCGGTTCAGCCAAACTTGCTGACTTCGTATCCACCCCGTCTGCCGAGGAGTCTTCCGCCGTCGCTCGAGCCGAAGACTTTGCAGTATCGCTCGTCGATTGTGGTTTTGAACCATTCTCCGTCGAGGCATGCGCCAGGGCCGTCTGGAAGCTGCCTCCAGGCAAGATCGCCTGCGATGGCGGCGGCGGCACAGTCGCACTCGAACTCAACGTGGCTGATGGAATTCTCACGCCATCAGTAGTGCATGCAGCACGCCATTCCCGCGCGCGCTCTCGACCACAAACAGCATCTCATTCTAAAGAACTTCTCTATCGGCAGTTTCAATCAATTTTCTATAGCCAGCCCCTGCACGGCAATCCTTACCGAGCCGCTAGGCAACCTGTGCCTACTTCGCGCGCTGCAGTCCCAGCGCCCCCCATCGACCTGCCGCAGAACTTCCCCGCGAGCGACCGCCCGGGTGCCTCAAGAATCATTTCTATAACTACGATTGCTTAAGCGTCACGAGACGCGATGACGCCTCGCCATAAAGATATCGTCGAGTCGCTTCTGCTCTTCGCGGAGCCACTCTCGTTCGTAGATATCCTGCTGCTTCTCCATCATGTCCGACAACATCTCACGGTCTCGGTGAGCCGCCTGGTACACCTTCATCTGCTTTTCGCGCGCCTGTTCCAGCGCCTGCAGTTTGCCCAGCAGCGACCTCAGTCCTTGCTCGGCCACCTGCTCTTCCCACAAGAGAGAATGCAGATGTCCGCCTGAAATGGCCTGTTGCAGCGCTGTCTCGCGGGCTTGTTGCGCACCGCCAATCGCGACACTCAGTTCTTCGATCGTCTGCAGGGTGCGGCTCACATCGAGTTGAATCGCCTGCAGAGCGCGCTCCTCGCGCTTTTCCAGACTCTCTCGAAGTCGAAGGACAACCGCAAGCGAAAATTGAAAAGCCATCGATCAAAAACCTTCCCCGTTGCGTGACCACCGCTCCTCGACCTCGAGCCTCGGCAGCGCCCCGGCTTAGTCCGGTAACGTCATCAACTGCCGAACAACCTCTGCATGAGGAACCACGGCACCGGGATCTTGCTGCAAAAACGCATTCAGCGCCGGCAGGTTTTCAACTGCACGATCCAGAATCGGATCGGAGTTTTTTTGATACGCGCCAATCCGGATCAGGTCCTCCGATCGCGCATAGACCGCCATCGACCGCTTGATAGCATTGGCCTTTGCAAGATGCTCTGCGGATACCACTCTCGGCATCAGCCGGCTAAGACTGTCGAGGATCGAGATCGGAGGATAGTGATTGCGCATCGCGAGGTTTCTGTCCAGGACCACATGCCCATCGAGCAGGCTGCGAACGGTGTCCACCACCGGGTCCTGCTGGTCATCGCCTTCCATCAGCACAGTGTAGAAGGCCGTGATACTTCCCTGAGCGAAATTCCCCGCCCGTTCCACCAGGCCGGCCAGCATGTTCAATACCGACGGAGTATACCCCTTCGCAGTAGGCGGTTCCCCCGCCGCCAGTCCAATCTCCCGCTGCGCCATCGCAAAGCGCGTAAGCGAATCGGTCACCAGCAAAACATTCTTACCCAGGCTGGCGAAGTATTCCGCCACCGCCGTCGCAGCCAGTGCCGCCCGAATCCGCAACAGCGGTGACTGGTCGGAGGTCGAGACCAACACCACCGCGCGCTTCAATCCCTCTTCGCCCAGTACTTCCAGAAATTCGCCCACCTCGCGGCCACGCTCTCCCACCAGGGCCAGCACCGTGATATCCGCGGCAGTTCCTCGCGCCATCATGCCGATGAGCGTGCTCTTGCCTACGCCGCTTCCCCCAAAGATGCCGATCCGCTGGCCTCTTCCACAAGTTAGAAAGCCGTCGATCGCGCGCACGCCGCAGCCCAGCGGCTCACGAATCGGAACTCGATCCAGCGGTAACGGTGCAGACCCATCGATGACCACCGACTTGGTGGCCCGGTACTCGCCTTTTCCATCGAGTGGATTACCCGCCGGATCAATAACCCGGCCTAGCAACCCAGGGCCAACCCGCACCGACGGCCGTGCCCCCCAGGCAACAATCGAATCACCCAACCGCACGCCCTGCGGATGATCAACCGCCATCGACAATACAGTCGACCCGCGGAAACCAATAATCTCTCCCGCATAACTCCGCCCATCCGCCGTCTCGATCTCGCACGACTCTCCCACAAATCCAAATGGTCCTTCCGACTCCATCAGATTGCCCACCACCTGGTTCAGCTTACCCTTCCAGCGCAGCGTCGAGCCCGTCTCAAGATGATGCAGATACGGCGCTAGCATATTGCGGTTCATGCCTTCACCGGCCGCAAGGCCATGAGGTCGAAAAACCCCTGCTCAACCTCTTTCAATTGCGTATCCAGCCCAAAGTTTGCCGTCCCAAGCTCCGTCTCTACCAGGCAATCGTGATCGCTGAGTTCAGCATCCTCGATGACCTGCACGCAAGCGCCTTTCCCCTGAACCGCAAAGCATTGTTTCCAGCGTGCACCTTCGCCGACACCCACGCGGAGATTCACGCTGGATCCCTCGCGCAGTTTCTCAACCGCCATCCGCACCAGCGTTGCCACCAGCATTGGATCCACCTGTGCTTCGCGGTGCAAAATCTTTGCGGCAATCGCAAGCGCGAGCTGCACAATCTCGGCTTCCGCCCGCGCGAAGTAAGAATCACGCTGAGTTGCGAAGGCCGAAACCGCTGCCGCGATCGGCACGCGTTCCGCTTCGAGCTTCTGCTCATATTCGCTGCTCAACCTCTGCTCGGTTTGTTGAATCGCCTCGGTCCGTTCCATCTGAATTCGCTTCGCAAACTCCTCCTGCGTGAGCTCCACCTCCGCACGCCGCCGGCTTCCTCCCTCCTCTGATTGTTCTTGGCGAGTTTGGCCCATCATCTCGCCCAGCGCCGGACGGCTGGCCATATCCAGATACACCAGCGTCTGCACCGGTGGCGGAATCACAGCATTCAATTCCAGGCAGTTAGAGGACATACTCGTCTTCTCCTTCACTCTTCAAAACAATCTTGCCTTCGGACTCAAGTTTGCGCGCGATGGCGATGATCTCCGCCTGCGCCTTCACCACATCCTTACTGCGCACCGGGCCCATCGCCTCCGCGTCTTCCTTCATCATCTCTACTGCACGCGTAGACATCGTGCGATAGAAGTGGCTTCGCAAATCCTCACTCGCTCCCTTCAGTGCCGTCATCAACACTTTCTTATCGATCGCGTTCATCAGTTCGCGGAGCTCATGGTCGGGAACCTCGAAAAAGTCATCGAAGGTGAACATCAGATCGCGAATGTTCGTCACCAGCTGCGGCTCGTCCTTCTCAATGTTTTCAAGGATATCCCGCGCAATCAACGGATCAAGCCGATTCATTAACTCCGCGACATCCCTGAAACCAAAATCTGTGCGCTTGCTTTGGTCTCCCACAGATCGCAGCCGGCGATTCAGCACGGTAGAGACCTTGGTCGCAACATCGGGGGAAAACTGCCCCATGTTCGCCAGTCGCTTTACGCAATCCGCACGCACTCCCGGTTCCAGCTTCATCAGCAGTGCCGAGGCCTGCTTGGGATCGAGATGCCCAAGAATTAATGCTTTGGTCTGAGAGTGCTCCCCCACCAGAAATCTGGCGAGCTGCTGTGGATCGGCCCGCTTCAGCGAGTCCATCCGCATCGAATTCACCTCGTCGGTCCGCATCAGGCGCTGTAACATCCCCTTTGCACCGTTCTCCCCAAACGCCTTAACCAGCAGCCGAGTCGCAACGTCGTGGCCCCCCACTGCAAGAAAGTCCTGCGCCACCAGAATCTGCTGGAACTCTTCCAGAACCTCCAGCGCCGTCTCGAACGGAACAGACGTCAGCGCCGCAACTTCGTCTGTAACCCGCTCCAATTCATCCTCCGGAAGATTCTTGAGAATCGTTGCGGCCGCATCTTCTCCCAGCACCGATAGCAGGATCGCCGCTTTGCGCGTTCCACTCAATGAAGCCGTCTCCAGAATGCTCATAATGGCTCCTCTCTCAACCACGCCTGCAACGCCCGTGCAGAGTCTTGCGGCTTTTGCTTGATCTGTTCGATCGCCCGCTCCTTCAGTTGGCCCGCTCGCAGAGTTGAGTCGGCCGTCTCTTTGACCTCCAGAGCAAGTTGTTTTGCAACCACCGGCACCGCCAGAGCGGGCTGCTCCGCTACCTGTGTCGCAGCCGCAGCCGTACCCGCACCCAGCGCCTGTCTCTGAATCGGCCGCAAGACAAACAAGTACGCCATCACAAACAGCACCAGGAGGGACATGGGCCGGAGCAGCGACGAGTAATCCGACACCGTCTTCTGTACCCGTTCCGCCAGGCCCGGCGAAGAGACGTTGGCCGTGTCGTCATCGGTCGCAAACGACATATCCTGCACGCTGATCGTATCTCCGCGCTTGGCATCAAACCCGACCACAGCCTCCGCCAGTTGTTGAATCTGACTCAAGGTCTCCGGCGATCGCGCATGTCTCGCGAAGGTTACCTTTCCACCGACCACGTTCTTCACGACCACATCATCCACCAGAATGGCCGCGCTGATCCGTTGCAACTGTCCTGCCGGCACCACCCGATGAAGCACCACGCGATTCACACCGTAGCGAGCATTCTCCGTCGTCGAAAGCTGTGTCGCACTCTGCGCAGTATTCACCGCCGCCGATTGCGCACGCTTGGGCGAAGGCACATTACTTGCCACCCCCGGGACACCTCCCGTGGCTGCGCCTCCACCCGCCTGATCCTGCGACTTCTGGTCACTGAGCAACGCACTGACCGTCGGATCGTACTTCTCCTGGCTCTCCTCACTCGACCCCTGGTCGTAATCGACGTTCACACTCGCGCGGATATTTCCCACGCCAACAATCGGTTCGAGCGTACTCATCAGCCGCTGCGTCAGGCTCGCCTCCAACCCTTCTCCACTCATCGCTCCATCGTGAGACACATTCAGAGACCTATCCGAATCCGCATCAATGATCGCAACATCCTCGGGCTTCAAGCCATCCACCGCGCCCGAGACCAACCGTGCAATCGCCTGGACAGCATCCTTCGAGATGCTGTCGCGATTGAGCTTCACAATCACCGACGCTTTCGCAGCGCGCTCCTGATTCTCGTAGATGGAATCGGTCGGCATCACCAGGTGGACGCGCGCAGTCTTCACATCGCTGAGCGTCTCGATGGTCTTCTCCAACTCTCCCTCCAGCGCCCGCTGGTAGGTCACCTTCTCATCAAACTCCGTCTGTCCCCACGACATCTTGTCGAACAACTCGAATCCCATCCGTCCGCTATGCGGTGACCCCGCCGATGCAGTCTGCATGCGCGCCACGTCCAGCTTGTCGGCAGGTACGCTGATGGTTTTCCCGTCCGCACTGGTCTGGTGCGGAATGCTCTGCGCATCGAGCTGCGCGGAAAGCGTCTGCACATCCGCAGCCTCGAGCCCTGAATAAAGCGGCTTGTAGTCGGGGCTTCCGAGCAGGCCGGCAAAGAGCGACACCAGCAGCACACTGGCCGCCGCCCCCACTGCAAGAAGCGTCTTCTGCCGCTTGCTCCGGCTCGCCCAGAACTGTTGCGCCTGCTTCGTTATGTCATCAATGCCAGCCATTGTGTCTCAACCCTAGAACTGCATCTTCTCGATATCCTGGTAGGCGCTCACGATCTTATTCCGGACCTGCATCATGAGCTGGAAGGATGCATCCGCCTTCTCTACGGCAATCATCACGCTGGTCATGTCGCCGCTGCCGCCCTGCAGCAAATTGCCGATCTGTGCGCCTGCAGCGTTGTTCAGCGAATCCACTCCTGAAACGGCGTTCTGCAGCACGTCACCAAAGTTCAGCCCGCCGCCATCGCCGCCGCTGTCCAGCGCCGGAGAGGCGGGCATACTCACATTCGGAATTCCACTCAAACTTACATTGCTCATCGTTGCACTCCGGCCTACGTGGTCTTCAAGATGTCGATCGATTCCTGGATCATCTGCTTCGCCGCGCTCACCGCCGACGCATTCAATTGATACGCACGTACCGCTCCCATCAGGTCCACCATCTCACTGGCCGGATTGATGGCCGGATACGCCACATACCCAGCCGCATTGGCATCGGGACTTCCCGGCTCATAGCGCATCACCGCCGGCGTCGTGTCGTCGACCACCTGCGAAAGTTGCACCGATCCCCCCGTCGGCTGTCCCGCCCGTCCCATGGACGCAAACATCGTCCTGAACGGCGATGCATTTCTCGTCGTGAAGACAACTTCCTTACGCACATACGGCCCGCCGTCTTCCGTATGGGTCGTCTCGGCGTTGGCCATGTTCGCCGACGTCACCTCGGCACGAAGCCTCTCCGCCGACAACGCGGAGCCACTAATGTTCATCATGTCAAACATGCTCATTTAGTTACCATCCTTAATTGCGGATAACACCATATGCAGCTGCGATTTCACTAACTGCACGCCAAGCTGGAACTGTAGCTGGGTCTGCGCCAGCAGCATGCTCTCGCGATCGACGCTCACATTATTTCCATCCGGCCGCTCCGGCAGTCCCTGGGTCTCGAGCGACGCCGGCTCCAATGCCGCACTACTTTCCGAATCGCCCTCGTCCATCACGCGCCGTATTGCCGCCTGGAAGTTTAAATCTTTAGTGTGATACCCCGGCGTATCAATATTTGCCATATTGGACACAATCATTTGTTGCCGGTCGTTCAGGACCTTCAGATAGCCCTGCAACATCTCTACGGAGGAAAAGTTAGACATATCAGGCAACCCTCCTTGGCGGTAAGCCATACTCGCGGATTCTATTGCGCAGAGTTCGAAGACTGATGCCCAGCATCACCGCGGCATGGGTCCTGTTTCCGTCAGTGAGTGCCAGCGTGTTTTCAACATGCAACCGTTCCAATTCGCGAATCGGCGTTCCCGCCAGCACCGCCGGAGATAGCACCGGCGCAAGGCCCGGCGACCAATTCGACGACCGCGCCGCGACCTGAAACTCTCTATCGAAACACCCGGCATCGATGTCCTGGGTATCGCTGAGCGTGACCACCCGGCGCATAAAATTCGCCAGCTCCCGAACATTTCCCGGCCACGAGTGGGTCTGCAAACGATCCAGAAACTCCGGTCTAAGCTGAGGCGCCCGAGTCTGCGACTGGGCCGCATGCTTCTCCACAAAATACTTCGCGAGCGCTGGAATATCTTCCTTTCGGTCGCGCAACGGTGGCAGCGACAGTGGAATGACATTGAGCCGATAGAAGAGATCGCTGCGAAACTGTCCGCGTTCCACCATCGCAGCCAGCGAGACGTTGGTCGTGGCAATCACACGAATATCCACATGCACGGACCGCGCCTCGCCCAGCCGCTCAAACTCACGCTCCTGCAACGCGCGCAACAGCTTCGGCTGCAGATGCAGGGGCATCTCCCCAATCTCGTCCAGCAGAATCGTGCCACCGTCCGCGAGCTCGAACTTACCCGGCTTCGCACTCACAGCTCCGGTGAAAGCGCCTCGCGCATGCCCGAACAGCTCACTCTCGAGCAGCGATTCAGGAACCGCCGCGCAATTCAACGCAACAAACGGCTTGTCCCTGCGATCGCTCGAGTCATGAATGAACCGCGCAAGCAACTCCTTACCCGTCCCGCTCTCGGCCTCCACCAGTACATCCGCGCTCGTGCTCGCCGCCGACCGCGCCCTCTGCAGCGCTCGCAGCAGCAACGGCGATCGTCCAATAATTCCGCTCGCCAGAGAATCGTCTTCGACCGGCGCCTGTCTTGCAACCTGCATCACCTTCGCCGCAGTCGCCTGCAGTTGGTCAAACGAGATGGGCTTGGTCAGGTAATCCAGCGCTCCATCGCGCATCGCACTCACCGCATCCGGCACCGAACCATACGCCGTCAGCAGAATCACCGCCGTCCCCGGAGACAACTGCCGCGTCGCCCGCATTACCTCCATGCCCGTTCCATCCGGCATGCGTATATCGGTGACGACCAGGTCAAACTCTTTGCCTTCCAGATGGCTGATCGCTTCGCGCACCGAGCCAGCCACCTCGACCTTCCAACCATGACGCAGAAAATTCGCGCGCAGAGCCGTCCTGATTCCCGGCTCGTCGTCCACCACCATCACCGATGAAACTCGATCATTCGTCATAATGTCGGAAACTCCATTTCAAACGTGCTGCCACGATGCACGCGGCTACGTACCCGAATCTCTCCCCCGTGCCCGTCCACAATCCGCTTGCACACTGCGAGCCCCAGGCCCGGCGTGTCGCCCTGTGCACTGAATCCTGCTTCAAAGACGCGCCC
>Ga0187887_10000200_pt1 | contig 62538 bp, 57 predicted proteins | sample June2016WEW_7_10_FD_132977 | JGI IMG/M metagenome (GOLD analysis project Ga0187887, IMG submission 132977) | Peatland microbial communities from SPRUCE experiment site at the Marcell Experimental Forest, Minnesota, USA - June2016WEW_7_10 | ecosystem: Environmental > Terrestrial > Soil >... | reverse complement strand
TGGTGCCGGCCGGTCGCGCGCGGGTCGGCGCGCGCGATGGGCGCGGTGGACTCCTCGGAGGTCTCGCTCGAGTCGCACAGCACCCAGATATCCTTGCTGCCGCCGCCTTGCTGCATCGACACGATTTCCGCGTGATCGTCGGCGGCGAATCGTGCGAGGCCGCCGGGCATCACCCGGTAGCCCTCGGGCGTCGCGATGGCGTAGACCCGGATGCCGAGCGCGCGCGCCGAGAACCCGTCGGAGTTCTTGGTGTACCAGACGGGCGCCTGCGAGAAGGGCAGATGCTCCTGAGCGACGAAGGCGTGCGGCCGGGCGCGCATCCGTGCGATCAGCTGACTGCGTTCCTCGGCCGACAGGTCGCGGCCGAACACGGGCGGGTGGCGCTGATTGGGGAACGTCGGCTTGATCACCAGGCGCGGCAGCTGCCCGATCACCGACTCGAAGGCGGGCCGCTCGCCGCACCACCACGTGGCGACCGACGGCAGCGTCAGCCGCTCCCCGATGAGCGACTCGGCGAGCGCGGGCAGAAACCCGAGCCACGCGGCCGATTCCAGCACGCCGCTGCCGAGGGCGTTGGCGACCACCACCGTTCCCTTGCGGATGGCGGCGAGCAATCCCGGTACGCCGAGCGCGGAATCGACGCGCAGCTCCACCGGGTCGCAGAAATCATCGTCCAGTCTTCGGAACACCGCATGCACGCGCTTGAGGCCCGCCAGGGTTTTCAGGAACACGGTCTCGCCGCGCACCGTGAGGTCGTGCCCCTCGACCAGGGGGAAGCCGAGCTGGCGTGCGAGGTAGGCGTGCTCGAAATAGGTTTCGTTGAACGAGCCGGGCGTGAGCACCACCGCCAGCGGTTCGTCGCCGGCGCCGCGCAGCATTTCGTCGCGCAGCGCGGCGAAGAATGCGCCGAGCGGGCGCACATCCATCGATTGCGCCAATTCCGGCAGCGCGCGCCGCACGATCTGGCGGTTCTCGAGCGCGTAGCCCGGACCCGAGGGCGCCTGGGTGCGATCATTGAGCACCCACCATTGGCCGTCCGCGGAGCGTGCGAGATCGACGCCGTAGATCCACAGCCACCGATCGTCGCGCGGACGGATGCCGCGGCAGGGCCAGAGGAAGTTCGGGTGGCCGAACGGAATATCGGCGGGCAGCGCGCCGCTCGACAAGAGCTCCTGCTTGCCGTAGAGATCCGCCAGCACCGCGTTCAACAGGCGCGCACGCTGGGCGACCCCGGCCTCGATGGTCTGCCAATCCTGCGCGGTCAACAGATATGGCAGCGGATCGAGGATCCACGGTCGATCGCGTCCCTGCTCGTCGGCGTACACGTTGTAGGTGATGCCGTTCTCGATGATCATGCGGCGCGTGAATTCGGTGGCGCGGCGCGCGGCGCGCGCGTCGTCCTCGGAGACGCCGCGGATCAGGGGACGCCAGTGGCCGCGGATGCGGCCGTCGTCGGCGATCAGCTCATCGTAGCGGCCGGCGTAGCTTCGGTAGGTCGCAAGTCTCGGATCGTTCTGCGTCGCGCCGGATGTCTCGCCGGGGATGTCTCTGATCTTCTCCATGGGCTGGTCGGTGACGGGCCTATCCGCGGCGCAAGTCCAGGGTGAGCGGGAATTCGTCGTTGGGCACGGGAGGCTCGACGCTCATGAGGCCCGGTGTGTGATCCAAGCGGAAGAACCTCGCGAGCCGGCGGCTCTCGGCCTCGAAGGCATTCACCGGAAAGGTGTCGTGACTGCGGCCGCCCGGATGCACCACATGGTATTGACAGCCGCCTTCCGATCGCCTCATCCAGGTGTCCACTATATCGAATGTCAGGGGCGAGTGGATGCCGATGTTCGGATGCAGCGCGGACCACGGCTGCCAGGCGCGGTAGCGCACGCCGGCCACGAACTCGCCGGAACGCCCCGTGGACTTGAGCGGTATCGCGCGCCGATTGCAGGTGACCACATAGCGATCGGGCGCGAGGCCGCTCACCTTCACCTCGAGCCGCTCCACCGATGAGTCCACATAGCGCACCGTGCCGCCGCCGGTTCCCTCTTCTCCCATGACATGCCAGGGCTCGAGCGCCTGCCGCAGCTCGAGCGACCCACAGGAGAGCTCGACGTCGCCGAGCTTCGGAAAGCGAAATTCGAAATGCGGCGCGAACCACTCGAGCCGCAGATCGAAGCCGGCGTGCGCCTGCTCGGCGAGCACATCCTCGAAATCGGCCCGCACGAAATGCGGCAGCAAGAAGCGATCGTGCAGCTCGGTTCCCCAGCGCGCCAAGCGCCGGGGCGCGTACGGCTCGCGCCAGAATCGAGCCACCAGCGAGCGCAGCAGCACCTGCTGCACGAGGCTCATGCGTGCATGCGGCGGCATCTCGAAGGCCCGCATCTCGACGAGTCCGAGCCGCCCGCTGCTCGAGTCGGGGGAATACAGCTTGTCGATGCAGAATTCGGCGCGATGCGTGTTGCCGGTCACATCGATCAGCACATTGCGCAGCAGCCGGTCGATGAGCCACGGCGGGACATGGGTGCCGGGCGCAGGAAACTGGCTGAACGCGATCTCGAGTTCGTAGAGCGAGTCGTTGCGCGCCTCGTCCACCCGCGGCGCCTGCGACGTGGGGCCGATGAACAGGCCGGAAAACAGATACGAGAGCGAGGGATGATTGTGCCAGTAGGAAATGAGGCTTCGCAGCAGATCCGGGCGCCTCAAGAACGGAGAATCTTCCGGGGTGGCTCCTCCCATCACGATGTGATTGCCGCCGCCCGTCCCGACGTGCCGGCCGTCGATCATGAATTTCTCGGAGCGCAGCTTGCAGGCGGCGGCGTCCTCGTACAACTGAACGGTGCGCGCGGCGAGTTCGTCCCAGCTGGCGCTCGGCTGCACGTTCACCTCGATGACGCCCGGATCCGGCGTCACCTTGAAATTGACCAGGCGCGGATCGGGCGGCGGCTCGTAGCCCTCGATGATCACGGGTTGGCGCAGCCCGGCGGCGCTGGCCTCGACCGCGGCGATGAGCTCGAGATAATCCTCGAGGCAGCGCGTCGGCGGCATGAAGACGTACAGCACCCCCTCGCGCTCTTCGGCGCACATCGAGGTTCGGACCGTCTCTTCGGGCGCAGCCGCCGCAGCCGCCGCAGCCGCAGCCGCCGCAGCCGCAGCCGCCGCCGTCGCGGCCTCGGCCTCGGCGCCGAGCGCGCCGCCGCTCGCCCGCGCGATCGCGGCGTCCGTGCGCCGGTCATCCAACTCGCGATCGCGGGCCGAGTGATCGCGCGCGGGTTTTGCGAGCGGCTCGAAGGATTGGGTCGGATCCGGGGGATACACGTGCGGATAGTCGTTCGGCCTCACCCAAGGCAGCGAATCGAGCGGCAGCCGCAAGCCCATCGGCGAGTCGCCGGGCACCAGGTAGCACCGCTCGCTGCGCTTGAGCCAGGGCCCGCTTCGCCAGGGGGCGCCTTCGGCCGGCTTGGCGAGCGGCAGCACATAGCCCGTGGCCTGGTCGATCGTGCGCTCGAGGATGCGCCCCAAACGCTCGCGCTCCTGCGGATCGGTGAGCGTCGCGGTCGACAGCTCGACATTTGCCGGGAGCTTGCGCTCGCGCCACAGATAGTAGAGTGCGTCCTCGAATGCCGCGAACACGTGATCGTCGCCGATCTTCAGCCGCCGCGCGACCTCGCACAGCAGCCGCGGCGCATTCCCGGCGGCGCCCGCATAGTCGCGGGACTCATCGGCGATGAGCGCGGCGTCGTTCCAGATCGCCTCGCCGTCCTTGCGCCAGAAGCAATTGAGCGACCATCGCGGCAACGGTTCGCCGGGGTACCACTTTCCCTGGCCGAAGTGCGCAAGGCCGCCCGGCGCATGGCGCTCCTTCAGCCGGCGGAACAGCTGCGCGGCGATGGTGCGCTTGTTCTCGCCGAGCGCCGCCGTGTTCCATTCGGGCGCGAGCGCGTCCTCGCTCGACACGAAGGTGGGCTCGCCGCCCATGGTGAGGCGCACGTCGTCGGACTGGAGCGTCTCGTCCACCCGCTTGCCGAGAGCATCGATGGCCTGCCATTGCGCTTCCGTATAAGGCTTGGTGACGCGCGGCGCCTCCCAGATGCGCGCGACCTTCATGGCGTATTCGAAAGTGGTCTCGCAGGCCCCGACGATGCCGGTGAGCGGCGCGGCGGACTGCGGCTCCGGCGTGCACGCGAGCGGGATGTGCCCTTCGCCGGTGAGCAATCCCGAGGTGGCGTCGAGGCCGATCCATCCCGCGCCCGGCAAGTACACCTCGCACCACGCGTGCAGATCGGTGAAGTCCTGGCTGGGGCCGGCCGGCCCGTCGGTGGGCTTCAAATCGGCGGTGAGCTGGATGAGGTAGCCGGACACGAAGCGGGCGGCGAACCCCAGGTGACGCAGGATCTGCACCAGGAGCTCGGCCGAATCCCGGCATGATCCCGAACGCTTCTCGAGCGTCTCGTCGGGCGATTGCACGCCCGGCTCCAGCCGGATCACGTACTTCACCTCGGCCGCGAGGCGGCGGTTCAGCTCCACCAGGAAATCCACCGTGGCTTGCGGCTCTCGCGCAATGCCGGCGAGATATCTCGTCAGCGCGGGCGTCGCCGGGCCCGTGATGCGGAACGGCGCCAAGCCCCGCTCCTCGGCCGCCTCGTATCGGAAGGGGATTTTCTGCGCATAGTCCTCCAGGAAAAAATCGAAGGGATTGAGCACAGCCATCTCGGCAACCAGGTCCACCTCGATGCGCAGCTCGCGGGCCGGTTTGGGGAACACCACGCGGGCCAGATAATTCGCCTGAGGATCCTGCTGCCAATTGATGAAATGCTCGCCGGGCACGATGCGCAGCGAATACGACAGGATCCGGGTGCGGCAATGCGGGGCGGGACGCAGGCGAATGATCTGCGGCCCAAGCACGACTTGCCGGTCGTATCGATAGTGCATGACGTGGTTCAGGGCGACGTGGATCGACATGCGAGTCTCCGGCGGTCGATGGTGTCGTGGATGAAGCGCAGCTTGTCGATCGCCGGCGCCGAGAGCACGAACGGATAGCTGTCGGGCAGTCCCAGTCCTCGGCTCAGATTGTTCAGCACGTAGGTCAGCGACAACCAGGACTCGACCATCGAGTCGAAATCGCGCTGCGCGGGGTTCAAAGGATCCGGCGGCGGCTGCATACGCGGCTCATCGCTGCGCTTGGGCTTGAGCGCCAAGCCCGTGGCGCCGGCCGTCTCGAGCGCGTCGACCATGTGCATGTAATGCGCCCAGGACTCCGCCCAATCCTCCCACGGATGCATGGTGGCATAGGCGCTGATGAAACTGCGCTCCCAACGTGCCGGCGGACCGTCCCGATAATGCCTTTGCAACGCCGCCTGATAGTCGGCGCGCTCATCGCCGAAAGCCGCACGAAAGCGCTCCAGCAAAGGACCATTCGCGATCAGCCGATCCCAGAAATAATGGCCGATCTCATGACGGAAGTGCCCCAAAAGAGTGCGGTACGGCTCCTTCTGCAGCGTGCGTTCCTTTTCCCGGTGAACGTCGTCGGCTTCGGCGATGTTCAGCGTGATCAGTCCGTTGTCATGACCGGTCAGTACGCGCCTGGCGTCGCCGTCGGAATAATTCTCGAGAAATTCGAACGCCAGCCCTTGCGCCGCATCCTCGCTTTTGGGGACCACCGGCAAGCCGAGACCGAGCAGGGTATACAGCATGCGGCGTTTTGCCACCTCCAGGCGAAACCAGGCGACGGCATTGCGTTCCGTGGACAGATCGGGAATCACCTGGTTGAGCCGGCACGAGCGGCAGAAATCATCGGCATCCGCGGCGGGGACGACCCAGTTGCACACGCTCACCCGGTCGTAATTTGCGCACAGCCGATAGCCCTGCGACTCGGTGCCTTGGAGCTCCGATCGCCACAGCCCGTCCGGACTCTGGGTGAGCGCCGCCATGGCTCTGCGGTCGGGCACGAACGCGAGCGAGCGGCCGCAGTTGAGACAGCGTACATTCTCGAAGAAGATCAAATTTTGGCAGTGGGTGCAGTGAAATGTCTTCATCGCCAATCTCGGCACGAGATCGTTCATTGTCTTTGAAAGCGAGGCGACCGGGGGGAAATCTCGCATTTTTGCGCCCACCGCGAGTCACGCGGGGCGCCTACGGCCGAAGCCTCCGAATTCCTACGCGGTTCGCGGGTGGGCGGTGCCATAAAGGCCGAGGCTTGCCCCATCGAAGAGGCTCATCCTAGGCACCCGGCATGAAAATTCGTTTCGGATACGAATTGGTATACACCTGCGCCCAGCCACTGCCCATGATCCTGATGCTGCGCGCCCATCACGGCCGAAGCGCCGACTTGCTGCATCCCGACCACATGACCACCGAGCCGGATGTGCCGCTCGACGTCTATGTGGACGCCTTCGGCAATACCTGCACTCGGTTCGTCGCGCCGGCCGGAGGCATCCGGATCACCGCCGATGCATTGATCCGCGATTCCGGCCTTCCCGATCCGATTTATCTGCATGCCCAGGAGCATCCCGTCGAGTTGCTGCCCCATGATGCGCTGGTGTTCCTGCTCGGCAGCCGCTACTGCGAGACCGAGCGCCTCATGGACGAGGCGTGGCGGCTGTTCGGCCCTGTCGCCCCCGGCTGGGGGCGGGTGCAGGCAGTCTGCGACTTCGTGCACCAGCACATCACGTTCGGCTACCCCTTTGCGCGGCCGACCAAGACGGCTGCGGAGACGTATACGGAACGCCAGGGTGTGTGCCGCGACTACGCACACCTCGCCATCACGCTGCTCCGCTGTCTGAACATCCCGGCCCGCTACTGCACCGGCTATCTCGGCGACATCGGCGTGCCGGTTACCGATGCCGTCATGGATTTCGCCGGATGGCTCGAGGCCTATGTCGGCGGTGCGTGGCACACCTTCGATCCCCGCAACAACCAGCGCCGCATCGGCCGGATACTGATCGCCCGCGGACGCGACGCGGCGGACGTGGCCATCAGCACCGCATTCGGGCCGAACGTACTGCAGGTGTTCCGGGTCTGGACCGACGAGGTCTAGAACGGGCGGCGCGCATCGCTTTCGCGCACACTCATGCCGTCGGCATCGAGGGGCTCGAGCATCGCATAGCCGCCGAATTGGCGCAGTCCTTCCAGCCGCCTCTCTTTCACGAATAATCGGGATACTGCGATCACCAGCCGTGCCGACGCCGGCAGCGGCACGGGCCGGCCGCGAAGCGCCCCTTCCACGGGATAGTAACGGATCTCCTTGACGCGCCAGCCGTGCTGTCGGAAGAACGCGAACCAGTCGCCCGGGGCGAATTTGAACGGGGCATTTTGCATTGCGCGGCGGACGTGCTGGCGGCGGCGAAATTTGACCGCCCGCGCGGAGAGATAGTCCACGATCCAGAGGCGGGCATGATGCATGGAGTGCAAGCTGTCGGCGAGCGATGCGGCCTCGTCGTTCGAGAGATAGGGAATCACTCCCTCGGTCAGCACGAGAACTCCGCCTTGCGATGCTGCATCAATGCGCTCCAACAAGCGCCGGCGCGCGTCCACATCGGCCAGATCGATTCGCACGCGCTCCAGCCGGCAGGCCGGCGTCTCTTGCCGCAGAATGTCTTCTTTATAGTCGATGACGTGGGGATAATCGGCTTCGATCCACCGAAGGTCCGGCGGCAGCGCCAATCGATAGGGACGTGCATCGAGACCGGCGCCGAGGCACAGCACGGTGTCGATTCCGGCGTGCAGAGCGGCCGCGATGTAGTTGTCGATGATCCGCGTGCGCAACGCCACCATCCACGCGACGATGCGGGAGGTGGGCATGGCCTCGGAAATCCGTCGGCCGCGCTCGCCGGCGAGCCGTGCCGCGAATGGATCGCGAAACAGCGCATCGGGGCGCGCGCTCTCCACGGCGCGGTGATACGCAATCCAGAACGCTGTGTCGGAGACGTCCTGAATAGGAGAGTTCACGCCGGGAGCCACGATGCCGCCATCATACCGCGGGCCGGCAACCGACAGGGGCGGCGGCCGCGTAGCCCGGTAGGCCGCCCCGGCACATTTCTGACGATACTGGCGGCATTCATGTCTTGACGGCCCTCCCGGCGCGCGGGGTATATAGCTCGTGGGCTCGAGATTGCTTTTGGCAACGGCGGCGCCGAAGCAAAGAGCGCGGATGTCGCCGGACGGCCCCGAATCCGAACGGCCGCGAATCCCCTAACCGTCGCGCAACTCCGCCCAGGTGGGTGCGTGGTCGCTCGGCTTCTCCCACCCCCGTACCTCGCGCTCCACCCCGGCGGCCTTCAGGCGCGCCGCCGCAGGGGCGTTCAGCAAGAGATGGTCGATGCGCAATCCGGCATCCCGGGCATAGGCGTTGCGAAAGAAATCCCAGAACGTATAAATCGTCTGGTCGGGGTGAAGGAATCGAATCGCGTCCGTCCATCCTTGTTGGAGCAAGGTAGCAAACGACTGACGTACCTCGACCCGGAACAGCGCGTCATCCACCCAACGCTCCGGCTTGTACACATCGCGCTCCGTCGGGATCACGTTGTAGTCGCCCGCGAGCACCACGGGGGACGCGCTCGACGCCAAAGTCCCGGCATGCACGAGGAGCCGCGCGAGCCATTTGAGCTTGTAGTCGAACTTGGGTCCCGGCGCCGGGTTGCCGTTCGGCAGATAGAGGCATCCGATCACGACCCCGTTCACCAGGGCTTCGATGTACCGGCTGTGTTCGTCCTCGGGATCGCCCGGCAGCACCCGCCTGAGCTCGACCGGCTCGGCGTTGCGCGCGAGGATGGCGACTCCGTTCCAGCTCTTCTGGCCATGCCAGATCACGCCGTACTCCAGCTGGCGAATCTCGGCTTCGGGAAATTTATCCTGCGGCGCCTTGAGTTCCTGCAGGCACACGATGTCGGGAGTCGTTTCCTTCAGCCATCGCAGGAAGTTCGGAAGACGGGCGGTGATCCCGTTGACGTTGTAGGTGACGATGCGCACGCGGTCATCTTAACGGATGGCTTTGCCGATAGGGACCCGTCGCCCTCAATGCTTCGCGTCGGCCTCAACGCTCGGCGCGGGCCTCAATGCTGGGCGCGGGCCTCAATGCTTGGTGTCGGCGGCGACCAGCGGTCCGGCGTCGGCGCCTTCAGTCTGCTTGCGCACTTGATCCTTGCACTCCTTGGCCGCCTGGTTGTACGTGATGTATTTGTCGACCGCCATGCGCTTTCGCATGCAGCCGATCACCTGACTCACGAACTGGCGCTTGGCCGAAAAGGAATGCGCCGGGCTGGCGGCGAGCGAGGGGGAGACCCCGAGTACGCTGCCTGCGATTGCAATCACTGCGGGTAATCGATTCACGGTTGTTCTCCGAGTGATCAAGCTCTTCTGCCCGGGTGCCCGCAGTATGTCGGGTTCGGGCGGCAGGGCTAGAGTCCCAAGCCCGCGATCTCCTGTCCGAGTTGCGCTGACAGGGTGCCCGCCGCTCGAGGGCCTTGCTTGCGAAGGGCTCGGTACGCGGGTTAGGCTGAATCTGCATCATAACATTCCAGAGGGGGAGGCGACCGCGCGGTCGGATCATCGGGGCGGCAGGTCGCGGCCCGGCTGTGCGTTGCGAGAAAGCATGGGGAGCGAAGTCGAAGCCAGTGACGCGTCCGCGAGGATACGCGCCGGCGAATTCTTGTCGGAGTGCATCGCCACATTCATCATTTTGGCGCTGGGCGACTCGGCGGCTGCGATGTACGTGCTTTACGATCCAAGCCCGTACGCCCAAGCCTACTGGGGCGTCTGCATCGCCTGGGGTCTGGCGGTGACCCTCGCGATCCACGTGACCGGGGCCGTGTCGGGCACGCACGCCAATCCCGCCGTCACCCTGGCGCTGGCGGTGTTTAGAGGATTCCCGCGCAGCAAGATACTGCCCTATGCTGCCGCTCAGATTCTGGGCGCGTTCCTGGGGGCGGCCATGGTGTACTTGTTGTTCTCCCCCGTCATCGATCACTACAACGACCTGCACCACTTGAGCCGCGGCGTGGACGGCGGCGCCGCGGGAGTTTTCTTCACGCATCCCGGGCTCGCCATCACGCCGCTCCACGCGTTCGTCGATGAGATCGTGCTCACCGGCATCCTGGTCCTCGGTATCTTCGCCATCACGGAGGAATTCAATACGCTCGCGCCCGCCGCCAACGCCGGGGCCCTGCTGATCGGTCTCTTGGTCGCGACCATCGGCGCTTGCGCCGGATACCTCGAGGCCTGGCCCATCAACCCGGCGCGCGACTTCGGGCCGCGCCTGTTCTGCTATTTCACCGGGTGGGGAGCGCAAGCCTTCCCCGCTCCCCAGAATTACTGGTGGGTGCCGATCGCCGGCCCGCTCCTCGGCGGCGTTGCCGGCGGAGGACTCTACCAAGCGGCGATTCGCCCGTTTTTGCCCGCCCGCCGCAAGGCGAGGACCGGAAGTGAGGGAAGCAAATCATGACTCGAGCCCGCCACATACTCGCCATCGATCAGGGCACGACCTCGACGCGCAGCATCGTGTTCAGCGATGAGGCCAGGAACATCGCCGTCGCGCAGCGCGAATTTCAGCAGCACTACCCCGCGGCCGGTTGGGTGGAGCACGACGCCGAGGACATCTGGCGCGATACGCTCGCCACGGCGCGGGAGGCGCTCGCGCGCTCCGGCCTGGGCGCCCGCGGCATCGCCGCTATCGGCATCACCAATCAGCGTGAGACAGCGGTGGTCTGGGATCGCAGTACCGGGGTACCGATCCATCGGGCCATCGTCTGGCAGGACCGGCGCACTGCGGACGTGTGCGCGACGCTCAAGCGGGACGGCGCCGAGAACCTGGTGCGCCAAAAAACCGGCTTGCTGCTCGATCCTTATTTCTCCGGCACCAAGGTCGCGTGGCTGCTCGACAATGTGCCGGGCGCGCGGGGCCGCGCGGAGCGCGGCGAGCTGGCCTTCGGCACCATCGACAGTTTCCTGCTCTGGCGTTTGACCGGCGGGCGCACGCACGCGACCGACGTGACCAACGCATCGCGCACGCTGCTATTCGACATTCACCGCCAGGTCTGGGATGACGAGTTGTTGCGGCTCATTCGCGTGCCGCGCGCGATGCTCCCCGAGGTCCGGGACTCGAGCGAGATCTATGGAGAGACCGCGGACGGCCTGTTCGAGCATCCCATCCCGATCGCGGGCATCGCCGGCGACCAACAGGCCGCACTCGTCGGTCAGGCCTGCTTCGAGCCGGGCATGGTCAAATCGACCTACGGCACGGGCTGCTTCATGCTGCTCAATACCGGCGACTCGCCGGTGGAATCGCGAAACCGGCTGCTGACGACGGTGGCGTACCGCATCAAAGGCCGTACCACCTATGCGATGGAAGGCTCGATCTTCGTCGCCGGCGCCGCGGTCAAATGGCTGCGCGATGGATTGCGTCTCGTCGGCAAAGCCTCGGACACCGCCGCGCTCGCGCAGCAGGTGCCGGAGAATCACGGCGTTTATCTCGTTCCCGCGTTCGTCGGACTCGGCGCCCCCCACTGGGATCCCAACGCGCGCGGGCTCATCTGCGGCCTCACGCTGGATTCCTCGGGTGCGCATCTTGCGCGCGCCGCGCTCGAGTCGGTGGCGTATCAGACGCTCGATCTGGCCTCCGCCATGGCGCGGGACGGCGCCGCGCGTGCGGCCACCATCCGCGTTGACGGCGGCATGGCCTCCAATGATTGGTTCTGCCAATTCCTCGCCGATGTGCTCGATGCGAGCGTCGAGCGTCCGACCGAGCTCGAGACGACGGCGCTCGGCGCGGCCTTTCTGGCCGGCCTCGCGACCGGCGTGTGGAAGGACCTCGATGCCGTGGCGGCCACGTGGGCCCGAGGTGCCGGGTTCACGCCCAAAATGACCGCGGCGCGCCGCACCGAGGCCATCGCCGGTTGGCAGGCCGCGTTGCGCCGCACTCTCCTGCAGTGAGGCGTCCGGGTTCAACTCTGTACGTGAGCGAGGCTCGCTTCGAGGGCGTCCAGGAATAAATCCGCTTCCGGCCGACCGAACGGCAGCGGCGGGCGGATCTTGAGTACATTGGCGTGCGGCCCCGCCGCACTGATGAGCACGCGCCGGCGGCGCAGCTCATTGACGACCTCGGCGGTGAGACGGGTGGCGGGGGAGCGCGTTGCGCGGTCGGCGACCAGTTCCACGCCGATGAACAGTCCCGCACCGCGCACATCGCCGATCACCTCGAACCTCTCCGCGAGAGTGGTGAGCCGGCGGCGCAAATAGTGGCCTGTGTCCAGAGCGCGCTCCCGCAGCTGCTCCTCGCGAATCACGTCGAGCACCGCGCGCGCCGCCGCCATCGCCACGGGGTTGCCTCCGAACGTGTTGAAGTAGCGGCAGTGACTGCCGAATGGCGCGAGCACCTCGGGCTTCGCCACCAGGGCGGCCACCGGGTAGCCGTTGCCCATCGGCTTTCCCAACGTCACGATGTCCGGCACGAGCGAGTGGCGCTGGAATCCCCACATGGCATCGCCGGTGCGCCCGAACCCGGGCTGCACCTCGTCCGCGATGAACAAGCCTCCGGCTCGCCGCATCGCATCCACCGCCGGCTGCAGGAATCCCGCCGGATCGGCAAACACCCCGTCGCTGGAAAAAATGGTGTCGACGAGGAGCGCGGCGGGCCTGATCCCATGGCGGGCCATGTCCTCGAGCGCGGCTTCCACCCCGCTCGCAAAGGCGCGGCCGACGTCCTCGCCCGCGCCCCCGCCGGCCCCCACGGCGCTCGCACTGCGCGGTGCCGGCACCGTGCGCACGTGAGGCCCGAGCACCACGTGCGCGCCGAGCGAGGGCGACATGGCGGCGATGGTATCCGTGACGCCGTGGTAGGCAAGCTGCGTCACGATGAATCCCGTGCCGCCCGTGAACTGGCGCGCAACCCGCACCGCCAGATCGTTCGCCTCGCTGCCGGTACAGGTATACATCACCTGGCTGAGCTCGCTCGGAAACGTCGCGAGCAGCATCTCGGAATAATCCAAGATGCCGGCATGCAGATAGCGTGTGTGAATATTCAGCTGCGCCGCCTGCCGCGCAATCGCCTCGACCACCCGCGGATGGCAGTGACCGACCGCAGGCACGTTGTTGTAGACATCGAGGTAGGCGGCGCCGTCGGCGTCGTACAGCCAGACGCCCTCGCCGCGGACGAAATGCACGGGATGCTCGTAGAAGAGTCGATACGCCGGACCCAGCAGCCGTTGCCGGCGGGCCACCAAGGCCTGCTCGCGGTCCGGCAGCTCGCTCGAGCGGCCGGGGTCGAATGAGTTGATCATGATGGGGTCCCTGCTCATGGTCTTACTCCCGGGCAGGCGCCGAGCAGCCGCTCATGCACGGCGGCTTCGGGCAGTGAGGAGAGCTTCTGAAGTCCTGCGACGGCATGGTGTTGATTCCTCAGGATGTAGTCTCGGTTGTCCGGATACCGGGCCGCGCGCCAATTGGTGATCAGGATGGTGATAGCGTGGCGCAACGCGATCAATTCGGGAAGGGCCGCGATCTCCGATGCGCGGAACGGGACGATCGAGTGATAGGCCGCGACGAATTCGGGCACGGTCCCCAAGGGAGCCGGGCTCGCCGTCAACAGGTACGCCGACGCCACGGCCGCCTCGTCGGCCAGCGGCGCACGCACCATGTCGCCGAAATCGATGATGCCGGTCAGCTCGTCCGGGTTCGCCGGATCGACCAGCAGATTGTGAGGATTCAAGTCGTTGTGAATCACCTGGGCACGGAATCCGCCGAGCTCGCGCGCCAAGCCCCGCTCGAAGCGGTCGAGGGTGCGTTCACAGAGATCCCGGTCCGCCGCGGATGGCGTATGCGTCAACAATTCCCGCGTTCTCGCCGCGTGCTGGATGTCCCACAGGAACTCGTGGCCCGCGGCCGGGTGATGGAAGCTCGCGAGCGCGGCGTCCAGCTGCGCCGCAAGCACGCCGAGTCGGGCCGCCTGCGCGGCGCTTCGGGGAAAGCCGCTCAAGGGTGCGCCCGCGAGGAAGGTGAACATCCGAGCTCGGCGCGAGCACCCGTCCGATCCCAGTGCGCTCAGCTCGATGTCGCCGGAGAGCGAGCGCAGCAGGCGCGGCACCGGCAGATCCGGCGCAACGGCCGCGAGGTGCAGCAGCGCCTGGGTCTGAAAATCGACCAGCGCCGGATCCTCCAAGACATGCGTGAGCTTGAAGAGCCGCTGCGAGCCGTCGGCCAGCGTGATGCGGTAATTCTCGTCGCGCTCGGACCCGAGCTTGGCGAGAACGCCGCAAACGCCGTAGTGCAAGCGGATGAATTGCGAGATCTCTTCGATCGAAGAGGAGTGGCTCGGCGCCGACAGTACGGAGGCGGGACGCTGCAACGGTCGGCTATCGGCGCGCGAAGTCGAACAGATCGAAGAGATCGCCGATTGCCGGAGTGTTGACCGGGACGTAGGGATTGGACGCCTCCGGGACCGGGTTCGGCAGGTTGTCCCGGCTCCGCTTCGTCACCGGCGCGAGGCCCCAATTCCTCTCGATGAATTTCAGAATCGACACGTGGTCCGTGTATTCATGCGAGATGTGCCCCGGCTTCGTGTAGGGCGACACCGCGATGAGCGGGACGCGCGGACCATCGCCGAAGAAGTCGAGGGGCTGGACGTAGCCCGAGTCGTAGTAGCCGCCGCCCTCGTCGAAAGTGATGAGGATCGCGGTGTTCTTCCAGAGCTTGGGGTTCGCCCGGATGGCATCGACGATTTTCTTGGAGAACCCCTCGAACAAATCCAGCTTCGAGTCGGCCGGATGGCCGTCGACCAATCCGCTCGGTTTGACGAACGACACCGCGGGCAGCGTGCCCCGGGCGATATCCTGGTAGAGATCGAGGGTGTCCTTGAGATGCTCCGTGCGAATCTCGGGATGCGTCATGATGGACGTGTCGTACTGGAACGGATTGCAGATGGGGCAGTACTCGTCGGTCTTCGCGCCGATCGGTTTGTAGTTGAGCTGATACGGATCCGACAGGTAGTTGTTCCACTGATCGCCGTAGTATTTCCAGGAGACGTGCTTCGCGATGAGCGCATCGCCGATGCTGCGGGTCGAGACCGGCGGGATCGTGAACACCGTGTTGTGCGGATTGGTGTCGGTGAAGGCGTTGCGGCCGTCGCCGAAATAACCCGGACTGTAGTTGTTGAGCAGATAGTAATGGCCTGCCTCGCAACGCGGATCGATCGGCCGCGGCAGCGATTGCAGGTACTTCACGATGGCGGAAACCCCCGGCTGCGCAAGGTCGGCGCAATTGGTGTACGAGCCGCCGCCGAAGGAGGGCTTGCCGGCGGAGCCGCCGCCGTATCCGTCCTCAACGTACCAGTTGTCGGTTCCCGGTGCAGGATTCGGGTTCTCGATCTCATCGACCTTGCCTTCGTTGGGGGTGCCGGCCGCCACGGTCACATCGTGAGGCGGCGCGAGCGGATGGCCCGCGCCGTCGCTGTACCAAATGAGATCGCCATGCCCGAGCACGATGTGATTCACGCCCGTGCCGCCATTGACTGGTTGGTGATAGTTGTCGCTCATCGCGAACCGGTCCGCGAGCCCCTTGAAATAGGGCACGTCGCCGTGTTGCACGTTGTAAAAGCCGAGCGCTTCGGAGCCCTCGCCCGTGGTGGCAGCGTCCGGCGCATAGTACGTGCTGAAATTGGGCGCGGGCTGTCGGCCGTTCGAGCCGGGGCCCTCGGTGACTGCGACCCAGGCGAACAGCTGCCCGTCGCAGCCCGACGGCCGGTCGGGTGTGGCGTGCTCGACATTGCAGTCGAGCTGCTGCCACATCTGATAGAAGCGGTGTACGGGGCTCGCTGAATAGTCGTCATAGGTCAATGTCTTGCCGTTGGTGAGCTGGAACGGGCCCGCCGGCAGAGAGTCCGCATGATCGATGCGCGTGTCGGCCGTCTGGGGGGGCAGCCCCGTTCCTCCGGTGACCAAGTACCGATAGTAATCATCCGGCAACCCGTTCTCGGAATCCTTCGCCAGTTGCAGGCTGTTGCCCTCGAAGAACGACTCCTTCGGGCCGCCGACCAGAGGCGCCGGCAGCACATGATGGACGAACGGCTTCTTGGCGGGACCCAACAGGAAGGCATCCGTGGCGGGATCGGCCGCCGTTTGCTGCTCCGCCTTGGCGAAGTTCGGCCCGGGGGCCCCGTCGGCGGTCACGATGCCCTGGGAAAGAAGGTTCCAAACGCTCTCACCCGGCGCGGGCCGGTACGTGGCGAACACGTGGTCGAAGGTGCGGTTCTCGCCGATGATCACCACCAAGTGCTTGATGGGCGTGCGCGTCTGCTCGGAAGGCGAGGCGGCGAACGCCGGGTGCAGCAGCAGGAAGGAGCATAAACCGGCGCAGAGGCTGCGCGCCGTGCCGTCTATCGACCTCGAAAGCATGTCGGACATTCCCTCAACGGTGTGTGGTTTCCATCTCGATCCAATATTCCGCGGCGTAGTGTACGGTCAAAACTCGCAGCGGTGCGATGCCGGCGCCGGCGTAACCGCGCGGACCCGCTCGGTCTACGAGCCCACGGGAGTGAATCTGAGCGCCGCGCGCGCCTTTGCCTTGGCTGCTTCCTCTTCTCGGTTCTTGGCGGGCGCGTGCGTCTCGAGCGAGGCGAGCAGCGCGCGAGAGGCGCCGGCGACCTGCTCGACGGCCAGGGCGAAGGCCGCCTCGTTGGGCTTGGACGGCTTGGTGAAGCCGCAGATCTTGCGCACGAACTGAAGCGAGGCGGCCCGAATCTCCGCCTCGGTCACCGGCGGCTCGAAGTTGAACAGCGTTCGAATGTTCCTGCACATGGCGCGCCCCCGAGCGAACTTGCGATATCCGTCACCTTAGGGATGCGCGCCGCCTTGTCAATATCCAGCCTCTCCGGCCGCCTTGTACCTTCGCAGCGACAGGCAGGTGACGACATCGCGCACGGTCGGAAGCTTCAACAGCGTGTCGAGCGTGAGATTCGTGAGGTCGGCGACATCCTTGACCGCCACCTCGAGGATCAAATCGTATTCTCCGGTGACGGCGGCGCAGGTGATGATGCGATCGTCGTCGCGCATCACCTGCAAGAACGCGCTCGCGTCGGCGGCGCCGCGTTGATCGAGATTCACCAACATATAGGCGGAAAGGACTTTGCCGAAGGCGAGGGGGTTGATGGTTGCCCGGTAGCCAGAGATCGCTCCGCTCTCCTCGAGGGCGCGGACGCGCCGCAGACAGGCCGATTCGGACATGCGGACTCGGCGCGCCAGCTCGACATTGGATAGCCGCCCGTCGCGGCCCAGCTCGCGCAGGATGCGGTGGTCGGCGGCGCGCAGCTGCATGGCGCCTTGCTCCACGATTTTGCTGTTTTTCGGCATATTCCGCCGTTATGCTGACAGAAATCGGACCAATGCGGCAACTACCGCCGACGATTTCCCTTTATCGTTTCCACCATCTGCGGGTCCATCATCTGCGGGATGCCGCATGGAGGAGACGACGCCATGAGCTCAACCACCCAAGAGACGCCGCCGGCGAACCCGCTCGGCACCGACGGCTTCGAATTCGTCGAGTACACCGCGCCCGATACGGCGCACTTGGGCCGGCTGTTCAAGGCGATGGGCTTCAAACGCATAGCCCGCCACCGATCCAAGGACGTGTCGCTGTATCGCCAGGGCCGCATCAACTTCATCGTCAACGCCGAGCCGAACAGTCTCGCGCAGCGCTTCGCGCGCGAGCACGGACCGAGCGTGTGCGCCATGGCTTTTCGGGTCAAGGACGCCGCGCGTGCCCTCGCTCACGCCGTGGCCGCCGGCGCCAAGGAGGTCAAGGGCACCGTGGGTCCGATGGAGCTCAATATTCCGGCGATCGAGGGCGTGGGCGGGAGCCTGATCTACCTCGTCGACCGCCAGACCGGCCCGAGCATCTACGACATCGACTTCGTGATGGAGCCGGGCGCCGAGCCGGTCGTGGCGGGGGCGGGTCTTCAGGAAATCGACCATCTCACGCACAACGTCGGCAAGGGCCGCATGGATTATTTCCAGGACTTCTACCATCGCGTGTTCGATTTCCACGAGCACCAGTATTTCGACATCAAGGGCGAATACACCGGTCTCACGAGCCGCGCGCTGTCCTCGCCGTGCGGCAAGATCCGCATCCCCATCAACGAATCCAAATACGAAGGCGGCAGCGATCAGGTCGACCAGATCCAGGAGTTCATCCAGCAGTATCGCGGCGAGGGGATCCAGCACGTCGCGCTGTGCACGAACGACATCCTCGCGACCTGGGACCGCCTGCGCGCGCATCAGGTCAAATTCATGACGCCGCCGCCCGCCACTTACTATGAAATGCTCGACGAGCGCGTGCCCGGTCACGGCGTCGACGTGGAAGAGATCAAAAAGCGCGGCATCCTGCTCGACGGCGCCGACGGCCGCTTCTTGCTGCAAATCTTCACCGAGACGCTCATCGGGCCGATCTTTTTCGAAATCATCGAGCGGCGCGGCGACGAGGGATTCGGGCAGGGCAACTTTCGCGCGCTGTTCGTCAGCATGGAGCGGGATCAGATTCGACGCGGGGTGCTGAAGACGCCGTCGACCTAGATACGGTCGACCTAGATACGGTCGACCTAGATACGGTCGACCTAGATACGGTCGACCTAGATACGGTCGACCTAGTACCGTCGGCCCGGCTACCGGCTAAAATGACGGGCGCATGATCGAGCTATCCGACCCGCGCTTCCTCAATCCCGCTTGGCATGCCTTGCAGGGACCGCACCGCCACCTCGCGATCGGCGGTGCCGCCGCCTGCCGCTATCCGGCCGACGTGGCGCCGTTCGCCGCCGTGCAGGAGCGCAGTGCCGAGGCCCAACGGCAGCTTCATGCACTGCTCGGCGTCGGGGAGTCGCTCTGGATCGCGGACTTGCCGAACCATCCCAGGCTCCGCGTGGAGCAAGAGCTCGAGTGCGTGCAGATGGTGCTGCCCTCGGCGGCGCCGCTCCCTCCGTCCGGCACCGACATCGTTCCCCTGTCCGGCGCGAACGCGGCGGAGATGGTGGCGCTCACCGACGTGGCCTTTCCCGGTTTTTTCCGGCCGGCGACCTATCGAATGGGCTCCTACGCCGGCATTCGCCGGGACGGCCGGCTGATTGCCATGGCCGGCGAGCGGCTGCGCCTCGAGGGGTACCCGGAGCTCAGCGGGATCTGCACCCATCCGCAGCATCGCGGCCAGGGTCTCGCCGCGGGCCTCATCGGCCATCGCGTGCAGGCGCACCGGCGCGCCGGTCTGACCTCGTGGCTGCACGTGAGCGCCGCCAATACTACGGCGATCGATTTGTATCGGCGTCTGGGCTTTGAGCCGATGCGCAACATCCTGCTGTGCCGGATCTCCCGTCTCGAGTGAGCCGCGAACGGTGAGCCCGTCGAGCTCATGTGATGCGGTCGGCTGTCTTCGGCGCGAAATGCGGCAAAATGTGATTCCATGAGCCGCCGTGCCGTACCCCTGGCGCTGATCCTGCTGAGCGTGTCCGCGCTGTCGAGCGATCCCGCGCCGGCCGCCGAAATCTTCTACATGGACCGCGACGCCTTCAGCAACGAATACGTGGGACCGGTGGGCCCGCTGGTGCTGTCAGGCGAAATCGCCCCAGGGGATTACGCCCATCTCCTCGCGAAGATCGCCGAGGATCAGAACCGCTTCTTGTCTCGGAACAAGCTCATCCTGGCATCTGCCCAAGGCAACGCCGAGGAGGCGATGAAGATCGCCAGGCTGGTGAAGTCCCTGTACACGGAGGTGATCGTAGGCCCGCTGACGGGGCGATGCGCGGGCGCCTGTTTCCTGATCTACGCCGCCGCCGCGCAGCGCGGCACGGACGGCGAGAATTTGCTGGGCGTGAGCCGCCCCGGTCTCGCCGAGTCCGAGTGGGCGGCGATGCCGACCGCGCAAGCGGCGCTCCTCGAAGACGGCATGCAAGCGCCGGTGCGCACGTTCCTGAGCGACAATGAAGTCCCGCCGGACATCGTCGACGCCATGTTCGAGCGACCGCCGACCGACATCTACTGGCTGAGCGAGCAGCAGGAGTCGGCGCTCACGCCCAAGTCGCCCTCATTCGCCAAGTACCTGACCGAAAAATGCGGCTGGAGCGCCGGCTTCGAACGCGCCGTCTACCAGGGTCAGCGGCCGGTGGATGATCTGCAGGAGCTGACCGCCTGCCGTCTGCGCACGACTCAGCCCGAGGCGCGCAAGGCGCTCGCGCTGGCGCTCAAGGACGCGCAGCCGAAGAAGGCGGCGCCCGCGGCCCCGGCGCCCGCGGCGCCGGCCTCGAGCAAGAAGTCCGTCACTCGAGCACCACGCGCGGAAAATAAAACGATACCGTCCAGTTAGGCAGATCCACGATCTCGCTGATTCTGAGGTCGCCGCACACGCTGCACAGCAGGTACGCATCGATGGCCGGCATTCCGTGACGGCGGGTCAACAGATCGACCATGGAGCGCACCGCCGCGCGTGCGGCCTGCATCAGGTCGGGACCAATGCCGGTCGCCACGTCATAGCCCTTCTCGTCCAGGTGGCGCGTGACGGGCCCCGCCGTTCTGAAGCGCGGGTAAGCGAGCGGTTGCTGCTCGATCAAATCGAACTGCAGGGCAACTCGCATCGGGCTTTCGATGGCCGTGCCGCAGACTTCCCCGTCGCCCTGGGCCGCGTGCGTGTCGCCCACGGAGAACAACGCACCGGCGACTTCCACCGGCAGGTAGAGCTCCGTGCCCTGCGAAATGTCGCGCACGTCCATGTTGCCGCCGACCCGCCGCGGCGGCACGATGCTGTGCGTCCCGCGCTCGGCGGGCGCGACTCCGATGGTGCCGGTGAAGGGCTTGAGCGGCACCTTGCCCCAGCGGCCGAATAAAGCGGGTGCGAGCGTCGCCGCGTCGTACTTCCATACGTGCAGGGCGGGTTCCTTGAACTCATCGGCGAGCAGCCCGAATCCCGGAATGTTCGCCGTCCAGCCCCACCCGGACGGCGTGAACGACAACAGCGTCACCTTGAGCACATCGCCCGGCCGCGCGCCTTCGATGAATACCGGACCCGTTACCGGATTGATCTTGCCAAAATCCAATCGCGCCACGTCCTCGACCGTGGCGGCCGGCCCGAGCTGGCCGGCCGAGGAATCGGAGACCTCGAACTCCAGAGATTCGCCCGGGGCGATACGCAGCGCCGGCTCGAAGCTGTTGTCCCAGCCGAAATGATGTCGATGGATGGTATGTCGATGTGCCATGGATTCCCGCCTATGGATACCCGCCTGCAACTTGAAGGCCCGTGCTCCATTGTACGTAAAGTCGATTCGCGGCGGTGCCCTACGGACGGCCTCTCCCTCGGAACTTGCGCTAAGCTAGCGCGCGATCGGTTTTCACGGTGGCCACCCTCAAAGGATTCCATGTCCCTCGAAGAATTCGGTTATCGCCAGGAGTTGCGCCGGGCACTGACGACCAAGGATTTGGTCGTTTACGGCATGGTCTTCATGGTGCCCATTGCGCCATTTTCGGTCTATGGGTTCGTGTGGGACAACGCCAGGGGCATGGTGCCGCTGGCCTACCTCGTCGGGCTCGTCGGCATGATCTTCACCGCCTTGAGCTACGCCGCCATGTCGCGGGCATTTCCGTTGGCCGGCTCCGTGTACACCTATGCAGGGCGCGGACTGCACGAAGCCGCCGGCTTTTTTTCCGGCTGGCTCATCCTCCTCGACTACATGCTGGTGCCCTCGCTCCTGTATCTGTTCAGCGCGGTCGCGCTGCGTCCGCTCCTCCCCGCCGTCCCGGCCTGGCTGTGGCTCGGCGGATTCATCGCATTCAACGCCGCCGCCAATATGATCGGCATCGAATTCACGGCGCGGCTCAACCGCTACATGCTGGTCCTCGAGCTCATCACGCTCGCGGCATTCGTGACCATGGGACTGATCGCGCTGTACCACCGCGGCGAGGGGGCGGGCGGGCTCACCTGGACGCCCGTTTATGATCCGCGGGTGTTCTCATGGGCGACGGTGAGCGGGGCGACCTCGATTGCCGTGCTCTCTTTTCTCGGTTTCGACGGCATATCGACGCTATCCGAGGAGAATCGCGGCAAGGAGAATGGTGTCGGGCGCGCCACCGTGATCGCCTTGCTCCTGGTCGGAGCGCTATTCATGCTGCAGACCTGGGTCGCCACGGATCTTGCCCGGGGAATGCATTTCTCCTCGCCGGAGACCGCGTTTTACGACATTGCGGACCTCGCCGGCGGCGCCTGGCTCAAGCTCCTCGTCATCGTCGCCGTGGTGTTCGCCTCGGCCATCGCCAATGCCATGGCCGCGCAGGCGGCGGTCGCACGAATTCTGTTCGCCATGGCTCGCGACCGCAAGCTCCCCGCCGTGCTCGCGAAGGTGCATCCGCGGTTCAAGACGCCGTACATCAGCACGCTCGCCGTCGCGGGCGTGTCGGTGCTGGTGGGGTGCTTCTTTTTTCAGAGAATCGACGACCTCACCCGGGTGGTGAACTTCGGCGCGCTGAGCGGTTTCGTGCTCCTGCACTTGTCGGTCATCAACCACTTCTTCCTGCGGCAGCGAAGCGGCGATTGGCTCCGGCATCTGGCCTTTCCGCTCATCGGTCTCGCGATCATTCTCTACGTGCTGTACGAAATGGATCGTGCGGCGAAGATCCTCGGCGCCTGCTGGATCGTGCTCGGCGCCGTGTACTACGGAGCGCTGGCGCTGCGAGGAAGGCGGCTGATCAGCGCCGAGTCCGGAGGCAACGCATGATCTACACCCTGGGCGAGCGGCGAATCGAGACGGCGAGCGAGGACTACTACGTCGCGCCGGATGCGAGCGTGATCGGCAGCGTGCGCTTCGGCGTCGGCGCGAGCGTCTGGTTCAACTGCGTACTGCGGGGCGACAGCGATTGGATCAACTTGGGCGACGGCGTCAACGTCCAGGACGGGACCATCATTCATACGGACGAGGGCGAGCCCGTGACCTTGGGACCCCGGGTGTCGGTCGGGCATCGCGCGCTGCTGCACGGCTGCACCGTCGGCGCCTCCACGCTGATTGCGAACGGAGCCATGGTCCTCGATCGCGTCAAGGTCGGCAGCCATTGCATCATCGCGGCGGGCGCGCTGGTCACGCCGGGCAAGGTGATTCCCGATGGATCCGTGGTCATGGGTTCGCCGGGACAAATCGTGCGTCAAGTCAACGACCGCGACTTGCAGATGATCGAGTTCATCGCGGACCATTACATGGCGCGACTCAAACAGTATCAACGCGAGCTGAAGGCGGATCCGCGGGCTCGATGAGGCCGGCATCGTCGTTCGCCGGTTTGTTGACGCGCGTGCTCACCGGCCAGGCCACCATGTGCCCGGCCGGATACGCTCGGAGCACCGCCCAGGCCTCCTCGGGCGTGCCTTCGAGCCACGCCTCGCGATCTTCCCTGGCTAAGATGGCCGGCATGCGGTGCTGGGTATTGTGAATCTCGCGGAGCAGCTCGTTCGCGGGCAGCGTGAGATGCGTGCACGACTCGATCCATTCGCCGAGCTCGTTGCGGGAAGAATCCCAGAGTCCCGCGAACGCGAAGATATCCTGGTCGTTGAGATGAATGTAGTAGGGCACGCGTGTCTTGCCGTCGGCTTGCGTCTGCCATTCGTAAAAGCCGCGCGCCGCCACGAGGCAGCGCTGGCCTCGGCTCCAAGGCCCGCGGTAGGAAGCCGCCGTCCGTACCGTCTCGATGCGGGCGTTGATGGTGGAGTACTTGGGAGCGACGCCTTTGGCGAAGTAGGGGATCAATCCCCAGCGCAGCCGCACGCCCTGCCGTGCGCCGTCGCGCATCCGGACGATCGGAACCGGCTGGGTGGGCGCCACATTGAAGCTCGGCGGAAATTGCCACTCGGTGTGCAGCAGGTTGAATTCACGCTCGATCGCGGCCTCCTCGGGCGACACGTACCGGCCGCACATCAGGCCGCTTCCCGAGGCGACGACGCGCCGCGCATCCGCAGTCGGCGGATCAGCGCCGTATGCACCGCCACATAGCCCGGCGCGCTCACCTCGATGCGGCCGCGGATCAGCTCGTTGACCCGGCGCAGCGCGTGGAACGGCACCGCCGGATACGCGTGGTGCTCGACGTGGAACGGCATTTGCCAGGTCAGCGCCCGCACCAAGCGGTTGGTGTAAGTCGTGCGCGTGTTCGCATAAGGATCATCGTTCATCGCGCAGCCCGTATGCTCGGCCAGCAGATATATCCGTAAGAACGGCTGCCCGAGCATCGCGGGCACGATCCAGTAGATCAGGGCGGCGTCGGATTTGAAAATGAGCGAGACGGCGAGAATGGCGGCGTAAAGCGCCCAGAGGATTCGCGCTTCGCGCACGATGGACGGTCGCTTCGCGTCGGCCACGAAAGCTTCCGGCACCCGGCCGCTCGCCGCGTGCCGCAGCGTGACGCTGAGGCGTCTGCTCCAGTTCGGCATGCCGGAGATATGCCAGAGATAGGCGCCGAGCGTCGCCGGCGGCGGCCGGGCGAGCTCGGGATCGCGCGCGGCATCCTGCGTGAAGCGGTGATGGGCGAAGTGAAACGCGCGAAAGAACTCGGGCGGCAGGAGCAGCGCCGCGCCCGCGACCCAGGCGACTGCGTCGTTGAGCCTGCGGCTCGCGAAGGCGGTCCGGTGAACGCTCTCGTGCAGCGCACAGAACAGGAAATCGAGCACGATGCCGTGAAGCAGCATGGCGGGCACCAGCCAGAGCCGTCCGCGGCTCGCGAACACGAGCCACGCGGTGCCGCCGAGCATGAGCGCATGCAGGCACAATTGCCGGAGCCCGAGCGCATCGGAGCGGCGCGACAGGCGGCGCAGTGCTTCTCGATCGAGGCCCGGGGTATCCGGCCACGCTTCCTCGGCCATCAGCGCGACTCCAGGGCCACCAGCGCGGCGGCGGCGCGGCGCCCCGCCTGGAATCTCAAGGCGGCGAGCGCGGGAATCGCCGCCAGCATCACGAACCAGGCGGGCGCGTAGGTCGAGCCCGCGCCGCGCGCGGCGAACCACGCCAGGATCGCGGGAGCGAATCCCCCGAACAGCGTGAAGCCCGCGTTGTAGGCGAGCGAAACGCCGGTCGCGCGCACCGGGGTCGGAAACAACTCCGACAGGGTGGTCGGCGCGACACCCGAGAAACCCGCCGCCATGAGGCCGCAGGCCGACACGACCAAGATCAACACCCCCATCGTACGCGCATGATCGAGCCAGGCGAACAACGGCAGCACGGTGACGAGAAGCAGCACGCCGCTGTACGCCTGTACGCGCAGGGAGCCCACCCGATCGGCCAACGCGCCGAACGCGAAACAGCCGGTCACGAACACCACATTCTCGATCAGTGAACTGCCGAAGGCTTGCACCGGCGTGAAGCCAAGCGATTTTTGCAGGAACACCGGCAAGAAAATCAACAGCACGTAAACCTCGGTCGCCCACAATATGGAGATCCCGAACCCCGCCGCAAGCTCGGACGGGTGTTCGCGAAACACGTGCCGCAACGGTTGGCGCACGCTGCGATGGGCCGCCTGGTCCGTGCGGGCAACTTCCGCGCGAAAGGCGGGGGTCTCTTCCAGGGTGCGGCGCAGATAAATGCCCAAGGGCACGATGGCGAGCCCGATAAAGAAGGGCACGCGCCAGGCCCAGCGCACGATTTCGCTCTGCGGCAGGAACGAGGTAATGGTGAACGCCACCAGGGCTCCCAGAATGTTGGACATGCCCATGCTCGCCTGCAGCCAGGCCGTGAACAGCGCCTTGCGCGCCGGAGGCGCGTGCTCCACCAAGAAGGCGGCCGCATTGCCGATTTCCCCGCCCGCCGAGAAACCCTGCAGCACCCGCCCGGCGAGCAGCACCAGCGGCGCACCGAGGCCGATCGCCGCGTACGTGGGCGCTGCGGCAATGATGAGCGTGCCGCACGCCATGATCAGAATCGTGGCGGTCAATGCCGCCTTGCGGCCGGCGCGATCACCGTAGATTCCAATCAAGACCGCGCCGGCCGGCCGGATGACGAATCCCAACCCGAAGACCAAGAAGGCCTTCACCAGGTCGGCCCCGGGATTTTCATGCGGAAAGAAATTCGCGCCGATATAGATCGCGAACAGCGCGTACACCGCGAAGTCGTACCACTCGAGCAGATTGCCGAGCGAGGCGGCGAGAATCGCGCGTGTGCCGCCGCTGGTCCTCAGGGGTTCCATGGGCGAGAGATTACAACGTTTTCAATCCACCGCGTTCGCCGCATACTGGACGCCGGGCATCTGGGATGGTATCCGCATGGAGAAACTCTTCGATCGGCGTCACGTGCTCGCGGCCGGCGTCGGTGCGCTCGCGAGCGCGGCGATTCCCCGGCGGCAGCGCGCGCTGGCCGCGCCGGACCCGGGCCATGCGCCGCCATCGCCTTCCGCCGGCGCGCCGGTGCCGCGGTCGCCGCCGTTGCCGCCGGCGCCCGTGGCGCGGATCGATATCGTGCGCGACACCTATTTCGGCGAGACGCTGAGCGATCCGTACCGCTGGATGGAGAACGACAAGGATCGAGATTGGCTGCCGTTCCTCCAGGGCCAGAACCGGCATGCCCGCGCGGTACTCGATCGCCTTCCCGGCCGCGCCGCGCTGCTCGCGCGCATTCAGCATGTCTCCGGCGATACGGTGCTCACCAACAAGGTTCAGCGTGCGGCCGGCCTTACGTTCATTCAGCAGCGGCCCGCGGGCGCCGACAATTTCAAGCTGTTCGTCCGACAGGGCGGCCGCGACCGGATATTGATCGATCCCACGAAGCTCGGAGTTCGCAGCGGCCATGTTTCCATGGATTGGTGGAAGGCATCACCCGACGGGCGTTACATCGTCTACGGATTGTCGAAAGACGGCAGCGAGGATTCGACGCTGCACGTGCTCTCCGTGGCCGATGGACTCCCGCTGCGTGAAAGCATTCCGAACACCCAGGAAGCGGTTCCGCAGTGGCTCGACGACGGTTCGGGATTTTTCTACAACCAGCTCACGGGCGCGGTCGATACGCCGGAGCGCTTTCTCGACAGCCGCGCGCGTTTCCATCGCTTGGGCTCGAAGCCCGCCGACGATCCGATTTTGATGCATCGCGGACTCGTTCGGGGCATCGACTTCGAGCCCATCCAGATGCCCTACATCGTGACCTACCCCGGGTCGCGCTATGCGTTGCTGGCGCTCACCGATGTCCGGCTGGAGTCGCGGCTCTATGTCGCGCCCCTCGCCGATGTGCTCGCCGGCCGCGCGCGCTGGGCCCACGTGGCCGATTTCGAGGATGAGGTCACCTCGGCGGAGCTCGACGGCGAGGATCTCTACCTCATCGCCAACAAAGGCGCGCCGCGGGGCCGCATCATCAAGACTCAGGCATCGGCGCCGAGTCTGGCGACCGCCATCGAAGTGGTGCCGCAAGGTCCCACGGTCATCGAGGATTTGTCCCGCGCGCGCGACGGCCTTTACATGCGCATCATGGATGGAGGCATCCACCGCCTGCGTCGGCTCGAGCGAAGCGGCCGCGTCACCGAGCTCCAATTGCCCTTCGACGGGACCATCAGTGCCGTGTTCACCAACCCAACGGAAGACGGCGCGCTCATCGCGCTGACCGGCTGGCTCTCGCCGAGCGGCATCTGGTCGGTGACGCCGGCGGGCGGCGTGACGGACACCGGAATCACGCCCAAGCCCGACATCGATGTGAGCCCGTACGAGACCGTGAGGAAGTTCGCGGTCGCGCGCGACGGGACGCGGATTCCCTATACGCTGATCTATCGCCGGGAACTCAAGCTCGACGCCGCCAATCCCACCTGGATCTCCGCCTACGGGTGCTACGGCATTACCGCCTACAGCCCGGCATTCAACCCGCGCACCTTCGCGCTCATCGACGCGGGCGCCATCGTGGGCTACGCCAATGTGCGCGGCGGCGGCGAATACGGGCGCGAATGGCACAAGGCCGGGCAGCTCGCCAACAAGCCCAATACCTGGCGGGATTTGATCGCCGTGTGCGAGGATCTCTGCGCGAAGGGTTATACCGCGCGCGAGCATCTTGCGATCGGCGGCCGCTCGGCCGGCGGCATCGCGGTGGGGCGCGCGATGACCGAGCGCCCCGATCTGTTCGCGGCCGTGATCGACGGTGTCGGCTGGTCGAATCCCTTGCGCTACGTGGCGGAGCAGAACGGCTACGGCGAGGAACCGGAGTGGGGCGCGATCTCGACCGAGGCGGGCTACCGCGCGCTCAAAGCGATCGACAGCTACCAGTCGGTGAAGGACGGCACGGCGTATCCGGCCGTGCTGCTCACCATGGGCGTCACCGATCCGCGCGTGGCGCCGTTCCACGTGGCCAAGATGGCGGCGCGCCTGCAGGCCGCGAGTACCTCGGGAAAGCCCATTCTGATGCGCGTGGATTTCGACGCCGGCCACGGCATCGGCTCCACGCGCGCGCAGCAGGATCGCGAAGCCGCGGACACCTACGCCTTTCTGCTCCGGTGGACCCGCTGACGAAAAAATGAGCCCGTATTCCGCTTCCTATCAGCGCGCCGTGGTGCTGCTGCTCATGGCCGCGTACACCTTCAATTCCATGGACCGGAGCATCATCTCCATCCTCGGGCCGTCGATCAAAGCGGATCTCGCACTCACCGACACCGAGCTCGGCCTGCTGGGAGGCACGGCGTTCGCCATGCTGTATGCGCTCGGCGGTCTTCCCATCGCTCGCCTGGCCGAGCGGGTGAGCCGCGTCAATATCATGACCGTTGCGCTCATCGCCTGGTCCAGCCTGACCGCACTCTGCGCCGCGGCGGCGAGCTTCGGCCAGCTGCTACTGATCCGCGTGGGCGTCGGGGTGGCGGAGGCGGGCTGCTCGCCGTCGGCACATTCCTTGATCTCGGACTATGTCGAGCCCTCGCGCCGTGCGTCCGCGCTGTCGGTGTACTCCTGCGGCATCTCACTGGGCTACATTCTGGCCGCGGCCGTCGGCGGCTACCTCGCGCAGCATGCCGGCTGGCGCATCGCCTGCGCGGCGGTGGGATTGCCGGGCATCGTCACCGCGCTCCTGATCAAGGCGGTGGTGCGCGAGCCGGAGCGCGGAGCTTCGGATCCCGAGTCGGTCTCGACCGCGCTCGCGCCCTTCTCGGTGCGCCACGAACTCGCCGAGTTGAAGGCGGTCGGGGCGGCGCTGCTCCTCGATCGGCCCGTCTTGCACATGGTCCTCGGCGTAACCCTCGGCGCCTTCGCGGCCTACGGCTTTTACTATTTCATCCCGGCCTATTTCCGGCGTGAGTTCGAGCTCGGCCCGGCGACCGTCGGGCTCATCAGCGCCTTCTCGGGCGGGGTGGCGGTGGGCATCGGCATTTTCGCCGGCGGCCGGCTGTCGGACCTCCTCGCCCGCTCGAGCCCGCGCTGGTATGCGTTGGTGCCCGCCGTGGGTGGAAGCGTTTCCTTGCCGCTCTACGCGTTTGCCATTCTCGCGGGTGATTGGAAGAGCGCGACCGTGCTGTTGTCCCTGGCCGGATTTTTCTGGTACGTCTCGCTCGGTCCCACTTTCGGCGTGGTGCAGAACGTCATTGGCGCGCGCCGCCGCGCCACCGCCACGGCGTTCCTGTACATCTGCCTCAGCATGCTCGCGCTGGGACTCGGTCCCTTGTTCGTCGGCTGGATCATCGACCGATTCGCGGAAGCGAGCTTCGCGTTCGCCGGCGCCCGCTCGTTCGAGGAAAGCTGTCCGGGCGGCATGGCCTCGGCCGGTGCCGGCGTCGCCCTGCAATCAGCCTGTCGGTCGGCGCTGGCGCTCGCCAGCCGGCGCGGGCTGTTGCTGACGGTGGGGTTCTTCGCCTGGGCGGTGCTGCATTACTTCCTGGCCGCCGCCGGGATCGGGAAATCGCTGCGCGCGGCGGCACTCGCCAACCGGCGCCCCTAGACCTGCACCGCGGCGGCCGCTTCTTCCGTCCAATCGGATTCGATATAGAAGGGCCCGGGCCGCTCGCGGAGCTGCTCGTATTTGCAGAGTTCGGGCTCCGCGCCGAGCGGCGTCGAGACGCCGCCGCGGAACGCCCATTCGCCCCGATCGCTGTCGGCTGCGCGGACGTAGCTGTTGATCATGAAGCGCCGATCGTAGTCGCTGACGTTCGGCGCGGAGCCGTGCACGGTATAAAGCGTCCAGAGCAGCAGATCTCCCGGCTCCATCTCGCAGGTGATCATGGCTTTGGGGTCGAGTCCCGCGCGCCGTAATTCCTCATCCTGAGTCTGCCCGACCATGATGGGTCCGTCGTCCGACAAGCCGAGATATCCGAGCCGGTGGCTCCGTGGAATGATGCGCAGCGCTCCGTTCTCCACGGTCTGCCGATCGATCGCAAGACCGGTGGTGACGGTGCTGTGCAAAAAATCGAAGGACTTGATCGAGCCCTCGCGAAAGCGCGCGTCCTGGTGGAAACGGTAGGACGTGTATTTCGCCCCCGGCGGCTTCCAATGCACCTGATGCGTGATCTGCTTGATGTCCTGGCCGAGGAAGGGCTCGAGCACCGCGTAATACTGATCGCTTCGGCGCATCCGTTCCATCAGCGGGCTGATCCAAGCGGTCCAGTGCGCCTGAAGGACCACGCGCCGTTGAGCCTTCGGGTCGTTCAGCACTTCGAACAGCAAATTCTTGTCGCGGTAGGTCGCGTGATGCTTGAGTCCTTCCGCATACATCTTGTCCACCTCGGCGGAAATGACCGCCGTCTCGGCGGGCGACAGGAAGCCGCGGATGATGGCGTAACCCTCGGACTTCAATTGCTCGACGATATGTTGCATGACCATTCCCGTAGCCGGCCGTCGGCCGCCTATTTTACGGCAATGCCAGCGATTTCAGTACATCCCGCCAGCTGACGATGCCGACGGCCTTGAAGCCCGGTCCGACGACCGGGATGCAGGAGACGCGGTGCTCGAGGAAAACCTTCACGGCCGCCGCCAGCGTCGCGCCGGTGGGCAAGGTCACCGGCTGGCGCGTCATGATCTGATGCACTCGTTTCTTCAGCGTCGCGATGTCCCGCGCGTTCTCCGACACCGTTCCGATGTAGGGACTCAGTGCGCGCAGCAGGTCTCGATCCGAAATGACTCCGCAGAGCTTCTGGTCCGCGCCCACCACCAGCAGATGGTGAAACTTCACCGAATCGAAGATCTGCTTCACGACCTCCAACGAGTCGTCGAGCTCGACGGTGACGAGCCGGGTGCTCATGACTCCGTCGAGCCTGATATCCATGTTGCCGGTATTCATAGCCCGTCCCCTGTTTCGCCGTCCTTCACCGGAGCGTCCGCCGCCGCGCCTGCACTGGGGGCCGCGGCGCCTGCGCCGTCGGCCGCTGCGCCCGCACTGCCGGCCGCCGCCGCTGCGCCCTCGGCCGGTGTCTCGCGATGATAGGGCAGCCACGCGTAAATCTCGGGCGAGGTCTGCGGATACGCAAGGAATTCCTCCCGTTCCTCGACCACGTGGTCGAGTTTGCGCCGGTACAGGCGCCAGAGAGCGAAGACCGTGAAGGCGATGGTGAGCGCCACCACGTAACCGAAGAAGGCACTCGGAGAAATCAGCTGAATGGCGTAGGTGCCGGTCGTGGGGCCAATGGCGGCGCCGAGCGCCCAGATGAACAGGAGCGTGGAGGAGAGTGCGACGTAATCGGTCTTGTCCGCGCGGTCGTTGGCGTGCGCCACGCCCACCGCATAGAGGCTCTCGGCGAAGCCTCCGAAGATCGCGAACAGCACACCGATCAGGACGAAGGGCGTGCGTCGGTCGACGGTCACCAGGGCGGCGGCGACGGCGAGCACACCGACGCCCAAGCCGATCAGCGCGTGCAGCCGGTCAACCTTGTCGGACACGTAGCCTATCGGCCATTGCAGAAACAAGCCGCCCAGCGATACGCACGCCATCAGCAGCACGACGTGCTGTTGATCGAAACCGATCTTCACGCCGAACAGCGGCCCCACCGTGAAGAACCCGGTGAGAATCAGCCCGTTGAGGAGGCACGCCATGACGCTCGCCGGCGAAGTGCGAAGCGCCTTCAGGATTTCGAGCTTGATTTTGTGCGGCAGGACCGGCGCGCGCACATCGATGCCCACCATCGGCACCAAGGCGAGCGTGGTCGAGATGCTGGCGATGAACAGGAATTCGGGCCCGCTGACATTCATGTTCTGCCCGATGAGCTGGCCGGCGCCGTAGAAAAGCCCGTACACCAGCACGTAGATGGTCAGCACGCGGCCGCGTTGCTCGTTCGGCACCAGCGCATTCAGCCAGCTCTCGACGATGATGGCGAGGCCAGCGGCGTTCAAGCCGATGACGAACCGAAAGAGCGCGAGCACCGGAACGCTTTCGGCAAAATACAGGCCCGAAATCGCCACGGCCTTCATCCCGGCGAAGGCGCCGTAGGCGCGCTCGAGTCCCACGGGCGCGATGATCCGATGCGCCTGAAGGCAGCCCACCAGGAATCCGAGCGCCTCCGCGGTGGCGATGAGGCCGATGACGCCGGGCGACAGCCCCATTGCGGAAAAACGCAATGGCAGAAGCGAGGCGAGAACGCCGGCGCCGAGCATGATGAGCGCGGTGCTGATCAGCGGCGGCACCACTCGCCACGGGATGCCGGGCGTGGCCGGCGCGGGCGAGGGCGGGGCAGGCGCGTGCGTGCCAGGCGCGTGCGTGCCCGGCGCGGGGCCGGGTGCGAACGGGCCGGCGCCGGCTCCTCCCGCGACCGGCGGCACCGTGGTGGGCGCGGTCACGTGGCGCCCTCCGCGCTGTACCGGGCGAGCAGTCCCGTGCGGACCGCGCGCCGATAGACGCGCCCATAGACGTAGGCGGCCGCCAGCAACTCGATCGCGGCGACCGCGGTTCCCTGCAGCAGCAGCGTTCCCGGAAACCCGCCTCCGGACAACAGGCTCCGCATGCCTTCGAAGACGTAAGAGGGCGGCAGCGCGTGAGCGACCCCCTGCATCCACGCGGGCAGCACCGACACCGGATAGAACACCGCCGCGAACGGCGACAGGAGCGCCGCGAGCGGCCACATCAGCCATTCCGAGGCCGGCCCGAACCGCAGCACCATGGCGGTCGCGACGATGCCGAGCGTGATGCCGAACACGAGCAAGAGGAGCACGAATGCCGCGAGCGGCAGCCCTTGAGAAAACAGCTGCAAATGAAACACACCGAGAGCCACGATCAGCATCATGACGAGTCCGAGGCTCGAGGTCATGATGCTGGTCAGCACGAGCCCCGCCACGTATTCGGAAATCGACAATGGCGAGGAAAAGAGATTGAGCAGATTGCGTGACCAGACATCTTCCAGGAAGGCGGTGCCCACGCCCTGCATGACCCGCTCGCAAAAGTCCCAGAGCAGAACGGCGCCCAAGAGGGTCGGAACGAAGTTCACACCGCTCCCGCTCACCGCATTGAGATAGCGCGTGATGAATCCCCACAAGACGATGTCGATGGTCACCCACACCACGGACCCGAACAGACGGACCGGGCTTCCGCGCAACAGGAAGAACTGGCGCAGCACGATGGCGGCGATCGGACGCGCCTTCATCGGGCCGCGTCCGAGACGACCGCCGACGGATCGGCGCAGACCAGCGGCTCGCGTGCCACTCGGATGAACAGCTCCTCGAGGCTCGCCGCGCCATGCGCCCGCGGGAGCGAGCGCGGATCGCCCTCGAGCAAGACCCTGCCGTGCGACAGGAACAACACGCGGTCGCAGACCGACTGAACTTCGAGCATGTTGTGCGAGGTCCAGAGGATCCCGCACCCGTCGCGGGACGCGAGCAGCTTGATGCGCTCCCGGATGGTCTGGGCGGCCGACGGGTCCAAGGAGGCGGTGGGCTCGTCGAGCAGCAGCAACGTCGGCCTGTTGAGCAGCGCCTTGGCGAGCGCGGTTCGAGTCTGCTCGCCCGACGATAGCAGTCCGCACTTGGTGTTTCGCAGGTGCGCGAGATCGAATTCCTCGACCAGCTCATCGATGCGCCTCTTCAGCGACTCGATTCCATACAGCAGCCCGAAGAACCGCAAGTTCTCGCCCACCGTCAAGTTGCCGGGAAGCGAGGCGTAAACGGCCGCGAAATTGGTGTGTCTGAGCGCTCGCGCGCGATCCCTCGCGATGTCGATATCGTCGATCCTCACGCTGCCGCCCGTGGGCTCGAGCACCCCCAGAATCATGTTGATGGTCGTGGTCTTGCCGGCGCCGTTCGGGCCCAGAAGGCCCACGATCTCGCCGCGCCCCACCGTGAAGGACACGTCGTCGAGAGCGGTGACGCTCGCATATTGCTTGCGAAGGTTCGCTACCACCAGCGCCGGCTGCTCATGGCGCGGCGTTACGAGCGCGCTTCTGTCGGTCAAGGGATTCATCGCGCGATTATGCATAGTTTTCGAGTGAATGACTTGCTTCGATGTTTCTCGGCATTCAGACCACTTTGTTTGGTTCACCGGCCGCGCTCGATTCTCCAGACTGCATCCCACGCGGCGGCCTCATCGATCGTCGCGCATTAAACAGTCAAAGGAGAGTTTCCATGCATAGTTTCAATCTCACCGCGGTCGGCAATCTCGCCAAAAACCCGGAGCTCAACGTCAAAGGGGACACCACGTTCACCCGCTTCTGCCTGGTCGGCAACGACTACGCGGGCAAAGACGAGGAGGGCAACAGCCGGGAGATCGTCACCAGTCTCTGGTTCGTGGCTTTCGGCGGACTGGGCGAGGCCATCGCGCGAAACGTCCGCAAGGGCGACCAGCTGATCGTCCAGGCCCACATACGATCCGACAACTGGACCGACAAGGAAGGCGAAGTGCAATACGACCATTCCTTCGTGGCGGATACCTTCCGCTTCGGCGCTCCCGGCAAGGTCAAGCGCGAGGAACTGGCGCGGCGAGAGGAGCGCGGCGTCGGCGCGTTGGAATCGGAAGCCTGACGCGGCGCTTCGTTCAACCAATACCGGGAAAGGAATTCGGCCATGCATCACCCCCGCATCGAGCGATCGCTCTGGACACGCCTCGCGTTCCCGACGCTGCTGCTGCTGTTCGCAGCGTGCGCACCCGAGCTGTCCTGGGCGCAAACCTCGCCGTTCATGACCGGCGCCACGGCCCTGCAAACCAACATACTCGCGTGGCTCACGCCCGTCGCGATCATCTTGATCATGGTCCTGGGCGGCATGGCGATGGCAAATCGAATGTCGTGGGGGTGGTGCATTGGCGCGATTTTGGGGATTGCGATCGCATTCGGTGCGCCGCAAATCGTCAGTTGGGTCCGCGGGATGTTCGGAGTCTAGGGGCATCATGAACGAGCTCAACCCAGGACTCGCGACGGATCCGCTGTTCGTCGGCGCTACCCGCCCACCGATGCGCTGGGGCGTCACGTATTCGGCGCTTCTATTCAACATGGTTTTCGTCATGGAAGCGTTCCTGGTGACGAAGAATTTGTTGACGATGCTTCTCGCGGCGCCGATCCACGGCATCTGCATGCTGCTTTGTGCGAGAGACGCCCGATTCTTCGATCTGCTGTTGCTCTGTGCACGCACGCGGCTGCCCGCGGTGTTCGCCAATCGTCGCCAGTGGAAGGCGAGCAGCTATTCGCCGCTCGAACTGGATCTGGCGCATCGCGGCCGCCGCAGGCGGGTCGAAGCCGTCGGCGCGACCTGCGCCCCCCAAAGTCCGGGGAGTCGGTGATGCCGGCTCTGAGACATGCGGCGGCTCTGCGCCGTGAGTTCACGGCCGCACAGCGCATTCCCTATCGCGCTCACGTGGCGCCCGGGGTGATTCGGACGGAATTCGGGGACTACCTGCAGGCGTTTCGTCTCGGCGGCGCCAGCTTCGAGACCAGCGATGACGCGCAGCTCAACAACTGGCACGAGCGGCTGAACGTCTTGTGGAGGAACATCGCGGCTCCCGGCGTGGCGCTGTGGACCCATGTGATTCGCCGCCGCGCGTCGGTCGGCGAGTCGCCGTCCGACCAGGGCGCAAGCACTGCCGCCGTAGGCGGCGGCGGCTCCTTTGCGGCGGAACTGCATCGCCGTTATCGGCAGCGGCTGAGCGGGGAGAGGCTCATGCTCAATGAGCTATACCTTGCAATCCTGTATCGGCCGGTCGCCGGCAGGGCGACTGGTCTCCTGTCGCGCGCCATCGCGAAAGCGCAGCGGGACGCGCTGCGCGCGGATCTGGCCGACGCACTCGATGCATGTGAGAAGCTGACGCAGACGCTCATCGCCTCCTTGGCGCGCTACGAACCGGAACCATTGGGCTGCTACCGCGACGGCCGCCGCTGGTGCTCTTCATTGCTCGAGTACCTGGCTCTGCTGATCAATGGCGAACGCTGCCGTGTGCCCCTGCCGCGTGGACCTCTCCACCAGTGCCTGGCGAACGTACGCCTTTTCTTCGGGACCGAGGCCATCGAGTGCCGGTCGGCTCATGAGACCCGCGTCGCGGCCATGCTCGGCATCAAGGAATATCCGACTCCCACAGTGGCCGGCATGTACGACCGGCTGCTGTCGGCGCCGATGTCCTTCGTGCTCACCCAGTCGTTCGCTTTCCTGAGCAAAGCGAGCGGGCAGGCGCTCTTGCAGCGTCAATTCAACCGCATGGCCAACGCCGGGGATTTCGCGGTGTCGCAGGCCGCGGAGCTCAAGGACGCCTTGGATGCATTGACCAGTAACGAATTCGTCATGGGCGACCATCACTTTTCGCTGCAAATCATGGCGGAAATCCCCAATTCGACCGGGCCGGAGCGTGATTCTTCGCGCCTCAAGCTGCTGAACGACCATGTCGCCCTGGCGCGGAGTCTCCTTGCCGACACCGGCATGTTGGTCGCGCGTGAAGACCTGGCTCTCGAGGCTGCATTCTGGGCGCAGCTTCCCGGCAACTTCGCGCTCCGCCCGCGCAAGGCGCCCGTCACGTCGCGGAACTTCGCGGCGATGGCGCCCTTTCACAATTACCCGCTCGGCCGGGCGGACGGCAATCATTGGGGTGAGGCCCTGGCTCTCCTCATCACCAGCGCCCGCTCGCCGTACTACTTTTCGCTTCATGCCAGCGATCCGGCCGACCCGGAAGGCGGCAGCCGCAAAGACACCGGCCACACCTTGGTGTGCGGCCCCACGGGATCGGGCAAGACCGTATTCATCGGATTCCTGATGGCGACGCTGGCGCGGCGCGAAACGACGCAAGTGATCTTCGACAAGGATCGCGGACTCGAAATTCTGGTGCGCGCGCTGGGCGGCGAGTATTTCCCGTTGCGGAACGGCATACCCACAGGCTTCAATCCGCTGCAACTCCCGGTCACGCCGTCCAACATGGAGTTTCTCAAGGTGTGGCTCGGCGAGCTGGCCGGATGCTCCACGGCTCCCGCTCAGCGCCGCACGCGGGAGCGGGCCGATCTCGATCAAGCGCTGCGCGGGACGCTGGCGCTCGATCCCTCGGCTCGACGGCTGTCGCGTCTGGTGGAGTTTCTCGATCCCACCGACCCCGAGGGGCTGCACGCACGCTTGGCGCGCTGGTCCGAGAGCTGTCGCGGCGATTACGCCTGGGTGTTCGATAATTCCGTCGACACGCTCGCGGCCCGCGTCCGGGGGCGCGCCGTCATCGGCTTCGATGTGACGGAGTTCCTGGGCCACGCCCAGACCCGTTCTCCAATCACTCTATATCTCTTTCACTTGGTTCGTCAGCTCCTCGACGGGCGCCGGCTGGTTTGTTGGATGGATGAATTCTGGCGCCTCTTGTCCGATCCCGCCTTCGAAAGCTTCGCGAAGGACGGTCCCAAGACCTGGCGAAAATTGAACGCCGTCATGTGTCTCGCGACGCAAAGTCCGAGCGATGTGTTGCAAAGCCCGATCAGCCGGACCTTGGTCGAACAGACGCCGACCAAGATTTTCTTCCCGAACTCGGATGCGAGCTACGCGGAATACACCGAAGGCTTCGGACTCACCGAGCGGGAGTTTCTGCTGATCAAGGAGGAGCTCGAGCCCGGATCGCGAATGTTTCTCGTCAAACAATCTCACCACAGCGTGGTGTGCGAGCTGGATCTCAAGGGCTTCGACGCGGAGCTCGCGGTGATCTCGGGCCGCTCGACACAAGTCGCCCGCATGAACGAGCTCATGGCAGCGCTCGGCGTCGAGCCCGAGGCGTGGCTGCCGCCGTTCCTGGCCGAAAATACCAAGGATCCACGCCCGTCACCCGACAACGTCCACATTTAAAAGGAGACGTCCATGTTTACGCGTTTCAGCCGGTGCTTGTGGGTTTGCCTGATTCTCTGTCTCGCCGCGGCGCCCGCCGCCCGGGCTCAATGGGCAGTCGTCGATGTCGGCGCAATTGCTCAGCTGATCCAAGAAGTGCAGACCATGAGTCAGCAATTGATTACCGCGGAAGCGCAATTGCAACAAGCAAAGAGCACCCTGCAGTCGATGTCGGGAAGCCGCGGCATGCAAACGCTATTGAGCGGCACCAATCGCAATTACCTCCCGACCAGTTCAGCGCAGCTCACCAGCGCCATGCAGGGGGGCGGTTCATACCCGGGACTGACTTCCGATGTACGCAATGCGGTGAACGCCAATGCGGTGCTGACACCCGCGCAGCTCGCCCTGCTGTCGCCCTCCGATCAGCAGCAGATCGCCGCGTCCCGGCAGGCGGCGGCCTTGCGGCAGGCCATCGCGCAGGAGGCGCTCACTAATTCGAGCAGCCGATTCGCGGCGCTGCAAACCCTGATTTCGGCGATTGGGTCCGCCAGCGATCAAAAGGGGATTCTCGATCTGCAGGCGAGGATCAGCGCCGAGCTTGGGATGCTGCAGAACGAGCAAACGAAACTGCAAGTGCTCGCGCAAGCCGGTGACGCCCTCAACGCCGCGAACGCCCAGCGTAACCTCGAGCTATCGATCGCGGGCCAAGGCCGGTTCGAGACCCGATTCCAGCCGGCGCCGTGACCGTCATGGGATTCTTCGCCACATTCTGGAGCTGGCTCAACGGACAGTTGGCCACCTATATCGGCAACAACACGGCGCGGTTGGCGGCGGTGCTCGAGCCGGCGGTCGTCACGGCGGCGGTGATTTACGTGATGGTCTGGGGCTACCTGCATCTGACCGGCCAAATCGAAGAGCCGTTCGTCGCAGGGTTGAAAAGGATCATCACGCTCGCGTTGATTTTCGGCGTGGGTCTCAATCTCTGGCTCTACAACGCCGTCCTCGTCGATACCTTCTACAACGCCCCCGCGCAGCTTGCCGCGGCGGTCGTGGGCGCTGGAGATCCCGTCGGAACCATCGACGCCATCTGGAACAGCGGAGGAACGGTCGCAGGAAACCTTTGGGAAAAGTGCTCCGTCATGCCCAGTGGCTGGGGATTTTGCATGGGCGGTGCGGCCGTGTGGTGCCTGATTGGTCTTCTATGCGTCTATGCCATGTTCCTGATCGCGCTCTCCAACATCGCGCTTGCCGTGCTGCTCGCGCTCGGCCCGCTGTTCATCGCCATGCTTTTCTTCGATGCGACCAAGCGGATGTTCTCGGCGTGGATCGCGCAACTCGCGAATTACGCCCTGATCACGATCCTGACCGTGATGGTCGCGGCCCTGTTGCTTCAGGTCGTACAGTCCTACGCCGCCCAGACCGCCGCGCGCGGCACCGCCATCGTTACCGTGGACGCCCTGAACATGGTGCTGATCGCGGTGCTGGTGTTCCTGATCCTTCTGCAGATCATGCCGATCGCCGCCGGTCTCGCGGGCGGCCTCGCGCTCAGCACGCTGGGGTCGTTCAGCCGCACGATCGGCTGGGCGGTGCGGAGTCCTCGCATCGCCTGGCCCGCCGCAAGGTACGCCGCATCAGCAATGGCCGGCCCGGCGGGGACCGTTCGGCGCGAGGGAATTGGCCCTGTGATATTCCGGCGCGGCAAGGCCGCGGGCGGGCCGGCGCCGGCAGCGGCGCGCCACGCAGGCGACGACCCGTCTTTGGGGGGCTGACCCATGCGCTTCTCGCGGGCCGCCGGCGAATCATCTCGAGCCAACAAGGAGAGTCGTATGCGTATCTCGTGGAGTTTCCTTCTGGCGCTCGCGGCCTGCTCCTCGCATGGAGTGAGATGCGACGCTCACCTGCAACCGATCAATCCGCCCGCCCGCGCATCGGCAGCTATGACGGCGCCGGCGCCGATCCGTGCCGGGATGGCCCCGTCGAAGCGGAGCTCTCCATGAACGCAAAGGCCGAGCTCGAGGAGTATTTCCGCGAGGCGGAATCCTGGGATGCCGACCGGGTGGAGCGGGGTCTGCGGAATCTCAAGCTGGCGGGATGGGTGGCGGCTGCCGGATGGACCTGCGCGATCGCCTGCGCCGCCGCCCTGGTGGTGCTCATGCCCTTGAAGCGGGTCGAGCCCTTCGTCGTGCGTGTCGACAATGCCACCGGCATCGTCGACGTCGTGCCCCCTTATGATGGCCGCGCCACTCCGCAGGAGGCGGTCACTCGCTACTTCCTGACGCACTACGTCACGACGTGTGAGCGATTCAATTTCGCCACCGCGGAGAGCGATTACGAAGAGTGCGGGGCGTTTCATTCCCCGGCGCGCAATCAAATCTGGTATTCCCAATGGACGGCCACCAATCCGGCCTCACCCCTCAACGTGCACAAGGACGGGAGCACGGTGCGCGTCCAGGTGACATCCGTCAGCTTCTTCACCCGCGCGAACGGAATCGCCGATCTCGCGCAAGTGCGCTATCTCAAGGCCTTGCGGCAAGGAGCGGGATCCGAGGAAACCTTCACTCATTGGGTGGCCACCGTTCAGTACGCCTACGTGGAGCCGGCAAAGGATCCGAAGACCCGCCGCTGGAATCCGCTCGGATTCAAGGTGGTCGAGTTGAAGACCGAGCCGGAGGTGCAGGTCGATGGCCCGTCGGACAAGGAGCGTCGTCATGATTCCTAGACTTGCGCTGCGTTTACCGGCGCGTATCGGCTGCCTTGCGGCGATTGCCCTGCAAATCGCGCTACCGTCGAAACCGACGAACGCCGAGATGGTGCCGGCGCGCGGCATGGTCGATGCGCGCATCCGCTCGGCGCCCTACGACGGCGATCAGGTGTATCGCGTGCGAGGTTTCGTCGGCTACCAGATCGACTTCGAGTTCGAGCCCGGCGAGACCTTCGTCGGCCTGGGTGCGGGCGACATCGAAGGCTTGTCGTACTTCGGCCAGGACAATCACCTGTTCCTGAAGCCGAAGGCCGCCAAGGTCGCCACCAATCTCACCGTGCTCACCAACCGCAGGCGCTACCAGATCGACTACAGCGCGGTTTCCCAGCGGCCGGAACCGGGCGATCTCGATGTGATTTTTGCCGTTCGCTTCGTCTATCCGCCCGTACCATCCCAGTCGGCCGCCGAGCTTGCGGGAAAGCGCATCGACGCGGCGCTCGGCGCAGCATCGGCGAAGCGCCCGCAAAACATCGACTATTGGTATTGCGGGCGCCCGGAGTTGAAGCCGACGGCCGCATCGGACGACGGCATTCATACGCGATTGCGGTTCGCCGCCAATGCGGAACTGCCCGCCGTGTTCGTCAGCAACGCGGACGGTACCGAGTCGCTGCTCAACTTCAGCATGGACTCGGGCGACGTTATCATCCATCGCATTGCGCAGCGCTTCATTCTGAGACGCGGCAAGCTCACGGGTTGCGTGGTCAACCAGGGGTTCGCCGGCGCCGGGCTGCGCCTGGAGTCCGGCACCGTGACGCCCGACGTCGAGCGCGAGGTTCCCGGAGCCGTGCCATGAGCGAGGAGAGGGCGACTCAGACCGAGGTTGCGGGCGAGCGCGGCACCACGCTCGTAAATCGCGGGGCGTCGGTGCAGTCCCGGCTGAGCAGTGTGCTGGCGCTGTCGCTCATGAGCGTGCTCGGCATCGGCTCGCTCACCTGGTACTACGCCCACAGCATGACGCGGCAGAGCCGCGCCCGACAGAGCGCCCAGAGCGCGTCGATGAGCCGTGCGCAAGGCGACGCGGCGCTGCCGAGCATCGGCCGAATCGATCCGCCACCACCGCCGCCCGTGCCGGCTCTGGACGTGATCATGCCTGTCGACCCGGCCGCAGATCGCTCCGCGCCGCTCGCCGCGACCACGCTCACGGAAATCCCGTTGAGCCCGGGCACGTCCGGCGGCGTGTACGGCGCGCCGCCGCCACCCACGCCGGAGCAGCTCGCGCAGGCCCGGCAACTATCGGGAGCCGTGTTTTCGAATGGTTCGGCCGGAGCGGCGCCCGCCTCGAGCGCAAGCACCGCCGCACCCACGATGGGATACGGGTTGCCGTCCGCCGCCCCGTCCGCAGGCTCCTCCGAACCGGGTGAGCTTGCCCCGCTCTTGAGGGCGCCCTTCGCCGCATCGGCGCGCGCGCAAAACCTGCCGGCGCAGCGATTGCTGCTCCCGAAAGGTGCCTTCATCGACTGTACGCTGGAGACCGCCATCGATTCCTCGCTTCCGGGCATGACTACCTGCATCCTCGCAGCGGACACGTTTGGTGTGGATGGCAAGGTCGTGCTGCTCGAGCGCGGCACCAAACTCATCGGCGAGACCCGGGGTCAGGTGCAGCAAGGCACCGCGCGCGTTTTCGTTCTCTGGACCGAAGCGCGAACTCCGACGGGCGTCGTCGTGCCGCTCGATTCGCCGGCAGCGGACGAGCTCGGACGCTCCGGATTGCCTGGTGAGGTCAATCGCCACTTCTGGGAGCGATTCGGTGCGGCCATGCTGATCTCGGTGGTCGACGGCGCCGTGCAGACCGCGGCAACGCGTAACAGCGGCGGCACGGTCATCGTCGATCCGTCCGCCTCGCAGGGCGTCATGACCGAAGTACTCAAGGGCACGGTGAACATCCCGCCCACCGTAACCAAGAAGAATGGAGACCGCATCGAAGTATTGGTGGCGCGCGATGTGGATTTCAGGTCGGTCTATGAGCTGCGCAGCGTTGCCGGCCGTTAGCCCCTCGGCGATGCTGGAATCGGCGGCCCCGGCATCGGCGCTGGCATTGACCTTGAACGCGTTGAAACCCTTGCTGGCCGATCCCGAAGTCACGGAGCTCTGCATCAATCGGCCGCACGAGGCGTATGTGGAAACTCGCGGCGGATGGCGGTGTCAGGCCCTTCCGCAGGCGGATTTCGACTGGTGTCTGCGATTTGCGAAGCTGGTGGCGAATTCCACTCAACAGCGCATCGACGCGAGCGAGCCGTTGCTCTCCGCCTCGCTTCCCGGCGGCGAGCGGGTGCAAATCGTACTGCCGCCGGCGACCACGGCCAACTGCGTCGCCATCGCCATTCGGAGACCCGCGGATGAGGTGTGGAGCATCGAGGATCTCGAGCGTCGAGGGATCTTCCGGCGCACGTGCCGTGCAACGCCGCGGCTCGACGAGACCGAGAAAGATCTGCTCGGCTCGCTGTCGGCCGGTGATTACCCCGCGTTCATGCGCCTCGCCGTGCGCAGCCGCAAGAATATTCTCGTCTCGGGTCCTACGGGCTCCGGCAAGACGACTTGGACCAAGGCCCTGATTCGGGAAATTCCGTCTCACGAGCGATTGATCACCATCGAGGATGCGAAGGAACTCGTGCTCGACCGCCACCCGAATCACGTGCGCTTATTTTATTCCAAGGACGATCAAGGAGTGGCCCGGGTCACCCCGAAGCAGCTCCTGGAATGCTGTCTGCGCATGAAGCCGGATCGGATTCTGCTGGCCGAATTGCGCGCGGAGGAGGCCTTCGACTACCTGCGCAACGTCAACTCCGGCCATCCGGGGTCGATCACGAGCGTGCATGCGGCAAGCGCCGATCTCGCCTTCGAGCAGCTGGTGCTGCTCGTGAAGCAAAACCCCGGCGGCAGGGATCTGGCCCGGAGCGACATCAAGAGCCTGCTTTATTTGCTGATCGACGTCGTCATCCAGTTCGGCGTCGAGTCTCACGAGCGATTCATCAAGGAAATCTGGTACGACCCGGAACGTAAGCGCCGCGCCGTCTCCGGAACGGCGCACCCCGGAGCGGCCGAGCGGGGCTCGAGCTCATGCTGATCGCCATGACTCAGGGTTGGAGCGGGGCAGCGTTGACCTACGCCGCAGTCCAAATTCCCATGGCAGTGGGTCTGGTGCGAAGCGGAGGCGCGTGGCACAAGCTTCTGCCAACGCCGCTCGCAGCCGCGCCGCTGGCCGCACTGGTGGGTGCGGGCATGTGGCTGGCCGGCCCGACGCTCTCGGCACTCGGAGCCGCGCCCCATGGAATCATCCAGACGGCGTTTGCCGGATCGCTTGCGATGGCGCTGGGGTTCGCCGGTGGGGAATCCCTGGCGAAGCCTGAGACGATGAACAAGGTCCATCAGCGCGGCACCGTCGTCTCGGATCGATCCGCGGAAACGAATGCACGCGCGCCGGCACGCTCGCGCCGCCATGAGCGGTCACCACCAATCACACTCGGGGGCCGGCCGATCGCAGCGTCCGACGAGACCAAGCATTTCAAACTCATCGGTACGACCGGCACGGGCAAGAGCACCGCGATACGGGAGATTCTGGAGACGGCGTTCGCCCGGGGCGACCGCGCCGTGATCGCCGACCCGGACGGCGGCTACATGCATCGGTTCTATGATCCCGGCCGCGGTGACGTGATACTCAATCCCTTCGACCAGCGTTCCGTCAAGTGGGATCTGTTCGCCGAGATCAACACGTCCTACGACGTTGACCAATTGGCGCGCTCGCTGATCCCGGATCAAGACGGAGCGGATCGTAGCTGGCGCGGCTACGCGAGAACGTTTTTCACCGCGGTGACCCGCCAAGCGCACAAAGCCGGTGTGACGGACGTCGCGGAGCTCTATCGACTCCTGGTGGCCGCCGATGTGAAGGAATTGCGCGCCCTGGTGCATGCCACGCCCGCTCAACCCTTTCTCGAGGAGCACAACAACCGGATGTTCGACTCCATCCGGTCTGTCACCAGCTCCGCGGTTGGCGCGCTCGAGTACGTCTCGCAGCAGCAAGGGCCGGCCTTCTCGGTCCGGCGCTGGGTGGCCGAGGAACGCCCCGGTGTACTGTTCATGCCGTACAAGGCGGGTCAAATCGCCGGCCTGCGTTCCGCCATCTCAGGATGGATGCGCCTCGCGGTGTTCGAAACCATGGACGGTCCGAGCGAGCCTGCCGTCGACCCCTCCGGCAAAGAACGGCGGCTGTGGTTCGTCGTGGACGAGCTCGACGCTCTCGGACCGATCGACGGACTCAAGGATGCGCTTGCGCGGCTCCGAAAATTCGGCGGCCGCTGCGTGCTCGGCTTTCAATCGATCGCTCAAGTGTCCAGCACTTATGGTCAGGGGGACGCACACACCATCGTAGAAAATTGCGGCAACACGCTGATCCTCAGATGCTCCGCCAGCGAAGGCGGCGGTACGGCGCGATTCGCCTCGCAGCTGATCGGCGATCGCGAGGTGATCCGCACCACGGTGTCGAAGAGCCGGCGCCTCACCGAACTCCTCGGTTCGATATCGCATAGCCAGCACTCGAGCGTCGAGCCCGCCGTGCTCGCTTCGCAGATCGAGCAATTACCCGATCTTACCGGCTACCTGAAGCATGCGTCGGATCCCGAGTGGCGGCGAATTCGGCTTCAAGCCAGACATCTTTGGGAACAGCGTCGATCCGGCGCGCCGCACGGGTTCGAGCGGGCGCCGGCCCCCGACATGGCGAACCAGCGGGAAAGGGCCCTATGAGCGACCGTGCCGCGCCGATCGACGATGTCACCATGAAGTTCGGTCTATTGATGGAGAGCGCGCAGGCGCACCAAAAGCTGGCGGAAACGCATCTGGAGCGGCTGCGCGCCCATACCGAGGACCTGGACGGCGTGGTGCGCGAGGAAATACGGCGCACCCTGGTGGAGGAACTCGCCGAGCTCACCGCGGAAAGTGCCCGGGCCGTGGGCGCGCTTCAGCGCATGAAGCGCGCCGCGGATCTGCGCGGACTCGTGTGGGCTGTTGCGCTCGCGGTGCTTGCGACGGCGATTCCCGGCGCGTTCATGCATTGGTTCCTGCCATCCGCCGGCGAGATCGACACTTTGCGGGGCCGTCGCGATCAGCTTCAGGCCAACCTGCAGCAGCTCGAGCAGCGGGGCGGTCGCGCGGAATGGCGGCATTGCGGCGATACCGCCCGACTCTGCGTTCGAATCGACAAATCGGCGCCCGCCTATGGGGAGAAAGGTGATTATTTCGTCGTCAAGGGGTATTGACGGTGCCTTCGCCCGCCGCGCTCGATTTCTTGCTCGGCCGAAATGCGGTCATGGCCGCTGCCGCACTTGCGCTGGCCGCTGCCGCCTGCGCAAAAGTGCTCCGTCGGCGCTCGCCCGAGGTTCACAAGCGCGGCGTGATTCTGCGCGACGGCACCTCACGGCGCGGCCTTCCCCGCCGCACTCCCGCGGCGCCGGTCGATGTCGTGACGCTCGCCGGGGTCCCCGTTCCGGGTCGGGATGAGACCAAGCACTTCAAGGTGATAGGAACGACCGGCACGGGGAAATCCACGGTCATCCGCGAGGTCTTGAGCGCCGCTCTCGCGCGCGGCGATCGCGCCGTCGTTGTCGATCCCGACGGAGGCTATCAAGCGCGATTCTTTCAGCGCTACCGCGGCGATGTTGTCTTGAATCCTTTCGAGCAGGACTCCGTGAAATGGGATCCATTCGCGGAAATAAGCGACAGCTGCGACGTCGATCAACTCGCAAGCGGGCTCATTCCGTCGAGCGGCGATCCGTCCGCGAGCGAGTGGCGCGCTTATGCGCGTACCTTTCTCTGCGCGGTTCTACGGCGCAGCCGGGAGGGCGGTTCCCGCAGCTCGAGCGAGTTGTGGCGGCTGTTGTCCGCTGCTTCGCCCGAGGAGCTGCAGCCGGTGGTCGCGGGAACCCCAGCGCAGCCGTTTCTGGGCGGGGAGAATGCGCGCATGTTCGGTTCGATCAGATCGGTCGCCGTATCCGCCATGGCTGCGTTCGAATACGTGCAACGTCAAAGGGCGGCCCCGTTCTCGATTCGTCAATGGGTGCGGCGGCGCTCCGCCGCCGGCGTGCTATTCATGCCGTACAAGGCCGGACAGATCGCCGCTCTCAAATCCATGATCGCCACCTGGATGCGGCTCGCGATCTTCGAAGCTCTGAGCGGCGAGGAAAATCGCGACCAGCGCCTGTGGTTCGTGATCGATGAGCTCGATGCGTTGGGCGCCATCGACGGTCTCAAGGATGCGCTTGCGCGGCTGCGGAAATTCGGCGGCCGCTGCGTCCTCGGCTTTCAATCGCTCGCCCAGGTCTCCGGCACGTACGGAGCGGGCGACGCACAGACAATTATCGAAAATTGCGCCAACACCTTGATCTTACGGTGCTCGGGCAGCGAGCAGGGAGGTACCGCGCAATTCGCGTCCCGGCTGATCGGTGAGCGCGAGATCCTGAGACGCCAGGTCTCGCGCGGCAGCGACCGGGACGGCGGCTGGTCGTCGCGCGGCGCCCGGCGCTCGAAAAATACCAGCGACCAACATGTGACGGAGGCGGCGGTGCTGCCCTCGGAGATCGAACAGCTGCCGGATTTTACCGGCTATCTCAAGACCGCCTCATCGCCCGCGTGGCTCAAAGTGGCTTTTTGACCGCCGCGCACCTTTGTGGGGAGAAACGACATGATCGATATCGACGTGGACAGCGGCATCAATCTTCGCTCCGACGGTTACCTGATAGCGCGCACGGTCGGGATGTGCCTGCATTGCCGCGGGGAGACTTGCCTGGTCGCCTTGATGCTGCCCCCGGGGCACGAAAGCCGGACGACGGACCCGGACGGTGAGCAGGCCGCCGAAGGCACCTCGGTCCCCGGCGATACCTGGGAGCGCACGCCCCGGCACGCCTTCCTGTTCTACATCGAGTCCCTGCCGGATGCCGTGCGCCACCGGCTGCAAGCGCTTGCGCCGCGGTATCGTTATGCGATCAGCCCGGCGACGCAGGGATCGTATTGGGCAAATCACTGTGAGCGCTGCGGAGGCGTTCAGGAGGACCACGAACTTTTCTGCGAGCCGGAAGGCGCGTTCCTGCCGACGAGCCCGGCCGCTGCCGCGATCATCGAGCTCTTGCCGATTCCCGAGGCCCTCGAGGTGGGAGCGGCGGGTTACGCCATCGATCCCGCGTTCATCGCATCGCAGGTCGGTGCGTGAACGGGCATGGCCACGTATTTTCTCAATCTCAAGGCCTTCGGCCGCTCGAACGGCAGCAGCGCGCCGGGCGCGGCAGCCTACCGGGCCGGGGAGAGAATTCGCGACGAACGCACCGGCCGCCTCTACGACCATACCGGGCGGCAGGATGTATTGCACAAGGAAATTCTCGTGCCGAGCGAGTACGCGGGCCTCGACATGAGTTGGGCCAAGGATCGGGCGAATCTCTGGAACGCCGCGGAGGCTGCAGAGAGCCGCAAGAACGCGAGGGTGGCCCGCGAATTTCTGGTGGCGCTGCCGGTGGAGCTCGATCTCGATGGCCGCGTGGGCTTGGCGCGAGATTTCGCGAAGGAGCTCGCCGACCGGTATCGATTCGCGGTCGACGTGGTCGTGCATGCGCCGAGAGATTTCCCGGGAAGCGACCCGCGCAACTTCCATGCACACCTGCTGGCCACGACGCGTGAAGTCGATCGCAACGGGTTCGGGGCGAAGACCACGTTTGAGCTCGGCGAGAGCACGAGGAAGGCTTTAGGGCTGGGGCCATCCATCGAGGAGTTTCTTCGTGTGAGAGAGCGGTGGGCCGCGGTCACCAACGAAGCGCTCCGTGAGGCGCACATCGAGGCGAGAATCGATCACCGATCGCTTCGCGCCCAGGGAATCGACCGCGAGCCTCGGCCCTGGATTCCAAAAGGCGCCTTCGAAGCCGAGCGCCGCGGCTACTACAGTCCCGTGGCGGAGCGCATGCGCGCCGATTACCAAGCCCGCGAGCAGGCTCGCCTCGAGCAAAGTCGAGAGCCGCTGGCGCCGGGTCAGGCGATTTCCTCCATCCCTGAAGAAAAAGCGGCTCGACCGCCGAGCCTGGAGGACGTCCAGCGCCAATCGGCCGAGAAGTGGCGCCGAGCGCGCGAAGAATCGGCAGAGAGGCCTCCGGAAAATGCCAGATCCCGCGGTCGCGACAATGATTTCAGCCTATGACATCGGGCCTCCCACGCTGGGCTGCCCGCCCGGCCGCCGGCCACGGGTACAATTTCGCGAGATCGCTTTCGCCTCGTGCTACGTGTATTCGCCGAGCGACGCCTCGGCGGCTTCCCGGCTGTTGCGCGCGTCGGTCAAGGCCGGAGATGTGAGCGAACTCGTAGCTCAGGCGCTCCAAGCGGAGGACGAGGCCGGGCGCCACCCCTCCATCGTGCGCTTTTTTCCAGCCGTCGCGATCCTCGTCCCGGTGCCGGGAAGCAGACCATCCGCGTGCGGCGGTGCGACGGCGACTGAGCGCTTGGCCGTCGCTTTGTTGAAGCAGGGCCTGGGGCGCGCCATATGGTTCGGCCTGCGTCGGGTGCGGGCCGTGCGCAAATCGGCCACCGCCATACCGGGCGCGCGCGCGTCCGTGAAGACGCATTACGACTCGATGGCCGTCGATGCCGATGCCCCCGCCGCCTCGCACCTCATGCTCGTCGATGACGTGGTTACCCGGGGCCGTACTTTATTCGCGGCCGCGCTGCGATTGCGGGAGGCTTTCCCGGGCGCCGACGTGCGCGCGTTCGCGCTGGTGAGAACCATGGGGTACGCACCGGACTTCGAGCGGTTCCTGATGCCGTGCACGGGAAGCATCGAGTGGAGGTGCGAAGACGCACGCCGAAATCCTTAGAAGCCTGTATGGCGTTGCCACCAAGGTGTTGCTGCAAGCAGTCAAGCGCAATACGCGGCGGTTCCCGGAAGATTTCATGATGAAGTTGTCTGCCGCCGAGTGGACCGCTTTGAGGTCACGATTCGTGACCTCAAAGCCCGGCCGCGGTGGCCGCCGCTACTCGCCCTACGCCTTCACCGAGCAGGGCGTGGCCGTGCTCTCCTCGGTTCTCGGCAGCGAACGTGCCATCGCTGTAAACATCGAGATCATGCGTGCCTTCGTACGTATGCGTGAACTGTTGAGTTCCAACAAGGAACTCGCCCGGCGATTCGCACAGCTCGAAGCACGGTTCGACCAAAAACTTGCCGAGCAAGACGAGGCAATCACCGCCATCCTTTCCGCCATCCGAGAACTCATGAATCCGCCGCCATCGAAGCGACGCGGCGTCGGTTTCACCGCCGATCTTCGGGAGAAAGACTAACAAGTCGCGTCGTGGGTGCCCCCTGCGCTCACCCGCCAAGCCTCAAACTCCGGTGCGGCGCCGGCTTCTTCGGATCGAAGCACTCGATGCTGATGATTCGCCGTTCATCGGTTCGATGACAAAACGCACAAGCCAGGTCGCTCGAAAAACGCTCCAGAGTCCACCCGGCGTCCGCGTAGGCGGCGAGCGCGCGGACGAGCGCCGCTTTCAAATCGGCACGGGGCGGCAGGCAGGTCGACTCGACCAGCGCCTGATCCATGCGCCGCACGACCAACCAGCGCGGCTCGTTCACCGGAAGCAAGGGATCGAAGGAGGCGCGATGGCGGACCATGATCCGCGCAGCGTGCCGCCAAGGCGGAACCGCGTCTAATACGTATTCTATATACAGTTTCAACGGCTCACTGATACTGGATGCCGCCCGCGGGCGGAACTCCCTCGTTCAAACCTTTGCCCGCCCCCTCTCGTCTAAGCTAGTAACTAGCATCATCGGGACGACGGAGTGCGGCTTCGGTGGGATCGGTAAAGCACCTACATCTGGCGGACATCGGCGACGAGGACGTGGAGCCCACCGCCGTCATCGCGGCGGCGGGCGAGGGCGATCTCGCGGCCTTCGAGGCCCTGTACCGCCGCTTTGCGCCCCGACTCTATGGGTTATGCCTTCGGCTCACCGGCCAACGCGAGGCGGCCGAGGACTGTGTGCAGGAGTCTTTCGTCGCGGCGTGGCGCGGGCTTGGGCGCTTCGAGAAGCGCAGCCGCTTCTCGACCTGGCTGCAGCGGATCGCCATCCGCACCGTCATTTCGCGAAGACGCGGGTTGCGCAACGCGCACGAAGTCGGCGAGCCGGCGGCCGGATTGCCGGATCGCCCCGATCCCGGCGGCGGGGCGCCGCCGCTCGATCTGGAGCGTGCCATTGCGGCGCTCCCGGAAGGGGCGCGAGACGTTCTCGTGCTGGTGGGTATCTACGGTTACAGCCACGCGGAGGCGGCGAGTGCGCTCGGCGTGGCGGAAGGCACTTGCAAGGCTCAATTGCATCGCGCCCGTGCGCTGCTGAGCGCGGCGCTCGGACTGGAGGGATCATGAAAGACGACACGCCGGCCTCTTTGGACGAGGAACTCGCGAAGCTCGCGCGCGAGATCTCTCCGCCGCGGGATCTCTGGCCGGGCGTCGTCCGCGGCATCGTCCGCGAGCCGCGCCACACGCCCCCTCTCGCCTCCGCGCCGTGGATGGCGTATGCCGCGTCGGTGGCGGCGCTGTGCCTCGCTGCCGCGCTGATCTGGGTGATGGTCTACGGGCGTCCGCCGCTGTCGGCGAGCGGGCCGGCCACCGCGGCGAATCCGGCGGTAATCGGAGCGGTGCCCCTGCCCCCCGGCGTCCGGCCGGAGCCCTCGCCCGGTGTCGGCGCAAGTTTCGGCGAGCCGAGCGACGCCCATTATCTCGCGGCGCGCGCGGAGCTCGAACGCACCTTCAATCAGCGGCTGAAGCAGCTCGACCCCGCCACCCGCGCGAAGATCGAAGCCGATCTCGTCTCGATCCGCCAGGCGCGCGACGACATCGCCAAGGCACTCGCCGCTCAGCCGGACAGCCCGGTGCTCGAGCAGCTCCTGGCGAGCGCGTTGCATGATGAATTCGATCTGTACGACGACGTCGTCCGCACCACACAACCCAACGCGAGAACCTAGCCATGTCGACCATCATCTTGCGATTGATGACCCCCGTGCTCGCCGGAGCCTTGTGCGCGAGCATGGCTCCATGGTCCGTCGTGCATGCCGCGAAGGACTTTAATATATCCAGCCCCGCGAGCCCGCAAGGCTCGGTCGAGATCGTCGACATCGCGGGCTCCGTCGAGGTCGAGGGCTGGGATCGCCCGGAAGTCGAAGTCAGCGGCACACCGGATGACCTCGCAGGGCGGGTGCGGATGTCCAGCTCCGGCGACCAGACCACGATCCATGTCATGCCGTTCTCGATCGGCGGCGACTCCGGCGGGGACATCCGCCTCGTCGTGCACGTACCCGCCAAGAGCAGCGTCTCGACGTCCCTGGTGAGCGCGAGCCTTAAAGTGCACGGGCTTCAGGGCGAGGCGTACCTTCGAAGCATCAGCGGCAGCATCAGCGGCGAGGTGAGTGGGAACTTGAGAGTCAACACCGTGAGCGGGACGGTGCGCCTGTCGGCGCCCGCGGCTCAGAGGATCGAGATCAAGACCGTCAGCGGCAGCGTGCAGTTGACGGGCGGGTCGGGCGAAGCGGAGCTGGGCACGGTCTCCGGCAAGATGCAGGCGGACCTCGGAAGCCTCACGCGCGGCCGATTCAAGAGCATATCGGGCGACGTGACCGCCAATTTCTCGGTGGCGCACGACGCCGAGATCGAGGCCGAGTCCGTCAGCGGCACGCTTAGATTCGGCTTCGCATCGATTCCGGGCGCCGACTTCGACGTACAGTCGTTCAGCGGCAGCATCGACAACTGCTTCGGCCCGAAGCCCGCCGAGTCTCAGTACGGTCCCGGCTCGACGCTGACCTTCAAGAGCGGCGACGGGCACGCCAATGTCCGGATTGCCTCCAAGAGCGGCGACATCCATCTCTGTACGGGGAGCGCGCACGCGTCGCCCGCCGCGTTCGCGGTCCCGCAGAAGGTGCGGTGCTGGCAGGACATGCTGTACGTCATCTAAGCATAGGGTGCGCCATACACCGACGTCCGCCCGCGCGGCCGCCCGGCCGGCAGGCTACTATCGGCGCCCGTGGCCGGTTCCCTCGCCAACATTTCCCCCGCCACCCGCCCTCTCGGGCGGGAGCGGCGCGACGAGCTCGCCGCTCGGCTCGCTCGCGCCTACGCGGCCGACGACGCCGCGACGGCGGCTCACTGCATTCACGAATTATGGATGCGCGGCGAAATGCCCGCGACTATCGAGCGGGCGCTCGAGCGGCTGTGGAATTGCTCGGCCGCGGGCATTCCGGATTGGATGCCGATGCGCTACATCGAGTGGTTGCCGCGCGCCTACGAGGTTGCGCTCGGCTTCCGCGGTTCGGCCAAGGGACGGTCCAATATCTATCTGGTGCTGCTCGATTATCGCGATAGGCATGGGTGCACGTATGGCGTGTATGTGGGCATGAGCAAGTACTCTCCGGCCGAGCGCTTCGACCAGCACAAGGCGGGAATTCGTGCCTCGGGCAGCGTTCTAAAACGCGGCGTGGAGGTGCTCGCGGGACCTACGCTGCATTTGCAGCGGATCAAGCGGGCCGATGCGGAGCGTATCGAGGTCGAGCTCGCAGAGGCGTTGAGCTCGGCGGGCCTCACGGTCCGGGGCGGGCACTAAAGATGAGCGAGCACCGCGTCGACCTGATCCGCCGCGCCCAAAATCACCGGCGTGCGTTGGTGAATCGCGGTGGGCTCGATATCCAGGATGCGCCGGCCGGGGCCCGCCACGGTCTTGCCGCCGGCCTGCTCGATGATCATGGCCATCGGATTGGCCTCGTACATCAGCCGAAGCTTGCCTTGCGGCGCCTTCTGGGTGGGCGGATACAGGAACACGCCGCCTTTGAGGAGTATGCGATGGACATCGGCCACCATGGCGCCGGCGTAGCGGCTGGAGTAGCCATTCTCCTGGGCCCAGTCGAGGAATCGCCGGTACCCCTCCGGAAAGCTGCGGCGGTTGCCCTCGTTGACCGAATAAGTTTTGTTGCCGGCCGGGATCCGCAAATGGCGCTCCACGCGCATGAAGGCCCCGATTCCCGGGTCGAGCACGAACAGGTCCACGCCGTTGCCCAGGGTCAGCACGAAAATCGTCGACGAGCCGTAGAGCACATACCCCGCGGCGATCTGTCGAGCTCCTGGCTGGAGCAGCGAATCTTGCGCCCGCGTCGCCCGGCCGTCGTACGCCAGGATGCTGAAGATCGTTCCCACGCCGCCGCAGACATCGAGGTTCGAGGAGCCGTCCAGCGGATCGAACAGCACGCAATAGCGCGGCACGCCGCGGGTGTCGCTGCGCAGAATGATCGGCTCCTCATTCTCCTCGGAGGCAACGATGGCGACGCCCTCCCGCCCGCCGAGGGTTTTCATGAGCACATCGTTCGCGAGCACGTCGAGTTTCTGCTGGACCTCGCCCTGAACGTTCTCGGCGCCGACGCTGCCGAGCACGTTCTCCAGCCGCGCGCGGCGAACTTTGTCCGAGATGATTTTCGCGGAAATCGACAGCGCCGACAGGATCCACGAGAAAGTTCCGCCCGCCTGCGCGTGCTCACCCTGTTCCGCCAGGATGTGCGACTGGAGGGTCATGATGCGAACCTCTTCGCGCCCCGTTCCGGCACCCATGTCGATGGCATTTTCCATGTCGCTGAAATCCCCTTCGCAACCAAGCGCCCCATCATGATCCAGGAGCCCCATGTGTCAATGCAAGCCGTTTGCGCCTATGATCCTTGGGCCCATGATCGCCGCGCGCGGGGAGCGTGAGACGGTCCGACGATTTGTAAGGGACTTTCAGCGAGTTCACGAATCGAATATCGAATAAGTAAAAGGGGGTCACATGTTCTTGTCGGCGAGAATGAGCGCGGCGTTGCCGCTGGCGTTGCTGGTCGCGTTGACCGGCTGCAATCAATCTTCCAATCAACCGAAAGGGCCGTCCGTCCGGCCGCCGTCGCAGGCAAGCCTCGACTGGCAGGAAGCCGCGAACGGCTTCGTGCAAAGCTATTTCGCGGCGCAGCCGTTCTTTGCCGCGCAAGCCGGCAAGCATGACTACGACGGCCAGCTGCCGGACGTGAGCGAGCACGGGCTGAAGCGCGAGGTGGCGCGCCTGCACGAGGAGCGCGACCGTATCGCGGCCATCGACCCGAAGCCCCTGGAGCCGAGCGAGCGATTCGACCGCGAGTATCTGCTGAGCGTGGCGGACCACGACCTGTTCTGGATCGAGAAGGCACACTATCCGTCCACCAATCCCTATTGGTATGTCGGCAACCTCGATCCGGATCTGTACCTGAGCCGCAACTACGCGCCGCTCGATGTGCGCCTGAAGGCATACATCAAATATGCGCGCGGCATCCCGAAAATGGCCAAGGACATTCAGGACAACCTGAAGGGGCCGCTGCCGAGGAGCTACATCGAGCTCGGCATTTCCAATTTCGGCGGCTATGTCGATTTCTACAAGAAGGACGTGACGCCCGTGTTCGCCTCGGTGAACGATCCGGCCCTGCAGAAGGACCTGGCGGATGCCGACGAGAATGCATCCAATGCGATGGCCAACCTTCGGGATTATCTGATCGGCCTGCGCAAGACCGCGAACGACAACTTCGCGCTGGGCAAGGATCTGTATGCGCAGATGAACAAGGATTCCGAGCAGGTCGACGTCCCGGTCGACCAGATCGAGGCGGCGGGCCGCGCCGACCTTCAGCGCAACACCGACATGCTGAAGAGCGAATGTGCGACCTACCTGCCGAAGGGCACGCTGGCGGCGTGCATCGCCAAGATGGACGCGAAGAAGCCGCCCGAAGGCACCCTCGAGGCCGCGCGCCGCCAGCTCACGATGCTCCGGGACTTCGTCCAGAAGAACAACGTCGCCAGCATTCCGGGCGATCAGCAGGCGCTGGTCGCGGAGGCGCCTCCTTACAATCGCGAGAATGCCGCGTTCATTCAAATTCCGGGGCCGTACGAGAAGGGCGTCACCGCGACCTACAACATCGCTCCCCCGAATCCCAAGTGGAGCAAGGCCGAACAGGCCGAGTACATCCCGAGCGAGGCGACACTGCTGTTCACCTCCGTGCACGAAGTATGGCCGGGTCACTTCCTGCAGTTCCTGCACTCCAATTCCAACCCCGACAAACTCGAGGGGCTCTGGGTGGGATATGCCTTCGCCGAGGGCTGGGCGCACTACTCGGAGGAGATGATGTACGAGGAGGGCCTCGGCAAGGGCGATCCCGAGATGCACATCGGCCAGCTGCGCGACGCTTTGCTCCGCGACGTGCGGCTGCTCTCCTCCATCGGCCTGCACACCGAAGGCATGACCGTGGCGCAATCGGAGAAGATGTTTCGCGAACAGGCCTTCCAGGATCCGGGCAATGCGCGGCAGCAGGCGGCCCGCGGCACCTACGATCCCGCGTATCTCAATTACACGCTCGGCAAGCTCATGATCAGAAAGCTGCGCAGCGATTGGATCGCCAAGATGCGCGCCTCCGGCGGCGCCGCCTCCGGTGCTGCTCCGGCCGCCGACGATCACGCGCTCTGGCATGATTTCCACGACAAATTCCTGTCGTACGGCGGCCCGCCGATCCCGCTGTTGCGCGAGCAGATGATGGGCGAGAAAGGCAACCTCCTCTAAAGGACGCTGCCGAGTGTAAAAAGCGCTTCCGAGCGCCGCGCGCTCGAGGTGCGCGCGCTGCCCGGCGGCCCAGTGAGGGCCGCCGGGCGGGCGGCCCCATTGAGTTGCCCGCATGGGGCAATGGAGTTGCCCGCATGGGGCAATTGAGTTGCCCGCATAGGGCGGCCCCGGTGAGCATCCGCGCGCTTCCGCACGCACGGGCTCGCGCTACACCGCCGCGATGAGCCCCGAGTCCACCCAGGTCGCCGCCAAAGTGGCGGCGCGCAGCGGCACATCCGCTTCGGGCACATGCGCGGTGAGCGCCTCGCAGATCTCGGTGAAGGTCCGGCCCGCGACCGCCGCGTCCAGCGCGGCGCCTTCGACGCTGTCCAGCGAGCGGAAGTAATTCTTGAGGTTTCGGCGCCAGAGCAGCCATTGCACGGGTTCCGGCGAGCGTTCGGGGCCGGAGGAATCTTCATCGTTGCTCTCTGCCTGCCAGACCGCCACGGTGTTCCACGCGAGCGCGAGGCGCCTCACCGACGGGTGGAAGCCGAAGGCCAGCGTCGCCCAGCGCTCCGGATCGACCGCCTGCAGCGAGGCCCGATCCATCACGGCGGCGTCGGCGGCGTCGAACACTTCCGACAACGTCCACTCCCAGCGCGCGAGCTCCGACAGGATGGGTTGATCGGCGAACGGCGCGGTCTCGCCCATGAAGTCGGCCAGCTCTCGCCCGTACCAGCGAATGGATCGATGCTGCGACGGATACGCCTCGATGAACCGCGTCCCCAGACTCTCGAAGGTTTCATCGCCGATCAGCCGGTGCAGGATGGGGTATAGGTCGTCGAGAGCCTCGATCAGACGGGCCCGGTAGGCGTTTCGGTAAATGCCGAGGCGCGACTGCACCGGCAGGGGCGGCGCTTCGAGGATGGCGGTCGCGATCGCGCTCTCGTGACCCAGCAGGTCGCGTTGCAACTCGCGCTGCAGTTCGTAGAGCCGCATCAAGCCGCTTCGCGCGACTCGCCGGACGCGATCGCGCGCGCCACGGCGAGCTCGCTCACGAGCTCGCCGAGCTCGGGGATGTTGTCGTCGCGTTCGATCATCGTAGGCACCGGCCCGAAATGGGCGACGGCCTCGCGGTAAAGCGCCCACACCGGCGCCGCGATCGGATGATCGTGCGTGTCGATCAAATGCCCGTCCATGTCGCTGTGACCGGCCAAATGGAATTGCCGGACGCGCTCCCGGGGCACGCCGCGCAGATAACTCGAGGGCTCGAACCCATGATTCACCGCGCTCACGTAGATGTTGTTGATGTCGAGCAGGATGGCGCAATCGGCGCGCTCGGCGACCTCGCTCAGGAACTGCCACTCCGTCATCTCGGAATCGCGGTAGCTCAAATAGCTCGACACGTTCTCGAGGAGAATCTGCCGGCCGAGCAGGTCCTGAACTTCGCCGAGGCGCGCGGTCACCACGGCGAGCGCCTCTTCGGTGTAGGGCAGCGGAAGCAGGTCGTGGACGTTGCGGCCTTCGACACCGGTCCAGCACAGATGGTCCGAAATCCAGGCGGGCTCGACGCGCCGGGCGAGCTCCTTCAGATCGGCGAGATAGCGCCGGTCGAGCGGATCGGTGCTGCCGATGGACAATGACACGCCGTGCATGACCACCGGGAATCGCGCGCGAATCCGCTCGAGATACTGAAGCGGCTGACCGCCGGGTACGAGATAGTTCTCGCTGAGGATCTCGAGCCAGTCGACGGTGTGGCTCTCGCCCAGCAGAGCCTCGTAATGAACGGGCCGTAGCCCCAAGCCGAAGCCTTCCAGTTTCATGACAACCCAAGGGCCGGATACGTCCGCCAGTCGCGCGACGCAGCCGGCCCAGTCGTTATCCGAGATCAGCTGCCGGACTTCATTTTCGCCTGAGCGGCATCGCAGTCAGCCTGGGTCATGGAGACCCAGCCCTGACCCTTGCAGCTGTTCTTGCCCTTACAGCTGTTCTTCGCGGACTTGCAGCTGGAGTGGCCCTTGCAGGAATTCACCCCGGCGCATTTCACCTTGCCCGTGTCCGCGGCACCGTTGCCCATGTCCGCGGCAACCGATACTCCCATCAATCCCGACGTGAACAGCAGCGCGGCCGCCGCCGCGAGTGCAGCACCCGACCCCTTGTTGATTTGCATGGTTGAGTCCTCTTTGTGTCAATGAGTTCGCAGCAATATCGCTGCTCGGCTAGTAAGACCCGGGGAGCGGTCCGATTATTACCCCGATGAAGAACCGGCAGGAAGTCCTCGAGGTAGTTCGAGCGCATGAGATGGCTCATCAGCGATGCCGCGGGGAGCGGATCAGCGTGGCCTTTGGAACGACCGGGAAAGTCCCTGTTTTGGGTCCGACGGCAGCTCGCCGGGCGGTTCGAGTGGTGCATAAACAACAACAAATTCGTCGGAACCTCTGGCTTTTGCTGGCCAACTTGCTATCGTTATGCGCATAAATTGGGCTTGCGGCACTTTTGCAACGCCCGAATGTTGAACCATAATTGTTGCGGCACGGAAGGCTTCACCCTGGTAATGCCAGAGGCTGAGTTAGGACGACGTGATCAATTAAAAATCTTAGGGAGATAACGATGCGAATTTCACCAAGGGGCTGTCGCCCCGGGCTGGTATGCGCCAATCTTGGGCCGTATCGCCTGACCTCGTTCTTTGCGGCCACCGGCGCCGTGATCGCCTCGCTGATCGGCGCATCCGCTCTGGGACAGCAGGCACCCGCTTCTTCTTCCACCGACGTCAACGAGCTGCAGGAAGTCGTCGTCACGGGCTCGATGATCAAGCGGCCCGACGCCGAAACCGCGGAGGCCATCACCATCCTCAAGGCGGACACCCTCAAGGACCTGGGCATCACGAATGTCGAACAGGTGATGAACCAGCTGACCTCCAGCAACACATCGACCAACATCGCCACAGCGGTAGGGACGTTTTCCGGAGGCGGTACTTACGCCAACTTGCGCGGCCTGGGCGATGGCCGCACCCTGGTGCTGCTCGATGGCCAACGGCTGTCCAACAATGCCTTCAACGGCCTTGGGGTCGACCTGAGTGGTATTCCGTTCTCGGCCATCGACACGGTCGAGGTGCTTCGGGAAGGCGCCTCGGCGTTGTACGGCTCGGACGCGATCGCGGGTGTGATCAACTTCAAGACCAAGAAGAATTACCAGGGGGCCGAAGCCCAGGTCAATTTCGACCACCCGCAGGAAGCCGGCGGCGGCTCGGGCGAGGCAGAATTCACCTTCGGACACGGGGATCTTGCGAACGACGGCTATAACTTGCTGTTCACGGCAAGTTACAGCAAGCAACAGGAACTCCAGGCGTCGCAGCGGGCGTTTTCCGCCTACGGTTTTAATCCCGCGGGGGGTGTCCAGGCGACGAATTATCCGGGATCGTGGCCCGGGAACGTATTGGATTCCAACGGTAACCTCTGGCAGTCGGGCTATCCGGGCTGTGCGGGCAATCCGCAACTGACCACGTATTACGGCGACTGCTCATACCGGTATTCCGCCGCCACCGATCTGCTCCCGCAGTCCCATGAGATTTCCGGGATGGCCGAATTCACCAAGACGCTGCCGGCCAACAACCAGATTCAGGTGCAATACTTCTGGACCCAATCCTATTTGAACGGTTACTCCGGTCCCATGTTCTATGACTTCCAGATGAACCCGGCGAGCCCCTACTACCCGACGGCGTCGCAGCTGGTATGCAACAGGGGCGCGGCGAACTGCAGCACCGCGACGCCGAATCTGACCGGCTTTAATAATATTCCCCTCCTCGCGAACGGCCAACCGAACCCAGCGTTTGGCACGGCGTCCCCGATCGATGCGATCTGGACCGACCCCAACAACTCCCGCTACAGCGGCAACCTCAATGTCGAGCAGAGGGTTGTGGTGACCTTCTCCGGCAGCAACGCCGGTTGGGATTACTCTACGGACTTCAATTACAGCAAGAACACCAACGACAATCGCAATACCGGGGGCTACCCCAATGAAGCCGTGCTTGCGCCCGGCGGCGTCCTTAGCACTCTGATCAACCCATTCGGTCCCCAGAGCGCGGCAGGACAGGCTTTGATCAACTCGTCGTATATCAACGGCGTATACCAAGTCGGCGAGTACACACGGTGGAGCGTCGACGGCCAGGCCAGCCACCCGCTGGGCGATGCGTTCAATGCGGGCACTCCGGCGACCGTGGCGCTCGGCGCCACGGTGTACGGCGAACACTACGATGCCGCGACCACGCCCTATAACGACCTCGTGAGCGCCGCAACCGGACTTTCGGACAGCGCCGTCGAGGGGAGTCGCCAGGTACAGGCGGTTTTCGCCGAGTTGGACGTGCCGATCACCAAGGGCCTCGATCTCGATATATCGGATCGTGAGGACCGATACAGCGATTTCGGCACGACCAACAACGGGAAGGTGCAGGTGCGCTATCAGCCGGCCAGTTTCCTGACCTTAAGGGGAACCGCCTCCACCGGCTTCCGGGCGCCCACGCTCTACAACCTGTACTCGCCGCCTTTCTTGGCAGCATCGAGCTCCGGCACCATGGGGCAAGGGAACCCGTTCTGCGCGCCCGGCCACTACACCGCGGAGTGGACTGCATCTACTTGCGCGGCGCAGGGAATTGGCTTGTATGGCGGAAACCCACACCTGACGCCCGAAACATCGCAGAACTTCGATTTCGGCATCATCGTCAATCCGATCCAGGATATGGGCATTACGCTGGACTATTACCGAATCCTCCTCAAGAACGCCATTGGAACCGTTCCGACCAACGCCATTTACGGTGATCCCACCACGTTCTCGAGCTATATCGTACCGGCTACGAGTGGTACTTACGCTGGGACACTCCCTCCGACGATCGCAGAGGCCTCGAATTGCGTTCCTTACACGGCACCGAGCTGTGGATACATCAACCTGCAATATTCGAACACGGGCAGGATCACGACCGACGGGTTCGATTTGAGCGTCCAATACCTGCAGCAGACCTCGATCGGAACGTTCCACGAGGATCTGGAAGGGACCGCGGTCACGCAGTTTCTAGAGCAGCAGTACAATGGCGGCCCGGAGCTCAACCTGGTGGGCAATCTACAAATCCAAACACTTAATCCCGCGTTCAGGTGGCAGCATAACGTGAGGGTCGACTGGACCAGCCCGGGGAAGATGTGGGGTGGCGGACTGAGCGACCGCTTCTACTCGGGGTATGTCGATGAATTCGTCGATGGCAGCGGCAATCTGCGGAAGGTCGGCAGTTATTCGCTCGTTGATGGTTACGCGAGCGTCAAGCCGATCGAACAATTGACCGTGTTGTTTGGAATCAAGAATCTGTTCAACACGAGTCCGCCGTTCACCAATGCATCGCAAAACAACTTTGCGTCGGGGTACAACGCGCTCATTGCGGACCCATTGTTGCGGAACTTCTATATCAATCTGAAATACGTCTTCTAAATTCTTCCAGGATTGAGATTTGAAGCCCCGCCTCCCGCGGGGCTTTTTTTTGGTGCGCCCGGCAGTACGTCCGGTGGTGTGGGAGGGAGGTGAGCGCAAGCTCACCCCCCCTACCCGATTGGGCAGGTTGGTACAGCCAGCTGCCGGCCTATAAAAAAACCCCCGAGTGCTCAGCACTCGGGGGTCAGTCGCCTCGGCGAATCCTGCCGCCAGGCAGGTGACTCGTTAGGAGCCGCTGCCGCCCACCACGTGCAGCGTCACCCGGCGGTTCGCCAGCCGCCCTTCCTTGGTCGAGTTGTCGTCGATCGGATCGGCCTTGCCAAAGCCCTTGGCACTCAGCTCATTGCTCAAGCCGTGCGTATGCAGATACTGCATCACCGATTCCGCCCGCTTCTGCGACAGCCTCAGGTTGTACGCGTCGGAGCCCACGTTATCCGTGTAACCGCGCACCTCCAGCACCAGGTTCGGGTATTGCTTGAGCGACGCGATGGTCGTATCGAGCACCCCGGTGGACTCTGAGTTGAGCGTCGCGGAGTTCGTCGCGAACGTCACGCCCTGCAGCCTGATGTCACCCTTCGGAGGAGGCGGCAGCGGGGGCGGCGGCGGCGGGGGAGGCGGCGGGGGCGGGGGA
>Ga0187887_10000198_pt1 | contig 62677 bp, 50 predicted proteins | sample June2016WEW_7_10_FD_132977 | JGI IMG/M metagenome (GOLD analysis project Ga0187887, IMG submission 132977) | Peatland microbial communities from SPRUCE experiment site at the Marcell Experimental Forest, Minnesota, USA - June2016WEW_7_10 | ecosystem: Environmental > Terrestrial > Soil >... | reverse complement strand
TGGGATGGTGGCCAATGATCTGCTGATGCAGTTTCAGGCCGACATCCTGGACCGCGAGGTGGTCCGGCCGGCGATGCGGGAGACCACGGCGCAGGGGGCAGCGTATGCGGCGGGGCTGGCTTCGGGGTTTTTCAAGGGCACGGAGCAGCTTGCCGAAGGCTGGGAGATCGACAAGGTGTGGAAGCCGCAGATGGAGGCCGGGAGACGCGCGCGGCTGTGTAAGCAGTGGAAGAAGGCCGTGCTCCGTAGCATGGATTGGGAGGAAGAGTGAGTGGCAGGGACGCACCTGCGGAGGAGCTTAAAGTGAGTGGCTTTGCACTGCTGGTAGGCGGGAGAGTGAGGCCCGCGCGGAGGGTGGGGATGGCTTCGGTGGGGCAGGAAATAGTGATTGATCATGGTAGACTTGGAGTTGTATGAGTGACCCTAAGTATGGCGTGGGCAGTGCAGATTGGACCCTTGGCCCCGCCCGTTGCCGATCCGAAATTTCCCTCCGAACGGTTAGGCAGCTTGGGTTCTTCGTACTGATGCCGTTGCTGGTGGCTGCTGCGAACGCGCAGCAGCAGCAATCGTCTCCTTCAGGCTATCCAAGCGGCTCACAGACTTCTACAAATCCGGATTGCTCTGATCCGATGCTGGCAAGCTCTGCGGACTGCATGGGTCAGGACCAGGGCAACGGTCAGCAGATGAATGGGAATCCCCAGAGCGGAGCGAGCGTACCCGGAACGTTTGGGGGGCAGACGCAGAATCAAAACAACAATTACACCGACATGGGTCAGCCGAATTCGCGGCAAGGTCAACCAAACGGCACGAACTCTCAGCAGCAGATGCTGCTTCCGCCGGAGCCGCTGACGGAGTTCCAGAAGTTTATTGCTTCGACGACGAGCCAGGTGTTGCCGATCTTTGGAGCGAATTTGTTTCGGCGGGTGCCATCGACATTTGCGCCGCTGAACATGACGCCGGTTCCCTCCGATTACGTGATCGGGCCGGGCGATGAACTGCGCGTGCGGGTGTGGGGACAGGTCAGCTTTCAAGCCAACCTGCAGGTGGATCGGGCGGGCGAGGTCTATCTGCCGCAGGTGGGACCGGTGCACGTGGCGGGCATGCCGTTCTCGGAGCTGGATGGGCATCTGCGAAAGGCGATCGGGCGGGTGTATCGCAACTTCGATTTGACCGCAGACATTGGGCAGATTCGCGCGATCCAGGTTTATGTGGCGGGACAGGCGCGGCGCCCGGGCGTGTACACGGTGAGTTCGCTGAGCACACTAGTGGATGCGGTGTTTGCCAGCGGCGGACCGTCGGTACAGGGGTCGATGCGGCACATTGAGTTGCGGCGCGGGAGCGAGGTTGTTACGGATTTCGACCTGTACGGTCTGCTGGTTCACGGCGATAAGTCGAAGGATGTGAAGCTGCTGCCGGGCGACGTGATCTTCATCCCGGCGGTGGGAGCCGAGGTTGCGATTACGGGCAGCGTGCGGACGCCGGCGATCTATGAACTGCGGGAGGGCGAGTCGCTGGACGGGCTGATCAGGGATGCGGGAGGCGTGTCGGCGGTGGCGGCTGAGGCACGCGTGTCGATCGAGCGCATCTCTGAGCATCACGACCGATATGCGATGGAAGTGGCTTACGATGCGAACGGCCTGAAGACACCCTTGGCGGATGGCGATCTGGTGCACGTGTACTCGATTGTCCCGCGGTATCAGAAGACAGTGACCCTGCGCGGCAATATTGCAAATCCTGGGCGGTTTGCGTGGCATGCGGGCATGCGGGTGAGCGATCTGATTCCGGATAAGGATTCCCTGATCACACGAAACTACTGGTGGAAGCGGGCGCAGCTTGGCTTGCCAGCTCCGGAGTTTGAGCCGATTCCCTACTTCTCCAACATGCGGCAGCCGACTGACGGCAACCCGGTCACGCTGAGGCCACGGTCGCAGGGGGGTATGAACGGGCAGCAGGGCTATGGGCAGCAAGGCCAATATGGCTCGCAGCAGAGTCCGAACGCGAATGCAAATGGGGTCTCTGGCAACGGGTCAAACAACGCGGCCGGTATGCGTGATAACCAGGATGGGTTCGCGCAAGACCAGATCGGGCAGAACGCGGATGGCTCGCAGCAGGGGCAGTATGGTTCGCAGCAGAACCAGCGGGTCAATGCGCAGCAGCGGGGCAGCAACTCTTCACTGGCTGCACAGCAGTCGGACAATCTCAATGGTCCAGCGCCGGCGCAGCGCACCGAGGTGAAGAAACTTGCGCCCGAGATTGATTGGGATTATGCCGTAATCCAACGCCAGGACACGGATACGTTGAAGACGACGCTGATATCGTTCAACCTGGGCAAGCTGGTGCTGCAGCACGACAGCTCGCAGGATATGGAGTTGCAGGCAGGCGATGTGGTCTCGATCTTCTCGGAGGCTGACATCCGCGTTCCGACTGCGGAGCAGACGAAGCTGGTGACGCTGAGTGGGGAGTTCGTGCATTCGGGCGTGTACTCGGTGCAGCCGGGAGAGACGTTCCACCACCTGGTGGAGCGGGCTGGAGGGTTCACACCGAATGCGTATTTATACGGCTCGGAGTATACGCGTGAATCGACGCGGGCGATGCAACAGGCGCGCATCGATGAATACGTGCAGAACCTGAGCATGGAGATTCAGCGCAGCAACATGGCGGTCGCGGCGTCAGGGACGGGATCCGCGCAGGATGCATCGGCAGACCTGTCGGCACAGGCAAATGAGCAGAACCTGCTGACGAGCCTGCGGCAGATTCGCGCGACGGGGCGCATCGTGCTGACGTTTGTGCCGACGAGCAGCGGAACCGTTAGCCTTCCGGAGATTTCGATGGAGGATGGCGACCACTTCAGCGTACCGTCGGTGCCGGCTACGGTGAACGTGGTGGGCGCCGTGTACGATCAGAACTCCTTTTTGTACGCCACAGGCCGCCGGGTTGGCGAATACCTGGGGCTGGCCGGAGGGCCGAACCGGGATGCGGATTACAAGCATTCGTTCTTGATTCGCGCGGACGGCGAAGTGGTCAGCAGCGACCTCGGAAAGGGACTCTGGGCTGAGAAGTTCAAAAACATACGGGTGTATCCCGGCGATACGATTATAGTGCCGGAAAAGACGTACAAACCCGGAACGTTGCGTACCGTACTTGCCTATTCCCAGCTGTTCTCCTCGCTAGCGCTGGGGGCTGCGGCACTTACCATCATTGCCCCGTAATTCAATAGCAGGAATGCAACGACAGGAACCGATGATACGTGAAGACGCGCCTCCTGAGATGATCGAACGTGCGGTTGCCCCGCATGACCCACCGGTCGCGGGACATGCGGCAGATGAACGCGAGATATCCTTGCTCGATCTAGGCATTATCATCGCTGAAAACAAGCGCATGGTGCTGAATCTTACCGCGGCCTTTGCAATCCTGGCGATTATTGTGTCGTTACTTCTTCCGGTAAGCTATACGGCAACAACGACGCTGTTGCCGCCGCAGGAAGGCGGCTCCATGGCGGGAGCACTTGCTTCTCAGCTCGGCAGCCTCGGGGGGATGGCTGCTCTGGCTGGTGGCGGCCTGGGGCTGAAGAACTCCAATGACCGTTATGTAGCGATGTTCCAGAGCCGCGTAGTGGAAGACGCCATGGTGCAGAAGTTCGGGCTCATGCGTGAATATCGCTCACGCTATCTCTCGGACGCGCGCAAGGCTTTTGAAAGCCAAACTTTAGTGGATGGCGGGAACAAGGATGGATTGATTCACATTTCTGTGCAAGACCACGATGCGAACCGCGCGGCGGAGCTTACCAACGGTTACGTGGATCAGTTTCGAGATTTGTCCGAACATTTGGCGATTTCGGAAGCATCGCAACGCAGACTTTTCTTCCAGCGGGAGCTGGAGCAAGCCAAGAACAACCTGGCTGACGCTGAGGAAGCCCTGGAACAGACAGAACTTAAGACGGGCGTCATTCAACCGGATAGCCAGGAACGAGCCCTGATCGAATCGGCCACCTCGTTGCGAGCACAGATAACGGCACGTGAAGTGCAGGTCCAAGGATTGCAAACCTACGCGACAAGCGAGAATTCTGAACTGGTCCAAGCTCAGCAGGAGTTGACAGGGCTGCGAGCGCAGTTGGCGAAGCTGGGTGGCTCTGAGGACAGTCACGGAAACGAGATTCTCATCCCTAAGGGGCTTGTTCCAAAGGCCGGCATGGAATACGTGCGTGGGTTACGCGACGTCAAGTATTACGAGACAATCTTTGACATCCTGGCGCGGCAGTTTGAAGTGGCTAAGCTTGACGAGGCAAAAGAGGGCGCTCTGATACAAGTGGTGGATCCCGCGATTGTTCCTGACAGGAAATCCGGCCCTAAGAGAAGCCTGATTGTCATTGGAGCTACTGCCTTCGGCTTTTTCCTGGGAGTAGTTGTCGCTCTCTTCCGTGGTGGATATCGACGCCTGACGAGTGATCCGGCTGCTGGCACCAAGGTTGCGACGCTAAGGCGGGCTCTGGGTAAGAGTAAGCCAGGGGTCTCCAACTAAACAGCGCTGCTCCTTTGATACTCCGAAGCCAAAGGATGTTTACTTCGGCGTAAATGAGTCAATCGTGCATGCGGGCATTCAACGCATCTCGCAACGGGTCACGCAGCCATCCCCACTTGTTGAAGTATTTCCAAGCTGATATCAAATGCAAACGAAGATGGCGCAAGTTTCGATATGAACTGTTCGCATATTCATGAATGATGGTAGCGCCCGGATAAAAGACGGTTTCCCACTGTTCCGCGATGCGTCGGCAAAGATCGACGTCTTCCAAGTAGAGAAAGAAACGTTCGTCAAATAGTCCGACCGATTGGAGAGCCTCCCTACGGACAAACATAAAGCAACCCGAAAGACTTGGAACAAAACGTGGATTCGTGAGATCCACATCTTCAAGCAGATAGCGCGCCATCCTGCGGTTCGCGAAGCGATGGCCTAATTTGCCAAGGAAGCGTCTCAGAATCAGATCCAACGGCGTCGGCAACAGTTTACAAAGCCGCTGCTCGCGAAGATCCGGATAAAGAATTCTAGGCATTACCAATCCGACCGTAGAGTTGGCTTCCATAAATTGATGCAGCATAGGGAGCGTTTCGGGCCCAAAAGTCACGTCCGGGTTCAAAATCAGGTGATAGTCAGATTGGCCCATACAGTTGCGGATGGCAATATTATGCGCCGGGCCAAACCCAATGTTCTTTCCGGCAAAGATATAGTCTGCTCCCTCTTCCCCGACCACTGAACGGAGCAGGCTGTCGGGCGAGTTATCGACAACGGTGATCTTCACATCCAACGGTGAAGAAAGGAAGCTTCGGATTGCTGCCCTCACCTGCAGCGCATCATTCTTATACAGAACAATTGATGCCGTGACACAACAGCTAGGTTTCGAATTGGTCATACTATTGCCCGATCATAGCAAATTACAATCTTGGTTCGGGGCCGATTCGCGTTGCATCTTCAGCAAACGCTTCGCTAACTCCCAAAAGAGCCAGAAGCGCCAGGTAGCCATCTGCAGGAAGGATGCATGCTTCTCGGACGTTACATTGTCCCTGTGTCTCCGATAACTAACTAAAGGTTCGGGGAGATATCCGACCTTGCCGTACAGTTGGCACAGGATCCCAATCCACATGTCGTGCATGGGAACGCGGGGGGGAATGGGCAAGCAATACGCAAGAACCGACTTTCTCAAAGCCAGCAAACAACCGGTATACCGATTGCGCCTTAAGTTCGCCAGAAGCCCAGGTATAAATCGAGGGAAACCGAACCATGATTCACGAACCTTCTTACCGTGCTCGTCGATCACATTCGCATCGCTGATTACGATCGTGATGTCCGGGTGCGACGCAAACAATTGCTTGAAAAGCTCTACCTTATCTGGCCTCCAGATATCGTCTTGATCACAGAGAAAAATAAGGTCGCCGGTAGCATGCATGATCGATCTCTCGAAGCTACGCACAACGCCGATATTGATTTGGTTCTGGAGCAGCATAAACCTTGCGTCGCACAATGATTTTAGAATGTCGACCGTGTTATCACTCGATGCGTCGTCAACAATGATGATTTCATCGACGCGGGCGGTCTGCTCAAGAATCGACGAGATTTGCTGTTTGATGAAACGGCTGCCGTTATAGGTCGCCATGCAGACTGAAACAGTCTGGCGAACCATTGCCGGCCCGGCAGGATCGACATGTAAACGGTCTAAGATATCCGAGTTTTGATTTCTGCTTCCCACTCTTCTATTCGACGCTTTCTAGACTGAAACAATCTCTTCTTAAGCATCTGGAGACTTGCACGGCGAAACGCCGGATGGTGACCATGCTTAAGATGCTTATAAAACGTTCTATAAATCAGCCTTCCGGTGTAATCGAGTCCTGCGAGCCATCCAAGCTCCATATCCCAGAATGCGCAGCCTGCGCTCAATATGTTTTGATATCTAGATAGTGAGACCCCCCTGTTCATATCCAGCACCGAGAATTCGTGTTCAACCTGAATATTGCCTGCCACATAGATATACATGCCGTGTTTGTAGATCTTGCGGTAAAGATATGCGTCCGAATAATCAAGCCAAAATCTCGGATCATAGCCACCGATCGCGCGGATCGCGCTCACCCGCAAGGTAGATGCCGAATTGAATGCTGAAGCGTTGCGGTGTGAAACTCCAATGAAGCCGAGAGGGAAATATTTAGGAAAGGTATTCCAGTGCCACCAGCTAGGAGAAAGCATTCTGGTTTTATCGAAGACCTGTGGAACAATCGCGGCTATCCTCTGATCCGATCCGATACTGGATGTAATTACCTCCAGGCTGGACAGAAAATGGTCAGGCAGCGATGTATCCTGATCCAACGTCAAGAGCCAGTCGATGCCCTCTTCGTTTGCGATTTCCAGGGCGCGGTTATAAGCTGCCGCCAACCCCGCATTTTGTCTTGCAGCCACATATACGACTCCATCTGGCAGGATACCCGGTTCGCATGCATCCGGCGTGTTGTCAAAGAGCAAGGCCTTTATGTCCGCTTCTCTTCGATCGCTGCGCGATATCGCAGTCCACAATGTCGAGAAGGCAGCCGATTCAGACGGGCGCTGCTTATAGAGAACTATTACAACGAGTAATTTAAAGCGCTCAACACCAGACGCCACTGACGTTCCCTCAAGCATAGCCACGTTCTCCAGGGAGCCAATTCAGGCGCCGCAAAAAACCGTAGTATACGCACATAAACAACAGAATCTCAAAATTGTGCAGCAATACAGTGCCCGTATACTGATCCGCAAAGATGGTCATTGTTAGCTGGTAAAGATAGAAACAATACAGGAACATTGCAGCCTGGCTGCCGTGGATCGCCATGTTGTATAGCCAACCATGAAGCATCCCCGCGCATAATCCAAACAGGATGACGCCCGCGATGCCGAGCGCCAGGTAATAAGGATAGTATGCGGTGTACGTATTCACCGGAAATGGAACTTCGACAAAGTTTACGTCAACGGCTCTGTCGCTCTGATCACTAAGATGGAATAGCGCAGCAATCGGTTGCAATGCTCGCGGAAGCGCACTGCTACTAGACTCAATCAGCTTATATCTTTCCGGATGGGCTACGGCTACGTTGAGAGCAGGAATTCCACCCACAACATAGCGGACGATTTGAGTCGACGCATAGCCCGCTTCTTGTGTATCTTTGGCTTCGGATTTGACGACAAGGGCGACGACGCCGAGCAACACCATCAGCAAAAGGACTGCCGGTGCAAGTTTTTTTGCGCTGGAAAAGAAAGATCGTTGCTTTTCTCTGAAATGCCAAATCGCGATTAGGCCCAACGACAAGGACAGCATTTGTGTGCGGCTCGTGGTCATTATTCCAATCACAAAAGCCAATACAATCGAAAAGATTGTTGCTTTGCGAAAATCCCGCACATCTTTGTCCAGGGCAAAGACTAGCGCGACCATTACAGAAATCGCCGGTAACGAGCTCGTCAAGATGCTGCTGTATGGCGTCTTTTTCTCCAGCATCATATTTACAAATGCATCCCGAGCAAGTGCTAGCGACGGGAACCAACCCGCACCGGCTGATATTACAATGTCGCGATAAAACAGTGGAAATACTACGATCACCCAGAGTAATGCAATGACCTTCCCACAGCCAGAATCCGACACATCCCAGAGGTAGCCCATGACACCTTTTAGCCTCGGGAAGAACATGGCCAGATAGCTACCGAGGGTAAACGCCATGACTCCTGAAAGTAATAAGGAATCCGTGGTTAGAGTAATGTCATCCACGTTGACAAAGCAGAATACGTATAGAGCAAACGTGCAAAACCACAAGAACGAGAAGATGAAGCCGGGGTAGAGCACGTCCCTTTGACCGAGGCGATAATTTATGTAAGCAAGGATCGCAAAGAGAAGAACAACTGGTATCTGCCTGGGAAGGGTGTAAACTTGCGTAGATGCGAACGTAACGACGCCAACCAGCGCGAGAGCTATCGCCGCAAGCGCGAGCCAGCTTATACGGGTACGTCTTACGTTGAGCAAATGCGTGGAATACATTCAACACCAACGATATTTTGTCTAAGCTTCATAGTTTCACTCTTAAATGCGAATAGGTCTTTGGGTGTCAGATGACGATGTCTTTGACCATGCCTCTAAGCCCGGAAAAATAGCGGTGATAATTTCTTGTGTTCCGCAAGACGAAGCGAAGGCGTGAAATACGATTGTCTGATACGCTGCCGCGTTCGTATAAAAATGCGACTTTTTGGCGGACCGCCGGTAAAATAGCGTTTCCCTTTGGGTCGTTGCGTTCTGCTAGCCGGCGCTCCAACTCCTGGTATTCGCGGGCAATCGATATGTAGGGCGTCTTGCCAACGGACCTAGCCGCTCCGATTCTCTCTTTCAATGATGCGGTCGGGACGCCGAATTGTTGATTGCCATGGACGCGATAGGCAATAAGTGGCTCGTTGATTAAGGCTAGTTTCGAGTATATGGCCAGCATCCACGCTATCCAGCCATCATGAACCCAAGAACCAGGAATCGGCAAGATAGGTTGCAGAACATCTCTTCGTATCATGAGGGTTGCACCTGTAACAAAGCTTTTCTTCAGCAATTGCGCGATACCGCCCCCGCGTTGAAACTTCATCTGCAATTGTGGAGTGAAGGCGAGGCGTGACCACAACAATTGCTCATTAATCTTAGATTCAGCGTCCATCAGATGAGCGTCTGTGAAAACCCCGCCCAATTGTGGTTCGTTTTCCATCATGATTGCCTGACGTGATAGCTTTTCCGGCATCCAGATATCGTCCTGGTCGCTTAGGGCGATTAGATCGCAGGTGCAAAGCCCGATCGCCTTCTCAAAGTTCCGGGTTGAACCAAGATTCTGAGGATTGCGGAAAAACTTGACCGGAAACGAAACAGTACGCGCAAACTCTTCCACGATGTTTGGAGTGGCGTCGGATGAGCCGTCGTCGCATATCACCAGTTCGTCCGGCAGCCGGGTCTGTCGCGCAATACTCTCCAATTGCTCACGAAGATAAGCAGCTCCGTTGTATGTACACATCGCGACTGATACCCGCACGCCCTGATCACTCCTACATGTAATTTTACTGCTTGTTGATACCATGCGCGAATGTCGTGGTCACGAATGGATCGGCAGCGCGTTCCCAAGCGAATTGCTGGATGTCTTCGTTGCTCGGCCGTGCAAAGCGAATTTATGAGTCAGGATTTTGACAGAGGACGAGAAGATTCTCGACTAGCGCCTCTGGATTCCTCAGGAGAACACCCGCTCCGACACCGCTCAGGGAACAATCGGCAGAATCTCAGATTCCCGTGCGGGGGCGCGTTCCCCCTTGAGGAAGCCGTAGATGGCCACATAAAGGTGGGCGATCACATAACAGAAACTAGAAGCGAAGTTAAACATGACTGCGCTTCTGGTATTGCGAACGCCAAAGATCAGCAGAAATCCAACCTGAACGATCACCAGCAGAGAGATCTCGGCGATCGTTCCACGCCAGAAGACCCACTTGCGCGACCGATTCATGATCCACAGCAGACCTGCGATGTAATTGATGCACGCCGTCAAAACCACCCAGCCAATCAGACTTCGAAGTTGCCCGTACTTCGGCCCCATCAACCAGAGAAATACCGAGGGCGCTGCGAACGAGAACGCCACCAGCGCCGCACCGCCGACCAGCGCCAACCCGATCAGCCGAAGATACGTCTGAAGCAGTTTGCCGCGATGCAGGCGGGCGATATGTGGTTCCACAACCACCACATTGAACGTCATCAGAACATTGAAGAGCAGGCCCAGCCGCCCCAGTGCAGCGACCTCGGCAATGCTCACGGTACTGCCGAAGATGCCGATGAGAAACAACGCAACCTGGCCGTGAAACGCTCCCAGGATAATCGCCGGAGACGCAGGCAACACGTAGCTGCGAATCTCTTTCTGAACCGCGGGATCATCGGCCTTTGGCCAGCGCATCAGCCGGCGAGCCTTGATCTCCAGGAGTTTCGCATTGACCGTAATATTCAGAGCGCCTAATCCTGCCGCCGTCCATGAGTTGAGCCCTCCGACAGCACTCATCACGACGTAGGCCAAGAGCCTGCCGGCGCCGGCGATGCTTTGGGGCATGAAGACGTCGCGGAGCCGCCGATGAAGTATCAGCGGCGCGGAATAGTACGAGAGAGATCCGCTGGAATAAAGACCCACCAGCACCGATACGAGCAGGGCGATCTGGATCGGCCATGGCCACCTCTGTCGATGCGTGACGACGAGGAAGATGACACTGGCAAAGGGCGAAAGAATCCAGAACGCGTGGTTCCGCAGCGTCCTCGCTCCACGCACATATCTTCCCACCACGACAGGGTCCAGTGCCCGCTCGCCAACCAGCGGAATGATCGTGCTGGCGCAGCCAAGATCCATCAGGATGGAAGTCGTTGCCTGGAATCCCGATGCCAGGCCAAATCGGGCATAGTCGCTCACGCTCAGCGCCCGGATCAGGAACAGCCCAGTGATGACGCCGATCCCCTGCAGTGCACCCTGACCGAGAAAAAAGCTGAACACGAGGTTCGTGATGCGGCGAAGCCGGCTGTGCCGGGGAGCGCCCAGCTGGGAATCAGTCATTGCTCACGCGGCGCAGCGTGAAGATCTGCCGGTAAAAAGGACCTCGATCAGCCCTTCCAAGGAATACCTCCAACAAGGAAGGCGCGATCCGCATGGCGAGCGACGAAGCCCGCACAAATCTGCCAGACATCTCCTTCTGCATCAACCAGGAATGAAAGCCGATGCTTTCATTGCCTTGTTGCTCGATCTCCCAACCATCGATTCCTTCGAAGACTTCAGGCTCAGGGAATTGCGCTTCCATGTGTTCGGTAAGCCAGTTCGGCGGTGTTCGATTCGCCTTGACGTACGTGTCCAGAAGCTCCCGATCGGCCTGCCATGCAGCCTTGCCGCAAGGGAATCCGAAGATCACGAGTTTTCCGGCCACGCGTAATGTTTCGGCAATCACTGCCTTGCGCAGGTCCGGTGGAATGTGTTCGAGAACATCGGACGCCAGTACAACGTCGAATTCATTGTCTTCAAGTGGTAACTCCGCCGCCGACGCGATGAGCGGCGTCATCGGCCACACCGGCTCATAGGGGAAGGAGATGTCGCACCCGACGAACGGCACCTTGCGAAAGCGTCCGAGACCGACCGGACCAGAACCTATCTCGAGTACGGAACCCTTTTCGTAGAGGCCGTGGGCTTTCAGTATTCTTACGATCGGGTAATATCTTGCCGCCCAGTTGAGCATTCAAAGATCCTTTGCATCAGAGTTGCGATCCACCGGACATTCCCCCGGGCGATGGCGGCGAGCGGCACGAAGTCTCCATCGTCCCGGGGAATGCTCTGCCTGCATGACCCTGGAACGGACAGCCGCTACAATGTTTATTATACAAACTGCGGGTGGTAGCCTGCGGTGTACCGCGCGTGCGAGCGCCAGCACGCAACTGGGTGGAAGGCCAGAAAGACAGTCTTGATGAAAGCTCTGGGCATTGTCATTCCTACTCACAATCGCAGCGATGCTCTAATGCAATGTCTGGCACACCTGGAACGTCAGACCTTCACAGACTTCGAGGTAGTGGTTGTCGACGATGGCAGCACCGATTCGACCCAAACCCAGATGCACGACTACCTGCTGAGGTCGCCGCTGGCGATTCGTTACGTTTGTCAGCAGAACGCAGGTCCGGCCAAAGCGCGCAATCTGGGAGTGTCCCTGCTCGATCCTCCCCTGTGCCTGTTTCTGGGCGATGACATCTTTGCCTCGCCCACACTGGTGGCGTCTCACCTGGGCTTGCACCAGCAGTATCCGGCTCTCGAAGTGGCGGCGCTTGGGCTCACCCAATGGAGTACGACCGGGCAGGTGATCACGCCCTTCATGCGGTGGCTCGACGAGGGCCCAATCCAGTTCGACTATAAAGATTTGCTCGCAGGGACGCATCCGACCTGGCACCACTTTTATACGAGTAATGTTTCCGCTAAGACGGAACTACTCAAGCGCTTTCCTTTCAGTGAAGAATTTCCCTTTGCCGCCGTTGAGGATTCCGAACTGGGGTATCGCCTCACCAGGCAGTGCGGGCTCGAAATCAAATTCATTCCAGAAGCTTTGGCTGATCACCTTCATCCAACGACCTTCCGCCAGGCATGCGCACGCATGATTCGTGTCGGTTACTCTACCCGGACTTTTCATGAAATGTGGCCGGAGCAGAAACCGATTCGGCCGAATGGCCTCAAGCAGAAGGTCAAGGATGCGATCATACGGCGTCCCCCGTTGATGCGCCTTTTGGTAGAAGCCGGAGACTTGTGCACTCGGGCTTCGTGTCCCAATGCAGTGATGATCTGGGTGCTCGCATTCCACCACGAAGCTGGTTACCGGAGCTTCCGGGATCGAGAAGGAAAACTGGTTTGGAGCTAGCAAAGGAAGTAACTCGTCCCATCGAGTAGTCCACATCCGGATTCGGGCTGCGCCGTGAATCAGTAAAACCAGCGCAAGCGGTGCGCAATCCCGTCAAGAGCGACTCAAAGATTCTCCATACCTCGACGAAGCATCTCAATGCATAGGGAAATAGGTTCCTTGATTCCTCGGCCAGTTAGAAGTGCTGTGCGGACGCATGGCGACACATTAGAAAGCTATCCTACAGGGTAGAATTGGAGATGGAACTGCAACGAAGGACGATCTATCGGAAGGCGCCCGGGTATCTAAAGAGTTTGTAATCTGATGCCGCGCTACCCATATCCCTACGGAGCTGAAGCGGTCACCACAGATGTTAACAATGCGATTTCAGACTATGTTGAAGATTGGGCGAATGCGGGAATCAAGCATTCGCCGCCAAAACGAAGGATCAGGCGCACTGAACGTTCATGAATAATGGAATTTTGGTAACTGGCGGAGCTGGGTTTATCGGCTCGAATTTTGTGTTGCATTGGGTTGGGTCGGGTAAGGGCCCGGTCGTCAATGTAGATGCGTTGACGTATGCCAGCAACCTTGGGAACCTGGCTTCGATTGAGGGGAACCCGGCCCACGTGTTCGTGCATGGAAATATCTGTGATGCAGAACTGATGGCCAAAACGCTTGCGGAGCATCGGCCTCGCGCGATTGTTCATTTCGCCGCTGAGAGCCATGTGGATCGGTCGATTGTGGGACCGGATGCGTTTCTCAGGACCAATATCGATGGCACGTTCACCTTGCTGCAGGCGGCGCGCGCGTATGCGGCTACGCTGAGCGACGAGGAGCGCGAGGCGTTTCGGTTCCTCCATGTCTCGACAGACGAGGTGTATGGGACGCTTGGGCCGGGGGATCCGGCGTTCTCGGAGACGACGCCCTATGCGCCGAACAGCCCGTATGCTGCTTCGAAGGCGGCTTCCGATTTCCTGGGGCGTGCCTGGTTTCATACCTACAAGCTTCCGGTGTTGATAACGAATTGCTCCAACAATTATGGGCCGTATCAGTTCCCCGAGAAGTTGATTCCGTTGATCATTACGCATGCCCTGACCGGCAAGCCGCTTCCGATTTATGGGGACGGGATGCAGGTTCGCGATTGGCTGTTTGTCGAGGATCACTGCAAGGCGATCGCTGAGGTGCTCGAGAAGGGTGTGGTTGGAGAGACGTACAACATCGGGGGGAATAACCAGCGCAGCAACCTGGAGGTAGTGAAGACGATCTGTGCACTGCTGGACGAGCTGGTGCCGGATTCGCCTTACAAGCCGCATGCGCAATTGATCACGTACGTGAAGGACAGGCCAGGCCATGATCGGCGCTACGCCATTGATGCACGGAAGATTGAGCGGGAGTTGGGATGGAAGCCCGAGGAAAGTTTTGAGACGGGCATGCGCAAGACGATCGAGTGGTACCTGTCGAATGCGGAGTGGATCGCGTCGGTGACGGGGGCGGCCTATCAGGAGTGGGTGACGAAGAACTACACTGACCGCAAGCAGAAGGCGGAGGGCTGATGAAGGGAATTATTCTCGCGGGCGGTTCGGGAACGCGTTTGCATCCAGTGACGCAAGCAGTTTCGAAGCAACTGTTACCGATTTATGACAAGCCGATGATCTATTACCCGCTGACAACACTGATGCTGGCGGGAATTCGGGAGATTTTGCTGATCTCGACGCCGCAGGATACGCCGCGATTTGAGGCGCTGCTGGGATCGGGAGAACAGTGGGGCATCCGGATACAGTATGCGGTGCAGCCATCGCCTGATGGCATCGCGCAGGCATTCCTGATCGGCAAGGAGTTTCTTGCCGGGGAGGGTTGCTGCCTGGCGTTGGGCGACAACATCTTCTTCGGTCATGACTTCGTGAAGGCGATGCAGCAGGCGGTTTCGCGTGCCGAGGGTGCGACCGTATTTGCCTACGCTGTCACCGATCCGGAACGGTATGGCGTGGTTGCGTTTGATGCCAACCGGAAGGTGACGTCTCTGGAAGAAAAGCCGTTGAAGCCAAAGTCGCGCTACGCCGTTACGGGGATTTATTTTTACGACGCGCAGGTTGTTTCCGTCGCCGAACAGATGAAGCCTTCCGAGCGCGGCGAACTGGAGATTACCGATGTGAATCGGTGGTATCTGGAGCGCGGTCAGCTGTGCACTGAGGTGCTGGGGCGAGGTATGGCGTGGCTGGATACAGGAACGCACGAAGCGCTGCTCGACGCCTCGAACTTTGTGCAGACGATTGAGCGACGCCAGGGGTTGAAGATTGCCTGTCCGGAGGAGATTGCTTTCCGGCTTGGATACATCTCGACTGCGGAGCTGGAGGCGCTGGCGAGCAAGCTGGGAAAGAGCTCGTACGGGCAGTACCTGAAGCGACTGCTCACGGAGACACACTACTGATGCCGATCGGCAACGGTCCGATCTTGCTTCTCGGCGCTCATGGACAGGTGGGCGGCGAGGCGTTGCCGCTGCTGCGAGAGCTGGGAGCGGTTGTAAGCCTTACGCGAGCCGAGCTTGACCTGACCGAGGGTGCTGCCGTTCGAGCGGCCGTTCGAGAGCTGAAGCCGCGGTGGATTGTGAATGCGGCGGCCTACACGGCGGTGGACAAGGCCGAGAGCGAGTCGCGAACGGCGTATGTCCTCAATGGGGAGTTGCCGGGAATACTGGGTGAAGAAGCGGCTCGCATTGGATCCGCGGTCATCCATTTTTCGACGGACTATGTATTTTCGGGGGAAGGATCGCGACCTTGGCGGGAGGACGATCCTACGGGCCCGCTGGGCGTGTATGGTGCGTCAAAGCTCGCGGGGGAGAGGGCGCTGGCGGAGAGTGGCGCGGCGCACTTTATCTTTCGCACGAGCTGGGTGTTTGGCGCGCGGGGGGAGAATTTTCTGCGGCGGATCCTTCAGCTGGCGAGGGAGCGCGACGAGTTGAAGATCGTCGACGACCAGATTGGGTCGCCGACCTGGTCGAGGACGCTGGCGCGGCTGGTGGAGCATACGATCCGGCGGACGGAAGAGAGGGTGAAGTCCGGTGACTGCGGCCTGGAGGAGGCGGTGAGGCCGGTGGGCGGGGTCTACCACGCCTCCAGCAGGGGGTACACGACGTGGTTTGGCTTTGCCACGGAGTTCGTCCAGATTGCGCGGGAGGCGGCGCCTGAGGAGGCTCTGGCGAGGCTGATGGGGATTCCATCGAGCGCTTATCCCACGGCTGCGGTTCGCCCGAAGAATTCGCGGCTGAACTGCGAGAAACTCGCGCGCGTGCTGGAGTTTGAGATGCCGGACTGGCAGTCGGCCACAGGCGAGGTGATGGAGAAAGTACTCACGGAGATGCGGAAGCCCTGATACCATAGGACTTATGGAGCTGCCTGCGGTACGCTATGGTCTACTGCGGGTCGAGGGGCGGAGGAAGTTCGGCGTCTTGCAGGAAGCTTCCTTTCGCGTCCTTCGCTGAGATCAAAGGCTCTTCGATTCCCTCGAGCGGCCAGGCAATGTTGAGGGTGGGGTCGTTCCAGCGCACGCAGCGCTCTCCAGGCGGGCAATAGAAATCCGTTGTCTTGTACAGCACGTTGGCGGTCTCGGATAGAACGACGAAGCCGTGCGCAAAGCCCTGGGGAATCCACAGGAACTCGATATCTTCGCCGTGGAGGTGAAAACCTGCCCATTTGCCGAAGTCCGGTGAGTTGGGGCGGAGATCCACGGCGACATCCCATATGTGTCCTGAGATGGAGCGAATCAACTTACCCTGAGGTTGCTGGAGTTGATAGTGAAGGCCGCGCAACACGCCCCGTTGAGAGAAGGACTGGTTGTCCTGCACGAAGCGATCGGGGAGGCCAGCGGCAGCGAAGGTACGGGCATTGAATACTTCGGAGAACCAGCCGCGGTCGTCTCCATTCTTCTGGGGGCGGAGGCGCTTTACGTCACGCAGGCTGGTGTCAAGAATCTGCATAGCTCATTCTAACGCGGACGAAATTTATGACCTGGGGAAAGACGCACAGTGTGCATGGCGGCCTAGGGTATCGAAGGTATACACGACTCTCAGAGGGGGCCGGGTGTTCAGGTGCAAATTGCATCGGCGAGTCGAGCGCCCATTACGCGGTCAATCCCTTGACGGTGCTCCTTCGCGTGCTTGGGATGAGGGCAGCTAAACGTATGAAAACACTAAGCTACGCGTGGGGTGTGAAGTTTTTTAAACATTGGCCGATAGGAGCTTAGAGGCGGCCGCCAGTGAGCGATCGGGCGCACAGCCCGGCCTCCACGGAGGGAGGTTGCGCGAACCTCAAGGTGTTCGCAAATTTCAACGACTCGTAACCTTCCGAAGGTTGCCACGTCAATGAAGGTTGCTACATCTATTTCTAGAGTGGGAGGACAGATGGTGATGCTTATGGCCCTTGAATCCCGCGATGATCTGACGAGATGACAGGAATTTCATAGCGCCAATCGATTTCGGTAGGGCTGGTCACTGAAATCGGTGGGGGGCTCCTGTACTATGTGTAGAACGTCTCGGAATCATCGCACCCACGCAGAGTTTACGGCTAACAGCCGACAAAAAAGGGATGGGCAGTTTTAATGGCAAAATCGCGGGCCGAACACGATCGCACCTCAAAATCCGAAGAGAAGTTTTCCGAAACATTCGAGGGGCATCTGCGGGAAGAGTCGATTGCCGAGCCGATGTTTTGCCCCCGTTACGTAAGTGGCTGGTGCATGTCCAAGCGTAAACGGTGCTTCGATCTGGTGTTGAGCGTTATTGCTCTGATCGTATTTTCTCCGTTGATGTTGCTGATTGCCTGGTTGATTCGATTCACCTCGCAAGGGCCGGCCTTGTTTCGCCAGGAGCGGGTTGGATTGCACCAGCAGACGTTTGTCATCTTCAAGTTCCGGACAATGGAAAACCGCCGCGAGCTTCTGAACGCCGGACCGACGGTCACGAGGCACGGCGATTCGCGAATGACGAAGTTCGGTGCTCTGCTTCGCCGCCTGAAGCTGGATGAGTTGCCACAACTCATCAATGTTGTTCGTGGTGAGATGAGCTTCGTTGGGCCTCGGCCAAAGGTTCCTCAGCATGAAAACCTATGCATGCTATGCCGTCCCGGTATCACTGGAGCGGCGACCATTGAGTTCTCTCACGAGGAAGGTCTACTCGTGAACGTGCCGGAAGAACTTGTGGAACGCTATGTGGTGACGGTCCTCAATCCTGAGAAGTGCAAGTTGGATATCAAGTACATCGAGACAACCAGGTTTGGAACCGATCTCAAGATTCTGATGCACACCGTGTTCAAGCTCAGCAACCGGTCGAGACGTACCTTCGCAACGGAGTCCATGCGTTTTCTTAAGACCAGGTCGGGCATGGAGATGAGCTCTTCCAAGGCGCTCAACGCGGCGGAGAGTTCGGAGTTTGCACGCCACGAGGTTCGGCAGTCTGCCTGATCCGCAAGGCGGATAACACGGCCGGTGCACTTCCCTGTTTCCTCAGCTTGGGTACGAGTCTGGCGCCGAAGGCCTATTCCTTATGCAGGAAGTAGGTCAGTTGAATCGTTCCTACAACATTCGTCTGTTGCCCCTGGGCGATAAGGGGCGCCTTCCACAGTTCGCCTTGCACGTTGGCCTTGATCTCAAAGTTACGGAAGGGGCGTAACACGACGTCGGCGGAGAGGTCGTTCTGGGTGGTGCCCCCGGGAATAAAATCGTCAGCTGCCTTGGCTTGACGATATTGCAGTTGAATCTGCTGATCAGGGCGAAGGTGCCAAGTGAGCCAGGCTTGACCACCAGTGCTCTCGCGTCCAATCCAGTCACCGAGAATGTATCCCTTATTGGTGTAGCCCTGGACTTCAACATTCTCCCACATGAGAAGCCGGCCTTGCGTGCTTTCTGGATCATGCACATTGGTGGTGAATCCTTCCGCGCGGAAGTCCACTCGCGGCAATCCGGGTAAGCGGGCGATGTAAATGCCTGGGCGCACGCCGGAGCGTCCGAGGTTGCTGATGGGGAAGACGTTGTCGTGGGCGAAAGAATCCATGTAGAGGGTGACGAGGTGATGGTCCCAGGGTGTTCTCCAGGTCAAGTCGAAAGTGCTGAAGCGGGCGCCAGGATTCTGCCTTGAAAACTTGACGTCGGGCTGCGCTGCCGTGACGCTTACAAAGCTGCGGAAAAACGTGCCAATCGTGATGGGGACGTTGCAGGTGACAGAGTCTGGCGCCGCCGGCGGCGGCGCGCAATATTGTCCATGACCACCCCAGATGACGGAGCGCATGAAGCCGATCTCGAGATCGGGGACCACCTTCATACTGATCTTTTCCATATGGATCCAGGGGTCGCTGGGATACTGGTGCCCTTGCAAGATGCCTACCATGAAGTCATAGCGAAAGAGTCCCACGTAGCGAGACAGGCCGGGGATATAGAGCGGCTCTACCCGGTTGATCCGAAAGCTGTAGATGTCCTGCGCGTTATTGGACCAGCCCATGGCGGCCCCAAGCGCCGGACCGAGCCATTCATCACTTCTGCCGAAGGAGACTTCGTGGCCCAGGAGATGGACGGAGGCATTTGCCTCCAAAATCTGGACAGTGTCCTGGGCGGGGATGGCGCCTGCAGGGATGGTGGATTGAGGGACGTTGGGTGTGTCATCGATGGCGGCGAGTTGTGCAGCGACAGACGGGGCGTAACCCATCGTAGAGGGAGCGTGTTGATACTCGGCGCGGACGATGAGGCTGAATCTTCCGTCTTGCGCTTCCGCGCTGACGCCGGTGAGGTTGTTGAAGCCGGTCTCATCGGGACGGCCGTAGTCGTTGACGATGGTTTGGCCGAGGTGAAAGCTGTCGTTGAGGATCTCGCCGTTGATCACACGGACGCGGGTGTAGACGCTGGCTGCGCGGAGAGCGGGTGAGCGATCGCCGGCCAGCTCGGGGGCCAATTCCCTGCGGAGGCGTGCGTTGATCTCAATGGCCTCGGCGGGTGCGTAGGTGGACTGCAGCGACTCCTGAGAAATGCTGAGCATGTGCGCGAGCGAAGCGCGTGTCCAGGGACGAAGGCCAAGGTACGCGGTTGGAAGATAGCCGAGGTAGTAGAGGCGCAGGGCGGCTGAGTAGATCCAACTGTCGACCGGAATGTAGGCGGAGCCAGCAGTGCTGGCGGAGGCGGCCGCTACCTCATGGTGAGAGGGGGTGGGCTCGCCGCTTTGCGCGAGCATCGACGTCGCGAGCATACCGATTGCGGAAGTAGCGACCAAAACGGCGCGGAGGATCGGTCGTTTCACGCGCAAGGCGGGGGTGATGAGCGATCGAGCTGAATGGCCGGGGAGGCTCCGATGACTGGCAGGATGACGGTCGATGGCTGCCTCCAAGACGGGATGCGCATGCAAGGATTGCATCCTGGGACCTAAAGAAGATTGCTCACTTGGCATGCGATGGCCTGGACTCACGAAAATCAACCTAACACACCGATAGTATAAATCCTGCGCTTAGCCGAGGGCTGCTTCGTAAGAGCGGGGCGTGGGTGGTGGGTCGGATTTATCTCGGACATCGTGATTTCGTGGGCTGGGACTGATGCCGACTTCGGCCTTCTCCTATAGAAAACTTTTCACCTGCTGCCGATAGCTGGTCAGCATCCGCGAGGGTGCGGCGGTGAGCGATGAACCATGAGTGGTATGCCGAGGACAGCTCCTATTCGACTGCGGATTTGTTTTGCGGAGGGGCGCCGAAGGAGGCGCTGCTCGGATCTGCAGGCCCATCGTGCCTTGCCAGCCAGATCCGAGAGCTGCTTGGCGAAAATTGTGAGTTAGACGCGAGCTTTCTTGAAGAGAGCTGGACGTCTGGTCGACCGGTGACCTCGGCGAGGTACCGGCGCAAGCGGGATCAGGCTACGGAAAATGACAACGGCGTCACATTTGCAGAGTTGAGCACGGTCGGGAGTTTCTTCTTTTCACCGGCGAATGGGTTGATTGGCGATCGTCCTGCCTATGCTTATCGCGTTGATTCAACGCGCTCCTATTCTGCAGCGTGGTTGCGCGATTCTTTCGAAGAGTTTGCCTCGCGGAGGGAGGATCAAGCTCCGGTGCACGATTCAGCAGGTTACAAGAGACATGCTTATGACACGGGAACGTTGGGCTCGATGACGTATCAGCGCGCTTGTGAACTTCTCAGTTTGGGCGAGGACAGCACGGTAATGCAGATCAGGGCGGCCTATCGACGGATGGTCGGCGAGTGGCATCCTGACCGGCTGGAGCAGAGCGGAGAGAGGGTGCGCGCGTTCGCTACACAGCAGATGGCTGCGATTAATGAGGCGTACCATTTGCTGCGAGAGCTTTCGCCTGCGCCCGCCTGCTAACGGAGACCACCGATTCGCAAGACGGCTAGTCGGGGAGTAGCAGGATCACCAGGACGAGGGCCTCGACAGCGAACATGCGGAAGGCCGCGTCCTGACCATTCCAGAGCTTCGATTGCCACATCAGGAACCACTCGGCACCGACGCACAGAAACGCGATGAACCACTGAAGCATTCCGGAGGTCAGCGCCACCACGCCCACCTGCTTGGCACGGTGAAACTCTGGCTGCGGGCTGTGGAGGGTGCGGACGAGGGCTACACTTCCCCACCAACTCAAGAGGGCGTTGAGGATCTCCCACGCGATGATGCCGAGATAGAAGGCAAGGTGAATCCACGGGGCGCGAATGGCACGCCACAGGCCGTGGTTTCCAGGAAAGGTCGAGTCCATCATGAGGACATGTCGGACGAATTGGTAGTTGGAGTCGAAGTCGGTCAGGTTATTGAAGGCGACGAGGGTAAAGAAGAAGGCCATCGCGGCGAGCAGCAGCACCTTGCAGGTTCGAATGGCGATCATCGGGAGGACTCCTGAAAGCTCGCGAAATAGCGTCGCAACGCGCTGAGGGTGGCATCGTCATACTGTGGGCTGGCGGCCATCTGCGATCGCGGAGTGATGTTCTTCGGGTGCCGAACGTAGGCGTCGAATTCCGCTGGATTGGTCACGGCCTTTTGCGCCAGGTCGCGCCAGAGTAGTTTGGACTTCTGACCACCTTCGCCGGAGCGGCTGTGGCAGCGAAAACAATTTTGGCGGGCGATGGCGTAGCCCTGCTGCACGACGGGATCTTTGGCCGCTGCACCTTGCGGCTCGATGGGCGCATAGACGGTTTGTTCGCGGCGTAGATCGAGGCGCACGACTCCCCAGGGGACCTGCGCTTCGTCATCGTGTGAGAGGACTCGGAAGGACGGTTTGAAGCTCGGGTGGGACACCATGTAGGGACCCATTGGCAGCCGATCGACTCCCAAGGGCCAGTGATCCGGTTCCCGGCCATTCACTTTGAGGACGAGCAGTGGGTGATGGGCATGGACGTAGGGCGCTGGATAGTGCGCAGCGTACTTGTCGTCACAGATGGCGATGACCATCGCTGCTCCATTCTGCGCGCCGAGCCAGCCGGGTAATTTCGCCAGGGAGATGCCGCTGATCTGCACGGTCGTTCCGAAGTTTGTGTCGTCGGTAACGGTGTAGGTTTCTTGCGGCAGAGACAGCAGAGACTTGTACGACACAAAGCGGGTCTCGCCCCGCGGAACATCTTGCAGCGAGCCACCCACCTCCAGGTCGCTGGGCGCGTGGCGCGTGGTCTGAAGCACGAGGCGATGTTCCGTCTCTGGTGCGGCCGTACATACAGTCATCCCGCATAGCACCAGGAGTGCCATCAGAGACCGGCTTGTATGGGTCATGCGCTAATAGTAGCCGAAAACCGTCGAAGTTCAGCCGTTGGACGACAGGCTAGCATGCTAAAGTAACCTTCACTATGGACCCACTCGAAGCGCTGCAACACCTTGGTCTCACGTTGCCGTCGGCGCCGGCACCAGGCGGCAACTACACATCAGCGAAGACTGCGGGCAGTATTGTTTACCTGTCGGGCGTGATCTCTCAGACGGCGGACGGCATTCTAACCGGCACGGTCGGGCTGGATCGTTCGATTGATGAAGGCTATGCGGCAGCCCGTGCGTGCGCGCTGTTGCAGCTCGCGGTGTTGCAGAGGCACCTCGGTTCGTTGAGCAAGGTGCGAGGAATTCTCACGGTGAACGGCTACGTGAACTCCGTTGCGAGCTTTGCGGATTCCCCGAAGGTGATCAATGGCGCGTCGGATTTGTTTATTTCCGTCTTCGGCGAAGCTGGGCGACATGTTCGCGCGGCGATCGGTGTGAGCGGCCTGCCGCGTCATGCTCTGGTTGAACTGCAGATGACGGTGGAGGTGTGATGGCCGAACATACGCTCTCCGCAGTTCCAACGCATTCTCGATGGAACGCCGCATTGCCGCCGCGCCTGACGATCGACTCTGGGGATGTGGTGCACTTTGAATGCCAGGACGCGAGCGGAGCGCAGGTCCATCGCGGCATGACCGTGGAGCAGTATCAGGCGATTGATCGTGGATTGTTTCACGCGCTCACGGGGCCAGTAGCGATCGAGGGCGCGGCACCCGGCGATGTGCTGCAGATCGATGTCCTGGATGTTCGGCACAAGGGGTGGGGATGGTCGAGCGTGATTCCTGGTCTCGGGTTTCTCAAGCAGCGCTTCACGGAACCGTATCTGTTCCATTGGGAGCTGGAGCCCCTGATCTCTCGCTCGCTGGAGCCAGCGATTGTGCCGCTGCGACCATTTTGCGGGGTCATGGGAGTTGCTCCTGCCGAGCAGGGTGAGTTCCGCACGCGGCCACCGGGTGTTTTCGGAGGCAATATGGATGTGCGTGAGCTGGCGGCGGGAGCGACGTTGTACCTCCCGGTGCTGCAGCCGGGCGCGCTGTTCTCCTGCGGCGATGCGCACGCGGCGCAAGGCGACGGAGAGGTTTGCATCAACGGGATCGAATGCCCTGCCGATGTTTCTCTTCGCTTTCATCTGCACAAGCAACAATCGATCGCGGGCCCACTGGTCGAATCGTCTCCAGCACCGGACGAGCATGGAGCGGCGTGGGTGGTTGTCGAGTCATCGACGGATGCGCTTGCTGCTGCGCACGGCGCCACGGATCGGATGGTCAACCTGCTGACGAGTCGATGGGGATTTGATCCTGTGCACGCTTACCTGCTGTGCAGCGTCGCGATGCACCTGCGTCTCAGCCAGGTGGTGAATGAACCCATCATCACGGTGTCGGCGTCTATCGCGAAGAGCATTCTGCCGGCGCGTGCGCTGTTTCCGACCGGCAATGAGGGTTGAATGCAGATCAATGATCCGGAAGTCATTGCGGAGCTTCGCTCGCTCTATCCGTTGTACGAGTCTGCGCTCGTCAACAATGACGTTGAGACGCTGACAGAGATGTTCTGGGCATCGCCCTATGCGATCCGGTTTGGCGTGAGTGAAAATCTCTATGGTGTGGACGAGATCGAAGCGTTTCGCAAATCCCGGCCTGCGGTGAATCTTGCGCGCCGCGTGGTTCGGCTGGAGATCGTGAGCTTCGGTAAGGACTTCGGCAGTATTACGCTGGAGTTCGAACGGGACACGCCCGAAGGCCTGATTCGCGGCCGACAGAGCCAGGTTTGGGTTCGATTGGCCGAGGGCTGGCGCATCGTCTCGGCGCATGTTTCGATGCTGCGTTAAGCAGTGACCGTGACCGACACGTTGACGGTCTCAGCGCGGTTCAGCGCTTCGCGAAGATCTTCCGATCTGGCGAATGTCTCCGTCGGCACGAATCTGGCGGGGAACGAAATCGAGATCCGGGGATGCGCGAATGGGTGGGGCGAAAGTCGAAATGTGCGCTCTGCGATGCGTTGCACTTTGATCTCCGTAGTCGCGCCATCTGTTGTTGTGAACGGATGCAGCAGCGTTGCGTGCCCGTCGAAGTCAACGCAGCTTAGAAGAGACAGGTTGTCGCAGGCCTGCAGCAGTTGAAAGTGACGGTGAATGGTTGAGCGCTCCAGGTGTGCTGGGGGCAACTCGTTCGCCGCGATGAGCTGATTGCGCAAAGCCGTTTGCAGGCTGATCTGCTCTTCGAGAAACGCGTCCAGCAGGGGCAACTCGTCTTCGCGAATTGTACGGCGATCGGCGCGTTCCGATAGCAGGTTGTGCGTGTGCATCGAGATCAGGATCGCGGCATACGGATCGAGCTTTGCCATTAATTGCACGGCTTCACGACGGACGGCGAGGTAGGCGCGAAGATCGATGTCCTCGAAGGCAGAGTACTTCCCCACCAGCTCAACGGAAAATGCGGCGGGACTTCCCTGCTTTGTGATCACGGGCTGCGCATCTCGTGCCCGCCAACCATCGTCGTGGCAATAGATCCCGCGCAGCACATGTTCGCGGGGCTCGGGGGACGCGAAGGAATCGTTACCCCAATATTGCGCAAACTCACCTGCAAGGTGAGCGTGGTCAGGATGGGTTACCAGCCACCAGCCGCCGTCTGCCTTTGATCGCAGCATGTAGAGCTCCAGTCTTATCCATCCGTCGGATCAGCCGTCATGGCGGATTCATGCCACTTGTGTAGCGCGAGCCACTCGAAAAACATCACGGTAAAGAAGAGGGTAAACCCAAGCAGCGTTGCGGCGATGACAAGGGCGAAGAGATACGCGGTTTGGAGTTGGGCCTGGGCGTAGAGAATTGAGTAGCCCAGGCCGCCCTGTCCGGCCCGGCCAGAGCCTGCAAACCACTCGCCGGTAAGCGCGCCGATGACCGCGATGCCACTGGAAATTCGTACTCCCACGAAGAGGTAGGGCAACGCATGCGGCAAGCGCAGCTTGGAAAGAATCTGTCCCTGCGAAGCGTTGTGCATGAGAAATAACTGGACCAGATTTTGGTCCACACTGACTAAACCCTGCGTCGTGTTCGCAATGATTGGCGCGAGGCAGATGACGAACGTTACGACGCCGACCGCGAGCAGGCCGGGGCCGACCCAGATGATGATCAGCGGGGCGACTGCAAGAATTGGAACCGTCTGCAACAGGATGGTGTAGGGGAAAAACATCTTTCGAATCCATGGTGAGCGTGCAAAGATCAGGGCGATCAGAACGCCCACGACAATACTCGCGGCGAGGCCGGCGATGGATGCTTCTGCCGAGATCATCAGCGAAGCCCAAAGGTCCGGAAGCCGGTGAATGGCCACCTGGAACACTGCGAGGGGCGTGGGTAATAGGTATCCAGGGATATCGAATGCAAGAATCAGCAAACGCCAGAAGACGAGTAGGCCGCAAAAGACCAGAGTCGCACTTCCGATGAAGATGAGGCGTTTTTTCATGCGCGGTGAGTCTCCCGCAGCAATTTGGAGGTGCGATTCACCAGGTCGTCAAATTCTTTCGAATCGCGCATCTCGGCGGTGCGCGGATAGGGTAGATCCACGCTTAGATCGTGCGCTATGCGGCCGGGATGCGGCGCGAGGACGACTACGCGCGAGGAGAGGAAGACAGCCTCCGCGACAGAGTGAGTCACAAACAGGGCCGTCCAATTGTGCTCGGCGCGGAGTCGCAATAGCTCTTCGTTCATGCGGTCGCGCGTCATCTCATCCAACGCAGCGAAGGGCTCATCCATCAGGAGAATTCTTGGCTTGGTCGCGAGGGCTCGGGCGATGGAAGTGCGCATCTTCATTCCCCCAGAGAGCTGGCGCGGATAGTGACCTGCGACATGGGAAAGGCCAACGAGTTCCAGCAACTTTTCGGTGGTCGCTGCGATTTCGTCGCGGGTGCGACCATCCAACTCCAGCGCGAGCGCGACATTTTTCTGGACGGTTCGCCAGGGAAGGAGGGTCGCATCCTGAAAGATGAAAGAGACGATCTCGCGGGCGTTGGCGGGGGTCATGCCGTTGACCTGGATCTCACCTTGCGAACAGGGCGACAAACCCGCTACCAGCTTCAGCAAGGTTGATTTGCCGCAACCCGAAGGCCCGATGATGGAGACGAACTCCCCTTTTTCGATCGAAAGACTGACCTCCACCAGCACCGGAGCGGATGCGGATGAGAAGCGCTTCCCTACTGCTCGAAATTGGATTTCAGGAACGGTCATGACACCACCGGTAGATGCAGCGCCGATCTGTGTTCGGCGTCGTGGTAGATCATGTGGGTTGAGCGTTGCCAATTCCACTGTGACATCTCGCTGGGCTTGATGTTGGTAGAAGGATTGCGATCGTAGAGCGGGAACGCGCTTGCGGCAATCTCCAGGCGAACGCGGTCGCCCTTGGCGAAGACGTACGATGTCGGCTCGAGGTTGAACTCCCATCGATGGACATGGTCGGCCTGATACTGTCCGCCGAAGAGGTACGTTGAACGCGCGATGCCGATGCAGCAGAACTCGGCGCGATGGGCGGTGACGCGAATTAACTTTGCGGTGAGATCGGCGCACGTTGCCGAGGTGGATGCATAGGCCACGATGCGTGGGGCACCGAAGACGTGCATGGGTTGAGTTAGAGGATCGCTCGTGTAGACGAGCAGATTATTTCCAGACTCCAGTGCGGTTTGATCAAACATGCCGCTGTGAGCCAACGGGCCGCCTGGCGCGGGCACTGGGACCTCCGGATCATAGACGAAGACGTCGGGAGGTTCCTGATCTGCGTGGTGAAACGATAGGCTGCCATTGCCTTTGCGCGACTCGGCTCGACCCTGGCTGTGAAGGTAGAAGACGGTCTCGGAGTCGCCACGCGAGGCGTCGGCTGCATGCCATTGGTTGGCGCCTAGAGCGAAGTGTCGCACGCGCGGTTCTGCTGAGAAGGTGTCAGCATCCTTCAGCCAGTGGTCAAACCATCGCAGGAGCAGAGCGTCCGTATCGAGCAAGGCCTCTTCGCCGAGATAGGCCTCGCCTGCGCGATCGCTCCACGGGATATGAATCCAGGGACCGGCAAGCAGGTATTGATTTTGACGTGCGCGCTCGGATCCTGCACGCTGTCGCAGGAGTTCGAAGCCCTCGATGCTGCCTTCGAGATAGGTGTCATACCAGCCGGAGACATGCAGTGCGGGCACCATGATTTTGTCTGCGTCTTTTGTAAGATCCATGGAAGACCAGAAATCGCCCGGCGTGTCGTGCTGGAACCAGTCGCGCACGTAGGAGGGCAGCCCTGGGTCTGTGATTGCCGGGTGCTCGGCGTATGGCAGGTGCGAGGGTTGGGCGCGCACATTCGACCACGCTGCTTCCAGCTTTGCGGTAGCCTCGCGTAGACCAAGACGCCGTGCGTCTTCCTTCAGCATTTGCAAACCCCATCCCAGCGAAGAAGCCAGGCGGAGCGCGCCGTTTTGATAGAACCAGCCGCGGTATAGATCGCACGCGGTCATGGCCGGCGCTATGCACGCGAGGCCTTGTGGCTGCTCGGCGGCGGCGAGCAACTGCGTCGCGCCCTGGTACGAAAACCCATACATGCCGATGCGGCCGTTGCACTCGGGGCGCGACCGAAGCCACGCGATTGTCTCGGCGCCATCTTTGCCTTCGTGGCGAAAGGGATAGAAGGCGCCCTCCGAGCCGCCGCGTCCGCGGACGTCCTGAATCACGACGTTGTATCCGTGGCGCGCGAACCAAATGGGATGGGCATAGACCACCGTCGATGCGATGTCTCGACCGTAGGGCTGCCGCATGAGGAGTGTTGGGCGCGGACTGTCGCCCGCAGGGTAGTAGTGGTCTGAGCGAAGCAGGATGCCGTCGGACATGCGGCAATCGACGCCTCTCTCGAGGGTTACGCCTCCGCCACAATTTACTCGCTCTTTTGAACTCATCCGCTCCTGCGCGTGATTCAAGATTTACGGTTGGTGATGATTTTGGTAGTGGAAGGCTGCTTCTAGCGCGGCGGCGACACGGGCTGCCGCCGCGGTAATCCATTTCTCTCCGTTGTCGGCAGTGGCTGGGCGTGGGTCGCCTAGTACGCCGCTTGGCGCAATGTCGCGCGTGAGCCATGCAAAGTTCACGGCACCCAGCTCAGGGGACAGGATGCGTTCGTGTCCCAATTGCGCAATATAGTTTGTCGTGTAGGCGTTGGTGTCGACCAACTCCGGAGTGGCCCGGAGGAGCACAGCGGTCTCCCACTCTCCTGCATGGAATCCGTACGTTGCTTCTTGCGGATTGAGACCATCTGGTTTGGCGCCTGCGCTGGCGCTCATATGAAACGTGCGCAGGCCGAACTCGGCACGCAGATCGCGCGCCATCACGTCGTTCAACGCCGTGTTGCCGCCATGAGAGTTGTACAAGACCAGTTTCTTGAAGCCGGCTGCGGCGATACTGGAACCGATATCATGCAGCACCGCTATGTAGGTCGTGGCGGACATGGCGATGGTGCCGGGAAAGCCGATGTGCTCATTGCTCTTTCCATAGCAAACCGGCGGCAACGCATAGATGGGTAGTTCCGGGCTCAGTAAGTTGAGCGCGCGGCCGAGGAGAACGTTGTTGATGAGGGTGTCGGTCGCCAAGGGTAGATGATGGCCGTGCTGCTCGATGGCGGCCGTGGGAACCACGAGCAGCGTGCTGTCCCTGGGGAGCGCATCGACCTGCTTCCAGTTGAGATAGGCGAAGTTTCGCGCGTCAGGAATCCACGTCTTCATGCGGTCTGGGCCTCGTTCTCCTCGCGACGGACGAAGGTCGCCATCTTGCCTGGGTTCATGAGGCCTCTCGGATCGTAGCGATACTTTGTTTGCAGCTGCACGTTGTCTTCGCGGTAGCGGCCTCCGCCTTCGACGTGATTGACATGGGGGTTCGCGACAAAGACACCGATTTCGCGACAGTAGTCGATCATTTCGTTCAAGCGTTCCGGCGTGGTGAAACGGACAATGGGTATGGAACCCGGGATGACGACGCCAGCACCGTTTTTCATCCACTCAATATGTATCAGGAAGTCCGTGCCGTACTTCTTCTTCAGGAGCGCGATCTGGTCGCGCGAGGTCTCCGGGTTGAAGCCGCACTGCAGGTACGTGTAGGCGGGGTCGACCTTCATTGCCCATAGGGTGGTGTGATTCCAGGTGTAGTCAGAGAGCAGTGGCGTTGACTTGAGGCCTGCGTAGGGCTCTGCGAACGAAACGGAGCCGCCTGCGGTGCGGGCGGCAGCTACGAGCTCGGCGCATTGTGTTTCCGCGATCAGGAAAAAGATTGTCGACGCTCCGTCCACTACGACTCGTTTTATGGGAGCGAAAAACGAAGGGATCGGGGTCTCGAATACGGTCACGAGCCTCTTTGTCCAGCGATCCTGCGTGGCGATGGACTCACTGAAGGTGAAGGCCTCGTTGAAGGTTGGAAAATTTACGACCACCTGCGCCCACTGCACCGCTGGCGTTAGGGAAAACCAGATTCGGGTGATGACGCCATTCGTTCCCCAGGCATGGAGTACGTCGTGTACGGCGGATCCTGCGTGGAGCACGATGCGCGGCTCTTGCTCCATGGTGACAACTTCGAATGCGCGGACCGTTTCGAAATCGCGCAAGCCACCATGTGCGACGGAGCCAATGCCTCCTGAACCTCCGGCGAGAAATCCTCCGAGAGAAGCTTTTGCGATGGTGGACGGGTAGCAGCGCAACTCCCAGCCTCGGTCGCGTGAGTAGTTTTCGAGGGCGCCGAGCTTGACACCGGGCTGGCAGCAAGCGATTCCCTGCCCGTCGATTTCCTCGATCGCGTCCATGCGTTGCAGGTCGAGGACAACGCCACCGTGGAGAGGCACTGCCTGTCCATAGTTGCCGGTCCCAGATCCCCGCACGGTCACAGGGATTTCTTGCAGATAGCAGTGGCGGAGCACGGCCTGGATTTCGCTGGCACTGATCGGTTGAACGATGACGTCAGCGTGCTTGCCGTCGAGTTGCGCCTTCAGGATCGGAGAGTACCAGTAAAAGTCACGCGATAGACGTTCGACGACCTGTGGCTGTGTCAGCACTCGCGCTGGGTCGCCGAGGAGCTCGGCTAGATCTACAGATAGATTACTCATCGCCTTTTACTCCAGAGACGAAAGGCCTTCTGCATCCTGGGATGAGTGAAGAGCGCGAGACATAGCTCGCGCTCGACGGGTCCTTCCACGGCACAGGTCATATCTGATCGTTGCGCCACTTCTGTTGCGGGAATCTGTATCTGGCGGCAAAACTGATTCGCGTCTTCGATTGTTGCGCCGTAGACTACGCGATCGAGGCCTGCCCAGAGGGCGTCTGCCATGCACATGGGACATGGCTCGCAGGTGGTGTAGAGGGTATAGCCCTTGAGCGAGAAGCCTTTGAGTTTTCTACATGCGAGACGGATTGCGCGAACCTCCGCGTGCGAGCTTGGATCATTTTCTTTGCCGACAGCATTCGCGGCACGCATCAAGCGTTCACCGGTGCGGCTGTGGAATACGTCAGACCCGAAGGGCACTGGATGGTCCGTCTCCAGGGAACGTGCTGTCCACGCCGCCAGGTCGCGCATTCGTTCTGCGTCGAGCGCTGCTTTTCGGGCGTTCTTTCTGGATGTCTTGGGGGCCATAGTCGAAGGTAGCATGACACGGCTTGCCGCTTCGATAGAAATCGTTGGGCTATTTAGCGTTCCGAGGTTTTTGAGAAATTAGGGAGCAAACGGTGACCGGATAGAATTCGACTATGGCAGATGTGACGTTATCGATCGCCGAAGTTCGGCAGATGTATCGCCGCGGCGAGATCAGCCCCGAAGTGGTGCTCGAGAACGCGCTTGCTCGAGCGAATAGCAATGCCAGCCACAACGTCTATTTGTCTCGAGATGAGGAATGGTCGCGCAATGAGGCGCGCAGCCTGAGCAGAGATCAGATCGATGGCCAGCCACTGTGGGGCATTCCGGTTTCACTTAAGGACTGCTTCGATCTCACAGCGTTTGCCACTTCGTGCGGCTCTGCTTTCTATAGCGATCATCATGGCGTTGCCGCATCCGATAGCTGGGTCGCCGCAAAGCTTCGTCGTGCCGGTGCCGTGATTACGGGCAAGACGCATCTGCACCAGTTGGCGTACGGCATCACCGGAGAAAATCGGGACTTTGGCGACTGCGTGCAGCCGCACAATGCAGCACTGCTGACCGGCGGATCGTCGAGCGGCGCGGCGGCCAGTGTGCAGGAGGACTCTGCGCTAGCGGCCATTGGGACGGACACGGGCGGCTCCATTCGCGTTCCGGCTGCGCTGTGCGGCATCGCTGGCTATCGATCGTCCATGACGATGAATCCAGAACCGCTGTGGCGTGGGGGATATCACCTTGCAGGCAGCTTCGACACGCTTGGGTGGCTGTATCGCGATCTCCGGGATGGTCCGCTGCTTGGCAATGCTCTATTCGATCTCCCTATCGCGACAGCGACGCCGATCGACGGACTTCGGATTGGAGCACCCGGTCCACGCTTGCTCGAGGATTGTGATGCCGACATCCTGGTAACGCTTCGATCCTGGGGGTCACGGTTTCAGGAACTTGACGCGCGCGTCGGAAGCTTCGACGCGCGATTCTGGTCTGAGGCAATGGAGATCTATGCGCCGATCCAGTCGAGCGAGGCCGCAGCGCTGCACAAGGGCTACTTCGATCATTTCGAGCCGGCGATTGCGGAGCGACTCGCGCTGGGGGCTTTGATCTTGCCTGCTGAGCTTGCGCTGCTTCACCGGCGGCTCGCCGAGTTCCGAGCGTCGACGTATGCGCTCTTCGAGAGCTTTGATTACCTGCTGTTCCCCTGTGCGCCGATGTCTTCAATTGCTGCGGGCGTGGATCACGCTGCGACGCGCCCGCGCATTCTTCGCTACACAACGCCGATCAGCGTGGCAGGACTGCCGGTGGTTGTGCTGCCGATGCATCGGGACGGCGCTGCGGCTGGCGGGATCCAACTGATTGGCCCGATGGGAAGCGATGCTGCCCTGCTTGCGTTGAGCGCGTCGCTCTCAGAGAAATTCCAAAACGGTGCTAGGCTGCATCCATGAGTTTCCGACGCGACCTCTCCCTTGCGACTGCTCTGCTGTTTTCCCTGGCGTTTCTTGCAGGCTGCCACGCGCGCACGCATTCCGGTGGTCTGACGCCGGTGAAGTTCCAGGCGGACTGGTATCCGCAGCCAGAGCACGGCGGTTTCTACGACGCCGTCGTCAAGGGCTATTACAAGGACGAGGGACTCGATGTAGAGATCATTCCGGGGGGGCCGTATGTTTCGAGTGACGGGCTGGTGGCGAGCGGTGCGGTTCAGTTCGGGATGAACTCGTCCGACCACGTGCTGCAGGCGATTGCCAACGCGAATGAGCCGATCGTCGCGGTCGGCGCTACGATGCAACATGATCCGCAGGGGATACTGCTGCATGCGGATTCACCCGTTCACACGTGGGCCGACCTGAACGGACATACGCTGGCCGTGAAGCCCGGCTCGACGTGGTGGGACTTCATTCAGAAGAAGTTTCATCTCGACCAGGTACACGAGGTACCAGCCACGTACAGCGTCGCGAACTTCATTCAGGATCCGACGTACATCCAGCAGGCCTTCGTCACCTCGGAACCATACTTCGCCCAGCGGGCGGGGGTCCGCACTCGCATGTTGCTCAATCGCGACGCTGGATACGATCCTTACCGCGTCTTCTTTACTTCACGCGCGTTCGCGCAGGAGCATCCTGAGATTGTTGCCAGGTTCACGCGAGCCTCGATCCGCGGTTGGCGCGATTACATGCAGGATCCGACGGCCGCCAATGCTCTCATCGAAAAGCTCAACCCAGCACTGAATCCCGACTGGGTGAACTTCAGTTACCAGGCGTTGAACGCGGGACATTATGTGAGCGGCGACGACGCCGCGGGCGATCAGACGGGACAGTTTGATCCGGAGCGCTGGGCGACGCTGTACAAGCAACTTCTTGATCTGCACGTCCTTCAAAAGCCGATCGATCCGGCCAGCGGATACAGTTTGAAATTCCTTGGGACTGGCACTGCAAGTCATTGATTTGAGGTAAATGGCGGAGAGTGAGGGATTCGAACCCCCGATAGCCTTGCGACTATGTCTGATTTCGAGTCAGGTGCATTCAACCGGGCTCTGCCAACTCTCCGCTGTAAGCCATTGAGGCTCAATCACTTGCAACGCACCGACGGACCTTGAATGCGGTCGTGTCGCTCGAGACCTGGCATCTGGAGTGGCACGAAGATGCCGTTTGCCATGGCAAATGATTTTGGACCGAGCGGCTCTCCTAAGGCGGATATCCCGTCGAGTCCTTACTGAGTGTACCGGCAAAGGTGTGGCCGTTGCAATGTTCTCAAGGCACAGGCGTTCGGCCGCGGTTTGAGCCGACACGAGATTCGGCCCAGGTAGCCGGTTATCGCAGTGAGCTAAACCGAATATCACAAGGGAACGTTCCCTGAATACTATGATTAGAGTTCAGAACAGCCCACGACTGGATGGAACTCTGACGCGAATTCTTGAGAGCATCGACCCCGCGTAATCCCTGGAGGGAATCATGGCTACACTACCTGGAACGACGGCCGCACATCCTGCTTCGACACGTGTTCTGTCGACGAACATTCATCTAATCCGCTGGGTGGAGAAGATGGCCAGCCTGACACAACCGGCGGCCATTCACTGGATCGACGGTTCGGCCGAAGAGAATGAATATCTGTGCCAGCAGTTGGTGGACGCTGGCACCTTTACGAAGCTGAACGAGAAGCTTTGGCCGGGATGTTATGCAGCTCGCTCTTCGCCCAAGGATGTAGCGCGCGTGGAAGACCGGACGTTTATCTGTTCGCTTTCCAAGGACGATGCGGGGCCGACGAATAACTGGGAAGCTCCTTACGTGATGCGCAAGAAGGTCAAAGAACTCTTTCGCGGATCGATGCGCGGGCGGACCATGTATGTTCTGCCGTTTTCGATGGGGCCGATTGGATCGCCGATGTCGCGTATCGGCGTGCAGCTCACCGACTCTGCTTATGCCGTTGTGAATATGCGGATCATGGCGAGGGTGGGCCTGCCGGTCTTCGAAGAGATCGACAAGGATATTCATAGGGTTGTGCCTTGCATGCACTCGGTGGGAGCGCCGCTCGCGCCCGGACAGCAGGATGTGCCGTGGCCCCAGAACGACACGAAGTACATCGTGCATTTCCCGGAGACACGCGAGATCTGGAGCTACGGCTCGGGTTACGGTGGTAATGCGCTGCTCGGCAAGAAATGTTTCGCGCTACGTATTGCTTCCAATATTGCCCGCGATGAAGGTTGGATGGCCGAACACATGCTGATTCTCGGACTGGAATCTCCGGAGGGCGAGAAGACGTACATGGCCGCGGCGTTCCCTTCGGCGTGCGGCAAGACCAACCTGGCAATGATCATCCCACCCAGCGGATTCGACGGCTGGAAGACCTGGACCGTCGGCGACGACATTGCGTGGATCAAGCCCGATGAGACAGGTCGACTGCGCGCCATCAACCCCGAAACAGGCTTCTTTGGTGTAGCCCCAGGAACTAGCGAAAGGACCAATCCAAACGCCATGGCAACGCTGCGCCGTAACACCATCTTCACCAACGTGGCCGTTACCTCTGACGGCGGCGTGTGGTGGGAAGGTATGACGGAGGAGCCGCCCGCTGAGTGCGTGGATTGGCGCGGCGAGCGATGGACGCCGGAGATCGGCCGCGAGACCGGCAGGACCGCAGCGCATCCCAACGGTCGCTTCACAGCTCCGGCAAAGCAGTGCCCTTCGTTTGATTTGGACGCGGCAGAGTCTCCCAACGGTGTGCCCATCTCCGCGTTCATATTTGGCGGAAGACGTGCAACCGCCATTCCGCTGGTCGTGCACGCCTTCAACTGGTCATCCGGAGTTTATCTTGGTGCAACGATGGGCTCCGAAACAACCGCCGCAGCGGAGGGCGCGGTTGGCAACGTACGACGCGACCCTATGGCGATGCTCCCTTTCTGCGGCTATCACATGGGTGACTATTTCCGTCACTGGCTAACCATGCAGCGGCAACTCTCCATCACACCTCGCGTCTTCCAGGTCAATTGGTTCCTCAAGGGCGAGGATGGCAAGTTTCTGTGGCCCGGGTACAGCGAAAATATGCGTGTACTGAAATGGATTATTGATCGTGTGCGTGGACGTGCCCAGGGCAGGGAGACTCCGATCGGCTGGGTTCCGCGCTATCAGGATATAAATTGGGACGGACTCGACATGTCCCGCGAAGCCTTTGCACAGCTTGAGAAGGTCGACAGCAAAGCCTGGCTGCGCGAGGTGATGGGTCACGAGGAGCTCTTCCTCGCGCTGCATGACCACCTGCCGGCTGAGATGATTTATGAGCGGGAGTTGCTGATCTGCCGCTTGTGACGATGCTCTAGTCGCGATGGAAGATTTGCGCTATCAACTCCGGGACTATTTCCCGCATGCGCGATGGGTCCAGCACCCTTGGGCTGAATCGCGCATTCAGCGCAAATCCCTCGAGGATCGCCTCCACCGCCAAGGTATTACAGCGCGTCTCTGCGAGCTTTTCGTTCTTCTCTGGAAATAGATCCGACAATTCCTGTCGATTGACCGACGTACTCGCTTCCAGATGCTTCTCCGCTAAGTCCGCGAGCAACTCCGGGTGTCGCAAGGCAAAGAGCTTGAACTCAATCTGCAGCAGCTGGGTCTGCGTGTCACAGATCTGCTCGACGACGTAATGAATGATCGCCTTGTACCGTTCTTCCTCATCCTTCACATCCTGGATGCGCTCTCGAAGCGCTCTTGCACGCCGCCGCGTGGCGAGGCTGCGGAGAGCGAGAAACACCTCTGTCTTATTAGCGAAGTTGGCGTAGAACGCGCCGCGGCTGCGGCCTGCCTCTGCAGCAATGTCTTCTATGCGGGAGGCTTCGAAGCCATCTCGTGCAAAGACCACCTCAGCTGCACGCAATAATTCTGTGCGCGTCCGCTCAGATTTCATCGCCTGTTGGGAGGGTGATGCATTCTTCAGTTCCTCGGCCGCGGCGAACTTTCGATCGAGCGTTGACTTAAACCGAGACATTTTTTGAATCGTTCCTCGAGGTCTAAGCATAATATACACACGTGTATATTTTCCACTCCGCGTCTAATGATCGAGTGGAAGTCCATCGAGGTCCGAGTCTATGACGTTTCGCGCTACCCTGCCTAGCGTGGCTGTGCTTGCCACTGTACTGTCCGCATCTTCCATAGGATTGTTGAGCGGATGCAAGAGCGAAGGGCCTCCTTCAGGAGCGGCAGCGGGCTTCGGACCATTGCCCGTGCAGGTGAGCACCGCCGTTCAGCAGGACGTTCCCCTCACAGGCGAATGGGTTGCAACCACGGACGGATTTGTGAACGCACAGATTCAGCCGCAGGTATCCGGATACCTCATTCGACAGGATTACAAGGAAGGCAGCGAGGTCCACAAGGGGCAGGTCTTATTTGAGATCGACCCGCGGCCGCTGCAGGCCGTTCTCGATCAGGCAAAGGCCAGCCTCGCGCAGGCGCAGGCGCAGTACGAGCTCGCCGGAATCAATGTGCGTCGAGACACGCCACTGGCGGAGGCGCATGCAATTGCACAGAGCCAGCTCGATAACGACATTCAGACGCAGGCTGCCAACAAAGCCGCTGTAGCCAATGCTCAAGCCTCCGTGGAAGCGGCCGAGCTGAATGTTGGATTCACGAAGGTACGATCGCTGATCGATGGCGTTGCTGGACAGGCGGCGCTGCAGGTCGGCAATCTGGTGAACACCAGTTCTGTTCTCACGTCGGTCTCACAGCTCAATCCCATCAAGGTTTACTTCTATATCAGCGAGCAGGAATATCTGACGCTGTCAGCGCAGGCGAAGCGGCGTGGCAAAGCGGACTTGTTGAGCAGCGGGAGCGTGATTCCGCTGAAGTTGAAGCTGGCAAATAACCAGGTGTATCCGCAGACAGGTCGCATCATCTTTGTCGACCGCGCGGTGAGCGCTCAAACCGGCAGCATTCGGATGGCAGCGCAGTTCGCAAATCCTGGAAACTTCTTGAGACCTGGTCAGTTCGGACGTGTCTCGGCGGAGACAACGGTTCTGCATAACGCGGTGGTTGTTCCGCAAAAAGCCGTGTCGGAACTGCAAGGCATGAACCAGGTCATCGTGGTTGGAGCCGACAACGTGGCCCATATTCGCACGGTTCAATTAGGAACGCAGGTCGGTCCAAACATCGTGATCTCCAGCGGCTTGAGTGCCGGCGATCGAGTGGTCACGGCCGGCAATGAGAAGGTGAGGGACGGCATCAAGGTCGTGCCTCAGGCGGACAATTCACCCGCTCCCGCAGCGGCCGGGCAGAACGCGCAGGGGAACTAACCTATGATCTCGAAGTTCTTCATACGCCGGCCCATTGTGGCCATCGTAATTGCCATTCTTATGGTGATCGGCGGCCTTGTCTCGCTGCTGAGCCTGCCGACGGCGCAGTTCCCTAACATTGTGCCGCCTGAGATTCTAGTGCAGGCGACCTACCCGGGAGCGGACGCAAAGACGCTGGAGCAGGCGGTTGCTACGCCGATTGAGCAGCAGATGAATGGCGTCGACAACATGAACTACATGCAGTCGACGAACGCCAGCAATGGCCTAACCCAGCTCACCGTCGACTTTGATGTGGCGACCAACGCTGATACCGACCAGATTCTTTCGCAGCTGCGCGTCGACCAGGCGCAGAGCCAGTTGCCCGCTGAGGTCACCGTTGCCGGGCTCACGGTGAACAAGTCTCTCACCTCGCCGCTGATGCTTCTGGCCATCTCTTCGCCGAACTCCACGTACGATGGAACGTTCCTGGCAAACTACGCCTACATCAACCTGGTCGATGAAGTCACGCGCGTGAAGGGCGTGTCGCGCATCCAGGTGTTCGGCGCGGGCCAGTACGCTTTGCGCATCTGGGTCAAGCCCGACCAACTAGCCAAGCTCGGCGTCACCATCCCGCAAATCGCCGCTGCGCTGCAGGCGCAGAACACCGTAAACCCGGCCGGCCAGATTGGCGGCGAACCCGTCCCCAGTGGTCAACAGTTCACGTACACCGTCCGCACGCAGGGACGTCTCATCACCGCAGAAGAGTTCGGCAATATCATTCTGCGCGCCAATGCCGACGGCTCGATTCTGCACCTCAAGGACGTTGCTCGCATCGAGCTGGGTGCCCAGACCTACAATCTGAGCGGCCGCTTTGAAGGCAAGCCCGCGGCCGTCATGGCCATTTATCAGTTGCCTGGCACCAACGCTGTGGAGACGGCGAAGAATGTTCGCGCGAGGATGGACCAGCTCACGAAGAACTTCCCGCCGGACATGGCGTATCACGTTGCGCTCGACACCACGGCAGCCGTGAACGCCGGCATTCACGAGATTCTTGTAACGCTCTTCATCGCACTGGCGTTGGTTATCCTCGTCGTCTACATCTTTCTGCAGGGCTGGCGCGCGACGCTCATTCCGCTGCTCGCTGTGCCCGTGTCGCTCATCGGCACCTTCATGGTGTTTCCACTGCTGGGCTTCTCCATCAACACGCTGTCGCTGTTCGGCCTGGTGCTCGCGATTGGCCTGGTCGTCGACGATGCGATCGTGGTCGTCGAAGCAGTCGAACACCATATCGAAGAGGGTATGACGCCGCTCGATGCGTCGTATGCTGCGATGGAACAAGTCGCGAGTCCGGTCATCGCGATCGCCCTGATCCTGGCTGCGGTCTTCATTCCGACAGCCTTTATTCCCGGCATCACCGGACGTCTCTACCAGCAGTTCGCTGTCACGATTGCAATCTCGGTACTGTTCTCGGCCTTCAACGCTCTCACCCTCAGCCCGGCGCTTTGCGCGTTGCTGCTGAAGCCCAGGACGGAATCCAGAGGCCTTCTGGCGCGCTTCTTCGATTGGTTCAACCGCGTCTTCAAGCGCACAACCGATCGCTATGTCAGCACCTCGGGATGGCTGGTGCGTAAGTCAATCGTGGGCGTTGTCATCATCCTGATCCTGAGCGTGTTTGTTGTTCTGTTGGGCGCGAGGCTTCCAGGCGGCTTCCTTCCTACCGAAGATCAAGGGTACGCGTTCGTAGCATTGCAACTTCCGCAAGGCACATCACTGCAGCGCACTGCCGAGGCCTCGCGGGATGTAGAGGACGCTCTGCATAAGGTGCCCGGCGTCGAGAGCGTGACCTCGGTCATCGGCTTCAGCCTGCTCAGCTTCACCCAGGATACGTACCACGCCTTCTACTTCGTCACGCTAAAAGATTGGGACCAGCGCAAGAGCGCCGATCAACAATTCACCGTGATCCAGCAGAATCTCGCGAAGCAACTTGGTGGCGTCAAAGAGGGTCTCGCGTTTTCCTTTCCACCACCTGCGATCCCCGGCCTGGGAAGTTCGGGCGGCGTGAGCATGCTGCTGGAGGACCGCTCCGGCAGCGGCGATCTGAATTTTCTGACGGCGAATACCTACAAGTTCTTAGGCGCGCTCAAGAATCGTCCTGAGATTGCCGCAGCCATTCCCTCGTACGCTCCGGCCGTACCGCAGCTTTACGTTGATGTCGATCGCGAAAAGGCAGCGCAGCAGCAGGTCAATCTCGCGGACGTTTATACGACGATGCAGGCATTCATGGGCGGCACGCTGGTGAACTACTTCAACCGATTTGGCCGGCAATGGCAAACCTACATCGAAGCCGAAGGCGACACGCGGACGAACATCAATAACATTGGGCAGTTTTACGTTACGTCAGCCAACGGCAATCGAGTTCCGTTGAGCGCGATCACTACGGTGCGACGCTCGGCCGGCCCCGAGTTCACAACGCGATTCAACGAGTACGAAGCTGCGCAGCTCACCATCGTTGCGACTCCCGGATACAGCTCCGGCCAGGTGATGAAGGCGCTCGAGCAGACCTTTGCGCAGACGATGCCGGCAGGCATGGGCATGGATTACTCGGGCATGAGTTTCCAGGAGCATAAGGCGCAGCAGAGCATTCCGGCATGGGTTGTGTATGCGCTCTCCATCGTATTCTGCTTCCTCATTCTCGCCGCGCAATATGAGAGCTGGTCGCTGCCCTTCGGCGTTCTGCTCAGCACGCCGGTTGCAATCTTCGGAGCCTACCTCGCACTCACCCTCCGTCATCTTGAAAACGACGTGTACGCGCAGATCGGTCTCGTGATGCTCATTGGTCTATCGGCGAAGAATGCAATTTTGATCGTTGAGTTTGCGAAGGACGAATACGAAAAGGGCGAGACCATCTTCCATGCGGCTATGAACGGCGCACGCCTCCGCTTCCGCCCAATCCTCATGACAGCCTTTGCCTTCATCCTCGGCTGCGTACCGCTCTGGTTCGCCGCCGGCGCTGGCGGTGTCTCACGCCAGATCCTCGGCACCGTTGTGATCGGAGGAATGCTGACAGCAACCCTCATCGCAATCTTCCTCATCCCGGTCACTTTCTCCATCGCCGAACGCTTCGCGCAGCGCTTTAGTTCCGCGCATAACGCGAGTCTCGACTCCGACCACGACGCCGGGCCGCCAAAGACCACGGCGCCCTCGCAGGGAGGACAAGCATGAAACATACCTTCCGCAATCTCTCCGCGCTCGCGCTGATTCTCGCTCTCGCCGGTTGTAAGGTTGGCCCTAACTACAAGCGTCCCGCGGTGAATACGCCGGCGAGCTATCGTGGAGCGCTCGCGCCAGACATCGCGCCCACCACCAACGCCACGCCGCTCGGCGCACAGAAGTGGGATACCGTGTTCACCGATCCCGTGCTGCAGCAGCTTATTGCCGAGGCGCTGAAAAATAACTACGACGCGAAGATCGCAGCTGACCGAGTCCTCGAGCAACAGGCCCAGGTGGGCATCACCAAAGCGGCACAGTATCCGACCCTCAATGTCGGCGGAACCTACGATGCGCTAGGCCTTCCCAGTAGTCTGCTAAACAGCGTCAACACTAGCTCCAACAGCTCCAACAGCACCGGCCAGACCAACTACTACGCCGGCGGAATCACTGCGTCCGTCGCGTGGAATCTGGACTTCTGGGGCATGTACCGCCGCCAGACCGAGGCTGCACGCGCCAACCTCCGCGCCACCGAGTGGGCAAAGCAGACAACGTACGCCACGCTCGTCGAAAATGTGGCAACGTCCTACTATCAGCTCCGCACGCTCGACGCGGAACTCGCGATTACGAGGAGCACGCTGGATGCCCGCAAGCAGTCACTCGAGTTGACACAGAAGCTTGAGCGCGGCGGCGCTGATTCCATGGCCGATGTGCGCCAGGCTGAGGAGCTCTACTATACGGCGCAGGCGCAGATCCCAGATCTCGAACGGCAGATCGAACAGCAGGAGAACAACCTGCGGCTCTTGCTCGGCGCGGATCCTGGACCTATCGTTCGCGATGTCGCCGACAGCACCTCGATCCTCGCCAGCGCGCCGCATCCCGCAGATGTTCCCGCGGGACTACCCTCCGATCTGCTGGAGCGCCGTCCCGACGTTCGACGCGCGGAAGAACTGCTGATCCAGGCCAATGCCAACATCGGGGTTGCGCGTGCGCAGTACTTCCCTCAACTCGCGCTGACGGGTACGGGTGGCACTTCCGGCAGTCAGTTGAAGGGACTGGTGAACCCTGTGAATGTCTACTACTATGCAGCCGGTAACCTCACGCAGCCCATCTTCGACGCGGGCAAGATTCGCGCCAATTATCACCTGGCTCAGGCTACCGACAAAGAACTGCTCGACACGTATCAGCAGACCATTGCCGGCGCGCTACGCGATGTCTCGAACGCGTTGGTCGCCTACAACAAGACACGCGAGTACCGCGAGCAACAGGAGAAACAGACGGCAGCCTCCGCAGATGCCGTGCGCCTCGCGCGGATTCGGTACAACAGCGGATCCACCAGCTACCTGGAAGTGCTGACAACGGATACCAATCTGTACACATCGCAGCTTACGCTCGAGGCAGCGCAACAGGCGGAGGCGCTGTCTCTGGTGCAGCTCTATAACGCGCTTGGCGGCGGCTGGTAGCTGGGGGTATTAGCCCTGCAGGCGCTTTTGCCACTCGGCAATCGCTGCGTGCGCGGACGCAGGAAAGGTCAAATGTCCAACCTTGCGTCCTGGCCGCGCCTCCTTGCCATAATCGTGGCGGAATAGCTCTGGGAACTTCGACGTCTCGCTTTCGCTCGGCATCGAACCGATGCAGTTAAGCATGACCGTCGGGCGACTCTCCGTGTTGCCGAGGTCCGCGCCGACGATTGCTCGCAGATGATTTTCAAACTGCGAGGTCTCTGAGCCTTCAATCGTCCAGTGACCCGAGTTGTGAACACGCGGCGCCATCTCGTTGGCCAGCAAGGTACCGTCCACGACAAACAACTCCACCGCGAGTACGCCAACATACTGGAGCTTCTCAAGCAATACGTCTAGATAGCTTTCCGCTTGACGTTGTAGCTTCCGATTCACGAACGGCGCGATCGACGTGCGAAGAATTCCTTCACGATGGTGGTTTTCGATCAGGGGATAAAACACCACCTGTCCGGTCCGGCTGCGCACAGCGATGAGCGATACCTCTGCGTCGAACTTCACCATCCCTTCAAGGATGCAGGGCACTCCTCCAACCTCCGACCAGGCCTCGGTTGCATCGTCGGAGCTGCGCAGGCGCGCCTGCCCCTTGCCGTCATACCCCATTCGCCGCGTCTTGAGAATCGCTGGCAGACCAGTAATCTCTATTGCGTGCTTAAGATCTTCCAGGCTGTCGACTGGCGCGAAGGGCGCTGTACCGATGCCACATTCATGAAAGAATTGCTTCTCCAATAAACGATCCTGCGCTATCCCCACAGCACGCGCATTGGGATACAGGTTCAAGCCCTGCAGAACAACCGCGTGGATGTTTTCACTTTCGATCGTCACAACATCCACGCCCGCCGCGAATCCAGCAACGGCGGCAGCATCGTCCAGGTCAACCGGGATGACCTCGGCAACCTGCTCTGCGCAGTCCCCCGGCTGCCCTGCACAAATCACTTCAACATCCAACGCCTTGGCAGCTTGCGCCAGCATTAGCGCGAGTTGACCAGCGCCCAGTATCCCGATTCTTGGTCTCACTCGAGTGTTCATTTCCTTGGATCGGGCCCCTTCAACACAGTCTTCGTCTGTGTACTGCGAAACTTTTCCAGCTTCTGCGCAATCCCTTCATCGCTTAGTCCAAGGATCGACGCAGCGAACAGGCCAGCATTTTTGGCGCCCGCTTCCCCAATCGCGAACGTCGCCACGGGAATCCCGGCAGGCATTTGCGCGATCGAAAGAAGTGAGTCGAGCCCATCGAGCGCGCGGCTCTTCACCGGCACGCCCAGGACGGGCAGGCTTGTCTTCGACGCCACCATTCCCGGTAGATGCGCTGCGCCGCCTGCGCCTGCAATGATGATGCGCAAACCCCGGTCCTTCGCGCTGGCCGCATATGTCATCATCTTGTCCGGGGTTCGATGGGCGGAAACAACTTCAACTTCATACGCGATCCCAAACTCATCAAGCACCTTGGCCGCCGCTTCCATGGTGGGCCAATCAGACTTCGACCCCATGATGATCCCTACGACGGGCTTCCCTGCCTTTGGCATCACGACCTCCACCCCTGCAAGACTTCAACGAATGCAACCTGCTCTAAAGCCTGTACGCGATCCTTCAACAACTCTGGCGTATCGCCTGGCAACACGGAACAGCGTTTCTGTAACACGATCGGACCGCCGTCCACTTCCTCCGTCACCTGATGAATTGTGCAACCGGTCTCGCTTACACCCGCAGCCAGGACGGCTTCATGCACCTTCTGATTCATCAATCCGCCGAAAGCCGGCAATAAAGAGGGATGCACATTTAGTAAACGTCCCTTCCATTCTTCTACAAAACTTGCCGAAACAATGCGCATGTAGCCAATCATGAGCACCAACTCCGCACCCGCCTCATGTAACGAGTCGGTCACCTGTCTGTCGTATTCGTCACGCTTCAAACCTGCAGGATCGAGAAACAGCGTGGGAACTCCGTACCTGCCAGCCCGCTCAAGGATGGGCGCATTCCGTTTATCCGAGACGACCAATACGAGGTCAGCATCCAGAGATCCCGCCGCGATTGCGTCCAAAATTCCTTGCAATGCTGTTCCCCGAGTTGACCCAAGTGCGCCGACCTTTAAACTCATGCGATTCGCAGCCTCTTCATATGATCCACGCGGCGAGAGATCACCGAATCGGTACCGATGTCGGTGCGATGAAAGAATGGGCCCGGAATCTGATGCACGACCTGTTCGCAAACAGCTTCCGCCTCACCGAGGGTCTTGCCAATTCCAACCACCGCAACCGTGCGCGATCCAGTGGCGACTAATTTGCCTTGCTGTACATCCACTGCACTCAGAAAAATCGTCGCATTCGCGGGTAGCTCTTCGGGCAACTGAATTTCGTCGCCCTTGCGCGGAGTGTCCGGGTAGCCCTCGGGGACCACGTATTTGCAGACGCTGGCCTCGGCAGAGAAGCGCACATCGACCTCGGCGAGTGTCCCGCTTACAATCGCACGGCAAATCTCGACCAAGTCCGTCCGCAAAAGAGTTAGGAGGTTGAGCGATTCGGGATCGCCGAAGCGTGCGTTGTACTCAATGAGCTTTACACCGTCGCGCGTTGCCATGAATCCGCCGTACAGGATGCCCTGATACGGCGCACCGCACTCTTGCGCTAACGCAGCCGCAACCAGCTGATTCATCCCCTGCGCCTCTGCAATGTCCTTGTCCGTCAAGAACGGTAATTTGTGGTCGGCATCTGTGTATGTGCCCATTCCACCCGTGTTCGGCCCTTTATCCCCGTTATACGCACGCTTGTGATCCTGTACTGCAGGCATGTGTTTGAGCGTCCCGCCATCGCAAAAACTCATCAGCGAGAACTCTTCTCCTTCCACCTTCTCTTCTACAACAAACGGATGCCCCTGCTCTACCAAGCTCCTGCAGAAGGCCACGCTATCGTCCATGGACAGAAGATGGTCTCCACACACTTTGACTCCCTTGCCACCGGCGAGCCCATCATCTTTGATCACGTGACGATTTGCATAGCGGCCCAGCACTTCCTCGAGCCCATCCATCGAGGTAAAACGTTGGAAGAATGGGTTGCCGGGAATTTTGTACTTCGCCAGAAGATCTCGCGCAAAGCCTTTGCTCGACTCAATCCGCGCGAGGCCCTCAGTTGGGCCGACTACCGGGACGCCGGCCGCCAAGAGAGCATCCGCGACTCCGGCCGCAAGTGGGGCCTCGGGACCAATGACACCAAGCGTAGCGTTATGCTCGCGAGCGAAAGAGGCTACGGCTGCTGGATCGGTGATGCGTCCGATGCCGTATTCCAAGCAGAGCGAGGCAATGCCTGGGTTGAGAGCATTGCTGAAACATAGCAGCTCGGGCTGCTGAGCCGACCGGGCGAGCGCGAGGGCAATCGCATGTTCGCGCGCACCTGAGCCGACGATGAGAACGGTCTCGCTCATTGCTCCAGGCTCGCGAGAATACTTGCTTCCAGCGGCCTCAAGTCTGGCGCAAACGTTATCCCGGTAATCTTTTCAAATAGCTGGATATACCGCGCAGCGAGTTCAGCAATTAACTCATCCGGAGGCACGGGGAGCACCTCGTCCTTGTAGGGGTCGCAGCGATCACGGAACCACAGTCGGAAGAATTCCTTGTCGATCATGTTCGGTTCCTGTCCCGCGGCCAGGCGCTCCGAGTAGCTATCGGCCAACCAGTATCGACTCGAATCCGGCGTATGGATCTCATCGATCAACAGGATTTCTCCGTCTGCTGTTACGCCGAACTCATACTTCGTGTCAGCGAGAATCAGGCCGCGCTCGGCAGACCGCTTCTGGCCGAACGCGAATAACTCAAGGGCTTTCGTCGAGGTAATGTCCCACTGCTCAGGCGTCAGCCAACCTTCCGCGACAATCTCCTTAGCGGTGATTGGGCGATCATGCGTTTTTTCTTTCGTCGTCGGCGTGACGATATTGCTGGGCAGCGCCTCATTTTTCTTCATGCCCTCTGGAAGAGCATGGCCGCAATACGTTCTCACGCCCTTTTGATACTGCGTCCAGATCGACGTATCGGTCGATCCCGTCATGTACCCCCGCACCACAAATTCGATCGGCAAGACCTGGCACTTGCGGGCGATCAGGGCGTTCGCATGTGGGCTAAGGAGCACGTGGTTGGCAACTATGTCGCGAGTCTGCTCGAACCAGTACAGCGAGGTCCGGTTCAATACCTGGCCCTTGTAGGGAATCGCACCGAGCAGGCGATCGAATCCGCTCTGTCGATCGGTAGTGACCAGCAGTAAACGCCCGTCGCCGATCTCGTAGGTATCGCGGACCTTGCCGGGATACTTCGCGGCGAGCGGCAAATCTGTAGAGGTTAGACAATGTGGAATCGCATCGAGCAGCATCTGTCGTTCCATTTCAATTGACCTCGCCGAAACGGACGCCGGATGCATTGCCTTCGACTCGGCCGAGCTCCCATACCTTGAACTGAGGGAACCCCGCAATGGCCGCAGCCAAATCATCCTGCAAGCCGGGCGGAGCGATCAAGACCAGGCCGACACCCATATTGAACGTGCGGTGCATCTCGTGATCGTCGATGTTTCCGAGGCGTTGCATCAGCGAAAAGATCGGCTGCGGCGTCCAGGTCGCAGGATCAATGATGGCACCCAACCCGTCTGGAAGAACTCGAGGCACATTTTCCACCAGGCCGCCGCCCGTGATGTGCGCCATGCCTTTCACCGGAATTCCAGCGTCCAGGATTCGTTTTACCGCGGCAACATAGTTTGCATGCGGGGCCAGCAGAACATCGGCAATGGACTTCCCTTCTAACTCTTGGGGTTGCGCATCAATCGCATACGCGCCAATCTCAAAGATCAGCTTGCGTGCCAGGGAAAAGCCATTGGTATGCAGCCCGCTTGAATTGATTGCATACAAAACGTCGCCCGCAACAATATTTGCACCCGTCAGCAAGCGTTCGCGATCCACAACGCCTGTGACAAATCCCACCACATCCAGGTCGCCTTCAGCGTAGACCGCGGGCATCTCGGCCGTCTCACCACCAACCAGGGCGATTCCGGCTTCCACGCACGCAGCACTCATTCCACGCACCAGAGCTTCTACGATTTCGGGTTCAATTTTATGGAATCCGAGGTAGTCCAGGAACGTGAGCGGCGTCGCACCCATCACCACAATATCGCCCGCAACGGCCGCAACGAGATCATGGCCCAGCGCTTCATACCGGCCAGCCATGACCGTAACCTTGCTCTTGGTTCCGACGCCGTCGGTACTCTGCACCATCACCGGGTCTTTAAGACCCTTCAATGCATCGCCCAGAGAGAAGAGTGTTCCAAACGATCCGAGGCCGGTCAGGACGGCCGCAGAATGGGTCTTAGCGACATGCGACTTGATGCGCCGCACCGCCTCATTCCCCGCCTCGATATCCACGCCTGCGGATTTGTAATCTACCTTCGAACTCAATCCAGCCACCTCTTATTTCTGTGAATCGCTTCTTATCCAACCCACTTTCGTGCGCTGTCAAACATTCTTTGCCACGGACTGTCTTTGAGTGCGCGCGTCCAAGTGTGCTGCACTCCGAGAAAGATGCGCTCAGGATGCGGCATCATGATGAGCGCACGACCGTCTGCACTGGTTAGCCCAGCAACGCCCTGCGCCGATCCGCTTGGATTGAGCGGATAATGCTCCGTCACTTTGCCGTAGGTATCAATGTAGCGCAAACCGATCATGGCATCCGGGCGAACGTCGCTTACGTGGCCTTCTCCATGCGCAACGACGATGGGAATGTGCGCGCCACTCATGCCATCGAAGAACAAGGACGGCGATTCCTGCACGGCGACCATGCAGAGGCGAGCCTCGAACCGCGCTGAAACGTTGCGCCCGAAGCTCGGCCATGCAGCCGTGCCGGGGATGATATCGCGCAGTTGCGCCATCATCTGGCAACCATTGCAAACTCCCAGGGAGAAACTATCCGAGCGCTCGAAGAACTGAGTGAACATCTCCTTCAACTGGTCGTTGAACAGGATCGTCTTCGCCCATCCACTGCCCGCGCCCAATACGTCACCGTAAGAGAAGCCCCCGCATGCGGCCAGTCCCTGGAAGTCCGCAAGACGCGCGCGGCCGGCCAGAAGATCGCTCATATGAACATCTACCGCCGTAAAGCCTGCGCGATCGAAAGCGGCGGCCATCTCCACCTGGCCATTGACGCCTTGCTCACGCAAGATCGCCACGCGCGGGTGGGCCGCATGGACGAACGGTGCATTGACCCGCTCTGCAAGGTCGAATGGTACGGTCACCGAAAGCCCTGGTCGCGCAGCATCGTTCAACAGCGCGAACTCCTGCTTCGCGCTCTCAGGATTATCGCGGAGAGTCTGGATGTGAAAGCTGGTCTCCGCCCACATCTTGTGCAGAGCCGTGCGCTTGTTCTGGTAGACGATCTCTGCACCGCGGCGAATGATAATTTCATTGCCCTCAATGCCATGCCCAACTACTTGCGTTGTGAGACCCGATGCATTCAGGCGCGCGACCACATCATCCAAATCTTTCGTTGCAACCTGTACCACAGCGCCGAGCTCTTCACTGAACAGCTCATTCAGACCTGCCGCGGGCAGCGTGATATCGAGTCCGACATTTCCTGCGAACGCCATCTCCAGAAGCGTGACAAACAGTCCGCCATCGCTGCGATCGTGATACGCCAACAGCTTTCCTTCGCGATTGAGCTGCTGTATCCCATCGAAGAATGCCTTCAGTTTTTCAGGCGAAGGAGCGTCCGGCGCTTCGTCGCCAACCTGTCCATAGACCTGTGCGAGGCAAGAGCCGCCCAGCCTGTTCTTGCCCCCGCCCAGATCCATGAGGACGAGCGATGCATCCCCTTCGGCAAGCTGTGGCGTGAGGGTCTTGCGCACATCGCTCACCGGAGCAAATCCCGAGGCGATCAGCGACAGCGGCGACACCACCATCTTGGCATCAGGGCCTTCGCGCCACTTGGTCTTCATGGACATCGAATCCTTGCCCACAGGAATCGACATCCCGAGTGCCGGGCAGAACTCCATGCCCACGGCGTGCACTGCGTCGAACAGCTTCTGATCTTCCTGGCCCTCACCGGCAGCAGCCATCCAGTTGGCGGACAGTTTGATGTCGCCGATTTTTTCTATCGAAGCGCCTGCCATGTTAGTGATCACTTCACCGACAGCCATGCGGGCAGAGGCCGCGGCGTCGATGACCGCCAGCGGCGTTCGCTCTCCGATCGCCATCGCCTCGCCACAAACCGAGTCGTAGGAGCGCAGGGTGACTGCGCAATCCGCAACCGGAACCTGCCATGGGCCAACCATCTGATCCTGCACAACCAGGCCCGTGATGCTGCGATCGCCAATCGTGATCAAAAAAGACTTCGATGCAATCGTTGGCAGCCGAAGCAATCGTTCAACCGCATCCGCAACGGTGACACCTTGCAAATCGAGCGGCTTGGTTTCGATGCTCGACCGGGTAAAGTTCCGCTCCATCTTTGGTGGTTTTCCGAAGAGTATCTGTAGCGGAAGGTCGATTGCACTGCCCTCTCTTCCCGCATCATTGCTCAACATAAGCTGCGGCCGCTTCTCGGCGGTTCCGACGACGGCGAAAGGACAGCGCTCGCGCCGGCAGATGGCTTCAAAATCCTGCAGATATTCCGGCGCGATCGCCAGCACGTAGCGTTCCTGCGCCTCATTGCACCAGGTCTCGAGTGGGCTCAGTCCCTCTTCACCTCGAGGAACCGCCTTCAGATCGAAGCTTCCACCGCAACCGCCGTCCTTGACCAGCTCGGGAAACGCGTTCGATAGACCGCCGGCGCCAACGTCGTGGATGAACGCGATGGGATTGCTCTCGCCGCGTTGCCAGCAGCGATCGATGACCTCCTGCGCGCGCCGTTCCATCTCCGCGTTGTCGCGCTGAACCGAGGCGAAGTCGAGATCGGTATTTCCACTCCCCGCACTGCTCGAAGCCGCGCCTCCACCGAGACCGATCAGCATCGCGGGTCCGCCCAACACGACCAGAGCGTAGCCAGGCTTCATCGCGCCCTTCTCTACGTGTTCCGCGCGGATATTTCCCAAACCGCCCGCGAGCATGATCGGCTTGTGATATCCAAAGACGGTACCGTTGCTCAACTGTTCGTAAGTTCGGAAGTATCCGGCCAGCGCCGGCCGTCCGAATTCGTCGTTGTACGCAGCGGCGCCAAGCGGGCCTTCGATCATGATGTCGAGCGGCGAGGCAATATGCGAGGGCCGGCCATATGCCTGCTCCCAGGGCTGCATCGCTTGCGGCAAGTTGAGATTCGACACGGTGAAGCCGCACAGCCCAGCCTTTGGCTTGGCGCCGCGTCCGGTGGCACCTTCGTCACGAATCTCTCCGCCCGATCCCGTCGCCGCGCCTGGCCACGGCGAAATGGCAGTGGGGTGATTGTGGGTTTCCACCTTCAGCAGAATATGTACATCTTCGTCGTGGTACTTGTACGTCGCATCGGCGGCCTCAGGGAAGAACCTTCCTGCGGGTCCTCCGCGAATCACCGCGGCATTGTCGCGATAGGCCGAAAGTACATTGTCGCCAGAGAGTTCATTGGTGTTGCGGATCATCTGGAACAGCGACCGCGGCTGCTTCTCTCCATCAATCGTCCAGCTCGCATTGAAGATCTTGTGGCGGCAGTGTTCACTATTGGCCTGCGCAAACATATACAACTCGACGTCGGTAGGATTGCGTCCCAGCCGCCTAAACTCAGCCACCAGGTATTCAATCTCGTCGCTCGCCAGCGAGAGCCCCAAGGAACGATCTGCGGCAACAATCGCAGCTGCGCCGAGGCCCAGCACGTCGATGTGCCCTAACCCTTTGCCTTCGCGCGGCGCGAAGAGTGCCTGCAGTTCGTCGGCACTCTCAAAAAACACACTCTCGGTCATGCGGTCATGGAGTGCCGCTGCCAGCGTCGAAATATCCCCGACAACGCCGTCACCTGACGAGACGATTCGCACGACGCGCGCACGCTCGATCCTCTGAATCGCGGGGAAGCCGGTATTGTGCAGAATGTCGGTGGCCTTGCTGGACCAGGGCGATTGCGTCCCAATCCGCGGCCCAATCCATACCCGCTGCCCCGAAGAAATCTCGTCGCCCGCTCCCAGCAGTTCCGCTAAACGCTGGTGATCCACCGTGTCTTCGGCGTCCTTGCGGAGTAGGAGCAGGTATAGATACGACGACTCAACGGCAACGACTTTTCCCGCCTCGGCAGGATAATTCGCGCGCAGTTTTTGTACGACGCGCTCAGCCTCAAACGCCGTCAATGCCGACGGCCCGGGCAGCACGCGCACCGTCGTTCCGCTAGAGGTGGGCTGAGAGATTTCTTGTGATATGGCTTGCGACATCTTCGGTATGTTTGGCAGCGTCGTTCCGTTTTTGTTCCAGCGTGTTGAGATATTCTTCGGTGATGTCTCCGGTGACATACACTCCGTCGAAGACAGACGTATCAAAATGCGTGAGACTGGGGCAAGCGTCGGTAATGGCCTGCTTCAAATCCTCCAGGTCCTGAAAGATGAGTTCGTCCGCTCCAATATTCTTTGCGAGTTGCGGCACATCGCGACCGCTGGCAATCAACTCCGACCGCGCCGGCATATCGATTCCGTAGACATTCGGAAATCGCACCGGGGGCGCCGCCGAACAGACGTAAACATGCTTCGCGCCTTGTTCCCGAACCATCGCGATGATCTCGCGGATCGTCGTTCCGCGGACGATGGAGTCGTCCACCAGCAACACGTTCTTGCCTTGGAATGCCTGCGGAATCGGATTAAGCTTGCGCCGGATCGACTGCTTGCGCTGGGCTTGTCCGGGCATGATGAATGTTCGCCCTACATATCGATTTCTCACCAGCGCATCACGATAAGGAATGTTCAATCGAGTCGCAATCTCCTGCGCGGCCACTCGGCTCGTCGAAGGAATCGGGATCACTACATCAATGGGAAGGTGAGACCACTCGCGCTGAATCTTCTCCGCAAGCTTGGTTCCCATGTTGATGCGGCACTGATATACGGATGCACCATCAAGGACAGAGTCCGGTCGCGCTAGGTACACAAACTCGAATAAGCAAGGAGCTTTCTCGTGCGCCTGCAGGCTCTGATGCTGGTAGACCGTGCCTTCCTTATCAATGAAGATCACCTCGCCCGGAGCGAGGTCGTGGTCCAAATCGAAGCCGCTCACCTGCAGCGCCACACTCTCCGAGGCGATCATGAACTCCGCCTCTTTCCCCTCGCCGCGCTTGCCGAACACCAGTGGTCGAATCCCGTGCAAGTCGCGGAACGCCACCATGCCCACGCCGGCGACCATGGCGATCACCGCATAGCCGCCCTTACATCGTCGATGAACCTCCTCGACGGCCGCAAATACATCAAACTCATTCGGATGCACGGCTCCGCGCCGAGAGAGCGCATGGGCGAAAACATTCAGCATGACCTCGGAGTCGGAGCTGGTGTTCAGGTGGCGCATGTCCGTCAGGAACAGGCTCTCTACAATCTCCGAAACGTTGGTGAGGTTCCCATTGTGCGCGAAGATGATTCCATAGGGCGAGTTGACATAGAACGGCTGCGCCTCAGCTACCGACGCGCAGCCCGCTGTCGGATAACGCACATGCCCAATGCCCATGTCTCCCAACAGCCGTGCCATGTTTCCGGCCTCGAAGACATCGGTGAGCAGGCCATTTCCCTTCTCCAGGTAGAACCGGTCCTCAAAGCACGTCGCAATGCCCGCAGCATCCTGGCCGCGGTGCTGAAGCATGGAGAGGCTTTCGTAGATGACAGAGCTAACTGGACTACGCCCGAAGACGCCGACAATACCGCACATGATTCCTCACTGCCTGCCTGATGCTGCACGAACTACTTGAATCACCGCGAAGTTCACCAGCGTGGGTAAAACAAGCTGAAGACGTCTGCCTGCAACCCTATAGAACGTCTGCCTGCTTACTTATATTTAGAGTCCGGTCCAGCCCAAAAGGTTCAAGGAGAGGAATCCGCAAGGCCATGCAACTGCCTGCATTCAAGGGAAATTGCTCTCTATCCATCATCTCCCATCCTGATGAGGAAAATCGCGCAAGCGTGCGTCGACCACGACGAAGACCGCGAAAAGTTTCGATGATTGAACCGTTTAGCGAAACAGCTGTGGCCGACGCGCAGCCTAGAAGTTGAAGGATAAGCCACCCTGGATTGCCCGCGGAACCTGCGCCAGGATCAGCGTTTGGCCGTCCGGCGCGAGCACGGGCTGATAGCCCTGCTCCAGCAGGTTGGTCGCCTCCACCACGGCATCCAGTCCCTGCGGCAGGAAGTTCCCGGACCACAGCCTCTGGCGCACGTAGAAGGTCAGGTAGGCCTCCTCCGGCATCACGTTATAGGCGTTCACCTGGGTGAGCGTATCAGCCGGCTGCCAGCGATATTCCGCCTTAAGCGACGTGCCGGTACGAAGGATTTTCCCCCGGAGAGCCACGCTGGCTGCCGAAGCGGTCTGGGGCGTCAGGCCCGCAGCCAGATTAGTCATGACCAGGTCGCCGTTGCTCTGAAGAGCGGTTCCGAGGTCATACTCCGCCCATGCGGATAGCGCCGGGGTCAGCGTCTGCATAAGCGAAACGCTCAAACCACGCGCAGAATATCCCGGTCCCCCGACCTGAAACGTTCCGGTAGTTGGATCGGCCACGGCATTCGCGAGCTGCAGCGAAGTCGCATTCATCAGCCCACTGCCTCCAATGGCTCCATACGAGAGCCTATCGATATAGGCGGAGGCGCTGATCACGCGGCTGCCCAGCTTACGGCTCACAGAAAGCTGTTGATGCATTCCCCGGTCGCTCAGCGGCTTGCCATTGGCGTCCGGCACCACGGTCAACGCCTGCTTCAGTTGATCGAGATCATCGGAGCTCTGCAGTTCACGGCTGGAGGCATAACGATACTCCACCACCACGTCATTCCCGGGGCGGGCGGTGAAGCGCAGGAATGGCTCAGCTTCCAGGCGGGTCTGCTCCAGGCGCTCTGCCTCCATCAATGTCCCCGCGTCAATCAGGAACATGTCCCCCAGCGCGAACTGCTGGGTACTCGCCAGCCGCAGCACCTGGAAGCCACCCGGGGCGCCGTCGGTCAACTCCGGATGCGATTGGAAGCTGGAGACCAGGCGCGTGCTTCCACCCAGCAGGCTTCGGCGTTCATAGCCTGTAATCAATTCGAGGGACGGCTGCGGGGAGTACCCACCCGTCTGCACATCCCCAACATCGGCGCGCAGCACAGCTCCATCTCCGTCCTCCATTGTTCTGTCAAGAACGAGTGCCTGGTGCAGGCCGCCGTCACCAAAGGCTCCGTCGCCGTTTGTCAACATGATCCTTCCCTGCGAGGAGACACGGTGGGCCTGATCGGCGCTTGAAGAGATCGGCGAACCATCCTCGGGATCGACCAGCCGCAGCAAAGGCCGATTTGCGGCCGAGCGCAGGGTCCATTTCCAGTCGTCCACCGGCTCATCGGCCCTCCGGCGTTGCGCCGGAAGCCAGTTGTCGGCGTCGAACAGGTTGTTCATTGTGAGATTGACGATCGACTGTACACCCGCCCGCAGGCGCACGTCATTGCGTAACAGAGGAATAAAGAAAGCGGCGGTCGCACGCAGCTGGTAGCGGCCCGGCGTTACCGTGGCCATGATGTAGCGGCCGTGATCGTCACTGACTGCGGTTGCGATGGTTCCGTCTTCTGCGCGCATCAGTTCAATGAGCGCACCCATCTGGGGCGTACCGCGAACGTCTCGGACTGTGCCTGAGATGATGGCAGAGGTCTGGAGGGCGAATATCTGCCCAGTACCTGCAACCATCATCAGTAGCAACAAACCTGGTAAAACTCGTTTCACCGCGCTCAAACCCTCATTCGCGCGTCTACGGCTCTCCGATGGACCGCCCAGTCGGGAAGCCGGACGGCTGTCTACCTGGTGGAGGCTGCTATCGCGGTCGTGTCCTGCGTAGCTTTGACTCCTCGTGCGCCGGAAGATCGGCTGAACTGCCCTACCTGCCCACGTTCGAACGGGCCCTGTTGCGTCTAGTGCTTCGCGTGGGGTTACTGCTCCCTCGCGTTTTCTTCCCAACTCTACTGCTCGAACCTACTGCTCAACGATGAACGGCGCACTCTGATCGATCGTCTGCTTCAGAATCCCGTCGTTCACCTTGATGGTCACCTGATACTTGCCTGGCTCAAGGCCCGCCAGCGGCATCGTCTTCTCCAGGGTCAACTGGTCGGCATTGGGGTTCAACTTCGAGGCCGACTCCTGCATATCCAAAACCGACTTGTTCGTCGCCATATTGAGAATCTGGTACTCAATCGTGGCGTCATTTCGCTTGTTCTCACCGATTCCCAGATTATAAACCTGCATCCAGAAGTTCAGGTTCTGCGCCCGGTGGAAAGTCACAGGGGCCGCGAACGTCGGTGGAACCCGTGGCACAACCTTCGTGTTTCCAATCACAAAGCTTCCGGCGCCCACGTCCTTCGACGGTACCCGCTCCATCTCCCCGGCCAGGATGAGCGAAGAGGAAGCCAGCCGGTCATCATCGAACTCGGGCACATCCACACTCCGTCTCCATGCGCCCATGTGGTCAGGATTGTTTACATCCTTGATGGCAATCTCCAGCTTGTAACGTCCCGGCGGCAGCGGAATGGCATTCCAGTAGACCGACATGTTGTTCTTGGTGCGCTGCAGAAGATCACTCGGCGTCTCAACCTTCACCGTGTCTTCAAACGTGTACACGATGCGGTGGGTAATGGTGCTCACGCGGCCAAGGATATTGACCGTTCCGACCGAGTCACCTTCCTTGGTGTTGTACGTGATATCGCCGTTACGAATCTGCAGCGTGACGGGGACCATGACCGTCTCATTGGTCAGCTTCACGTAATCCGTCCGCACATCGAAAAGGAATGGCGGCCCGGAGAGCACCTTTGAGGTCGCCAGGAAATCGTCCAGATCCGCGAACTTGACCGGCGGAGGCGCAAACAGCTTGGCGAACGTATCCAGCCGATCAAACTCCTTGCTCTGCTGCGAAGACGACATTGGACCATTGCCGAGTTGCTCGAGTCCGCCGCCCGAGAAACGGTCCTTTTTCGAGGCCTGACCCATCTCCTCGTACTGCGTCAATCCAGCTCCGGGCACATGCTTCAGAGCGTCTTTCTCGGAGCGGTCGATGGTTGCCTTATACGAACCACACATGCAGGTATCCACGAACTCGATGTCGATATTGTCGCCAACACCCTCGAGATAGCGGTAATGCCACACCTCGAAGGGGAAGGTCGATGTCTCGCCGCCGCCTTCATCCATTGGACGCTCGTAGCTTCCACCTGACGGGTGCGAGTCGACGCTGTCCGCTTTTCCGTAGGCGATATAAATGTGTCCGCGGTCTGTCATCCATCCAGGCTCGCCAGCCGCAAAATGCTCGTTGGCATAAGCAATGCGCGCATAATATTGATCGCGATACTCGTTATCGTTCGAATCAGGATTCGGGTTGCGCCGTTGCCAGAACTGCTCGATGAACGAGTCCCGCTCTTCATCGTTGGAGAGGCTCTTAAAGGTCTTGGCCTCCTGGTCGGTGATGATCCACCGAACATCCTCATCCAGCCACTTCTTGTACGTGCCCTTCAACTCGATCTTGGTTGCCTTCAGGCGATCGCGTTCCTCACGGTCGCTCAAGCGCCGCTTCAATGGATCGGGCTTCTCCGCTACCGGAGGAGTCTTCGTCACGCTGCCGGTGTCCGGGGCCGTTTGGGTCGCCTGTCCCGGCGTGGCATCGGAGGGCGTAGTCTGCGCAACCACCCCCGTGGGGATACACGAGAGCGCCACAAAGGCCATACCTGGAACGACAAAGCGCGACAAAAACATTTTCATTGGGTGAGGCCCTGCTCCTGTTTCCTTAGACCCCCCATTCTAGTCTCGGTGAGCCGCCTGCACAAGGCTCCATGCAACCCACTGGTATCATCAGGTCATCGAATGGAGATTTTTTGACTGCTTGACCGCCACCGCCCATCCAGGCCTCCGTTTTGGCTTCCAAAGCATCTGTTCCCGATGCTACGGAACCGATCGCAGCCTGCCTGCGTATCCCCTATCCTTGAATCCAACAGCGGATCTGTGTCTTGTCGACTGGACGCCCTCCGCAAGAGAAAGCGTCCATGACCGGTAAGAAAGTTCTGCTGATCGTCGTCATCGTTCTCGTTGTGGCCGGTGTCATCGTCGGAACGGTGCTGCACAGCCGCTCGGACGTCCCTGCCGTAACCACTGCCAAGGCCGTTCACGGCGATCTTGTATCCACCGTCAGCGGCACGGGTCAGATCAAGCCGAAGACCATTGTGAACGTCGGTGCCACCTCCTTTGGCCGGATCACGCACCTCTTCGTAAAAGAGGGCGACCACGTGACCAAGGGACAACTTCTCGCCACCGTCGAGAGCGAGCAGCCGGCCAGCGCCGTTGCCGCCCAGCAGGCGACCATCGCCTCCTCGCGGACCAACGTCGATTCGTACATCGCCGCAGAGAAGACCGCTGAAGCCAACGTGGAACAGGCCCAGGCGGACCTCGAGCAGAAGAAATTCGACTATCAGCGTGCACAGGCGCTCTACAAGGACAATCTCATCGCCAAGCAGGACTTCGACGCCAAGAAGGCGGCCTACGATGTGGATGTCGCCACCCTTGCCCAGCGCAAGGCCGCCGTCAACCAGGCCAGCGCCCAGACCGCTTCCGCCCGCAGCCAGGTTCAGCAAGGCACTGCCACGTTGAAGGGGGACACCTATTCGCTCGGCCTCACCCGCAGCGTCGCTCCTTTTGACGGCCTGGTCACCAACATCCCCGTTCGCGAGGGCGAGACCGTCATCATCGGCATCCAGAGCTCCGCGGGATCGACCCTGATGACCCTCGCCGACATGTCCACCATTACCGCCGAAGTCAAGGTGGATGAGACAGATATCGTCAATGTTGCTCTCGGCCAAACCGCCACCGTCACCATTGACGCCTTCCCTGGCCAGACATTGACCGGCAAGGTCACCGAAGTCGGCGATCAGGCCCTCCTGCGCACCACCGGCCTCGCCACCTCGCAGTCCACCACCGGCACCGAAGAGGCCAAGGACTTCAAGGTCGTCGTCACTCTGGACCCAACCAAGCTCGATCTCCGCCCCGGCCTCTCCTGCACCGCCAAGATCACCACAGCGCATAAGCCGGACACCCTCACCATCCCCATCCAGGCGCTGGTCATGCGTGATCCCGTCGAGGAAGCCTCTCTCTTCAAGAATCGCGGCAAGGCACCCACCACGGCAGCTCCCGCGACCCCAGGCAAGCAGTCAAACCTCGTGCAGGGCGTCTATCTCCTCGTCAAGGATGACAATCGCCTCCGCGTTCGCTTCGTCCCGGTAACGACGGGCATTACCGGTACCACCGACATCGAAGTCCTCAGCGGCCTCAAGCAGGACGACGAGATCGTCACAGGACATTACAAAATCCTGCGTACGCTTCGAAGTGGCCTCGCTGTGAAACGCGATAATTCCATCACTCCTGTCACTGTTACGGACGACAGTTCCAGCTAACGTTTTTCTTCCACTGTTCTCACGGAGACACCCATGACCATCGACACCTCCGAAGTCATTGCACCGGCACAGAATCGTATCGGCGCCAACGCCGACGGCCCCCACCCCGGAGATGTAATTGTCACCGACAATCTCTGGAAGACCTACGAAATGGGCGATCAGCAGGTCCACGCTCTGCGCGGTATCGACATTCGGATCCGCACCAATGAGTACGTGGCAATCATGGGCCCGTCCGGTTCCGGCAAGTCCACACTGATGAATTTGATTGGCTGCCTCGACTCGCCCACCCACGGCCAGTACTGGCTCAATCAACATGATGTCTCCCAGCTCAACGACGACGAGCTCGCCCGCATCCGCAACAAGGAAATCGGCTTCGTCTTCCAAACCTTCAACCTGCTCGCCCGCGCCACGGCGCTGCATAACGTAGAGTTGCCCTTGATCTACAACGGCACCCCCGCAGCCGAACGCATTGCCCGCGCAAAGTTCGTGCTGGAGTCGGTCAACCTCGGCGAGCGCATGAACCACAAGCCGAACGAACTCTCCGGCGGCCAGCGCCAGCGCGTTGCCATCGCTCGGGCCCTGGTGAATAAACCCTCCATCATCCTCGCCGACGAGCCCACGGGAAATCTTGACTCCAAGACTTCGGTTGAAATCATGGCGCTCTTCGATGAGCTCCACGCCCAGGGCAACACCATCGTCCTGGTTACGCACGAGCCCGATATCGCCGACTACGCTCACCGCGTGATCTCCATTCGCGATGGCTCCGTGGAGTCGGATGGGCCGAGCGCCCGTACGCGCAACTCTGAGCGCACAATATCCTCGGTCCGACACGCCAGCGAGCAACCTCACTGACCATCCTCTATCTGCCGGGAAATGTGCGATGGGAACGCCCACCCAGCGCAACTTACTCACCTTGATCAATCAAGTTGACGTTTGCTGCCCGCGAATCATCCTAAGCAGCCCCACGAATGTTTCGCCGTCTTCTGTATGCGCGTCCGGGCATCTAAACTAGCAGCATGGATAAGCGCGTCCGATCATTGCTGCTGCCCCTTCTCTTCCTCTCCTGCTGCAAACTGGGCTACGCCGCTGATTCACGCTTCGATCTGATTGGACCCAAGATTGACGTTCGCGTTACCCGCGACGGCCAAACACTTCCCATAGCGACGGTTCCGAACCTGCAGCCCGGCGATAAGCTCTGGATCCATCCGGAACTTCCCGCTTCGCAGTCCGTCCACTACCTGCTGATCTGCGTCTTCCTCCGAGGCAACACCAACCCCCCACCCGACGACTGGTTCTTCCGCATCGAGACCTGGGATCCCAAGGTTCGCGCTGAAGGTGCGTTCGTAACCGTTCCTGCCGACGCGCAGCAGGCAGTGATGTTCCTGGCGCCAGAGACCGGCGGCGACTTCAAGACCCTCAAATCCGCCGTTCGCGGCCGGCCAGGAGCCTTCGTTCGCGCCTCCCAGGATCTTATTGAGGCCGGCTTCGAAGAGGCTCGCATCGAGAAGTATGTCGCCTCCATCCGCCGCGTTCCGCCAGCCGATACCACCGCGCTGGCCAAGCATTCCGACCTGCTCTCCCGCACGCTGGCCCTCAAGCCCAACGACGCCTGTTTCAAGCAGCCCGTCGACACGCAATTCACTTGCCTCACTCAAACTGGCTCACAGATTGTCCTCGACGACGGAAACGGCCAGACCCTCTCGAACGTGCTCAACGGTCCGACCTCCGACCTCATCTCCCAGGCAAGCTACACCACGGCGGCCGGGGGTGGCCTTTACTCGGCATACGTGGGTGCCATCGTCGACGTCGTTCGCATCATGAGCAACCTGCATTCGGCGCAGTACCAGTACATCCCTGCCATCAGCTTCCCGCAGGACGACGCCATGAACCTGCGCCTGAACACGCCGCCGTCTTTCCATAATCCGAAGTCTGTTCTGGTGATAGCGCTTCCTGCGGTGCAGTCTGTTGTTACGCCGCCTCTGCGCCCCGCGGATCCCAATGAAGTCACCTGCCTGATCAAGCCATCCGTCGTTCTTCCCATCGAAGGCGCGCCACTGGTCTTCTCCACGGACTTTGCCCACGACCTCGTTCTGCATCTCAACACCCCTCCCGGCGCGCCGTCCGAGCCGGATATTCCTCTGGTCCCTGACGCCTACTATGGCGGCCTCGTGCTGCAGAAGGATCAGCAGCATCACATCCCTCTGCATGACGCCACGCCGCTGCAGGCAGCCGCCTCAGCCCACGCCGAGCCCAATCCCTTCGCGGATCCCAAACTGGCTCCTCACCCCACCGAACCGCCGCCCAAGCCGCAACCAAAGCCGGCGCTGCTTACCGGTGTCATCCTGGGTCGCTGGGGCTTCGACAGCTTCACCGGTCCCACCGTCCAACTGCAGCAACTTCCCGGCGCAGACTGGACCATCGTCCCGTCCGCGGGCGCAGGCAAAGAGCCCACCTATGACCTCATCGCCGGCCATACCGCGACGCTCCTGCTGAACTCAACGGGCGCAGCCTGCGTCCACACCATCACGGCGAATCCAGAGGGTGAGAACCCGTTCCCGGTTCCATTCAAGCCGGAGCCGAAACCTGATCGGCCCAACATTCTCGCTCTTACCCTGCCACTCGAACATGACCTGACTCCGGGCGACCTGCACCTCGCCATCCAGCAGTATGATCAGCCCAAGGCGGACAAACTCTCAGCCCGCACCTTCTCCGAACCTGCCACCGTGACCGCTGTTGAACTCCATGCGGGCGACAAGACCCTGGTCGTCACGGGCACGCGGCTTGGCGAGATCGAAAAGATCAACCTCGGCGATCTTGTCTTCTCGCCCGCACCCGATGCCTCGTACGACACTCAGCCTCCCGACTCCGCCTCGGCCGGAACCCTTCACTTCGATCTGCGTGCCAACGCACCTGTCCCACCCACGCACGTCGGCGAACATCTCTCCGCCTCCATTGCACTCCGCGACGGCCGCAACCTTTCCGTGCCGCTGGTTGTGTCTGCGCCGCGCCCGGTCATCGCGCTGCTGCGCAAGACGTCCATTCCTGATTCGAAGAGTTCCAATATCAACCTTTCGGATCCGGACGATCTTCCTCTCTCTTCGCTGTTCACCTTCACCCTGAAGAGTCCGGATCGTTTTCCACGCAATGGCCAGATCGAAATTGAAACCCTCGACGGGACCCTGCGCACCGTCCTGACCCTTGCGCCCTCGGGCGGCCTGCTCCTGCAAGACCCGCATACCATCGTGGCGACGCTGGACCCGCTGCGGTCCTTTGGCCCCAGCGCCTTCGGTGCCCTGCGCATGCGCGCCATCTACCCGATCGCCGCCTCGCATCATAGCGACCGTCACCCCTCCGAAACGCCAGCCGAGGCCGG
>Ga0187887_10000197_pt1 | contig 62690 bp, 57 predicted proteins | sample June2016WEW_7_10_FD_132977 | JGI IMG/M metagenome (GOLD analysis project Ga0187887, IMG submission 132977) | Peatland microbial communities from SPRUCE experiment site at the Marcell Experimental Forest, Minnesota, USA - June2016WEW_7_10 | ecosystem: Environmental > Terrestrial > Soil >... | reverse complement strand
TTCAAGCTGGATTGACGCCCCGAGTTCGGCTCAATGCGTCGAGCGGGACGGGAGCCTAATTGGTCGCACTGAGCGCGGGCACGTCGAACTCCGCGGGCGCGGTGTCGACGCTGCGCAGCTGCACCACGGCCGCAGGGGGGCGCTGCGCATCCAACGCGCGCGGCAACAGCCCAAATATCTCGACGATGAGTGCCGCGCAATCGTCGGCGTCCTGGCTGGACATTTTCCGAACGGACGCCGTTACCGCATCCTCTCCCCGCAGGGGCGCGACACCCTCGAGGCTGCCCATCAGCTGGGCGAATGAGCCGCGGGCTTCCATCGGGAGATGGTCTTCCTGGATCAGGGTCAGATGGCGGCGGTAAGCACAGATCAATCGCTGTTTCATCGGAGTGGAGCGCACCAGCTCCAGAATTGCAGAGTGCAAGCTATTCCACGCACTGACCATGTTTACTCCGCGGCCGCATTCGAGAACTTAAAGTGATTTCGAGGATATGTTCACCCTCGGAATCTTGTTAAATCAACACTCTGCGGTTGGAATATACAAGACAATCGACAAAACGCAACGCGGACCTTGTCAAGGTTTTGACGTTCCGATTGCGCACCGTAGCGCTTCTTGACGGGTAGGCGGATCCAGTGACCGGCGGACGTTTTCTAGAAATTACTTACCGAAACAGCTGTAACAAATTGAATGATAAGTCCCGCCTGACTTGCTCGGCGGTCCCGAGCTCTCAAGCCTTGACCGGTGGTTCAAACTGGGCTTGGCGCGGCTCTTCCGAGTGAGTGGCGCCGATCATGACGTAGACCGCCGGCACGACGAACAGGGTGAACAATGTGCCGATGCCGAGGCCGGTGGAAATGACGAGACCGATGGCGAAGCGGGAAGCGCCTCCGGCCCCTTGCGCGAAGACCAGCGGAATGACGCCCAGCACCATGGCTGCGGTGGTCATCAGGATGGGTCGCAGACGGACGCCGGCCGCCGCGATGATCGCGTCCCGCTTGGACTTGCCGCTTTGCTGCTGTTCGTTCGCGACCTCCACGATGAGAATACCGTGCTTGCTGATCAGGCCTATCAACGTGACCAGTCCCACCTGGGTGTAGATGTTGAGCGAGGCGCCGTGCACCCCGAGAGCGATGAAGATCAGCGCGCCCGCGATGGAAAGCGGAACCGAGATCAGGATCACCAGCGGGTCGCGGAAACTCTCATAGAGCGCCGCGAGTGTCAGGAAGGCGATGACGATGGCGAATCCGAAGGTGCCCAGGACGCCGACGGACTCCTGCACGAACTGCCGCGAAGGTCCCGCGTAGTCGAGGGTGTAACCGTTCGGGAGCGTCCGCGCCGCGAGTGCCTTGAGGTAATTGAGCGCATCCGCCTGCGACACGCCCGGCGAGGCGACGCCGGAGAGCGTGGCCGAATTCAGCTGCTGAAAGTGGTTCAGAGTCTCGGGAACCGTCTCGGTGCGTATGTGGGCGATGGTTGAGAGCGGTACCGGAATCGTGCCGATGTTGGCGATGGGATAATCGAGCAGCTGACTCACGTTCAGGCGGGAGCTCCGCTGGACCTGCGGGATGACCTTGTAGGAGCGCGTCTGCATGCTGAAATAGTTCACATAGCCGCCGCCAAGAAGGCTTCCGAGCGAGGAGCCGACCTGGGTCATGTTCAGTCCGATCTGCGCGGCCTTGTCGCGGTCGATCTCGATCACCGATTGGGGCAGGTCATACTTCAAGTCCGTGTCGATGAACATGAACATGCCGCTCTTCTGGGCCTGCGCGAGAAAGTCCCTCGAGACCTCGTTCAGCCGCAGCGCGGGTTCGGTGGTCTTGAGCACGAACTGCACCGGCAAACCCTGCGAGCCGGGCAGCGGCGGAAACTGGAACATCACGATCTTCTGACCGGCGACCGCGCTCAATTTCTGCTGCAGGGAGTTCTGAATCTCGGTTGCACTCGGGCGTTTCGCGAGCGGCCCGAGAATCAAGCCGTCGAAGGATTGGCCGGGCGCCTCGATCTGGAAGACCGTGTCGACGCCTGGCTGATTCTTGAAGATGTCGTACGCCTGATGGGCGTAAAGGAGCTTGCGCTGGAGGGTGGCATCGGGCGCCGAAGTGGGCTGACCCCCGACGAATCCCTGATCCTCCTGCGGCGCGAGCTCGCTCTTCGCGCTGTGATAGAGCAGCGCGATGCTCACCACCACCAGCACCACCAGCACCGCGGTCACCGGCGTGTACTGGAGACTGCGCTCGAGCTTGCCTTGATACCAGCCGCGCAAGCGCTCGAATCGAACGTCGATGAATCCGACCACGCGCGCTTCCCAGCCGGTGTCGCCGGCGTGGTGCGGCTTCAGGAGCTTCGAGCACATCATCGGCGAGAGCGTGAGCGCGATCACCGCCGACACGGTCACGGCACCGGCGAGCGTGAACACGAACTCGGTGAACAGCGCGCCCGTCAGGCCGCCCTGGAAACCGATGGGAACGTAGACCGCGAGCAGCACCACGGTCATGGCGAGGATCGCGGTGCCGAGTTCCCTCGCGGCCTGCATGGCGGCGGCGACCGGCGCCATGCCCTCCTCGAGATGTCGGTTGACGTTCTCCACCACGATGATGGCATCGTCCACGACCAGGCCGATGGCGAGCACCAGCGCGAGCAGCGTCAACAGGTTGATCGAGAAATGGAGCGCCAGCATGATGCCGAGCGTTCCCACCAGGGACAGCGGGATGGCGACCACGGGAATCAGCACCGAGCGCGGCGATCCCAAGAAGGCGAAGATCACCATCATGACGATGATCAGCGCCTCGACCAGCGTCACGGCAACCTCGTGGATCGAGGCGTTCACGAATTCGGTCGAATCGTACATGATCCGGCCCTCGAGTCCGCGCGGCAGCTGCGCCACGATGTCGGGCAGCGCGTTGCGCACCCCCTTGATCACGCTCAGGAGATTGGCCGAGGGCGCGATCTGGATGCCGATGAAAACGGCGGTCTGGCCGTTGCGCGCCACGCTCGCCTCGTAGCTGTCGGCGCCGAGAATGACCTGCGCCACGTCGCGCAAGCGCACATTGGCGCCGTTCACCGATTTCACCACGAGGTTGCGAAACTCCTCGAGTGAATGCAGATTGGTGGTCGAGGTGAGGGTCACCTGGATCATCTGGCCCTTGGTGGTGCCGACCGCCGAAATGTAGTCGTTGCTCGCCATGGCGTTCGACACGTCGCCGGCCGTCAGGCCATAGGCCTGAAGCTTGTTCGGATCGAGCCAGGCGCGCAGCGAGAAGGTCTGACCGCCGATGATCTCGGCCGTCTGCACGCCCTCGAGCGCCTGCAGCTTCGGCTGCACCTCGCGGGTCAGGTAATCCGTGATCTGATTGGATGCCAATGTGTTGCTGGTAAATCCCAGATACATCGCATCGATGGTCTGGCCGACCGTCACCGTGATGATCGGCTGCAGCGTACCCGCCGGCAGCTGGTTCAACACGGAACTCACCTTGATGTTGATTTCCGCCGCCGCCTTCGAGGTGTCGTAGTTCTGCCGCAGATACGCCGTGATCGTGCTGGTGCCGCTCTGGCTGATCGACTGCATGTAGTCGATGCCGTTGGCCTGCGCGATCGCCGTTTCCATCGGGGTCGTGATGAACCCGGCGATCGAGTCCGGATCGGCACCCGGAAAGAGGGTCGTGATCGTGACCACGCCGTTCTCGGTCTTCGGATACGCGAGCACTTGCAGCGAGCTGAAAGAGCGCATCCCCACGACCAGGATCACCAGGCTCACCACCGAGGCGAGCACCGGGCGACGAATGAAGATGTCGGTGAACTTCATGGGCGAGGGCGGCTCATTCGTTGGGCGGCGTCGGATGAATGTCGTCGGTCGGCTGCACGGAGTTGTTCACGACCACCGCCGAGCCGTTGCGCAGCTTGATCTGTCCGGCGGACACCACGACATCGCCCTCCTTGACTCCGGAGACGATGGCAACCTGATCGCCGCGAGTCGCGCCGAGCGTCACGAAGCGCTGCTCAACCGTGTCCTTCGGCTTGGCGTCGCCGCCCTTGTCGTGAACCAGGACGTACACCGTGTCGCCGTACGGGTTGTAGGTGATGCAGGTCTGCGGGAGGGTGATTTCGGTGGACGAGTCGCCCGAATCGATCGCGACGGTGGCGAACATGCCGGGAACGAGTCGCTTATCGGCATTCTTGAACGAAGCCCGTACCTGGACGTTGCGGCTGGCGTTGTCGACCTTGGAGTTGATCGACTCGACGGTTCCGTTGAAGCTCTCGCCCGCAAAAGTATCGACCGTCGCCGTCGCGGCCTGTCCGACTTTCAAATGCCGCAGCGCCTGCTGGGGCACGTAAAAGTCGATCAGCATGGGATCGAGCGCCTGCAGCGTGACCACGGTCGTCCCCGCCGCCAGGTATTGACCCAGGTCGACCTGACGAATGCCGAGCCGGCCGGCGAACGGTGCCTTGACGATTTTCTCCTCGATCAGGGCTTGTTGTGCGACCACCTGCGCCTTGGCGGCTTTCAGCGTGGATACATCGATGTCGATGGTCGCCTGGCTGATGGCCTGCGCCGCGAACTGTTCGCGGTCACGCTTCAAATTCTGGTCGGCGAGCTCGGCCGCCGCTTGCAGCTGCTCGAGCTTGGCGTAATCGTCGTTCGGCATGAGATGGAGCAGCACTTTGCCCGCGGGCACATCGTTGCCCGAATCGAAGGCGATCTTGTCGACCACCCCCGAGGCCTGTGCGGAGAGATCTGCGCCCCGAACCGCGCGCAGGCTTCCGATGGCCCCAATCTGCTGCTGCCAGGTCGTTTTCTTCGCCACCACCGTCGACACCGTCTGCGGCGCGCTCGCAGACTGAGCCATGAACTTACCGACCATCTTTCCGATGAAGGCTTGCCAGGCGAACACGCCGCCGATCACCAGGACCACGAGCAGCACCATGATGATGAGCGGTTTGACCATCGATCTTAACTTGACGGGCTCGCCGTCCCGGGGTGGTTGCGTCAGTACGGTGCTCACGGGGTTCCTCGAATCGTGGACGGTGAATTGGCGGCGATGTCGGTACGGTTCCACCAACCGCCGCCCAACGCCTGGAACAGCGCCGCGGTGTCGGTGAAGCGCTGCGCGCGCGCTTTCACCAGCGCGAGAGCCGCGTTCTGATAGGTCTGCTCGGCGGTCAGCACCTGCAAATAACTGGCGCCGCCCGCCTTGTACTGGGCCTGGACGAGATCGAGGCTGCCGGCCGCCGAGCGCTCGGCCACGGTCTGCGCGGCCAAGGCGTCGGCATCGCCCTGCAGGGCGAGCAGGGCATCAGCCACGTTCTGAAAAGCCGTGAGCACGGTCGCTTTGTAATTGGCGGCGGCTTCTTGCGCGGCCGCCACGGCTGCGCGGCGCTGGTGCAGCAGCTGCCCGCCCTTGAACAGCGGCTGCGTCACCGAGCCTGCGAGACCCCAAACCACCGAGGCGGGCGAGAACATGTCCGCGAAGCGCGCGGCGTCGCCGCCGTAGCTGCCGGTGATCTGCAGTTGCGGCAGCATGTTCGCCGTCGCCACGCCGACCTGCGCCGTGGCCTGATGCAGGAGGGCGGAATACTGCCGCACATCCGGCCGTTGCTCGACGAACTTCGATGGCAGGCTGACGGGTAATTCGACCGGTATCTGCAAGGTGTCGAGACGAAACTCTGAATCGGCGTACTCGGCGGGCAGCGCGCCCACGTAGGTCGCCAAAAGATCCCGCTCTTGGGCCAGCTGGGTGCGTAGAGCGGGCAGCGCCGCGAGAGTCGCCTGCAGGGTGGCCTGTTGTTGGAGCACATCGGTGCGCGATGCGCCGCCGGCGGTGACCCGTCGCTGGGTGATGTCGAGCGAGGATTGCTGCGCCCGGGCGATGTCCTCTTCGGCCGCGATCTGCGCCCGGAGCGAGGCTTCGGTAATCGCCGCGGCGACCACATTGCCGGTGAGCGTGAGATAGCTCGCTTCGAGTGAGAACCGAGCGTATTCAGCCTGGGCCTGCAGCGCCTCGATCTGGCGGCGGATGCCGCCGAACGCGTCGAGCGTGTACGACACGCTGACATTGGCGCTATTCAACGTGTAGTAGTATCCGCCGGCACCGGGGAGACCGAATTCCGCGAGGCTGCCGCGATTGCGCTGAGCCTCATACGTCCCCGACAGACTCGGCAACAGCGCTCCGCGCTCGGCGGCCACGTTCTCGTGGGCCTCGCGCAGCGCCGCCTGCGCGGATTCGAGCGTCGGATTCTGCTTGAGCGCGCGATCGATGAGGGCGTTGAGTTCGGGCGATTGGAACAGCGTCCACCACTGGCCGGGAATGTCCAGGCCATCGACGAAGCGCTGGGCTTCGCCGCCCGGAATGGGAGTCGAAGCGGTGGTCGTCTGCGCCGTGGACCCCGCCGGCGCGAACCCGGCGTTGGCGGGCGCCGCAGGCGGTTTGAAATCCGGTCCGACCGCGCAACCGGCCGGGATGCCGAGCGCGAGCGCGCAGAGCATCAGGAAATACCAGAACGCGGAACGGCCGCGACCGATGAAAATGTGCGAATTCTTGACCAAGGCTAGCCCGCGTCCCTGATTTCAGCGTCGCCGCGCGGCGCGGCGCCATTCAAGAAGATATCCACCACTTGTTGCAAATGCGCGGCGAAATTTAATTTCGACATCTCATCCGCCGATCCGAACAAGAGGCACTCGTGCAGCTCCGCGCAAACCATTTGCATGAACAGCGCGGCCGCGCGATCCGGGTCCGCGAGCACCAGCTTGCCGCGCAACATCTGGCCGCGAAAATAATTGGCGACGGCGTTGTTCACGCGCGCCTTGGTGCCGGCGCGCATCTTTGCCGCCAACTCCGGGAAGCGCTGCGCTTCGGTGGCCACGATGCGAAACAGTGCGGCCGCTTCGGGCGCGCACGCCCGGCCGGTGACCGTCTCGCCGATGGTGAGCAATGCCTGCCGGGTCGGGAGGCGATCGAGCTCGGCTCCGAAAAAGGTCACCATGTCGCGCTCCACCAGCCGGGTGATGACCGAGGCCAGCAGGTCTGCCTTGTTCTTGAAACGCTCGTAAATGGTCCGTGTGGAGACTCCGGCCTCGTGAGCTACCTTGTCGATGCTGGCCGCCCCATAACCGTCCCTCAAGAAAACCCGCGTGGCGGCGGCGATCATTATGTCAACTCTCGCAGCTTCGGTGCCTCGGCGCGGCCGACCAACACCGGCACTGGGCGCCCGTTCGCGCGTTGTCGCCGGCTGTTTGCGTTGCTCCATCACTCGAAAAATGACATGTGTCGTTTTCCAAAGCAAGAATTATTTGCGATGCTGACATTCTAGTCATAAAATATCATACGGTTAATTATTAGTATCCAAATGAATAGTGGCCCCCACGCGCCCCGGCCTTCCGCCGCCGGCCAAGCTAGCCGACTGCGTCCCGTGAATTGGCGCCACATCAGCCGGATGTTCGCAGTGACCTGCGCCTTGTGCAGTGCCTGCGCCGGGCTGCCGCCCAAACCGGAGCGCGCATCTTCGATGCAGGCAGCGCCGCTGTCCGAGCCGCCCGGAGGTGGGGGCCCATGGCCCGCCGCGCAGTGGTGGAAGCAATATCGCGATCCGACCCTGGACCACCTGGTCGAGCTCGCGCTCGAGTCCTCGCCGACGCTCGCTTCAGCGCACGCGCGATTCGACACCGCCCGACAGTCCGTGCGGATCGCGAGCGCCGAGAACGGCGCGCACCTGCAGGCGAGCGGCGATTTCTCGAGGCAGCGGCTCAGTGACAATGGGCTCTTCTCACCCTCGCTGTTGGGCTTCAACTGGTACAACCAGGCAGATCTCGGCCTGCAGGCGAGCTATACGTTCGATTGGTGGGGGAAGCAGCGCCAAACCGTCGAGGCGGCGATGGACGCAGCGCATGCGAGTCAGGCCGAGCGCAGCGCCGCGGCGCTGATGCTCACGAGCTCGATCGCCGACAGCTATTTCGGATGGCAGACGGATGAGGCTCGTATCGCATTGGCGCGCGACCGCGAGAGGACGCTCGAGCGCGAACGCTCGATCAGCGAGGCGCGCATCCATGCCGAGATCGATCCCAAAGATGACCTGCGACGGGCAGACGCGGCGGTTGCCGAGGTGCGCGAGCAGCTCGACGCGCTCGAGGGCTCTGCAAAGTTGCGGGTGATCGAGCTCGCAGCGCTTGCCGGTCGGGCGCCCGCCGAGCTTCCCGAGCTGCACGTGCGTCCGCTGCCGTCGGTGGCCCTGGCTCTGCCCGATGGCGTGCGCATCGATTTGTTGTCGCGGCGCCCGGACATCGTCGCCAGCCGTTGGCGCGTGGAGGCGGCAGAGCACAGCCAGGAGTCCGCGCGGGCCGAGTTCTTTCCGGACATCAGCGTCAACGCGCTGATCGGGTTTCAGAGCATGGATGTCGGTACTCTGTTGAGCTATAGCAGCCGGGTCCCCGGCGCCTCCGCGGCGATACATCTGCCGATCTTCGATGCCGGCCGTCTCAAGGCTCGGTATGGAGCGGCGCAGGCCGCGGTCGCGTCCGCGGTCGCGAGCTACCGGGATGCGGTGGTGAGCGCGGCGCGCGATGTCGCGACGCAGGCATCGAACCTGGCGCAGATCGAGGCCCAAAGCACAGAGCGGCGGAAAAGTCTCGACGCGGCGACGGCGCTCGCGACGAGCGCGGCAGCCCGGGTGCGGCAGGGTGTCGTCGATCCGCGAGTCGAGCTGCGCGCCGCCGATACGTTGATTCAAGAAAGAGACGCGATGCTCCAGCTCGACGCGGCGGCCGTGTCGGCGGACATCGGTCTGAAGCGGGCGTTGGGCGGGGGATATGAGATGAAGGCAACACCATGAATGCGAATGTCGAGCCCATCGTGCCCGCTGCGGAGAGCGGCCGCCGACGCCGGATTCTTCTGCTGATGGCCGCGGCATTCGTCGTCATCGGGGTGCTGTGGGCGGCCTACTGGGTATTGGTGCTTTCCAAGCGCGAGCGCACCGATGATGCCTATGTCAACGGCAACAAGGTCGTGCTGTCCGCACAGGTGCCGGGAACCGTGGTCTCCGTGCTCACCGACGATACGCAGCTCGTACGCGCCGGGGACGTGTTGATCAAGCTCGATCCGACCGATGCCGAGATCGATCTCGCCCGCGCCGAGAGCGCTCTGGCGCAGACAGTCCGTCAGGTCAGGCAACAGCAAGCGACCGCACGCCAGTACGATGCGTTGATCGCAACCCGCAGGATAGAGCTCGCCCGCGCGAGGGCGGACCTCGAGAAGCGCGAGCCGCTGATCGCCGCCGAGGCGATCGCGCCGGAGGAAGTGCGCCACGCCCGCGAAGCGGTCGAGCTCGGCAAGGCTGCGCTCGATCAGGCCGAGCGCGAGGCGATCGGCGCTCGGGCGCTGGTGGACGGCGTCGACGTGAAGAACAACCCGGCGGTGCTGAAGGCGAAGACCGAGTTTCGCGACGCCTGGATCAGGTCCAAGCGCAATGCGGTGCTCGCGCCGGTCACCGGCTATGTCGCTGATCGCAGCGTGCAATTGGGACAGCACATCCAGGCGGGCCAGGCGCTCTTGACCGTCATTGCGCTCAATCAATTGTGGGTCGACGCCAATTTCAAGGAAGTGCAGCTGCGGGATCTGCGCATCGGCCAGCCGGCCGCGGTGCGCAGCGACCTCTATGGGGGCGCGCATGAGTTTCACGGTCGAATCAGCGGTCTGTCGGCGGGAACCGGGGCTGCCTTCGCTCTGCTGCCGGCTCAAAATGCTTCGGGAAATTGGATCAAGGTGGTGCAGCGCGTGCCGGTGAGGATCGAGCTCGACGCCCAGGACCTGGCGCAGGCGCCCCTGCGGGTCGGCCTCTCGGCGACGGTCACGGTGGATACGACGGATCGGGATGGACCGGTGCTCGCGGGCAAATCGGCCGACAGACCGGTCGCAGATACGCAGGTGTACAACCAGGATCTGGATCAGGCGAACGCGGCGGCCGAGGCGATCGTCGCGCGTAATTTGGGCCCCGAAACTTAAGCCAGGTTGATCTCACGCAAGCAACGGCGCGAGGTGCGCGGCGGTGGCCCCGCGCATACCCGCCGCAACGTCCGCCGGGGTGCCGTGCGCGACGATGCGGCCGCCGCGATTGCCGGCGCCCGGACCCATGTCGATCAACCAGTCACTCGCCGCGGCGACGCGCATGTCGTGCTCGGCCACGATCACCGTGTTGCCGGCGTCGACCAGGGCATTGAGCTGCGCCATCAGCTTGTCCACATCCGCGGGATGTAAACCGATGGTGGGCTCGTCGATGACATAGAGACTGTCGCCGCGCTGTGCGCGCTGCAGCTCCGTCGCCAGCTTGATGCGCTGCGCCTCGCCGCCGGAAAGTTCCGTGGCCGGCTGGCCGAGCCTCAAGTATCCCAGGCCGATGGCGTGCAAGAGCTGCAGCGAATGCGCCACGCCCGTGCTGTCGCGAAAGAATTCCAACGCTTCATCCACCGTCATGCGCAAAACCTCGGCGATGTTCTTGCCGCGATACGCAACCTCGAGCGTTTTAGGGTTGTACCGTGCGCCGCGGCAGTCCGGACACGGAGCATAGACGCTCGGCAAGAACAGCAGCTCGACCGACACGAAGCCCTCGCCCTCGCAAGTGGGGCAACGGCCCTTGACGACATTGAAGGAAAAGCGGCCGGCGTCGTAGCGCCGCGCTTTCGCGGCGGAAGTCTCGGCGAACAGCCGGCGCACAGCGTCGAACAGGCCGGTATAAGTCGCGAGATTCGAGCGGGGCGTTCGGCCGATGGGCTTTTGGTCGATGTTGACCAGCCGCTTGATTCGGGAGGCGCCCGATTGGATGGATCCTGCGACCGGGCCGGCGGCGGCGAATTCGAGCTCTTCGACATCCTCCGGCGTTTGCGGCTCGTGTCCCAGATGTCCGGCGATCAGGTCCACCAGCGCCTGACTCACCAGACTCGACTTGCCGGAGCCGGACACGCCGGTGACGGCCGTGAACACCCCGAGCGGAAACGCCACGTCGACACCCCGCAAGTTGTTGCGCGTGACGCCTTTGAGCTTGAGCCAATCCTTCGGCTGGCGAGGCGCGTGATGAATGCGCTCCGGCGCACCCAGATAGCGCGCCGTGACCGAGCCGCTCGCGCCGCTGAGGCCCTCGAAGGGACCGTTGTACACCACCTGGCCGCCGTGCTCGCCGGCGCCGGGGCCCACGTCCACGATCCAGTCGGCACGGCGCATCACCTCGAGATCGTGCTCGACCACGAACAGCGAGTTGCCGGCGGCTTTGAGCTGATCGAGCGCGGCGAGCAGCGCCTCCGTGTCCGCGGGATGCAGTCCCGCGGAGGGCTCGTCGAGCACATAGATGACGCCGAAGAGATTCGAGCGGATTTGCGTGGCCAGCCGCAGGCGCTGCAATTCACCGGGCGACAGGGACGGCGTGCCGCGGTCCAGGGACAGATAATCGAGGCCGAGTGCGCTGAGCGCTCCGATCCGCTCGATGATGCCCGCCGCGAGGCGCTTTGCCGCAATACGTTTTTCCTCACCGGCCGCCGCCGCGGCATCGGGCCGGCCCGCGGCCGTGGGTTGGAGAATCGCTTTGAGATCCTCCAGCGACTTGTGCGACAGCTCGCCGATGTCGTAACCCGCGAACTTCACCTCCAAGGCCTCGCGCTTGAGGCGCTTGCCGTGGCAGCTTGGGCAGAGCGTGCCGCTCATGAACCGTTGCACTCGTCGCTTCATGAGCGCGCTCTGCGTGGTGGCGAAGGTCTGCAGCACGTACTTGCGGGCGCCGGTGAACGTTCCCTGGTAACTCGGCTCTTCCTTGCGCCGGAGTGCGCGGCGCGTTTCGGCCGGCGTGTATCCGGCATACACGGGAACGGTCGGTTGTTCCTCGGTGAACAGGATCCAGTCGCGATCCTTCTTGGGCAGCTCGCGCCACGGTTTGTCCACGTCGTAGCCCAGGGTGACGAGGATGTCGCGCAAGTTCTGGCCGTGCCAGGCCGGTGGCCACGCGGCGACGGCGCGCTCGCGGATGCTCAGCGAGTCATCGGGTACCATGGCGCGTTCCGTCACGTCGTAGATGAATCCCAATCCGTGACACGTCGGGCACGCTCCCTGGGCCGTATTGGCCGAGAAATCCTCGGCGTACAGCATCGAGCGCCCGCGAGGGTATACCCCCGCGCGCGAGTACAGCATGCGCAGCAGATTCGACAGGGTCGTGACGCTTCCCACGGTGGAGCGCGTGCTTGCGCTGCCGCGATGTTGCTGGAGCGCGACGGCCGGAGGGAGTCCCTCGATCGAATCGACATCGGGCACGCCGGCTTGGTCGATGAGGCGTCGAGCATACGGTGCAACCGACTCGAAATACCTGCGCTGCGCCTCGGCGTACAAGGTGCCGAAGGCGAGCGAGGACTTTCCAGAGCCGGATATGCCGGTGAATACCACCAGCGCGTCGCGGGGAAGGTCCAGATCGACGCTCTTGAGATTGTGTTCACGCGCGCCGCGTACCCGGACGAAGCGATCGGGAGGGAAGGACTGTGTCATTGATTCAACGATACCGATTCCCCACTGAAAAAAGCAGCAAATCCCTGCCCGTGGGCGGTCGGCGGTCCGACACCCGGACGGCGCCCGCGCCTACAAGATCGGCGTGCCGCGGATGCGATATTGCTCGCGCATGCTCGATGGCGGAGGCCTTGCTCCCGCGGGTCGCTGTGTGCGCGGGTCGGCCGCATGCCGATGTTTACGAGGAGCCAGACATGGGAATCAACAAGGACCAGGTAGATGGTCGCGTGAAGGAAGCCGCAGGCAAGATTCAGGAAGTTGCCGGTAAAGTGACCGGCAGTCCGGTGCAGGAACTCAAGGGAAAGGTCAAGAAGGCCGTCGGGTCCGCGCAGGCTGGACTAGGCGACGCCAAGGAGCGCGTCAAGGAGAGCAACCGGGAGGACGCTCGCCAAGACGCGAAGTAAAGCAAGGACACCAGGGGTAAAGCCGGTCGGGCCGTATCGTACCGGCCTTTTCCTCGGTCGGCCCCCCTAGGACCCCTCGCACACCCCCGCTGCACGCAACGCGTCGGCCGGGGTGTGCGAGTTTGCGGATGGACGCACCCGCGGCCATTCGTGACAATGGCGCTCCACTTTATGGAGGCGCCCGTGATCCGACTCATTCGCCATGCCACCTGCTGCGCGCTTGTCTGTGCAGCGACGGTGATCACCGCTGTCCCGGCGTTGTCCTCCCCGGAGGCGCCGTCCCCGGACTCGCTGCTCGGGTACGTCGGAGGATCGGGAACCCTCGAACAACAACGGGAGGCTGAGTTTCGGGCGGCCATATCGGCGGACAACATCCGCGAGACCATGCGCCGCCTGAGCGCCAGACCTCATCACGTAGGCTCCGCCTATGACAAGGACAACGCGGAGTGGATCCTGGCGCGGTTCAAGGAGTGGGGGTTCGACGCGAAAATCGAGACTTTTCACGTGCTCTTTCCGACCCCCAAGACGCGGGTGGTCGAGCTCTTGAAGCCGACTCCGTTTCGCGCGCGGCTCGAGGAGCCGCCCGTGCCCGGTGATCCCACCTCCGAACAGGTCTCGGAGCAGCTGCCAACCTATAACGCCTATTCCGCCGACGGCGATGTAACCGCACCCCTCGTCTACGTCAATTACGGTAATCGGGAGGATTACGAGGAGCTTGACCGGCTCGGCATTTCCGTCAAAGGGGCCATCGTGATTGCGCGCTACGGCGGGGGCTGGCGCGGCGTGAAACCGAAGGTCGCGGCGGAACACGGTGCGGTGGGGTGCATCATTTACTCCGACCCGAAGGGGGACGGCTACTTCGAGGGAGACCAATACCCTGCCGGGGGCTGGCGCCCAAAGGACGGAGTGCAGCGGGGCAGCGTCATGGACACGCAGTATCCAGGGGACCCCTTGACGCCCGGAATCGGCGCGACCGCGAATGCCAAGCGGCTGGCGCTGAAGGACGCGAAGACCATCACCGCCATTCCGGTGCTTCCCATTTCTTATGCCGACGCGTTGCCGCTGCTCTCCGCCTTGGCGGGACCGGTGGCGCCCGCGCCGTGGCGCGGCGCGCTTGCGATCACCTACCATGTCGGCCCGGGACCCGCGCTCGTTCATTTGGCGGTGAGTTCGAATTGGGACATCAAGCCCATCTATGACGTGATCGCGACCCTGCATGGCTCGAGCGCTGCGGACCAGTGGGTGATCCGCGGCAACCATCACGATGCCTGGGTCAATGGGGCTGAGGACCCCATCTCCGGACAGGCTGCGATGCTCGAGGAGGCGCGCGCGATGGGCGAACTGCACAAGCGCGGATGGACTCCCGCGCGCACCATCATCTTCTGCGCCTGGGATGGCGAGGAGCCGGGGCTGCTCGGATCCGTGGAGTGGGTGGAGACGCACGTCGAGGAATTGCGCAGGCACGCGGTCGCCTACCTAAATTCCGATACCAACGAACGCGGGTTCATGTTGCCGGGGGGCACTCAGGATCTCGAGACCCTGATCAGCGGCGTGGCGCGCGCGATCGAGGATCCGGAGACGCACATGAGCGTGTACCAACGCTCGCATCTGTACAGCATCGCGCACGCGGGCAGCGCCGAGGAGAGGAGCGAGGTGCGCAATCGCCGCGACCTCGAGGTGGAGGCGCTGGGAGACGGATCGGATTTCACCGCCTTTCAGGATTTTGCAGGAATCTCCACGTTGAGCGTCGAGTTCGGAGACGAGGACGACGGCACGCAATACCACTCGATCTACGACGATTTCTATTGGTATACCCACTTCGGCGACAAGGACTTCGCCTACGGACGGGCGCTGTCGCAGACAGCCGGCACCGCGATCATGCGGCTGGCGGACGCCGACATCATTCCAGTCGATTTCGTGCCTCAGGCGCAGACCATCGCGAAGTACGTGTCGGACCTCGAGAAATTGCTGAAGGACAAGCAGGACGAGTTCACCGAGCGCAATCTCGAGCTGCAGGAGGGTGTATTCAAGGCGACTTTCGATCCGCTCCGGCCGCTGTTGCCGCCGGCCGCCGAACCGGTACCGCCGTTCATCGATTTCGCGCCCATGAAAAACGCCGTGACGCTGTTGACGAAGAGCGCGGAGCGATATTCTGCAGCACTCACCGCGTTGGCAGCGAAGGGCTCGCCAGCCCTCCCAGAGCCCGCTCTGGCGCTCCTCAACGAGGATCTCTTGCGCGTCTCGCGCGCGTTCCTCGATCAGCAGGGCCTGCCGGATCGCCCGTGGTTCAAGAACCAGATCTATGCGCCCGGCGCGTACACGGGATACGGCGCGAAGCCGATCGCCGCGGTGCGCGAGTATATGGACGAGCGTCGCTGGCGAGACGCGGAGGCGCAGGTGCCTCAGGTCGCACGCGCGATTGAGCGTGCGGCGGCGGCCGTCGACAAGGCGGCGGCGGATCTCGAGGGAAATCTGGCGCGCCTGCCTTGACGGATAAAGAGTAAGACGGGGCGGCAATAGCGCCGCTAGGGAGATGGTAGATGCGACAAGGTTCCAGGCCGAATGCGATTTCCCTGGTGCAGGTCAGGAATGAGCGAGTGCTGGTCACGGAGTGGCGCTTCGCGCCCGGCGCCGAGACCGGACACCACGTGCATGCGCACGATTACGTCGTGGTGCCGCTCACCGATGGAACACTCAGGCTCGAGGAACCCGGCGGGACTCGCGATGTGCAGCTCGAGGCGGGGGCCTCGTACGCCCGGCCGGCCGGCGTGTCGCACAATGTCATCAATCCGAACGAGCACGAGTTTCGATTCGTCGAAATCGAGCTGACCCAGTCCGCGTAGATCGTTCGCGCTAGGGATACTTGTTGTGCACGGCATCCCGGATCAGGTGCGTGTCGTACACCAGTATGATCGAGGCGATGCGTCCGGTATCCAAATCGAAATTGAATACGTCCGCGCATTCGAAGGACACTCGCGAATCGTCCTTCAGATGCCAGTCGTAGAGGTAGTACGCGACCGCGCGCATGTGACCTTCGGCGCTGACCAGCACATCGTGCACCGTGAGCTTGCTGCTGCCCGATGCCTCGGCCACCTTGGTGACGTAATCGCGCACCGGGATCCGGCCGAGGAAGGGTGATTGAACCCAGCTTGTGGGCGTGCATTGGGCGGCAGCTTTGTCGGCATCGCCGGCCTCGAGCGCCTTGAGATATTTGCGGACCGCGTGTTGCATCTGCCTCTCCTTCGCGAAGTGTCGCAGCGCATGACTCAGATCTCATCTCCCAGCGTGCATGGTAACCCAAACGATGCGTATTGGCTCGAGGTGTGCAATCAAGTGGCTGTTGGCCCGGTCTCCTCCCGTCGTCACAAAAAGAGGGAGCGTCCATGAAAGTTCTGGTTCGCGGGCTGATCGACTGGCCGGAGAGCGTCGCACGACACCTCGTGTGGCTGGCCCCGCTGTTCGCGCGCATCACCGTGGGATGGGTATTTCTCTGGAGCGGCTGGGGCAAGCTCAACAACCTGCCGCAGGTGACCGAGAACTTCATCGAGTGGGGCATCCCGTTTCCCCATGTGCTGACGCCGTTCGTCTCGGGTGTCGAATTCTTTGGAGGGCTGTTCCTGCTGGTCGGCTTGCTCACGCGAATATCGGCAGGTGCGCTCGGTGTTACCATGATCGTCGCGATCAAAAGCGCCAAATGGGCCGACGTGGATTCGTTGGAGACATTGCTCGGTTTCGACGAATTCGAGTATCTCGCGCTGTTCCTGTGGCTGGCCGTCGCGGGACCCGGGCCGCTGTCCCTGGATCATCTGTTGCAGCGCCTCTGGGGACGCCGAGGGAGGACATGAGCGGCCGTTTGGCGGTGCGCAATCGCGTATCGATGGAATGGCGGGAAGTTCTGCCTTAGGCTAACGCGGGGCCAGCGATCGGGGATATCACTATGAAGATGGATGGTCAGGACGAGAGCCAGAACGTCGAGGACGTCCGCGGCTCGAGCGGCGGATTCAGGCCGATCCACGGTGTGGGTCTCGGCACCATCGCCGTGGCGCTGATCGGCGGCTGGTTTCTGGGGGTCAACCCGCTGCAAATTCTCGGGTTGCTGAGCGCTGACAACTCCGCGAGCCAGCAAGCGGTTCCGAATCAGCCCGCTGAGGCTCCGCCCTCGAACGACCCGCAGGTCAAGTTCGTATCGCAGGTGCTGCGTAGTACCGAGACCGTCTGGACTGCCGCCTTTCAGGAGCGCGGACTGACCTACGAGGAGCCGAAATTGCGGCTATTCCGAGATACCTACGCGACGGGCTGCGGTATGGGGGAGGCTGCCGCGGGGCCGTTCTACTGCGGAGAGGATCGCATCGTTTACCTCGACCTTGGCTTCTTCGATGTGATGACGCAGCAGCTGGGCGCACCGGGTCAGTTTGCGCACGCCTACGTGATCGGTCACGAAGTCGGCCATCACGTGCAGAATTTGCTGGGCATTCTCGGCAAGGTCAACGCGCAGCGCGAGCGCGCCGGCGAGGCGCAGGCCAACGCATTGAGCGTACGATTGGAGCTGCAGGCCGATTGCTTCGCCGGTGTCTGGGCAACGCGCTCGCAGCAGCAGCAAGGCTGGCGGCTCGAGCCGGGGGATATAGAGTCCGCCCTCAATGCCGCCTCGCAGATAGGCGACGATACGTTGCAACGGCGCGCGCGCGGCACCGTGGTCCCGGACACTTTCACCCACGGTACGAGCGCGCAGCGAGTGGCGTGGTTCAGGCGCGGAGTGACGTCGGGACAGATCGACGGCTGCGACACGTTCTCGGCACCGAATCTCTGATGCGCCACCCGCTGGCGGACCGAGGTCGCGGCTAATCGGTCAGTCGCCACGAGATCGGCACCGTCACGCGGCTTTGCACGGCCCTGCCGTTTCGGGTCGCCGGATTCATGCGCTGTCCTCTGACCGCATTCAGGCAGGCCTTGTCCAACCGCTCGAAGCCGCTGGGTTGCTCCAAGATGGAGTCGACGATGCGGCCGTCGGCCGCGACGGTGACGCGGACCTTGCATCGCCCGGTCTCGCCGGCGCGGCGTGATGCGTCGGGATAAAACTCATTTCCGAGATGCAAGGGGTGCCGCGGATCCTGGCTCGCAGCGATCACCACCTCCTGGGGCAGATCGGGTGTATCCGCAACCGTCGAAGCGCCGGGCTCCGGCACATCGCTCACCGTCGACTCGTCGGGACCCAGATCGATGGGGGGAACCTCCGGCGGATCGACATCGATCTTGGGCCGCCCGAGCGTCCCCTGTGGCGGGGGTGTCGCGATGCTCGTTTGCGGCGGACGCGGGGGGTCGACCAGATGGAACGGCGCAGGATCGAGTCTCTTCATGAAGGGCCGTGCCAAACCTGAATAGAATGCGAATCCGACGGCAACATGCAGCAGCGCGACCGCCAGCAGCGTGGCGCCGCGCGTTCCGGAAACCCATGGCATTTGATCGTACGTGTGCATGACTTCGACCTCCCGTGTCCAAATTGGCGTGTACTGCGCGCCCTCGCCGACATCTACGCCCGCGCCGAGCGGGCCGCAATGAAGAGCGCGTAAAATCCCGAATACCTCGACCCGATGGGGGGAAAAATTCCCAAACGCACGAGCTCTCGGCATGGCTCACGCATGACCCTGCGCAATTCCAGGCGGCGCCCCCGGCGATCCAAGCCCCGCAGAAAGTCCAAATTTCTGCGTCGCCTGCGAATCCCCCGAGGCATGCGGCGCGCATTCGTCCAGGCGCCCGGGTTCGTGCAGGGCGCCGCGATCGTTGCAGTCCTGCTGGTGCTATGGTTTACCTTGAACGGGCTGTACCAGGTGATCCGCAAACCCTCCGAACTGTTCTTCCCCGTCAGCGGCACGCTCAACAAGACACCCGCCGAGACCTGGCGCGACTACGGCCCGTTGTTCCACAGATTCTCGACCGACCTCGTGACCCCGGAGTTGCTGGCTGCGCTCGCGCAGGTCGAAGCGTCGGGCAACCCCGTTGCACGAACCTACTGGCGCTGGTCGTTGACGGCCCGGCCGTTTGAGGTGTACCGCCCGGCATCGAGCTCGGTGGGCATGTACCAGATGACGGACGGCACGTTCGCCGCAGCCAGGCGTTTCTGCATACGACACCATGCCGTCGTCGAGGACGGCGCCTGGAATGACTGGCGTTCCTGCTGGTTCAATGATCTCTACGCCCGGGTGATTCCATCGCACGCGGTCGAGCTCACGGCCGCCTATTTGGATCGAAGCGTAACCGCCATACTTGCGCTTCACCCGCCACGAGCCGCGACACTCGAGCGCAAGCAGGAGCTGGCCGCCTTGATTCATCTTTGTGGGGCGGGGGCTGGCGACTTGTACGTGCGGCACGGAATGCATCTCACCGACGGTCAACGCTGCGGGGATCACGATGCACGCGACTACCTCTCGCGCGTCGATCAGGCGAGGCGGACGTTCCAAACGCTCGAAAGGGACGAGCACCGCTGAACCAGAGCCTCTGGTGGAGTCAACGATGAAGATTTTTGGCGGGCGGTGGCGGCAGATGACGCTGATCCTCGGCGGAGCCATGATCCTGTGGGCCGGGGGCCGTGCAGAGCGCGTCTTTGCCGCGTCCTGTCCCGTGGCAACCACCGAGACGCTAGCGATTGGAAATTCCACGTTGTGCCTCGCGATGGGCGATTTCACTCCCGGGCGCCGCGAGGTTCTGCACGCCTGGGTCGAGCGCTCCGCCGCGATCGTGGCGCAGTATTACGGCCGCTTTCCGGCCGCCGTCGTGCTCGTTGAGCTCGACCCCATGCAGGGCGAGGGGGTCGGCGCAGGCCGCACCACCCGCGACCGGGGACTCGTTATTCGCGTGAACGTGGGAAAGGACGCCACCGCCGAGCGGTTGGCCGACGACTGGGTGCTGGTGCACGAGATGGTTCATCTGGCGCTCCCGGAGGTCGGCAGCGCGCACAACTGGCTCGCAGAGGGACTTGCTGTCTACGTCGAGGGGGTTGCGCGTGTTCAATTCGGCAATCGTGAAGTCGCCGATGTGTGGGCGGAAGACAGGCGCTCCATGCCCAGGGGGTTGCCGCGGGAGGGCGAGGGCGGAATGGATCAGACGGCGACCTGGGGACGGACCTACTGGGGCGGCGCGCTTTTCTGCCTCGAGGCCGACGTGACCATCCGCGAAAGAACGCACAATGGTGTAGGGTTGCAGACGGCGTTGCGCGAAATTCTAAAGCGCACCGGCGGCTATGCCTCGGATAGGCCGATGTTCGACGTCCTGAGGATCGGCGATGAAGCCACGGGCACCCGGGTGCTGGAGGAGCTGTACGAGAAGTACCGCAATGCGCCCCGCGCGCCCGATCTGGATCTGCTGTGGGCCCGCCTCGGCGTGCCCGACGATCCCAAGACGCAGCCCTTCGACGACCATGCGCCGCTCGCGGCGATACGCACCGCGATCACCCAAACTCAACGATGAGCGGTGACGGCGCTTCTGACCAAATCTTGAAAATAAGCGACGGATTGTTCGTGTCGCGGGCTCAAAGGACCCGGCGTGTAGCCGCCGGACGTGTAGTTGTTCTGCGTATGCTCGCAAATCCCGAAATCTTCGCGCACGATGCCGCAATTCACTTCCACGGTGTCGCGCCTGGACGCCTCGGTCTCGGACGATAGATCCGCGAAGTAAAAATCATACGTGAGATCGGTCGAGCCGACGGAGGTTGGATTGATGCGGCTCGTGTTCATGCCACCGGGGAAAACGGACAGCGTCCAGTTCGGCCACATCCACAGCCATTTGCCGCCATAGATGGAGCCGTTTTTCTGCGGAGACGTCATGCGCACCAGGCCCTTGAGCGCGACCGTCTCGAAATTCGCGAAGTCGATGACCTTCATGAAGCCCGGATGGATGCCGGGGATGTGGTATCCCTCGACGAAGTTGTCCGTGTAGGTCTTCCAGTTGCTGCGCATGGTGAAGCGCCGTTCCTCGATCGACACAAAGGTCTCGATGGGATAGTCCGCAACTTCGCCGGGCAGATCGCCGAGCTGATCGATCAATCCCACCTGCGGATCGATGGCGATGAACAACAACCCGCGCCATTCGGCGATCTGCACTTTCTCGAGCGGCCAGTCGGCGACGTTGAAGCACGGCGCCTCGCCGAACCAGGGGGCATCGCGCAAGGCTCCATTCTGATCGTAGACCCATTGGTGATAAGGGCAGCGCAGCAGCTGCGTCTTGCCCTGACCGTCGGGCAAGAGCTTCGCACCGCGGTGCCGGCATACGTTGTGGAACGCGCGGAGCAGCCCGTCTCGTCCGCGCAACGCGAACAGCTTCCAGCCCGCGACATCGACGGCGAGATAATCTCCCGGTTTATCGACCCGGGAAACGGGTCCGAGCATCTGCCAGTGACGGCGAAAAATGGACTGCCGCTCAGCCTCGAAAATGCCGGTATCGACGTAGTAGCGCGCGTCGAGGTTGGTGAGCAGGGCGGCCATGAGGAGATCATATCAGCCGGTGATATGATGAACGAGGAGTCGAGAGTTCATGTGCCTGATCCTGCTGCTCTGGCGAGTTCGTCCAGAATTTCCATGCGTGCTCGCCGCCAACCGCGATGAGTTTTACGACCGCCCCAGCGCGAGCGCCCGCTGGTGGCCCGGGCCTCGTGGCATTCTGGCGGGACAGGATCTGCAGGCGGGGGGCACCTGGCTCGGCGTGGGGCGCGACGGCCGTTTCGCGGCCTTGACCAACTTCAGGGACGGCACCGCTCCTCCCCGCGCCCGCGCGCCGAGCCGCGGCGGGCTGGTGACGGAGGTGCTCGAGTCCGGGGACTCGGTGGCCGGGACCCTGGCTCGGCTGCGCGCCGACGGGCCGCAGTACAGTCCGTTCAACATCCTATTCAGCGACGGGAAACGGCTCGGCGTGTATGAGAGCGCCGGCGGTGACGGGCGCGAATTGGAGCCGGGAGTCTATGGCCTTTCCAACCACTTGCTCGATACCCCGTGGCCAAAGCTCAGCAATGCCAAATCGAGGCTGGCGTCGGCGCTCACGGACCTGCGTGACGAGAACGCGATTTTGCATCTGCTGCGCGACGATCAGCCGGCAGCCGACGAGGAGCTGCCCAGCACCGGCGTTTCGCTGGACTGGGAGCGGCTGTTGTCGAGCGCCTTCATTCGTGCCGACGCCTACGGCACGCGGTGTACCACCGTTTTCCGAATCGACCGGGACGGCCGCGCGCAATTTGACGAATGGACTTGGGACCGATTGGGTGCCGAGTCGGAACGTACGAGCTTGCGCTTCGATGTGCACGGGGCCCGTGAGTAACGCGGCGCGCTTGGCGGCATTTGCGGTCACGGCCACGTTGATCATCACGGGCTGTGTCGCTTCGCGCGAGCTGAAATCCCATGAGCTCGTCGGCGGCGCGCGACCGCCGATCTCGCCCGATTCGGTTCAATTGTATTTGGAGCCGCCTGCCCGCCGCTACGAGCAGATCGCCGTGCTCCACTCCTCGAGCCGGCGCTCATGGTCGTTCACTTCGCAGTCCAAGGCGGAGGTTGTGGTCAGGCGGCTGAAGGAAGAGGCGGCCTCGCTCGGCGCGAACGGCGTCCTCTTGGACGAAATCGTCGACCGGCCGGGCACCACCGTCGGCACCAACGTGGGAACGAATTACATGGGCCCCCGGGGCACGACTGATTTAGGGGTCGGTGTTGCGATCCCGACGTTGCAGCGCTACGGAAGCGGGATCGCGATCTACCTTCCGCCGTAGGCGCTCATCGCCGGTGCTTCATCGGGCCGCAGGGGCGGGGAAGTCGCGCGCTGCCGCAATCAGCCAATCGCGAAATCGTGTCACTTTGGGCAACGTGAGGTAGTTGCGCGGACATACGAAGTAGTAGGCCGATCCGTGCGGCAGCGCCTCTCGGCTCGCCAGTTTCAACGTACCCTTTTGCAATGACCGGGCGACGAGCGTCCAGCGTGCGAGCGCAAAGCCCAGTCCTTCCTCGGCCGCGACGATCAGCCCCACGGTGTCGTCGATGGTGGGGGGGCGCGATTGCCAGGCGATTTCCTCCCCGGTCTTTTGCCATATGCGCCACGGCGGCTCGTCGCCCTCGAGCAGTGGAAAGCGGGTCAAATCTGCGCCGCGCTCGATCATGCCGTGTTGCTTGATGAGCTGCGGCGTACCGACCGGCACGATCCAATCATCCAGCAGCTTTTCGCTGTGCAAATTCGGGTAGTTTCCCTGGCCGAAGCGAATTCCAACGTGAAGCGGCGTGCGCGAAAAATCCACCAGCTCCGATGAGGTATGAAAGCGCAGCTCGATGTCGGGATGCTTGCGGCGAAACGAACGGATTCGCGGCACCAACCAGATCTGCAGGAACGAGGTCAATAAGGTGACCTGCAGCGGCCCGGATCGGCCGTGCTGTTTGATCATGTGGACGGCCGACTCGAGCCGGTCGAGACCCGCGCGCACCGCGGGCAGCATTTCCATTCCTTCCTCGGTGATCTCCACGCGGCGGCCATTGCGCCGGAACAAGGGCACCTGAACGTAACTCTCGAGGCTTTTGATCTGCTGGCTCACCGCCGCCGGCGTGACGTTGAGCGCCTCGGCGGCAGCGGCGAAATTCAAATGCGTGGCCACGGCCTCGAACACCCGCAGGGCGCCGAGCGGCATCCGAGCGTAGGCGGGCGGCATTAAGGTTTCCTTAACGGATGATCAGGCATTGCGTTTGTTGAGCGAGGCGTACGGAGGCACGCTGTCCCTCGTTCGATCAACTTTACCGGAGTACCAACCATGAATGCCATCCATGTGATCACGAAGCTCGGACAGCTGCTCTTGGCCGTCTTTTTCACGGCGGCCACGCTGGCTTTTGCCGGCCTCTTGTTCGTCATCTAAGGCCTGAGGCGCCCAGATATATGCATTGCGTTGCTCAAATCCTGCGGTCAGTATATCGAAGTTGTTTTGACTCGACGGGGAGAACCGCCATGAAAGGCTTTGCGCGCTATTGGGTTTGGGTGCCGTTTTTTTTGCTGGCTGCCGCCGGTTCGGCGCAGGCTGATTCGTACAGCGACACCATTGCGCTCTTCAAGAACGCCGGGGACAGCGCCGGGTATTTTTCCAGAAGCTACGCGTACGCGGTGTTTCCGACCGTGGGTGAGGGCGCCTTCATCGTCGGCGCCGCTCGTGGCAAGGGGCGGGTGTACGTGAACGGGCTGCATGTGGGCAATTCGACCATGATCCAGTTGAGTGCCGGCTTCCAAGCGGGCGGCAAGGCATACAGCCAGATCATTTTCTTCGAGGACAAGCGCGCACTCGATGAGTTCGAGTCGGGATCGTTCGAGTTTTCCGCCGGGGCGAGTGCGGTCGCGGTGACGGCCGGCGCCAATGCCAGCGCCGGCACGACCGGCGCCACGTCGGGGGCGAGCGGCGGTGAGAAGGACGCCACAACCAACAGCGCCGGTTATCAGAAGGGCATGTTGGTGTTCACCATCGCCAAGGGCGGACTCATGTACGCCGCCGCCATTGCGGGACAGAAATTCAACTACGCGCCGAGAGGTCAGCATTGACGGCAAGGCTCAACGCCTGATCGATGGCCCTCCCGGCGCCATCTGCCTGATCCGACTTTCGGCGATCGGGGACACCTGTCACGCCGTACCCATGGTGAGAGCGCTGCAGCGCGCGTGGCCCGGATGCCGCATCACCTGGATCATCGGCCGCGTCGAGGCGAAGCTCATCGCGCTCTTGCCGGAGGTGGAATTCGTCACCGTCGACAAGCGTCGCGCGCTCGCCGAGTTCTCGCGCCTTCGAGCGCTGCTGCGCGGGCGCCGCTTCGATGTGTTGCTTCACATGCAGGTGAGCCTGCGTGCCAGTCTCTTGAGCACGCTGGTGAGGGCGCCGATCAAGATCGGGTTTGATCGCGCGCGGGCGCGCGAGCTGCAGTGGTTGTTCACCAACCGGCGGATCGCCGCCCGGCGCCGCGAACACGTGCTCGACAGTTTTTGGGGGTTCACCGAGGCGCTGGGAATCGCGGACCGTCGACTGGAATGGAATCTGCCGCTGCCTGCCGAGGCGACCGAGTATGCGGCGCGGATCGTCCCCGACGCGCAACCGACGCTGCTGATCAGCCCCTGCTCGAGTCACGTTCTGCGCAACTGGGGCGCAGCGTACTATGCGCAAGTGGCCGACCATGCGGCGAGCCGATGGGGAATGCGGGTAGTGCTTTGCGGCGGCCCGAGCGACATCGAGCGCGACATGGGCGAGGCCATTCTGGCGCGCGCCAAGCATCCGCCGGTGAATCAGATAGGCCGCGACACGCTGCCGCAGATGTTGGCGCTGCTCGCCGCGGCCACGGTGCTGTTGACTCCCGATTCGGGGCCCGCCCACATGGCCGCCATGGTCGATACGCCGGTCATTGGATTGTATGCGCCGACCAACCCTGCCCGCAGCGGGCCCTATCTCAGCCGGCAATGGTGCGTGGATCGCTTCGCGGAGGCCGCTCGCGTCTTCATGGGACGCGACCCCGAGGCGTTGCCGTGGTGGACCAAGATCGAAAAGCCCGGGGTGATGGATCTGATTCGCCCGGCAGCGGTGATCGAGCGCCTGGATCGATTCATGCAGGGCGCGCCGAGCGCCCGCGAGCAAAAAGCTCCGACGGGTTAAAACGGCAGCCCGTGCGCTTGGCCTCCCATGCACATCACCAGAGGCAGCGACAGAATGATGTTGATGCGCGAGGTCCTGGCGGCAATCTTGCGCGCCGCCGCCTTCTCATCGTCCGTCGCCGGAACGAGGCCCAGGATCTTCTTTTGATTCGGCCAGATGAACACCCAAACGTTGAAAAGCATGATCGTCCCGAGCCAGGCCCCAACTCCGATCGTACGGTAGCCGGGCTGCAAGGTGAACGCGTTCACAAGGGCGCCCGCATTGTCGGAGCCGTAGCCGCTCATCAGGTACACGGCACCGCTCAGCCACGTAACGACGGCGGCCCAGCGGAACCAGAGCAGCGCGCGCGGAGCGATGTACTTGCTTATTCCCGCGCCGCCTGGACCCCCTTTGTCCGCCGCCGCCGCGGCGAGCCCCGGTGTCTGCACGAAGTTGAAGTAGTACAACAGTCCGATCCACGTGATCCCGGCGAGAATGTGCAGCCATCGATCGAGGATCGCCGGGTTGAACGTGACGGCGTTTCCGGCCCAGAGCGTGAGGCAGGCTCCGATGATGGCCGCGAGCACCACGCCCGTCGTGATGGCGCCCTTGACGGTGTTGAGTGGATGCATAGATTACCTCGTCGGATTGTACGATAGGTTCAGACGCCCGTCATGGGCGGCTCGAACGGCTCGCCGACGACTCGGGCAGCGGCTCGACCTGGTCGAATTTGCTGTAGTCGATTTGCAGCGACCCGTCCGGCTGAACCTCGAGTATGTCCTGAAACGCCTGGTTCCACCGAATCGCCGCACTTAGATACTCGGCGCGGGCCATTAACACTTGACCGGTGGTCTCGTCGGTGCCGCTCAAGCTCAGGATGAAGACCGCTTGCGCCGCCGCAAGCGATTCCGCGCCCTCCGAGCGCAGCGGGCTTTTCTCGTCGATTGCGTGCATGAGATTCCAACCGAGCGAGAACGCCGGGTGCTGCGAGCGAACCAGCGGTAAATCGACGATGCGGCGCAGCCGGTAACCCTCCGGCGTCACATCATCGCGCAGCATGCGCAGCATCGCAGAGGCCTCCTGGACGACGTTCTGGCGCTCATTCGCGGCGCGGAACATCAAGGTAAGCCGGCCATCGATGGGCCTCACGACGGCGAGCTTTGCGAACATGAAACGTGCCTTCGGGCGGGAGAAACGCGCGAACATGATGCCCGTGATCACGGCAAGCATCATGAGACCGACGAAGATCTCGATCATCGCGACCACGTGGCCGTACAGAGTTTGCGGATGCATGTCTCCGTAGCCGACCGTCGCGAGCGTCTCCACGCTGAAAAAAAACGCTCCCGGAAAGCCCGGAGGGCTCAAGTTCGCGACGCAGCCCGGCACCAGGTGGTAGAGACAGCCGAAAAGCAGATCGAACACCAGAAAGAAGGCGGCAATCGTGGCGAACAGCCGCGTCCAGCTCACCGTCATGAAGTAGTGATAGAGGTCCTGCACCACGGCGATCGACAGACCCCGGGTGACGACATCGCGTGCGCCGAGGCGGATGCGGCGCGGCGCGGAAGAATGTCGAACCGCAGGTTGGGGATCGGCCATGCTGTCGATATCGGGGATCGAGACTTGATTGATGGGGGGCGTATCGAGTTTATACTGACGTTCGCAATCGCGCGGCGTTTCTGTCGGGATTCGAGACGCATCATTCGAGGAGGGCGGGATGAGCATTGAAGACATGCCGGTGCGCAGCGGCGAGACCGGCTGACCCGTGCCGCCCGGTGCGATTCAATACCCGCTGATTGCGGCGGGAGTCACCACGCGCGTGGTGCAATGGGGCGAAGCGGGAGCACCGGTCGTGTTCTTGCACGGTCTGGGCTCCCATGCGGAAGTGTGGTCGGCGGTGGCTCCGACACTCGCGGCGCAGGGCCGTCGCTGCGTCGCGCTGGATCTGCCGGGCCACGGACTGTCGAGCAAGCACGCCGGCTTTTCCTACGATCTCGAGGGCCACAGCGCGTGGCTCGAGGCGGCGGCCGACGCGCTCGACGAGCCCGAGTTTCATCTGGTTGGCTCTTCGCTGGGAGGGTTGTGGGCCGCCGGCTTCGCCGTGCGCTTTCCGCGGCGAATCGCGAGCCTTACGCTGGTCGGGGCCGTTGGACTCGAGCGGCTGACCCCCGAGCGGCTGCGGTGGACGGCCGATTACCTCGGACGAATGGACCGGGACTCGATCGCGGAGCGCCTGCGTCGGGCCGTGGCGGACCCCGCCGTCATTGAGTCCGCATTCATTGAGGAGAGCTACCGGATGAACAACTCCGCCGGCGCAGCCGAGGCCTTCGCTCGTCTCGCGCGCTATTACCTCGATCATCTAAACCAAGATGTCCAACTCGAACGCCTGGCTAAGTCCGGCCTGGGCCGCAGGCTGCTGCTGCTATGGGGCAAGGACGATGCAACCGTTGCCTATTCGAGTGCGGTCGCGGCCGCCCGGCGTCTGCCGGAATGCACGCTGTTCGCGCTGCAGGGCACCCGTCACCTGCCGCATCGGGAGCGTCCCGGCGCCGTGACGTGGGCGCTGTCGCGCCATCTGCGTCTGGAGCCGCTGCCGCTGGGCCTTGCCGAGGGCGGGGAAGTTTCGCGCGGCGCTGGCCTCCAAGGAGAACCGTGACCATGTTCTACCATTTCGATCGTCCCGATCCCCGCGTGTCCCCGAGTCCTTTCAAGGCGTGTGTCGTGCCGCGTCCGATCGGCTGGATCTCGACGGTAAGCGCTGCAGGGATCCCGAATCTCGCGCCATTCAGCTTTTTCAATGCCATTGGCGAGGCTCCGCCCTTGGTGATGTTTTGCGCCAACGGCGAGCATGTTGACGGCGGCGAGAAGGACTCGGTCAAGAACGCACGCGAGACAGGCGAGTTCGTCGTCAATCTGGCGACTTGGACGCTGCGACACGCCGTGAACCAATCGAGCGCCGAGGTCGGCCGTGCGGTCGACGAGTTTCAGCTCGCGGGCCTCACGCCGGTGCCGTCGCTCCGCGTCCGGCCCGCGCGGGTGTCAGAGTCGCCGGTCAGCCTCGAGTGTGTGGTGAGCGACATCTACGAGCTGCCGTTCGATGAATCGCAAGAGCTGGGCTGGATGGTGATGGGCCGAGTGCTCGGTATGCACATCGCCGATGAGATCTTGGTCGACGGCCGGGTTTCCATCGTGAAGCTCCATCCGATCGCGCGGCTGGGCTACCGCGAGTTCGCGGCAGTGGAACATATTTTCAGCATGACTCGTCCCGAGGTGAGACCTTGAGTGCGGATCATCTTTATCGAACTTAATGGCTAATTTTATTTGATTTTAAAATCATGATCTTTTTGGCAGCCTAGTTGGCGTTCCGAACCGCGGGTCGCAGGGTGTTTCGTATGGAATTCAATCACTTTCTCTCCGCCTATTACCCGGACACGACGTACGGCGGCGAGCGCTTGTATGCGGACATGGTCGGCCAGGCGAAGCTGGTCGATCGCCTCGGCTACCGGGGCGTCACGATCCCGGAACATCACCTCATCAACATTTTGCTGGTCCCCGACCCGCTGCAGCTGGCTGTGAAGGTGGCGGCGGTCACGAGCCGGATCGAGATCGTCACATCGGTCTGCGTGCTGCCGTTGCACGACATGCGAGTGTTCGCCGGACAGGCGATACAGGCCCATATTCTTTGCGACGGCCGTCTCATGCTCGGCGTCGGGCGAGGCGCCTTCGCCTACGAGCTCGCGCTCATGGGCAAGCCCATCGAGGAGTCCCGCGAGCGATTCGACGAATCACTGAACGTGCTGCTCGCATTGTTCACGCGCGAGAACGTCGCCTGGGAGGGCAAGTATTATCGGTTCGGGCCGCTCACGGTCATGCCCCGTCCGGTGGGCGGGTCCGCGCCGCAGATCATGGTGGCCGCACTCGCGCCGGAATCGATTGAGGCATCCGTGAAGCGGGGTTTCCACATCCAGACGACGCCGCTCGATGCCACCGTGGAGAAGATGAAGCAGCAGGTGGGCGCGTTCATGTCCGGCAAGGCCTCCCTGGGTGAGGCCGGCAAGCATTTGCGCCTGGCGCTATCCCGGGTTTGCTGCGTGGCGAGGAATGCGGCCGACGCAAATCGCAAACTCGAGCTGGCCTACCAGTACTACGGCCGGTTTCACAATGTATTCACCGGGCCCGGCCTCGTCGATCGCGGCGCCATCGCGCCGCTCCCACTCAACCAGACCATGGAGCAGTTCAAGCAAAACATCATTGTTTGCACCGCCGCCGAGATGATCGACCGCTTGAAGCTCTATGAGGAGTTGGGTATCGACGATTTCATCATGAACGTCAACATCGGCCACAGCCAGGAAGAGTCCCTGGAGAGCATCCAGCGATTCGCTGCCGATGTCATGCCCTGGTTTCGCCCCGCGAGCGGCGCCCGCGAGCGGCGCGCGGCACCCTGATGGCCTCGCATCCCATAAAGACTGCATTTTCTGTCGAGGGCGCGGGGCCGCCCTTGTTCCTCATTCATGGCATCGGTGCATCACGGCACAGCTGGGATGGTCTGGTGGGCAGGCTCAAACCCCATTTCCGCTGCATCAGCTATGACCTTCGGGGACACGGCAGGTCGCCGGTGCCGTTACCGCCCTATACGCTCGAAGACTTGGTGGAGGACCTCGAGGCGCTCAGAGCGGAGCTCGGCATCGAGCGCGCGCATTTCGCCGGCCATTCGCTCGGCGGCATGATCGGGCCGGCGTATGCGCGGCGCTATCCACAGCGGGTGCTGTCGCTCGGACTTTTCAGCACGGCGGCCTTCAGGACCGCCGACGACAGCGCCAAGGTACGGGGGGTGGTTCAGGCCATGCGCACCCAGGGGATCTCACCGGTGCTCGAAACGCTGAAAGAGCGGTGGTTTACGCCTGAGTTCGCGGCGCGCTGTCCGGACATCATCGAGCGGCGCATGCAGCAGGTGATCGATACCGACGCGGAAGTGTTTTTGAGCGTCTTCGACATCTATGCCGAAACCGAGATGGGTCCCTGGCTGTCCGAGATCTCCCACCCTTGTCTGGTGCTCACGGGAGAGAACGACGGCGGCTGCAATCCCCGGCTGAACCGCCAGATCGCGGCGGCTTTGCCGGCGTCGAGGCTCGAGATTTTGCCGCGCCTGCGCCATGCCATCCTTTTGGAGGCGCCGAACGAAGTCGCGGTGCCGGTGCTCAAATATCTTTTATCGAATAACTGATTCGACCCAGGCCTCGAGCGCGTCGGCAATTTCGCCAAGCACATCTGCATCGCTTTTCCCCGATCGTGCGGGAACGTGAAAGGCGTGGTCCGCGCCCTCCATCCAGCGGATACGCGCTCGGTCTCCCAAGCCTTCGACCGCGTGACGCATCAGCTCCGTCTCGGCCAAGACATCGCGCGTACCCTGCACGAACAACATCGGGATATGGATTTTCGATAGATGCTCGGCTCGCGTGAGAGAGGGCTTCTTTGGAGGATGCAGCGGAAAGCCGAGGAACGCCAGGCCGCGGACACCCGCAAGAGGATCGAGCGCCTGCGCCTGGGAGGTCATGCGGCCGCCGAAGGATTTGCCGCCGGCGATCAGTTGCAGCGTGGGCTCCGACTCGCCTGCCCAGGCGCTGGCTGCCCGAACCGTTGCGTGGCATATCGCCGGGCTATCGGGACGCCGGCTGTCTCGTTCCATGTACGGAAATTGGTAGCGCAAGCTGGCGATACCGCGCGTGGCGAGCGCTGCCGATACATCTGAGAGGAAGGCGTGCCGCATGCCTGCTCCGGCACCAGGTCCCATGACGAAAAGCGCCCGCGCATTGGCGGGGCGCTCCAATAAGGCCGAAACCCGGAGATCATTTCCGACCGTGAGGGTGACTGGCTGCGTCGCGGCGGATTTCACCCCCGAAGTATGCGGCAGAAATGACGCTTAAAAAAACCTCAGTGTTTCGCCTTCATTTGCTTGGTGTGCGAGTCGTCGTTCTTGGCTCGAGATTTTCCGCGCTGTTCGGCTTGCTGCAAATCTGCTTCTTCGCCGGGTTTGACGTGCGGCCCCTCCTTGATCGTTCGCTGTCCCTTGTCGGAGGCCACGAACTCGCGCTCCGCCTTGTTGAATTCCGCCGCCGCCTCAGGGTTGCCTTCGCCGTGGTTGACCGGACGCTTTTCCATCTTGATTGCTCCTCAGAAAGGGTTGGTAGAACCGGGCCGCTCGCTCGAAGCGGGCACCGCGTTGAACATAAGTCTCGGCCCGGTGCGCAAGCTATGCGAGTCGCGGGCGCAGACGGGTGCTGTAAGCGATGTCCGACCCTGCGACGACGGCTGGCGGTCGTTGACATAAAGCGATTTCAATTCTTTTGTCGTGGCTCGGAGACGCTCATCACAGTTTCCTTTGACCTGGTTCGCCAATATCGCTGCCAACACCGAAGCTACTTCACGGAAATGCACTGATGGCGACACCGATCAATGCTCCATTGACGAGTGAAATTTGGCATCTGAGCATCGAAGATCTGCTCGAGCCCATCTGCGAATCACCGCGCCTGGGAGGGCTTGGGCCCTTCGTGATCAATTTGAGTGCGTCCAGCGCGCCGCTCAGCCAACCCGCTAAAACGTTTGTGCCCCCCGCTGGCGCCTACGTGTATCAAATTCAACGCATGGAAGACCGGCGTCCACGGTATCGGTTGCGGCTCGGACCTTTCGCAACCGAAGACGAGGCCGATGCCGTGCTTGGGGTTGTGCGGGATGTCTATCCGAGCGCCCTGACGGCCACCGCCGAATCCGATGACCTGCGGACGATCGCCACGTTCAAGCCCAAACCGGAGAAGCCGCCGGTTGCCGTTCCGCGTCCGGCTGCCGCGGCGGCACCCGCCGCCGTGCGCAGCACCCCCGTGGTAGCTATCGCCGCGCCGACTGCGCCCGTGCCGGTCGCTGCGGCGCCGGTTGCCCCGGCGGTGATTGCCTTTGCGCCGAGTTCGCCCGCGCCAATTGCCCCGGTACCGGTTGTTGTTGCAACGCCCGTTGCGCCCATGGTGACCGCCGAGACGCCGGTTGCCGTTGTGATGCCCGTTGCGCCCGTGGTGACCGCCGCGGTGCCGCCGGCCGTTGCGCCCCTGGCGCCCGTCTCGGTCGCCCCGATGCCGCCGGCCGCTGCGCCCACGGCCGTTGCGCCACCTGCGCCCCCGGCGCTCGCGTCGGTTCCCCCGGTGCGAACTGCCACCGTTCCCTCCGCCCCGGTGACCCTTGCCGCGCGCACAGTGCAAAGCGCCGCCCGGCCGGCAATCCCGACCCTGTCCGCGGCCCCGATTGCTCCCACGGGCACGTCCGTGCGGAGCGCAGCGCCCATCGTGTCTCGGCCGGCGCCACAGGCCGTGCGTTCGGAGTTCATGCCTGCCGCGGTTTCGATTCCCGTACTGTCGGATTCCGTGGAGCCGGTGCGTGGACCGGTTCGGCGAACGCCACCGCCGCTGGCGCCATCGCCCCCCGCGGCGGTGCGAGAGCCGGTGACGCCGGTCGCGGCCATAGACGTTGCGCCCAAAGCAGCGCCGTCAACGGTCAAGCCGGCACTGACTCACCGCGCCGACGCGCGCGACGCCCGACCGCCAAGTCTTGAGTCGACGCAAACGATGCGTGCACTGACGACCTCGGAACTGCAGGATTCGGCGGCGCGCTGGTATGTGATCCAACTGTCGCTCTCGAGCGAGAGCTTCGATCCCGACAGCTTGCCAAACCTCGATATCTTCAACGAGTACCGTCTGTATTCCGTGGCGGGTCTCGACCAGGGACGCATCGTGCATTCGCTGCGGCTCGGATTTTTCGCAGAGCAAGGTGCGGCCGGCGCGGTGGCGAGCTATCTCGCGGAATTCTACGAGAAGCCGACGGTCAGGCGGATCAGCGTCGCCGAACGCGAGCGGTTCCGGGATCAGCGAGTGGAGGCGCGCAAGGACATCGGTGCAACCGGGAGACATGCGGTCATCGAGATCACCGGCGAGCGGCATATCCGGGACAACCGGCCCCGCATCGCGATGGTGACCCCGTTGGCACCCGCTGCAGCCGTATCCAAATCGACCGCGGCACCAGCGCGCAGGGGCCGATAGCCAGCCTCAGCTCGTGTAAGCGGAGATCAGCGCCCGCGCCGCGTTCGCGGCGCCTTGGACCGGGCCTTCACGGCCGAGGGTGAGGCGCGTCAGATAGGTGCCCTCCCAGAGCAACATCAACGCATCGCCCAATCCGCCTGGATCGCGCGCCTTCATATCGCGCGCCAGTTCGCGAAACCGCCGGCGCATTTCCGCCTTGAATTTCTCGATCACCGGACGGGCAGGGTGGTCCGGCTCCGTGATCTCCACCGCCGCGTTGGCGAGCGCGCAGCCGCGCGAGTCGCACTCGCAGGCGCTGCTGACCAACATGTCGAACAGCGCTTCGACCTGAGCACGAGGGTTGCCCGCGTGGGCCGCAGCTCTTTCGTCCCAAGCTGACCACGCGTCTCGCTCCTCTTCGCGAAGGTATTGCGCCACCAGCTCGTCCTTGGACGCAAAGCTGCGGTAGAAGCTCATCTTGTTGGTGCCGGCTTCATTGGCGATGGTATCCACCCCCACGGCTCGAATCCCTCGCTGATAGAACAGCTCCGTCGCGGTGCGCATGATCCGATCACGTACCCGCGCCTTGGGGGCGATAGGAATAACTTTCGCGTTTTCGGGGTCTTGCGATTTCTTCGGCCGAGCCATGACGATCTCCGCTTGACATGTTAGTGACCGGTCATTAACTTACCAAACTGTGACTGACCGGTAACGTACGATAGCTAGGATCGTCGCGTTGCTGCCGCAAGTCAAGTCCGCCAGGGCTTGGGCTTTCGGCGAGGGAGGCGCGCGGTGCCGCCCGGAGCAAATCCGGGCGGAAATTTCGACTCAAGGCTCGGAGTTTTCGATGTTCAATCAGATCGTCGGTCGCAGGGTGGGTGCCCTGTCGGTGTTGGCCATTCTCGCGATGCTGGGCTTTTTGGTGCTTTCCGGATTCGGGCACTCCAAGGCGCGGCCGGTGGCAGTCTCGGCGCCGCCCGAAATCACAGTGGCGCAAGTCCTCCATCGTCCGCTGCGCGAGTGGCAGGAATTCAGCGGCCGTCTGCAGGCCGTGAATACCGTCGAGTTGCGCCCGCGAGTGAGCGGCTACATCGACCGGGTCGCGTTCGAGGACGGAGCGCGGGTGAGAAAAGGGCAGCTTCTGTTTCAAATTGATCCGCGCCCGTTTCAGGCTGAGGTGGATCGTTTGGCCGCGGAGCGCAGCCGCAGCGTCTCGGATCTGAGTCTCGCGCAGTCGAACCGGACCCGGGCCGAGCGGTTGATCGACGCGCATGCCATTTCGCGCGAGGACTACGAACGCGAGGTCGCGGCCGTATCGTCCGCGCAGGGCGCCTTGGGCTCAATCGATGCATCGCTGCGGGAAGCCCGCCTCAATCGCGAATTCACCGAGGTGAGGGCGCCCATCGATGCTCACGTCTCACGCGCGATCGTGACCGCCGGCAATTTGGTGACGAGCTCGACCGTGCTGACGACGCTCGTTTCCGATGACCCGGTGTACGTCTATTTCGACGCCGACGAGCAGACCTATCTTCGTTACGCCAAGGCCGAGCACGCATCAGCCGGTCCGGGCGCCGCCCCGGCTGGCGCCGCGCCAGCATCCGTGTACGTCGGTTTGGTCGACGAGCAGGGCTACCCGCACCAAGGGAAGCTCGATTTCGTCGACAACCAGGTCGACCCGGCCACCGGCACGATCCGCGCGCGCGCCTCCCTGGCGAACCCCGACGGCCGTTACACGCCGGGATTGTTCGCACGCGTCCGCCTGGTTGGCGGCGACAAGCGCGACAGCGTCCTGATCGAAGACCGCGCGGTGGGCACCGATCTGTCGAAAAAATTCGTGCTCACTCTCACGGCGCACAACCGGGTCGAATATCGCCTGGTTCAGCTCGGGCCCGAGATCGACGGATTGCGGGTCGTGGAACAGGGGCTCGGACCCGACGAGATCGTGGTGGTCAACGGGATGCAGCACGTGCGGCCCGGCCAGATCGTTGCGCCGACGCGCGTATCGATGAGCGAAGACGCCGCCGGCCTCACGCAGGTGGCCGATCGAGCACCGCCGGACAGCGATCCGCATGCCCGGCTCGCCTCTGCCGCCACCCGCTGAGAGCGCACATGAAACTCTCGCAATTCTTCATCAGCCGCCCGATATTCGCGGGTGTGCTCTCGGCGCTGATCTTCATCGCCGGCCTGATCGCATTGCCGACGCTGCCGATCAGTGAATATCCCGAGGTTGTGCCGCCCACGGTGGTGGTGAAGGCCACCTATCCGGGCGCCAATCCCAAGGTGATCGGGGAGACGGTCGCGAGCCCTCTCGAGCAGTCCATCAACGGCGTCGAGGGAATGCTCTACCAATCCTCCCAGGCGACCGCCGATGGCGTCATGACGTTGACCATCACCTTCGCGCTCGGGACGGACGTCGACAAGGCGCAGGTTCAGGTGCAGAACCGGGTATCGCAAGCGCTGCCGAAGCTGCCGGATGTGGTCCAGCGCCTGGGCGTCGTGACCAACAAGGCGTCTCCCGATCTCACCATGGTGGTGCATCTGGTCTCTCCAGATAACCGCTACGACACGCTGTACCTGTCCAACTATGCGCTCCTGCGGGTGAAGGACGAACTCGCCCGGCTCGACGGGGTCGGCGACGTGCAGGTGTTCGGCGCGGGCCAGTTCTCGATGCGCATTTGGCTCGATCCGGAGAAGGTGGCGAGCCGGGGACTCACGGCGGACGACATCGTCCGGTCGATCCGCGAGCAGAACATCCAGGTCGCCGCGGGCCAGCTCGGGGCGCCGCCGCTTCCAACCGCCACGGAGTTCCAGGTGGCGATCAATGCCAAGGGGCGCCTCACGTCCGAGGAGGATTTTCGCAGCATCGTGGTGCACACCGGCGCGGCCGGGCAGGTGACCCGCTTGAAGGACGTGGCGCGCGTCGAGCTGGGTGCGGACACGTATGCGCTGCGTGCCTTGCTCGACAACCAGGCCGCCGCCGCCATGCCGATCTTTCAACGCCCGGGCAGCAATGCGATCGCGATCTCCGAAAGCGTGCGCGCCAAGATGCAGGAGCTGAAGCGCAACTTTCCGCAAGGAGTCGATTATCGAATCGTGTACGACCCGACCGTGTTCGTGCGCGGCTCGATTCATGCGGTGGTGCACACGCTGATCGAGGCCATTCTGCTCGTGGTGCTGGTCGTCATCCTATTTCTGCAGACCTGGCGTGCGTCGGTGATTCCTCTGATCGCCGTGCCGGTCTCGCTGGTCGGCACGTTCGCGGTGATGCACGTATTCGGCTTCAGTCTGAATGCACTGTCGCTGTTCGGTCTGGTGCTTGCGATCGGCATCGTGGTCGACGATGCCATCGTGGTGGTGGAGAACGTCGAGCGTAATATCGAGTCCGGACTCAAGCCCGTCGAGGCGACCCGCAAGGCGATGCGCGAGGTGACTGGCCCGATTGTCGCAACGGCGCTGGTGCTGTGTGCGGTCTTCGTGCCCACCGCATTCATCAGCGGCCTCACCGGCCAGTTCTACAAGCAATTCGCACTGACCATCGCGATCAGCACCGTGATTTCAGCCTTCAATTCGTTGACCTTGTCGCCTGCGTTGTCGGCGCTGCTGCTCAAGGAGCACGGTGCTCCGCCGGATCGGCTCACGCGGATGCTGGATCGTGCGTTCGGCGGACTTTTCCGCCCGTTCAACCGATTGTTCACGCGATTTTCGGCCGGCTACGTCGGCGTGGTCGCACGGGTGGTGCGCAGCGCCGGCCTCGCGCTGTTCGTCTACGGCGGTCTGATCGCGCTCGGCTACCTTGGGTTTACGCACACACCCTCGGGTTTCGTTCCGCCCCAGGACAAGCAGTATCTGGTGAGCTTCGCGCAGTTGCCCGATGCCGCAACCCTCGATCGCACGGAATCGGTGATCCGCCGCATGGGGGACATCGCACTGAAACAGCCCGGCGTCGAGCATGCGGTGGCCTTCCCGGGATTGAGCATCAACGGCTTCACCAACAGCCCCAATTCCGGAATCGTGTTCGTGACCCTCAAGCCCTTCGAGGAGCGCAAGACCAAGGAGCTGTCCGCGGGGGCGATCGCGGCCGCGCTCAATCAACAATACGGCAAGATTCAGGACGCGTTCATTGCCGTGTTCCCGCCGCCACCCGTCATGGGTCTCGGCACCATCGGCGGGTTTCGCATGCAGATCGAGGACCGCGGCGGCTTGGGCTTCGAAGAGCTCTACAAGCAGACGCAAAGCCTGATGGCCAAGGGAAATGCAGATCCCGCGCTTCAGGGGCTGTTCTCCAGCTACCAGGTGAACGTGCCGCAGGTGGATGCGGAAGTGGATCGGGAAAAGGCGGAGTCGCAGGGAGTTCCGATCCAGGAGTTGTTCGACACGATGCAGGTATACCTGGGATCGCTGTACGTCAACGACTTCAACGCCTTTGGTCGAACTTATCCGGTGACTGCGCAAGCGGAACCTGAGTTTCGGCTTCAGGCCGAGGACATCGTGCGGCTCAAGACCCGCAATGCCGCGGGCGACATGATTCCGCTGGGCTCGTTCGTGACCGTCAAGCGCTCCTCCGGGCCGGATCGCGTCATGCATTACAACTCCTATCCGACGGCGGAGATCAATGGCGGTCCGGGCCTGGGATACAGCTCCGGCCAGGCGCAGGCGGCGATGGAGCGGCTCGCGCGGCAAGAGCTGCCGAACGGCCTGAGCTTCGAATGGACGGAGCTCACCTATCAGCAGATTCTCGCCGGGAACACGGCGCTGCTCGTATTTCCGCTGGTGGTGCTGCTGGTGTTTCTGGTGCTTGCCGCCCAGTACGAAAGTCTGACCCTGCCGCTGGCGATCATTCTGATCATGCCCATGGTCCTTTTGTCCGCGATCATCGGGGTCGAGATCACCCACGGAGACAACAATATATTCACGCAAATCGGATTGATCGTGCTGGTCGGACTTGCGGGCAAGAACGCGATTCTGATCGTCGAGTTCGCGCGCGATCGGGAACTCGAGAGGGCGAGCACGCCGCTCGAGGCTGCGTTGGATGCCGCGCGGCTGAGGCTGCGCCCGATTCTCATGACGTCGCTTGCCTTCATCATGGGCGTCGTGCCATTGGTCGCCTCGAGCGGAGCGGGGTCGGAGATGCGCCACGCCATGGGTATCGCGGTGTTCTCCGGCATGCTGGGCGTGACCTTCTTCGGGCTGCTGCTGACGCCGCTCTTCTACGTGCTGGTCCGCAAGCTCTCGCGGCGTACGCTGGTGCGGACCGACGATGGGCAGCTCGCGGACGCGCCCGGCGCGCAAGCACCGCTCCTTGCGAGATCCACCGAGGTATCGACATGAACAAGCTCGCTGTGCTAGTCGCCGGATCGCTCGCGCTCGCGGCGTGCGCCGTGGGACCGGACTATCACGCGCCGACCCCGCAGCCCGCGGTCGTGAAGAATGCCGATACGCCGGCATTTCTCGCACGGTCGCCCGAGGCGCAATGGTGGCAGGAATTCGCCGATCCCGAGCTCGATGCGCTCGAGCATCGCGCATTGGCGGCGAATCTGGATCTCGAGGTGGCCTACGATCGCGTGAAGGCGGCGCGCGCAGTTTTCGTCGAAAGCGATCTCGACCATGCGCCGCACGTGAGGTTGGATGCAGGCTATTCCAACAGCGACGAGCAGGAGCCCGGTTTCGGCACGCAGCGCTACAAGGCGCCGAGCGACAGCTTGGGTTTCGATGCGTCCTGGGAAATAGATCTGTTCGGGCGCGTGCGCCGCTCCGTGCAGGCCGCCCGTGCCGACCTCGGCGCCGAGCAAGCCAATTACGAGGACTCCCAGGTGACGGTGGCGGCGGAAGTGGCAAGGAACTATTTCGAGCTTCGCGGCGCGCAGAAGCGCCTCGAGGTGGCGCGCCGCAATCTTGACAGCGAACTCAAGACGCAGGAGCTCACTGAGCTGCTCGATCAGACCGGGCGCGGATCGGAGCTCGACGTGGAGCGCAGCCGAGCGCGGTCGAAAGCGACCGAGGCGGCCATTCCACCACTGCAGGCGGCGGAGCGGCAATCGGGCTACCGCCTGGCGGTGCTGCTGGGACAGCGTCCGGGCACGCTCGACGAGGAGCTGAAGCCCGCGCCGGTCGCGACGTACGCGAAGTCGCTGCCGGTCGGCGATGTGGCCGCTCTGTTGCGGCAGCGGCCGGACGTGAGGGCGGCGGAACGGCAACTCGCCGCCGCGACTGCGCGGGTAGGGGTTGCCAAGGCTGATCTCTTCCCTCGGCTCAACGTCAGCGGATTCGTCGGTTTTCTTTCGGGAGATCTGGGGCGGCTGTTCGACACCTCGTCCGGCAGCGACGGGCGCGCCTGGTCGGTGGCCCCGACCTTGAGCTGGGCGGCGTTCGACCTCGGCTCCGTGCGGGCTCGTCTACGCGCGAGCCGGGCGCAATCGGACGCCGTGGCGGCGACCTACGAGAAGGCGGTGCTGACGGCGCTCGAGGATACCGAAAACAGCTTTCTGGCCTATAACACGCGTCAGACGCAGCTGAAGAGCCTGGTGGAGCAGGCGACGGCCTCGCGTCATGCGGCCGAGCTCGCCGACATCCGCTATCGCGAGGGCGCCGCAGATTTCCTCGTGCTGCTCGACGCGCAGCGTACCGAGCTCGATGCGGAAGACGCGGTTGCCCAGGCGCAGACCCAGGTCAACGTATCGGTGGTTGCCATCTACAAGGCGCTGGGCGGAGTGGGGCAGCGCATCGATGACGGCTCGGGCGAGTCCGCGGGCGCGCGGGTCGCGCAAGGCCGCTAGAGCAATAGAACGCGACCGGCGATATAGTCCTTTCCCTGCATACGGATTTTGACGGGGGTTCATATTGAGCGGGACGGCAGAGGATTCGATCAAGCGAGCGACACTGGCTTGGGTCGATGCACATCTCGACAAACTTTCCGATTGGCATCAGCTGATCTGGCACTATGCGGAGCCCGCGTTTCGCGAGTACAAGTCGAGCGTCTGGTATGTCGAGAAGCTGCGCGCCGAGGGCTTCTTGGTGGAGGTGGGATCGGGCGGCATGCCGACCGCTTTCGTTGCAACGTTCGGGCAGGGCGCGGGACCCACGGTGGCCACCTATGCCGAGTACGATGCCGTCCCTGGAAATTGTCAGGCCGCCGCGGCGGTGCGCAAGCCCCGTGAAGGCCTGTCGAAATATGCGCCTGGGCACACCGACCCCCATTCGGCGCTTGGTATCAGCGCCCTGGGCGGTGTGCTGGCCGCCAAGGCCGCAATGCAGAAGTTCGGCATCGGCGGCACGCTCAAGCTGTTCGGCGAGCCGGCCGAAAAGCTGCGCGCCTCCAAGCCCATTCACGCCGCGAAGGGCTACTACGACGGCCTCGATGCTGCGGTGAGCTTTCACCCACACTATATGCCGCCCATGTGCAATACGGTGTCGTGGGATACCCATTGCGGCGTGGGTTACAACTACATCTACACGTTTACCTGCGATGAGCCTGAAAATTGGATCGCCGCCGATCGCCTCAATCCCATCCCGCAAAATCACCTGAGCGCGCGCGCCCCGGGGGCGAGCGATGCGTTGATGCTGTTCTACCATCTCAACGAGGGGCTGAGACGGTCCATGCTGCCGGCAACCGGACTGTGGAGTTTCAACGAGGCGATTCTCTGCGCCGGGCAGGCGACGGCGGACAATCTCGTCCCCCATATTGCGCAGATCGATTACATGGTGCGCACTGATTCGGTTGCGCAGGCGGACATCGTCAGCGCCGTCATGGACAACAACGCCGAGGCGGCCGCCAGGGCGAGCTTCTGCCGCTGGCGCAAGACCTGGGTGAGCAAGTCGCGCGGTGGTCTCGCCAACCATGCGCTCGCACGCGCGACCTATCGGAATCTCGAGTCGATCGGGGCGCCGGTCTGGGAAGGCGAGGCACTTCGCGCAGCGCGGGAGATTCAATCGAATCTGGGGCTCGATCCGCTGGAGAGCCCGTTCTCGCCCGAGACGCAGCGGCTGATCGATCCCGAGGAGTGCGAGATGCAGCTGCGCGCCCTGATGCCGGCGTGGCAACAACATCTCACCTCTGACGACTACACGGAATATTGCTGGCACTGCCCGACGGTCAGACTCATCGTCGCCCGTCCTTCGCTCACGGGCCCACCGGGCTTTGTCTATCCCACCTGGGTGGCCAATGCGCTCGGCGGAATCCCCGCGACCATCGATCCGATGATTCGGGTCGCTGCGAAAACAATCGGCGCAACTCTCGTCGACTGTCTCACGCAGCTCCCGCTATTGGCGGAGGCGAAAAGGGAATTTACGGCGAGAACGGGCGGCGGCATCGGTGGTTCCCGCTGGCAGGCTCCGCTCCTGGCGGCAGATTTCAAAGTTCCGCATCAATACCGCTGGCCCGAATACGTGACGACGGTGCGTGGTGAGGAGTGGACCATTCCGTGGCGAGATGACGAGTGACACCGGTCTCGGATCGAGGGCCCACTCGGCCAGGTCAGCGTGATTCGAGCCATTGAGCGATGGCGGGCGGCACCTCGCGCTGTGCGCGGGCGCTCACGTACATGCCGATGTGCCCGAGGTCGAGCTCCAGGGTGGTGAAATCGCGGCTTCCTGCAAGCCTCTGCAGCGCGAGCGACGCCGCCGGCGGCACGAGATGGTCGCGCGCGCCGACGAGATTCAGCATCGGCATGCGCAAGGTGTCGAGTCGGATGGGCCGCCCCGCGATCTGGAGGCGATTGTGCGCCAATCGATTTTCCTGGTAGCACCAAGTGACGAACTCCCGAAAAGCGGCGCCTGCCTGGTCGGGGCTGTCGAATATCCACTGCTCGACGCGCATGAAATTCTCGATCCGCTTGGGCTCGGGTGGCCCGCGCAGAAGCTCGACATATTTTTGCTGCGTCAGCCGGAAGGGCATCAGCGATAGAAACAGCTGATTGAGCGCTGCGCCCGACACGTTGCCGTCGCCGACCCAGGCCGCAATGTCGATCTTTCTGACCCATTTGGACAAAAGGTCGGCCGGCGTATGGAAGTCGACCGGAGTGACCATGGTGATCAGGTTGCGCACCCGCTCGGGGTGGAGCGCGGCATAGCAAAGACTCAATACCCCGCCCTGACAAACGCCGAGCAGATTGAGTTTCTCGAGCCCGTGGCTTTTTAGTATTTCCTCGACGCTCCCGTGAAGGAACTCCTCGACGTAGTCCGAGAGCGTGGTGAATCGATCGGCGCCGTCGGGATATCCCCAGTCGATCAGGTACACGTCCAGTCCTTGGGCGAGAAGTCCACGGATCAGAGAGCGGTCTTCCTGCAGATCCATCATGTAAGGGCGGTTTACCAGCGCGTAGACGATCAGAACCGGCGTCGCGGGACCCGGCCTGGCGATCGAGCGATAGCGGTACAGCCGGAGTTTCCCAGACCGCCAGATCTCTTCCTTGTCCGAGCAACCGGCGGTGGCGTGGCGGGCAGCCGCAAGCGCCGCCTGGAGATCCGTGATCGTCACCGGGCGCGTTTCGAGCGTGCAGCCCGGGACTTGGCGGAACGAGCGAGTTTGCCGGGTGCAGACGGTTTCGCCGAGCGGGCTGGTTTCGCCGGGGGCGGCGGGCCCGGGGACGGTCGCGTTCCACGCCCTTGCTGCTTTTTTATCGCAACGAGCTGCGCTTCGAGTTCCCGCAGGCGCAGCGTCAATGCGCTGATCTCGCTACGCGTTGGGAGATCCAGGAGTTTGGCCGATTCTTCGATCCCGGCGGCGTACTCTCGCCGCCATTGCGAGCCGGCGTTGAGGAAAGCGGAGAGCGCATCGGTGAACTCGTCGCTGTGCGCGGTGCGTCCGTAGGCCTCTTCAGCGCAATCGATCCACTGGTCGTAGAGGCGGTCGATCGCTTCTTGCGTGAGCGGCTCGCCGGGCGCGAGCCGAGAGCTGAACTCGGTTGCCGCCGCTCGCAGGGTGTCCGACCACATGCGCTGCAGCCGACCCTGCGCCTCCAGGAGATGATTCCAGGCCTCGGCGGCGCGCTGGGCACGCAGCACTTGCTCGCGTGTCAGCCCCAACGCCGGCGCTTCCGTGAAGGCGGCGCCGATCGGTGCCGGACCCGCCGGGGAGGGTGGCCAGGGCGGGTTGAAGCATGCGGCGAAGTGTTCACGCAGGAAGTTGCCGAATCCCTCCGCCGCCGCGGAAGCGGTTTGGGCTGCCGCCTTCGACGGTGCATTTGCGCGCCCCGCGTTGGCCATGAAGTCTCGAGCCGCCGCCGCGAAGCGCTCGGCGGAGTCGGCGAAGGGCCCGAAGCCGGGCGCCGCGGATCCGGGCGACGCCGGCGCGCCAGCATTCCACGCGAACGGCCCGGACGCTTGCCAGTTCCGCCAGAAGTCGCCGCTCATCGTAGTTCCAGCCTGTCAAGCTTTGCGCTGCAAAAGCAATCATTGCCCAGCGCAGTCTGAATATTCCAGGTTATATATGTTATATAAATCATTGTTTTTAATACCTAAGAAAGTTATAAGGCAAACATGATGTCTGGAATGACTACCGTGCACGTTGTGCAACGCCAAATCTTAGCCTAGGATTATCTCCAAGGTCGGGTATGCAGCAAGAACGTCTCATACGTAAGTATTCTAACCGCCGTCTTTACGACACCGCGGCCAGCCGTCACGTCACTCTCGATGATCTGCGTCAACTCATCGTCGCGGGCGAGAGGGTCAAGGTGGTCGACGACAAATCCGGCGAAGACCTGACCCGATCGGTTCTCCTGCAGATCATCGCCGAGCAGGAACAGTTTGGTAAGCCGGTGCTGGGTTCCGAATTGCTGGAAATGATCATCCGCTTCTACGGCGGTCCGATGCAAGCGCTGCTGAGCCGCTACTTGGAACAGGCGTTCACGGCCATGTTGCGCCAACAGGAAGCCATGCAATCGGAGATGGCAAAGGCACTGCAATCACCCTTCGCTCCGCTCGCAGAGTTGACCCGCAAGAACATGGAAGCGTGGGATCAGATGCAGGCGGCGACTCGTAATGCATTCAAAGGCGAGGACGGCGAGACCTCGAAGTCCGCGCAGCGCGGTACTCCCAAATCAAAGAAAGGCAGGTGAGGTTTCATGGACTTACGCGATAGAGCCGTGGTGGTCACCGGCGCGGGGCGGGGCATCGGCCGCGTGACCGCCGTGCAATTGGCGGAACAGGGCGCGAACCTCGCGCTGTTCGACCTCAATTCAACCGATCTGGAGGAAACCTCGCGGCTGTGCGCGGAACACTCCATCACGGCGCGGCAATATCGCGTGAACGTGGCGGACGAGGCCGAGGTGACGGATGCGATGAGCCGCGTTGCCTCCGATTTTGGCCGACTGGACGGCCTGGTCAACAACGCCGGGATCGTGCGCGACGGGCTTTTGGTCAAGGTCAAGGATGGCGCCGTGGTCAGCTCGATGAGCCTCGATCAATGGAACGCGGTGATCGGGGTCAATTTGACGGGGGTCTTTTTGTGCGGGCGCGAGGCCGCCAAGCACATGATCGAGCGCGGCAACGGCGGTGTGATCGTGAATATTTCCAGCATCTCCCGCCATGGGAATGCCGGCCAGACGAACTACAGCGCCGCAAAGGCGGGCGTCGAATCCATGGCGGTGGTATGGGCGAAAGAGCTGGCCCGCTACGGTATTCGCGCGGGTTCGGTGGCGCCGGGATTCACCCGCACCGAGATTCTCACATCCATGCGGCCGGAGGTCCTGGAGAAGATGACGGCTCCGGTGCCGCTGAAGCGCCTGGGGTTGCCCCAGGAAATCGCGCAGGCGGTACTGTTCATCTTTCAGAATGACTTCTTCACCGGACGCTGCCTGGAGATCGACGGAGGCTTGCGCCTTTAGTCGTCCGGCTCCAGGCCGAGTGCCTGGCAGATCGTGCGGCTGGTGCAGCGTACGCGTGCGACGGAGGAGGACAGCAATCCGTCCATGGGAAAGTCCGCCTCGTCAGTCCCCTCGTCGGCGGCCGCCCGGTCGAATCCAAGCCGCGACATCACCAGCGCTTCCACGGCTTCAGCCTCGTACTCGCAGACCGTCTGGGAAGGACAGTGAGCGTTTTCCTGTCCAAACCCATGCGCCAGCCAATGCGCCAGCTCGTGGACCAAAGCGAGCAATTCCTCTTCGGGGCTCAATCGAGCGCGCAGGGTGATGACTCCCTCCGCGACCCGGCCATGCACCGACTCGGGCAGATCCCCTCGGGTCAGTCGCGCACCGTGGCGCGCGACGTAATTCTCCAGAGATTGAATGTGGTGGCGGATGGCGCTCATCGGTTGGGCCGCTCCAGAAGACACCACTGCATCTTGCCCCTCAATGGAGGGCGGCGTCCATGGGACCCTTCATAAAATCGTGCACTGCATTATTAATGGCAACGAAGAACGCTCGGCATAAAAAATAAAGAATATTAAAAACAAAGAGTTATAATGTTTATGCGGTTTAAGCGGAAGATTTGACAATTCTTCTTGCGTTGCATACAAATATGGGTATAATGGCCACCAGAACGACACACCACCGAAACTCAGGAGATTCCCATGAGCGATTTATCCTTCGATCCCAAGACCATTCTCGAGAGCTACCGCGGCGCCTTTGCCCCCGCCCTCAAAGTTCAGCAGGAAGGCGTCAAAGCCCTGGACCGCGTCGGGCGCTATCAGTACGCCGTGGCCGGCGACTATCTGGAGTGGAGCCTGGCCCAGGCGAAAGCCGCGATTGGCGCGCAGAGCCCGGTCGATTTCGTCGCCAAGCAAGTCGAACTGACCACGGCGCTCAGCGAGAAGCTGCGGGCGCGTGCGGAAGAATTCGTCAAGTTGGCGGCCGATGCGCAGACCGGGTTCAGCGATGTCGTGAACGAGGGCGTGAACAAGGTTGCCGCCGAGACCAAGCGTAAGGCGGGCTAAGTTCATAGGTCGATTGAGCGGGGCGCCGGAGGCGCCCCGCGTCGTATACTGAGCCCTGTGAATTCAAATTCTCATACCGACCCCGAGGCGCTCGCGCGTTCGCTGCGCGAGCATCTCGCGGCGGTCACCGGGGGGGCCGCCCCCGATGTCTATGTCAACGCCTGGTGGGATTGGTATCTCAACGTGGCGAAAGATCCGCCGAAACAATGGCAGATCCTGCAGGATGCTACGACCAAGGCGGCCGACAACTGGTCGTTCGCGATGCGCAGCATGGGCGGAGAACCCGTTCAGCCGGTGCCGGGCGATGCTCGATTCAGCGGCGATGCCTGGGCCCAGTGGCCTTACAACGTCTACGCGCACGCTTTCAAAAACTACGCCGATTGGTGGCAGAACGCCTGGTCGAATGTGTCCGGGGTGGCGCCCGAGTCCGGCCGCACATTGGACTTCATGGCGCGAAATGCGGTCGAGACCCTGTCCCCCGCCAATTATCTCGCCACCAACCCCGATTTATTGAACGCGACCCGCGCCGAGGCGGGTGAAAACCTGGTCCGTGGTTTCGGCCACTGGCTGGAGGACATCGAGCGCACGTTCGAGGGTAAGGGCGCGAGCGGCACGGAGAAGTTCGTCGTCGGACGCGACCTGGCTGCGACGCCCGGCAAGGTCGTGATGCGCAACGAGCTGGTGGAGTTGATTCAATACTCGCCGGCGACCCCTACGGTCTTCGCGGAACCGGTGCTCATCATCCCGGCGTGGATCATGAAGTACTACGTGCTCGACCTTTCGGCGAGCAATTCGATGGTCAACTACCTGGTCGGGAAGGGCCACACCGTATTTATGGTGTCCTGGAAGAATCCCACGTCGGCCGATCGTGCGCTCGGCATGGATGATTACCTGCGCCTCGGCATCACGGCCTCGGTCGACGCCGTATCGGCCATCGTCCCGCGCCGCAAGATTCACGCGGTGGGCTACTGCATCGGCGGCACACTGCTGTCGATCGCGGCGGCGGCGTTGGCCGCCCAAGGCGACAAGCATTTTGCGAGCGTCACGTTGCTCGCGGCGCAGACGGATTTCAGCGAGCCCGGCGAGCTCTCGGTGTTCATCAGCCCGAGCCAGCTCGACATGCTGGAAGCCGCCATGAGCCGCACCGGGGTGCTGAAGAGCGAACAGATGGGCGCTGCGTTTTCCATGTTACGGTCGCGGGACCTGTTGTGGACGCCTGCCGTCAACAACTACATCCGTGGCAAGCGCGACGAGCCGAACGACCTCATGGCGTGGAACGCCGACGGCACCAGAATGCCCTGCCGCATGCATGGCGAATATCTGCGCCAGCTCTATCTCAACAACGCCCTTGCGAAGGGCGAGTTTCTGGCCGCGGGCCACCGTGTAAATCTGGCGGATGTCAGGCTGCCCATGTTCGTCGTGGGCACCGAGACCGATCACGTCGCCCCCTGGCGGTCCGTGTACAAGGTACGCGGCCTGACGCGCTCGGCTGATTACACTTTCCTGCTGACATCGGGCGGTCACAATGCGGGTATCGTCAGCGGCCCTGCCCATCCACGGCGCCGTCACCGGGTTCGCACCTGGTCGAACGACACCGAGACTGCGAGCCCGGAGGCATGGCTCGAGGCAACGGCTCCCGTGCCGGGGTCCTGGTGGCCGGTATGGGAAAGCTGGCTCGCGCAGCATTCCAGCGCGAAACGAACGGCTCCGCCGGCGCTCGGCGCGCCGGAGCATGGCTATGCGCCGATCACGGACGCACCAGGCGATTATGTCCTACAGAAATAAAGCACAGCTTTCAGGAGAACTCGCATGAATGACGTCGTCATCACCGCCGCGCTGCGCACGGCGGTCGGCAAATTCAACGGCTCCCTCGCCAAGATACCGGCGGCCGAGCTGGGGGCGCAGCTCATCAAGGCGCTGCTCGAGCGATCCGGTGTGAAGCCCGGACAGATATCCGAAGTCATCATGGGTCAGGTGCTCACCGCCGGCGTCGGCCAGAACCCGGCACGACAGGCGCTGATCCGCGCCGGTATCCCGGACAGCGTGCCGGGCATGACCGTGAATCAGGTCTGCGGTAGCGGCCTGAAGGCCACGCATCTCGCCGCGCAGGCGATTCGTTGCGGCGACGCCGACATCGTGATCGCGGGCGGCCAGGAAAACATGAGTGCGTCGCCGCACGTGTTGAACGGATCGCGCGATGGCTTTCGCATGGGCGATGCAAAGCTCACCGACAGCATGGTGTCGGATGGCCTGTGGGATGCATATAACGACTACCACATGGGTGTCACGGCCGAGAACATCGCCAGGCAATTCGGCATCTCGCGCCCCGATCAGGACGAGTTCGCGGCGGCCTCGCAACAGAAGGCGCACGCCGCGCAGGCGGCGGGCCGGTTCAAGGACGAGATCGCTCCGATCCGCATCCATTCGCGCAAGGGCGACACTTATTTCGACTCGGACGAGTACATCCGGGCCGGCGCCACGGTCGAGTCGCTGGGCGAGCTCAAGCCCGCGTTCAGCAAGGACGGCACGGTCACCGCGGGCAATGCCTCCGGGATCAACGATGGTGCGGCTGCAGTGATGATGATGTCGGCGCAGAAGGCGAAGGAGCTCGGGCTCAAGCCGCTGGCGTCGGTGCGTGCCTATTCGTCCGCCGGGGTCGATCCGAAAATCATGGGTATGGGGCCCGTGCCTGCGAGCCGCCTGTGCCTGAACAAGGCCGGGTGGGCGGCGGCGGACCTCGATCTGATGGAGATCAATGAAGCGTTCGCCGCTCAAGCCATCGCCGTGAACCGTCAGATGGAATGGGATACGCGCAAGATCAACGTCAACGGGGGCGCGATCGCCATCGGTCATCCCATCGGCGCATCGGGTTGCCGTATCCTGGTGACATTGCTGCACGAGATGGCGCGCCGCGATGCCAGGAAGGGTCTCGCGAGCCTGTGTATCGGTGGTGGCATGGGTGTTGCGCTCGCGGTCGAGCGTTGACCCGCCGGCTCACCGCTTTGTCGACACCGAGCGCTCGTGCTCCTCGACTAGCTGCTTGACCACGCCGGGATCGGCGAGCGTCGAGATGTCGCCGAGCTGATCCGACTCGTTCGCGGCGATCTTGCGCAGAATCCGGCGCATGATCTTGCCGGATCGAGTCTTGGGCAATCCAGGCGCCCACTGGATCACGTCGGGCGTGGCGATGGGACTGATTTCCTTGCGCACCCAATCCCTGAGCTCTCCGCGCAGGGGATCCGTGGGCTCGGATCCCGCGATCAAGGTCACGTAGACATAGATGCCCTGGCCCTTGATGTCGTGTGGGAAGCCGACCACCGCCGCTTCGGCGACCTGAGGATGCGCGACCAGGGCGCTTTCGATTTCCGCGGTACCAAGCCGATGGCCCGCGACGTTGAGCACATCGTCCACACGGCCGGTGATCCAGTAATAGCCGTCGTTATCCCGCTTCGCTCCGTCTCCGGTGAAATACCGCCCGGGAAATGCCTTGAAATAGGTCTCGATAAAGCGCTTGTGATCGCCGTACACGGAGCGCATCTGGCCGGGCCAGCTGTCCAGCAGCACGAGATTTCCCTCGCATGCCCCGTCGAGGATACGACCCTCGTTGTCGACGATGGCCGGCTGGATGCCGAAGAAGGGGAGCGTCGCGGATCCGGGCTTCAAATCGATCGCGCCGGGAAGCGGCGTAATCAATATCCCGCCGGTTTCCGTCTGCCACCATGTGTCGACCACGGGACAACGATCATCACCCACCACCCGGTGGTACCACTCCCAGGCCTCGGGATTGATCGGCTCGCCCACGGAGCCGAGCAGCCGCAAGGATTTTCTCGACCACGCTTTGACCGGCGCCTCGCCTTCGCGCATCAGGGAGCGGATGGCAGTGGGCGAGGAGTACAGGATCGTCACCTGGTGCTTGTCCACGACCTGCCAGAAGCGGCCGAAGTCGGGGTAGCTCGGGACGCCCTCGAACATCACCGTGGTCGCGCCGTTGGCGAGCGGTCCATACACGATGTAGCTGTGGCCGGTCACCCAGCCGATGTCCGCAGTCGCCCAGTAGACGTCATCTTCTTGAAGATCGAACACGGATTGATGCGTGAACGCCACGTAAACCAAATATCCGCCGGTGGTATGCAGGACGCCTTTGGGCTTGCCCGTAGACCCCGAGGTATAAAGAATGAACAGCGGATCCTCCGCGTTCATCTCCTCTGGGGGGCAATCGGCCGATTGTGCCGACACGAGATCCTCGTACCACTGATCGCGGGGGGAGCACATGGCGATCGGTGCACCGGTGCGGCGCACCACGAGTACGTCCGTGACGCATTCGGTCCCGCGGATGGCGAGTGCTCCGTCGACGTACTGCTTGAGCGGGATGCGCTTGCCGCCACGCAGCCCTTCATCGGCGGTGATCACGAGCTTCGATTGGCAGTCCGCGATGCGTCCGGCGAGTGCCTCGGAGGAAAAGCCGGCGAAGACCACGGAATGGGTCGCGCCGATGCGTGTGCAGGCCAGCATCGCCACCGCAATCTCCGGGATCATGGGCAGGTAGATGGTGACGCGGTCGCCTTTGTTGACGCCCAGATGCTTCAGGGCATTGGCGCAGCGGCATACCTTCTCGTGCAGTTCGCGGTAGCTGATGCGTTCGGATTTCGCGGGATCGTCGCCCTCCCAGAGAATGGCAGTCTTGTCGCCCCGGGTTTTCAGGTGCCGGTCCAGGCAATTGGCCGACACGTTGAGCGTCCCGTCGTGGAACCAGCGAATATGAAAATCGGCCTCCGCATAGCTTGTGTCCTTCACCTGGGTGAAGGGCTTGATCCAGTCGATGCGTCGTCCGATGCCACCCCAGAAGCGCTCCGGATCCTGGATCGACTCCGCGTACAGGCGCTCATAATCAGCGTGCTTGATTCGGGCTTTTTGGGCGAAGGCTGAGGGAACCTTGTAGAGACTTTGGTGCATGGTCTTCTCGGATGCGTCAGGGACGCTTTATTTGTTGATACTCACGTGCTTTGAGCCAGCTACCCTAGTTTAGCGCAGACCGCGATCACCGGCGCCGCATGCCCCGTCCGCCGTCCTTGTCGTGCAGTCGTTCAATAAGGATTGTGCCGTGCCGGTAGCCGAGGCATAGTGGCGCCCGGACGAAGGAAGTCACCCGTCACAGTGAGGATACCGTGAGTCAAACCTCCAACGCGCCGCGCCGCGGACGCGAGAATCGGCTGGCACGCGCCCGGACTCAGGCCGCCAAATATCCTTACATCCGGCGCAAGCTCCCGGTCGTGGAGCTGTTGAGCAGCGAAGCGGTGGAAATCATCGAGGCGAATGCGCAGACCATTCTCGAAGAGATCGGGATCGAGTTCCGGCGCGATCCGGAGTCGCTTCGGCTGTGGCGCAGTGCGGGAGCGGACGTGCAGGGCGAGCGCGTCCACATTCCGCGCGGCCTCGCGCGGCGCCTGCTGCAAACGGCGCCGCGCGAGTTCACCCTGCATGCCAGAAATCCGGCCCGAAGCGTGCGCTTCGGCGGCGATGCCACGGTATTCTCGCCGGTGGGAGGACCGCCGTTCGTTTACGACATCGAGCGGGGACGGCGCTACGGGACCCTCGAAGATCTGCAGAATTTCATCAAGCTGGCGCACATGGCGCCGGCAATCCACTTCTCGGGCGGCTGCATGTGCGAGCCGATGGAAATCCCGCCGAACAAGCGTCATCTGGACGTGCAATATTCGTTCTTCCGCTATAGCGATCAGGGCTGCGAGGCGACCCCGGAAACGCCGGGTCACGCTCGCGACGCGATCGCTCTCGCCCGGGTGCTGTTCGGCGCCGAGTATCTGGAGACGCACCCCGTGGTGCTCGGCAACATCAATTCCAACTCCCCGCTGACGTTCGACGGGCGCATGCTCGGCGCGTTGCGCGAATTTGCCGGCGCCAATCAGGGCACCATCATCGTGCCGGCGGTGCTCGCGGGGGCCATGGGCCCGGTCACCGCCGCCGGATGCCTTGCCGAGATTCTGGCCGAGACGTTGGCCGGGATGGCACTCACACAGATCGTGCGTCCCGGGGCACCCGTGATCATGGGGTCCTTTGTCGGGGCGATTTCCATGCGTACCGGAGCGCCGACGTTCGGCACGCCCGAGGCGACGCAGATGATCTTCGCAACCGCCCAGCTCGCCCGGCGCATCGGCGTGCCGTGCCGCAGCGGCGGATCGTTGTGCTCGTCCAAGATCGCCGACGCCCAGGCGGCCTACGAAAGCGCACATACGCTCCTGCCGACGTTGCTCGCCGGCGTCAATCTGGTCACCCACGCGGCCGGCTGGCTGGAGGGCGGTCTGGTGGCCGGATACGAGAAATTCGTCATGGACGCCGATCAGCTCGCCATGATGCAGAGCCTCGCCCAGGGGATGGATCTGTCGGAGCGCGGTCAGGCGCTCGACGCCCTGCGCGAGGTGGGCCCGGGCAGCCACTTCCTCGGATGCGCTCACACTCAGGCGAATTTCGAGACCGCGTTCTATCAATCGACGATCGCGGACTATTCGTCCTACGAGCAGTGGTCGATGGAGGGAAAGCTCACGGCGGAACAGCGGGCGAACGCCGTCTGGAAAAGAATGCTGGCCGAGTATCAGGACCCCGGGATCGACCCGGCCCGCGATGAGGCCATGCGGCACTTCATGGCCGAGCGCAAGGCGGTGCTCTCGGATGCCGTGGAGGAAGAGTAGCGGGCGGATATAATTCGCGCTCCTGAAGGGCCGTCAGCGGAGAGTGCGAAACATGGCGCCGAATTTCGCCGCGTTGCGCCGGGAGTTCCCGGTGCTCGAGCGCAAAACGTATCTCAACAGCGGCTCCTATTGCGCGCTGGCGAACGAGGTGAAGGCGGCCTTCGAGGGATACCTCGAAGATCGCTTGGCAGTCGGCGCTGACTGGGATTTGTGGGTCGCCAAGAACGAATCGGTGCGCACGCTCGCCGCCACCCTGGTCGGCGCCGCGCCCGATGAGATCGCGATCACCGCCTCGGTGTCGGCGGGGCTCAACTCGCTCGCGAGCGCGCTCGATTTCTCGGGGCCGCGCGACAAAATCGTCATCAGCGATTTCGAATTCCCGACCGCCGCGCAGATCTGGCACGCCCAGGAGCGGCGTGGGGCGCGCGTGGTGCACGTGCCGCGCGCCGCGGACGGCTACATCCCGGTGAGCGCGTTCGCCGCGGCAATCGATGAGCAGACACAGCTCGTTGCGATCACGCACGTGTGCTTTCGCAATGGCGCCAAGCTCGACGTGGCGGGTATCGTCGAGCTGGCACGCGCCAAGGGGGCGCGGGTGCTGCTCGATTGCTACCAGTCGGTTGGCTCCCAGCAGGTCGATGTCAAGGCGCTGGGCGTCGACTTCGCGGCCGGCGGCATGCTGAAGTATCTGCTCGGCACGGCGGGAATCGGCTTTCTCTACGTGCGCGACGCGCTGGTGCCCTCCCTGGTGCCGGCCAACAGCGGATGGTTTGCCCAGGAGACGATCGGCTCGATGGACATCACGGCGAATCGGCCGGCGCCGAGTGCGAGGCGCTTCGAGGCCGGAACTCCCGCGGTGGTGAACTGCTACGCTGCCGAGGCGGGGCTGCGGATGCTCCTGCGGGTCGGCATCGGGTCGATCGAAGAGCGCATCACCGAGCTCACGGCGAGCTGCATGCGCCGGCTCCGGGAAATCGGCTGGGCGAGCGTCACGCCGTCCGAGGACCATCGCCGCGGCGCCACCGTCGCCGTTGCCTCGCGCGACGCGGGCCGGCTCGTGCAGGAACTCAAAAGTCGCGGCATCGTCACGTCCTGCCGGGACGACAACGTTCGGGCCGCCTTCCATTTCTACAACGATGAGGCCGATGTGGATGCCTTTTGTGCGGCCATGAAGGACTTGCGGGAGACGCTCGGTCCAGCGGCAGGCGGCTGATGGAAATCAGAATCCTTCGGGCGGCCGACGTGAGGCGCTTTTTGCCGCTGCGCTCGATCATGGTCATACCGGGCGAACGTGGGATGCTGGGCAACATGCCGGGCTATCTGGCTGAGCCCGAATGCTTCGGTGCGCAGATCACCGCCATCTGGACTGCCGCAGCGAGTGGGCTCGCCACGAGCTGGTTGGCGCGGCCCGGCGCAGGCGACCTCACCCTGTTGGGCGCGGGAGAACAGGCGCAGAGTCACTTGCAGGCCCATGCTGTGCGTACGCGCGCTCCGCCGGGTCCGCGTATGGGCTCGCGATCGCGACAAGGCTCGAGTTTTCGCCCAGGCCGAAGGCGCGAGGCACGGCATCGAGTACAAGTCCTTGGGGCTCGCGGCGCAGGACCTGGCCGCGGGCTACCACGTGTTTCAGCAAGCATCCCTTGCCGCTGCCGGCCAGGTCATCGAGTTTTAGTTGGCTCGCCCAGGCTGAATATTATTGTATGTAAATCAATTAATTGAGATAATTATCTCGATAGACATGCAGTAGGGTGATTGCGCCGGAAGTACCTAACCAGTACCTTGCCGCCGAGCCGCCGCTGCGCAGCATCAGGAGCACTTCGATTCCATCCACTGCGAATACCGCGAGCGCCGAGGCGATGCCGCTAACGCATCTGGAGCGCCTGGAGGCGGAGTCCATCCACATCTTGCGCGAGGTGATATCGGAAGCCCGCAAGCCCGTGATGCTGTACTCCGTCGGCAAGGACTCGGCCGTCATGCTGCATCTCGCGCGCAAAGCCTTTTACCCCGCGCCGCCGCCGTTCCCGCTGCTGCACGTCGACACCACCTGGAAGTTCAAGGCCATGTACGAATTTCGCGACCGCATGGCGCGCGAATCGGGGATGCCGCTTCACGTGTATCAGAATCCCGAAGCCAAGGCACGCGGCATCAATCCGTTCGATCACGGCGCATCGCTGCACACGGATCTCTGGAAAACCGAGGGCCTGAAACAGGCGCTCGACCTGTATGGTTTCGACGTGGCGTTCGGCGGAGCAAGGCGCGACGAGGAAAGGAGCCGGGCCAAGGAGCGGGTGTTCTCGTTTCGCTCGTCCAGTCATCGATGGGACCCGAAGAACCAGCGTCCCGAGCTCTGGCATCTCTACAATGCCAAGAAGAACCCCGGCGAAGGCATTCGCGTATTTCCCCTGTCGAATTGGACCGAGCTCGATGTGTGGCAGTACATCCATCGCGAAAACATTCCGATCGTCCCATTGTATTTTTCCGCGCCGCGGCCCACGGTCATCCGCGATGGATTGATTCTCATGGTGGACGATGAGCGGTTGCCGCTCAGAGCCGGCGAGGTGCCGGTGCAGCGATCGATTCGCTTCCGCACGCTCGGATGTTATCCGTTGACGGGTGCCGTCGAGAGCAGCGCAGCCACGCTGCCGCAGATCATCCGGGAGATGCTGCTCACGAGAACTTCCGAGCGCCAGGGCCGCGCCATCGATCACGACCAGGCGGCGAGCATGGAAAAAAAGAAACAGGAAGGCTATTTCTGATGACCATGGCCCGGGACCACGGCTACAAGCCGCACGAGCTCGTGTCGACCGACATCGAAGCCTACCTCGAACTGCACCAACGAAAGACGCTCCTGCGCTTCATCACCTGCGGCAGCGTCGACGACGGCAAGTCGACGCTGATCGGCCGGCTGCTGTTCGACACCAAAGCCATTTTCGAGGACCAGCTTGCGGCGCTCGAGGCCGATTCCAGAAGAATCGGCACGCAAGGCGAGAACCTCGATTACGCACTGCTCCTCGATGGACTCGCCGCCGAGCGGGAACAGGGCATCACCATCGACGTGGCCTACCGCTTCTTTGCGACCGAGCGCCGCAAATTCATCGTCGCCGACACGCCGGGTCACGAGCAATACACCCGGAACATGATCACCGGGGCCTCCACCGCGGATCTGGCGGTCATCCTCGTGGACGCGCGCAAGGGAGTGTTGACGCAAACCCGCCGCCATTCCTATCTCGCTCATCTGATCGGCATCGAGCACATCGTGCTCGCGGTCAACAAGATGGACCTCGTCGGCTTCGATCGATCCCGCTTCGAGGCCATCGTCGCGGAATACGGGGCATTTGCCGAATCGATCGGCATCGGCGCGTTCGAGCCGATTCCGATGTCGGCTCTCGCCGGAGACAACATCGCCGCCCGCTCCGAGAGAATGCCCTGGTACCGGGGGTCCGCGCTGATCGAATATCTCGAGACGGTGGACGTGAATGCCGCCAAGGATCGGCTGGCCCCGTTCCGCATGCCGGTGCAGTGGGTCAATCGGCCGAATCTCGATTTTCGCGGCTTTGCCGGGTTGATAGCAGGCGGCGAGGTCAGCGCGGGCGACGCCGTCCGCGTGATGCCCTCGGGCAAAACCTCCCACGTGAGCCGGATAGTGACGTTCGGCGGTGATCTTCCCCGAGCGGTCGCCGGCCAGTCGGTTACTCTGTGCTTCGGGGACGAGATCGATTGCTCCCGGGGGGACGTGATCGTCGCGGCGGATGCGCCGGCGCAGCTCGCCGATCAGTTCGAGTCGACGCTCGTCTGGATGGCCGATGAGCCGTTGTTGCCCGGCCGGCCGTACTGGCTGAAGCTCGGCACGCAGACGGTCACCGCGACCATTCAGGCGCCCAAATATCAGATCAACGTCAACACGCTCGAGCATCTCGCAGCGAAGACGCTCGAGCTCAATGCCATCGGCGTGGTGAACCTCTCCACGGACCGGCCCGTGGTCTTCGAGCCGTACGCGGCAAGCCGCGACTTGGGCGGTTTCATCATCATCGACAAGCTCAGCAACGCGACTGTTGCCGCCGGCCTGATTCATTTCTCACTGCGGCGCAGCCAAAACATCCACTGGCAGGCGCTCGACATCAGCCGCGAATCGCGTGCGCGGCTCAAGAACCAGAAGCCCGCAGTGCTCTGGTTCACGGGGCTCTCGGGCGCGGGCAAGTCGACCATCGCGAACCTGGTGGAGAAGAAGCTCCACCGGATGAACCGCCACACGTTCCTGTTGGATGGTGACAACGTCCGGCACGGCCTCAACAAGGATCTCGGTTTCACCAATGCGGATCGGGTGGAGAACATCCGACGCGTCGGGGAAGTCGCGCGTCTCATGACCGATGCCGGACTCATCGTGATCGCCGCATTCATCTCGCCCTTCCGCGCTGAGCGTCAGATGGTGCGGGACATGATCGCCGCAGGAGAGTTCATCGAAGTATTCGTGGACACTCCGCTGATGGAGGCGGAGCGGCGCGACGTGAAGGGTCTGTACAAGAAGGCGAGAGCGGGCACACTCGCCAACTTTACCGGCATCGACAGCCCCTACGAGCCTCCGGTGTCGCCGGAGATCCATATCGATACGACCCAGGTAACCCCGCTCAGGGCCGCCGATTTGATCGTCGAGAGGTTGCTGGACGGCGGTTTGTGACCCTTTGGGCGCCCGACCCTAACTCTGCGTCTCCCCGGACTGCGGCGATCGTGCCTTGCTGATTCGGCCCTCGGTCCAGGTCACCACCCAGACGATGGTGATCGCGACCGCCACCCCCCAGCCGACCTCGGCGAGCCGGGAGAGCATCATCTTCCAGCCCCCCGTACCAATGTGCGGCACCAGCATGATGATGGTGACGGTCGACCCGGCCAGGCGCGCGGCCGTCGATACGTTGAGCAGCCAGCAGGCGATCATCGAGAGCACCAGCGAGACCACGTACGCCGGTAGGTCCTGCCCGGCCACGGTGACGATCAGGGCGCTGATCAGCCCGCCGATGGCGGCCCCCGCGAACTGATCGCGCGCCGACGACTGGGTTGCGCTCAACTGCGCTTGCACGACCGCGATGGCGGTGATCGACCCCCAAAAACCCTCGTGCAGCCCGAGCGGCTTGGTCGGCAAATACGCGATGACAGCTGCGGCGGCCGACATCAGGGCTTGCGCGGTGCCGCCCTTGAGCCGTGCGCGGAGGGGCACCTCCTTGCTGTTCTGCGCCTGCTGGGTCGTCTGCTTGATGAGCCCCGGCGCATCGCTGGTGTCGGCGGCCGCCATTCAGGGTGTGAAGGAATTCAGATCACCGGCGACCCGTCTTCCTCGATGCCAGACCGCCTCGATCTTGTCCACGTCCGCAATGTCGCGAGCGGGGTTGCCGTCCACCACGAGCAGATCCGCCAGCTTTCCGGCTGCCACGACGCCGCGATCGTCGAGATCGAGCAACGCGGCGGCATTCCGGGTCGCCGTTCCAATCGCCTGCAACGGCGTGAGTCCCGCCCTCACCAGCAATGCCAACTCGTGGTGCTCCGCGAAGCCGGCGATCCGCAGCGGCGTGGCGCCGGAGTCGGTGCCGAATCCCACCCGCACACCGGCGTCATACAGCTTTTTGACGTTCTGCAAGTTCATCGCCGCCGCGCTTTTGTCCGTCGCGAGCTTGCTGGTATCGGCGAGGATCTTCTGCCGCCAGGCGGGATCCGCGAATTGCGCAGCAAGTGCGGGTTGCAGGGCATGGGCGAGCACAGGATGGGACGCGAGCTCCGGATGTTGCGCGAACAGATAGAACCCCTCATCCAAGCCCAGGGTGGGGATGTACCACACATGGTGTGCTTTCACCGCATCGATGAAGGCGGCATCCACGGGAACATCGCGCACGCCGTGCGCGAGGACGTCGACCCCGTCGGCCACCAGCCGCTTCGCATCGTCCAGATAGAAGATGTGGGCTGCCACGCGCAGCCCGTGGTGGTGCGCTTCGTCGATGATCGCCTGGTACATGGGCGGCGACAGCTTGGCCGGCATCCGGCCATGAAAATCGTCGACCCAGATCTTGATCAGCGCGGGGTGACGGGCGGCGGTTTCACGGACCTCCTCGCGGGCTTCGGCCTCGGTTCGGGGACGATACACCTGGGTATCCAAGATCCCCATGGCGCCCGGCGGCGCTCCATCGGGAACGCCGAAGCCGCGATCCGCGCCGAACAGATCGGCTCCCGGCAATGCGCCTGTGTGCAGTTTGGGCGCCAGATCATAAAAGGACTGCTGATTGAGTCCGAGCGAAGTGACGGTCGTGATCCCGTACGCCTCGTATTGCCGCAATTGCCTGAGGATATTCTCCGGGGTCTGGTGCACGCCGCCCGCAGCCGTACCGTCCGTCATGCCGAGATGCGAGTGATCGGAAATCAGGCCCGGCATGAGCGTCTTGCCTGAAAGATTTACAACCTCGACCGCTGCTTGCTTCAGGTGCGTCGCGGCAGGAGTTACCGAGTCGATGTGTTCGCCCCGGATCACGACATCGACGTGTTCGCGCGGTGTCCCGCCGTAGCCGTCGATGAGGCGCACGTCGTGCAGCACGGTGGAGGTCGGGACGGCGGCCTGCGACCCAAATCCCGGCATCGAAGCAAATACCAGGAGCAATACACCCAGTGCGCGTTTCATGAGCGATAATGTATCGCAACACCACGCTCGAAGGGAGACGCCGCTGTGACAGACCACGTGCTAGTGTCGGACGCCGCCCGCGTATTGCGCATCCAATTGAACCGGCCCGAAAAGAAGAACGCACTCACCCAGGCGATGTATGCGTCCCTGGCAGCGGCCATCGAGGGGGCGGAGGCGAGCCCGGCGATTCGCGTGATCACGATCACGGGGGTCGGGGATGTTTTCACCAGCGGCAACGACTTGAAGGACTTTCTCGACGGCCGCTTGCCGGGGACCGACAGTCCGGTCATGCGCTTCCTGTCCGCGCTCGCGAACACGCGCAAGCCCTTGATCGCGAGCGTGAACGGTTTGGCCGTCGGCATCGGCGTCACGCTGCTGTTGCACTGTGATCTGGTCTACGCCTCGGAGGATGCGCTCTTTCAGCTGCCGTTCGTGAACCTGGGTGTGGTCCCGGAGGCGGCCTCGAGCCTGTTACTGCCGCGCATGGTGGGACAGCATCGCGCCGCCGAGCTGCTTTTCTTCGGCAACCGATTCGACGTGCGGACGGCGCGGGATCTCGGCCTGGTCAATGCCGTGCATCCGCGGGGACTCCTGGACGGGGTGGTCGCGGAGCATGCGGGCTCCTTGGCGGTCAAGCCGCCGCAGGCGCTGCGTCTCACCAAGGAGTTGCTCAAGGGTGAAGTCTACAGGTCCGAAGTGGCCGCCCGGATGAAACAGGAAGAACTGCACTTCGAGCGGCAGCTTGGCTCCCCGGAGGCACGCGAGGCGATGAGCGCGGTGCTCGAAAAGCGGGCCCCCGATTTCTCCCGGCTGTCCTGAAAAGGCGATGCGGCCGGGCGCACCTGTCTTATTGAGCTTCAATGGCGGCTATGTGGATACCGCCGGCTTCCTCGCGATCCAGGGCCTGTTCACCGCCCACGTCACGGGCAACTTCGTGACCGTTGGCGCAGCCCTGATCAATGGCACCTCGGGGGTGCTCACCAAAGTCCTCGCGCTGCCGGTATTTTGCATCGTGGTCTTGTTCACACGGCTTGCGAGCTTCCATTTGTCGCGCCGCTCCTGGTCATCGCTTGACATGCTCCTGGGGCTGAAGATTTCATTGCTGATCGCGGCTGCCGTCATGGCGATCCTCTGGGGCCCGTTCACCGATGGCGATTCGGGAGCGGCGATGGTCGCCGGGATGACCCTGGTGTCTGCCATGGCGATTCAGAATGCGGTGCACCGCATACACCTCGGCGCATCGCCGCCATCGACCTTGATGACGGGGACCACGACTCAGGTCATGATGGACCTGGCGGATCTGCTTCGTGGCGTCGAGGCGGAAGCGCGGGTGGCCACGATACGCAGGATGCGCAATCTGTCCACGGCGATCGCGAGTTTCGCCCTGGGTGCGGCTTCCTCAGCCCTGATGTTCCACTGGGTGGCGACTTGGAATTTTGCATTGCCCCCTGTGATCGCGCTGTTGGCCCTGGTGGCCGCGAAGCCGTCCCAACCGCCTGCCGGCTGACCAGTATGGCCCGGGCAACGCCGCAGCGCCGCAGCGCTCTGTGGACAACCCCTATTGACCCTCCGGCACAGACCCCGTACCGTGATTTTAATTGGCGGAGGGGGCTTCATGTCAACGATTAAAAGAATCGCCCTGGTAACGGGCGGAATGGGCGGACTTGGTGAGGCGATTTGCCGAAAGCTCGCCGCGCTCGGCTATACGGTGGTGACGACCTACTCACCCGGTAACACCAAGGCATCGCAGTGGCTGGCTGCGATGAGAGAAGAGGGCCTCCATTTCCACGCCTACCCCTGCGATGTCGTCGACTGGGAATCGTGCAGTGCGTGCATCGCGCGCGTGGTGCAGGAGCTCGGTCCCGTGGATGTCCTGGTGAACAATGCGGGCATCACCCGTGACATGACGTTCAAAAAGATGGACAAGGTCAATTGGGACGCGGTCATGCACGCGAACCTCGATTCCTGTTTCAACATGACCAAGCAGGTGTGTGACGGAATGGTGGAGCGCGGCTGGGGGCGGGTCATCAACGTGTCGTCGGTGAACGCGCAGAAAGGCGCCTTCGGCCAGACCAACTACTCGGCCGCCAAGGCCGGCATGCATGGATTCACCAAGGCATTGGCGCTCGAAGTGGCGCGCAAGGGCGTCACCGTCAACACCATTTCTCCCGGCTACATCGGAACCAAAATGGTGACCGCGATTCCGAAGGAAGTGCTCGAGACCAAGATCATCCCGCAAATCCCTGTCGGCCGCCTCGGCAAGCCCGAGGAGGTGGCAGGGCTCGTTGCCTATCTCGCGAGCGAAGAGGCGGCGTTTCTGACCGGGGCGAATATCGCGATCAACGGCGGGCAGCACATGTATTGAGCCGCCGGCGCCTCGCCTGTCGGCAATTCCATGTGCGACCGAGCGCCTCAGGCGGCGCTGAGCAGCCGCACCTCGTGCTGCGGGAAGGGGATGCTGATGTCCCGACGCCGCAATTCCTCGACAATTCCCAGGTTAAGCTCTCCTGCTGCCGCCGCGTAATCGGCGACGGCGACCCAGGGCTTGATGAATATCTGCACGGCTGAGTCGGCCAAGTTGCCGATCTGCACCAGCGGCGCCGGATCCGCGAGCACGCGCGGATTGGCGCTCACCAACTCGCGAATCACGCTCAACGTTCCGGGCAGATCGGCGTCGTAGGCGACACCCACGATCACCTCGCACTGTCGGATCCTGCCATAGTTGTGAAGTATTTCTCCGACCACCTTGCGATTGGGCACGACCACGCGCGATAGATCGGGGTGGATCAGTGAGGTGCAGAACAGCGTGATCGTCTCCACTTTGCCCTCGACACCGACCACCGAGATGTATTCGCCGACCCGATAGG